>CEUS01113168.1_pt1 | contig 15491 bp, 13 predicted proteins | sample 427031 | NCBI WGS metagenome assembly CEUS01 (sample SAMEA2622837, study PRJEB7988) | marine metagenome | biome: marine biome (ENVO:00000447); feature: marine epipelagic mixed layer (ENVO:xxxxxxxxx); material: "saline water (ENVO:00002010), including plankton (ENVO:xxxxxxxx)" | depth 140 m | reverse complement strand
ACATTGGTTTCTTAGCAGGAGCATCTGGTGCTGCTATGGAAGAAGCTAGTAAAGCAAATGAAGCAGGTGACAAAGCATTAGCTGAAGAAAAGTTCATGGCAAGTCATATGCTTGCTGAACAGGCCGCCAATCACACTAAAGTATTTAATACTTTTTGCGATTAAGGCCAGAAAAATAGCTATTTATAGCTATTTAAAGCATTTTTTAAGCAATAAATGGCAAAAATATCGATATTGCTATATCTATGTGGCTCGTTCTGCCATATAGTTGAAAACATTATAAGGAGGCCAGATGCAAAAAGGAGTCGTAAAGTTTTTTAACAATTCAAAAGGTTACGGTTTTATTGCACCTGAAGACGGTTCTAAAGATGTATTCGTACACATTAGTGCACTTCAAAAAAGTGGACTAGAAAGTCTAGATGAGAATGACAATGTTGAATTCTCAACTGAAGAATACAATGGAAGAATTGGCGTAGGTGAGATAAAACTAGTCTAGATTACTTTCTAACACATTGAGAATTATCTAAATAGCAGATATAAGAAGTTGAGCTGTCATTTGCTGGCAGGTCAGGTAGTGTGCTGTCGTCGCAATTAGCTTCTTCTGCTTTAATGAAATCGTATTCATCTTGATCAAAATAAATATTATTTAGATGTTTTACTTCTACCCATTTTTTTAGGTAGGTGCAATGATAGCCACTATTATTTGGCATCCAGTCTGTTGGGTCTGAGCTGCCTTTAGATTGATTTGAGCTTGCACCCACAGCTAAAAATTCATGAGATGTTTCAGGCAAAGTTCCAGGGAATTTATCGCCTGTATTTGCAAAGTATCTTTTTTCCGTTGATGTCCAAGCATAAGCTCCACTATTGTGAGCTTCAAATAAGGCAACAACATGATCTATTTGTACATCAGAGGCGCTGTAATAATAAGTGTCATCATAAGGGTCATACCACTTGCCCGTAAGAATCAGGCAGCCATCATCCCTATAGACCAAAGGATTTGATACATCATCATCAACGTGTTGTGCTATTAAAACTTCATGTCTATTTGATAGGCAATCATTATCAGTATCATCCCAGGTTGGGTATTGTGCATCTCTATCATATTCATCAGCAGTAACAGTTCCTATATACACTTCTTTATCAAATAATGTTGATGGTGTAGGTGCTGGCGTTGGAGCTGGTGTAGGTGCTGGCGTTGGAGCTGGTGTAGGTGCTGGTTCAGGCTCTGATGAAGAGCCCCCTCCTCCACAAGAAGCTACAAAAATAATGGCAAAAAGTACTGCAAATATTTTTTTAACTTTCATTTAGATTATTTTACTTGATGAGAAGAAAAAGACTACTTAATGAAATAAATTTTATGCATAGTATTTGAAAACATTTACAATATGCTCATGGATGGACTTTACGTATTATTAGGAAGTTTAGTGTTTTTTACTATCTATATTTTTCTTGAAGCAAGACCAAAAGGAATCTCTATTAAAAATCTATTTAAGAAGGATAAAGAATAGGTTTGGCTAAAGTACACTTTCATTATTCAACTATGAATGCAGGGAAATCAACCTCCCTCTTGCAATCAAACCATAACTACGAAGTACGAGGATTAAAAACTTACCTTTTTACACCTAAGGCAGATGCAGATATGTATCAAGGCGCTATACACTCACGACTAGGTCTAGAAAAAAAAGCTAATATATTTGAAGAGTCCTTTGAATTTGATAAGTATTTTCTTGATAAAAAAGACGAAAAGATAGCTTGTATATTGGTTGATGAAGCTCAATTTTTGACAAGCAAACAAGTAAAAGAATTATGTTTAGTATGCGACAAATTAAATATACCTATCATGTGTTATGGCATTAGAACAGACTTCAGAGGCGATCTATTTTCAGGCAGTGCAGCCTTACTGGCATATGCCGACACTTTAGTTGAATTAAAGACTATCTGTGAATATGAAGGTTGTGCACGAAAAGCGACAATGATAGCTAGATATACAGATGGCAAAATAGTCACAGAGGGTCAACAGATTGATATTGGTGGTGACAAATATAAGGTTTTTTGCAGAAAACACTATAGAAAATTAACTAATCTTATCTAAACAAATAAACCAGCGACTAATCCAGTTAGACATGAAGCTAAGGTAGCTCCTACTAAAGCTTTACCAGACACTTGTATTAGATCTGGTATTCTTTCAGGCGCCATAGATCCAATTCCAGATATCAATATTCCAACACTTGAAAAGTTAGCAAAACCACAGAGAGCATAAAGAACGATTACCTTTGTTCTGTCTGAAAATAATGCCGGATCTAGACTTCCTAATTGTATGTAAGCAACAAATTCGTTAGTGGCAATTTTTATTCCAAGGAGTTCAGCAGCACCGGAGACTTCTGACCAAGGAACACCCATTAACCAGCTAATAGGGGTGAAGATGTAACCAAGTATCTTCTGTAAAGATAGATCTGTAGATAGCAAACCAAGAATTCCATCTACTATTGATACAAGAGCTAAAACTGAGATTAGAATAGCAGCAACATTTACAGCTATGCTTAAACCATCTTTTGTGCCTTTAGTAATAGCATCCATAGATCCTGAATATATTTTTTCTTCTTTTATGTCCTCTATTTGATGTGTAATCTCTTCAGATGGATACATTATTTCGGCATACATTATTGCTCCTGGTACCGATAAGATTGAAGCTGTTAAGAAGTGCTGTACTGTATTTATGCCTTCAAATTGATCAACTAATACCTCAGATAAGGCAATCATTATCGATCCTGAAATTGTAGCCATTCCAGCTGTCATTAAAATTAAAAGCTCTTTTTTGCTCATTTTTGATAAATAAGGCCTTACAAATAATGGAGCTTCTACTTGGCCAACAAAAATATTAGCTGCTGCTCCAAAAGATATTGGCCCACCCAATCCAAAGAGTTTTTCGCAAACGTAAGAGAAACCTTTAATTACTAACGGTAATATTCTCCAATGCCACAATAAAGCACTTATGCTTGCCATTACGATTATTAATGGAAGAACATTCAAAGCAAAAACAAAGGGATTATTCTCAAATAAACTTCCGAATACAAACGTAGTGCCTTCAGCAGTCGCAGACGATAATTTTGTAACACCTGCACTAATTACTTCAAAGAAACCAGCAACATAGGGGTTAAGGAGAATAAAACCAAACAAAACCATGGCTCCCATTGCCGCGATAATATTTTTAATTTTTATAGCTTTGTAGTTATTAGAAAGCGGAACAGCAATTGCTGTAAGTATTATGGTGCCTAGTATAATTTGTAAGTAGTACATCTATTTAAGTTTAATATCTTGAACCCGTTTGTCTAAAAATATCTCTGCTGTTAGATCCCCTTCTTTATTTAAAACAATTTCTGGTCTTGGGTGCAAAAAGAATGGAATACTATATCTTGCTTTATTTTCATTACCTTTCGCAACTACTCTATGAGGGGTGCTTGTAAGCTTCTCGTTTGACATAATTTCAAGCATATCTCCTATATTGCAAATTATTTCACCTGCATCACAACTACATTCTACCCAATTGCCTTGTTTATCTTGAGCCTCTAGACCCGCTTCATTACCACCAATTAAAAGAGTAATAAGGTTTACATCACTATGAGCTCTAGCTCGGTGCTCATTACCTCCTTCCGTTGCAGGATAATGAATTAATCTCAGGATTGAATTGCCATCAACAGCTGAATCAACTAAATCGGCATTGTAATCTATATTAAAGTTACTAAAAGCTTTGAGCACTTCAGAACCCATTTTTTCAAATTCACTATACAAAGTATCTAATACATCAAAATCTTCAACTTCATTCATGTATAGATTAGGCATTAAAGTTTTATTGGTGGTTGAGCCCTGATGCCAAAACTCTTTTTGATCAGCTACTTTTTCATTTAAAGCAGTTTCTATGCCATAGGGAGTATAACCTCTAGCGCCATTTGAACCTTTTACGTGATATTTATATTTTGTTTCATAAGGAAGGTTAAATATATCTTCAGCCACCGAAAATACCTTCTCAATTAGATTTTTATCAATTGAATGGTCATTAATAATAAAAAAACCATTATTTTCTAATGTTCTTGTTAGAAACTCTAATACATCTGAATTTCTATCTTTTAAATCATTAAATGAAATAGTTGGAATTTTTTGCATTCCACATTATACCCATTATTTATTTTGAGTAAAAAAAAAGGGCAGCCAAAGCTACCCTTTTTATATATCGAATGCTATTTAGAAACTTAACTTAAATCCGAGCATCATCTTCCATGATGAAACAAATCTAGCACCATTTCTGTAGCGTAGATGTCCATCATCAAAGTTTGAATAAACGTATGCACCGTTAACGATGTCTACGTTCATACTCTTTGTTACACCAAGATAACCAGCGTCATAAATCTGACCGTTATCTTCGTCTAATAAGTTTCCAAGGTTATAAATGTCAAGGAATAGCTCTGCTTTAGTATCGCCTACCCAGCGTCCTTCAGGTAAAGCTAATTCTTGAGTAACCTTAAGATCCATTCTTGTAATCCAAGGAGCTTGGAAGCCATTTGCCGGAGCAACTTGACCTTTATAAGAACTTAAATACTTATCTACATAAGCATAGAAAGCATCTCCTGTATTATCACTAAATGATACTAAAGGATCTCCTGGACCAGTTGGAACGTACCATAGGTCTCTTTCATCTCTATAACCATCTCCTATGATATTATCGTCATAGGTATAACTAAATTTTCTACCTGATTCTCTTTTCCAGAATAAGTAAAATCTAGTTGGGTTCTCAGCACCAAAGATGTCTGCTGTGTAATCTAGAGTTCCAACCCATCTTTCATCTCTTCCCCATAGAGAAGGTTTTGTACAAAGATCTGGATAGAACTGGTTATTACATGTTGCATACTTACCATAGTTTGAACCTTGAGTAGATGAACCTGCTGCGAATACATCTCTTGCATCAGTATTTGAGTAAGAAACATACATTTTTAGCTTGTCATCTAAGAAAGATTTTGACAACTTGTGAGACCATGATCTTGTTTGACCTTTGTCTGTCCAAGTTGTGTGAAGATCTCCTTCACTATTGTTATAGTAAGTTCTACCATCTGGTAAAGTTCCTGCAACATTTCCTTCCATTGCTGGGTCGATATAAGCAAAAGCTCTATCAACATCATCATGGTTAAATTCAATTCCATAGAACCATCCATCTGCAAGATCAATATCAAGTGCAAGTGCAAATCTCCATGATGAAGGTAGACCAAAATCAGAGTCTAGTGAGTTAACATCACCGCCTGCTGAAGCTGAAAGTCTTGTAGCTCTACTTTGATCATTAGAATTAGGATCAAACATAACGCCATCGATAGGCTGTCCACTAAATGTGAAAGCTTCGAATTCTGCTTTGTTGATACCGCCATCATTACTCCATGAGTTTGAAACCCAAACGCTTGGCAATCTACCTACAAATAGACCATAACCACCACGCATCTGAACAGATTCTATAGGCAGCCAATCATATGTTCTGCCACCTAAGAAGTAATCCATGAACAGGTCAGTAGCATCATAATCCCAACCAAATCTTGGTTGAACTACTTGATCATCAATTCCAACGTCAGTTCTATAGCCTGTAGCTGCAAAATAAGCAGCGTTAGCATTAGGTGTATTATTAGTTGTAGTGTTATCGATTCTAACACCCATTAAAAGATTTAATTTATCGTTTACTCTCCAATCATCTTGGAAATACATAGTCTCTTTCTCAAGTACCCAATTAACAGCATCACCGTTAATGACACCACCAACACCACCTTCTAGTAGGTAGTAAGTAGGAGTACCTGCTTCAAATTGATCTATGCCTGAGAAACCATAACAACCACCACCACAAACTCTGAAAGAGTTCATAATGTCATCTTCAGTCATTTCGTAACCAAAGCTTAGGTCATGATTAGCACTAAGTGCATAAAAACCTTTAAATGAGAATGCTTCTGAATCAACAATAATCTCATTGTTATATCTAAATTGATCTTGTCCAAATCTTAGAGTTTCGTACTGACCAGATCTTGCTGAACCCCAAATAGTTCTAAATGGGTTAGTACAGTTTGAACTTCCAGTACAACTTCCATCTGCATTATTTATAGCAATAGCTACTGATGGGAAGTTATCTCCTCTATAAGGATCTTGATTATCTGTTTGTGTTCTAGTTGACATAACTATCTGGGTAGAAAACTTATCACTCCAGTTACTGAATAACTTTGAAGTCATAACTTCTACACCTTGTTTATCGTCGTACCATTGGCTGTCTAGTGAGAAACCATAAGGTGGCTGCCCTCTTACTTTAACCAAGTTTGACGTAGTATCGATGTAAGAAACTTCAACTTCATGATCATCATTCAGAAGCCAGTTCAACTTAACAAATGTATTTTCTGAAACATTGTTTTGTTCTGTATCGTAAGTACCTGGATCAAAACCATATAAGCTTTGAGCTGATGCTCTAACCCTATCTACTAGAGCTTGAGTTACATAGTAAGCTTCTAGCGTTGCTCCACTTCCATCAGGGCCATAAAATGCTGGATAAACTTGCTCAAACTTTTCATAGTTAAAGTAAAAGAAAAGGTTATCTTCCATTATTGGACCGCCAAGACTGAAGCCCATTGTATCTTCTGTAAAGACACCTGGTTCATTTCCATTTGCGTCATCCCCAACCATGTCTTCATTTCTGTTATAAACATAGAAGTCACCTTCAAGTTCATTTGTTCCAGATTTTGTAACAGCATTCACACTACCACTGACAAAGCCTCCTCTAGAAGCATCAAATGGAGCGATATCAACTGAAATCTGCTTTACAGTTTCAATTGAGAATGAGTTTCTTAATGTTGGTTGACCACTATCATTAAGACCAAATGCATCATTAACGGAAACACCGTCAATAGTAATATCATTTGTTCTAGGGTTACTACCCATAACTGATAGTGAAAAGAAGTCTTCAGATTGATCTACAGCAACCCTTGGGTCTAATGCTGCAACATCTTGAATACCTCTATCTGATGATGGCATGCCATCAATTACATCTTCCCCAAATACAGTTCCATTCCCAAATCTAATGGTACTTTCAAGAGCGGACGCGCTAACAACAACTTCTTCAAATTCTGCTGCTAAGAAAACATCAACGCTGGATACTTCACTAAACTTTGTGTATACAGCTGTTGCGCTTGCATCAGAATAACCTGTTTTAGTTACGGTTACGCTGTAAGGGCCGCCTGGTGCTAAGTTATTAAAACTAAACTCACCATCTGCTCCTGTAAGTGCATTACTGGTAGAACCATTTGGTACATATACTACGACTACTGCAGCTCCTGAAACAGGACCTGAAGAATCGGTCACATATCCCTTGATACCTGATCGGACATCAACTTGGGATATCGCGTAAAACGAAAATATCGCTAGACTGAGCGATAAAAGAATTTTTTTCATATAGTTACCTCAAATTCGATATTTCTATATTCTACAACTAAACGAGGCGAAGTTTTAACGGTTATGTGAAAACTATGTGAATTATTTTTGTTCTTCTATTAGATCAAAATCTAGATAATTTGCTAAAACCTTTGGAATACGGACACCTAATCCATTTTCATAAAAATTTTCAATTATTGCTAAAAGAGTTCTTCCAACTGCTAACGCTGAACCATTTAAAGTGTGTGGGTAAAACTTATCTTTACCATCTTTTACTCTTGCGTTAATTCTTCTTGATTGAAAGTCTCTAAAATTTGAACAAGATGATATTTCTCTAAAACAATTTTGACTAGGCAACCAGACTTCTATATCTATTGTTTTGGCTGCAGAGAACCCTAAATCTCCAGTGCATAAGACTACATGTCGATAGGATAATTCAAGCTTATCTAATATTTGAGAAGCGTGAGCAACAAGTTCATCTAAGCTTTCATCTGATTTATTTGGATGTGTAAATTTAACGATTTCAATTTTTTCAAACTGATGTTGTCTAATCATTCCTCTTGTATCTTTTCCATAACTTCCCGCTTCTGCTCTAAAACATGGAGTATGAGCAGTTAAATTGATTGGTAAATCAGAGTCTGCTATTACTTCATCTCTTAATAAATTTGTTAGCGGAACTTCAGCAGTAGGAATTAAATATTTACCATCACCGACTTTAAACTGATCTTCTTCAAATTTTGGTAACTGCCCTGTTCCTATAAGTGAATCAGAATTTACTATTAAAGGAACATACATTTCCTCATAACCATTATTTTTTGCCTCATCTAGCATAAATTGGATGAGAGCTCTTTGTAATTCTGCTAATTTGCCTTTTAGAACAACAAACCTAGAACCGCTTAATTTATTAGCTAAATCAAAATCTAATAAACCAAGTTTTTCGCCTATTTCAACGTGATCTAAGCCTTTATTAGATTGTGTAAATATTTTTGTGTTAATTTCCTTATTCATAGATTCATCTTGGCCAATAGGAACATCGCTATCAGGCAAGTTAGGTATTTGAAGCATAATGGAATCAAGATCAGATTTAAGCAGATCAAATTCATCTTGAAGAGCATCAATTTTTTTATTTAAGCTTTCTGATTCATCTTTTAATTTTTTTGTATCTTCACCTTTGCTAGTTAAAGCTCCTATTTCTTTAGACAAGTTATTTTTTTGGCTTTTTAGTTCATCCAATTCAGTCTGAATAGAATTTTTTTGTGAATTTCTTTTTAATAGATCTGCAAGATCAACATCACAACCTTTTGCAGAAAGTCCTTTTTTGTAGAGCTCTAAATTTTCTTTTAAGTCTATTAAATCAATCATTAGCTATTATTTCGTACCCATCTGGAGGCATATAGATAATATTAGTTGATTCATGAACAAAATTCTCAAATTTAACTAAAAATTTATTATTTTGAAAATTCAATATATGCATCTCATGCAGAAGACTATCTTCAAAAATTATAATGGCATCACTTATACGTTCATCATTAATATTTAATTTATAGCATTTAAAAACACATGAGAGTTCTTCATGCTCATAAGAATCAAATAATAATTTTCTTATAAGAAAAGAATCATCATCGTCATATACCATCACTTGTTTAAAATCATCATCTTGAATAAATAATTTGCCCTCTAATCCAGCTAAGATTTGTTTGCTAGGATGATTGATCGAATAAACAAAATCCCCCTTTATATAAGACATAGAGCCTTTTGAAACAATTGAGTCAGAGTCAAAGATAATGATATCTGAAGAAAATTCTTGATTCTTAATTAAAAGTTCAGAAAGATCAGAAGAAGATATAAAAGAAGAGATAAATAATAGAATGACTCTCATTAAAGAACTTCTCTTGAACCATTAGAATTCATTGGAGAAACTATTCCATTTTCTTCCATTGCTTCTATTAGTCTTGCGGCACGATTGTAGCCAATTCTAAATTTTCTTTGTACTGAAGAAATAGAAGCCCTTCTTGTTTCAATGACAAACTCAACAGCTTCATTGTATAAGTCATCATCAATCTCAGAGTCATCAGATAGTTCTTGCACTTCTATAGATTTAATGACTTCTTCTATATAGCTTGGTTTCCCAGTTTCTCTAAGATATTTAGCAATTTTCTGCACTTCATCATCGCTCACAAAAGCACCATGTATTCTTTTAGGTATGGATGTGCCAGGTTCAACAAAAAGCATGTCACCATTACCAAGCAGTTGTTCTGCTCCTCCTTGATCTAAGATAGTTCTTGAATCAATTTTTGATGAAACAAGAAAGGATATTCTTGAAGGTATATTTGCTTTAATAAGTCCAGTTATTACATCTACAGAAGGTCTTTGAGTAGAAACAACTAGATGCATTCCTGAAGCTCTAGCTTTCTGTGCAAGACGTGATATTAATTGCTCAACTTTTTTACCAGCAACCATCATTAAATCAGCTAATTCATCAATTACTATAACGATGTAAGGTAAAGGCTCAATTTCACCATCATTTATTTCTAATAACTTCTCTTTTATGTCTTGAGAAATTGAATTTAATTTAAGTGCTTTTTGGTTATAACTTTCAAGACTTCTTACACCTAAAGCAGACATTAATTTATATCTTTTATCCATTTCTTTAACACACCAATTCAGTCCATTTGCTGCTTTTTGCATATCTGTAACAACAGGTGTTATTAGATGAGGTATATCGTCATAAACTGAGAGCTCAAGCATTTTTGGGTCTATCAACAGAAGTCTTAAATCTTTAGGCGAATTATTCCTTAATAAATTTAAGAGAATTGAATTAACTCCAACAGATTTACCTGAACCTGTTGTTCCAGCGATTAATAAGTGTGGAAGTTGTTGTAAGTCTATTTTTGAACTTTCTCCAGCAATATCTCTTCCTATAGAGAATTCAAGCGGTTTAAGTGATTCTTTAGAATGCTCATGTAATGTTGAATATAAAGTAACAACTTTTCTTTTTGGGTTTGGAATCTCAATTCCTATAGATGATTTTCCTTCTATAACCTCTACCACTCTTACACTTTTAACTGCTAAAGATCTAGCAAGATCATTAGCTATATTTGTCACTTGGCTTGCTTTTGTTCCAGGGGCTAAATTAATTTCAAAACGTGTAATAACAGGCCCCGGGAAAGAGCCTTCTACCTTTCCTTCTATACCAAATTCTTCTAATTTAATAACCAGATTATTAGATAAATCTTCTAAATATTCTTTTGTTACATCAGCTGATTCATCTATTTTTTGGTCAAGAAGATCTAGAAAATCTTTCTGTTCTTGAATCTCGATTATAGGCTCAGATACCGAAGGTTTTTTTATCTCAGTCTTTTTAACTGCTTCAGTTTTTTTAACCTCTTTCACTATAGGTTTCTTATCAGGAACTTTCTTTGATTTAGTTTGCTTTTGATTATTTAGAACGTTTATGAACTTAATAAAATCGTAAAAGACAAGATACTGGAAAGATAAAAAAATAATAATTGATAAGGATCCAAACCAAAATTTATTTAAATATGTTCCCATAGAATTTAATAAACTTTCTCCAGCTATTCCTCCTATATCATTGAAAAAAGATGCATAAAAAACAGCAAGAGGAAAGATTGAAATTAGACTAAGCATAAATCTATTAAAAAGATTTATTCGTTCAAAAAAATTAGATGAAGTGCTTGAGACAAATAGCACTATTCCAAAATATGAAAGCATCAAAGCAAAATAATAAGATGCATATCCTAGATAAAATAGCATTGTTGAAGAGAATAAAGCCCCTAGATATCCAAGACTATTTGAATATTCAATTCCGTCTGCTAAAAAACCCTGAACGTCGTCTTGAGGAGAGAAAGTAAATAAGCTAGTAATTAAAAATAAAGAAAAAATTACTAGAGCAACCCCAGAAAACTCTCTATAGATTCTATCAATTGACATGCTAAGATATTGTAACTAAAAAACCACAAGTACTCTTGTTTTTAGGTAAAAAACTATGGAACAACAATTAATAATTCTAGGTTCAGGTCCAGCAGGTTATACAGCAGCTGTTTATGCTGCTAGAGCTAATTTAAGCCCGCTTTTAATAACTGGCTTAGAAGTTGGTGGACAATTAACAACTACTACAGAAGTAGAGAATTGGCCTGGAGATTTTAAAGACCTACAAGGTCCTGATCTTATGGTTCGTATGCAAAAACATGCAGAAAAGTATGATGTAGATATACGAACCGATTACGTTAAGAGTGTCGATCTATCAAATCAACCTCTAGTACTACATGGTGAAAAAGATACTTATGAAACAAAAAGTTTAATTATAGCGACTGGTGCTAGTGCTAAATATCTTGGTTTAGAGAGCGAAAAAGCATTTTTAGGAAAAGGTGTTAGTGCTTGCGCTACATGTGATGGATTCTTTTATAAAGATCAAGAAGTTGCAGTTATTGGCGGTGGAAATACCGCTCTAGAAGAAGCTTTATATTTAAGCAATATATGCTCAAAAGTACACTTAATTCATAGAAGAGATGAATTTAGAGGAGAAAAAATTTTACAAGATAGAGTATTTAAAAAAGTTGAAGAAGGAAAAATATCATTAATTTTAGACTCTACACTAAAAGAAGTTATTGGAGGTGATGTAGTTTCAGGAATAGTCATTCTCAATAATGATGGTACTGAGAGCAACTTATCAGTAGAAGGAGTTTTTATAGCTATAGGACATACACCTAACACTGATATTTTTAAGGATGAATTAGACATGAAGGATGGTTACATTATTACTAAGACTGGTTTTGATATAGGTTCTACTGCAACTTCAATTCCAGGTGTTTTTGCAGCTGGAGATGTGGCAGATTATAACTACAGACAAGCAGTAACTAGCGCTGGTTTTGGATGTATGGCCGCATTAGATGCTGAACACTATCTATCTAATCTAGATTAACGAGTTGTAACTAATCCACCATCACAAGTGACAGTTTCACCAACTGTGTATGCACCAGCTCTTGAACATAAATAAATGCATAATCCTGCCATGTCCTGAGGTGTGCCTATCCTTTTTCTAGGATTCATTTCTGCAATAAAGCCATAATCAAAATTAACTGCTTTTCCTAACATATGACTATCAAAAGGACCTGGTGCAATAGCATTTACAATAATATTTCTTTCAACCAGTGTTTTAGCTAAATGTTTAGTTAAATGGATAATTCCTGATTTAGATGCTGAATAAGCATAAGTATCAGCCATATTAGAAACTCCTATACCATCAATGGAGGCTATATTTATAATCCTTGAGGGATCTTCAGAATTTCCTCTTTTTTCAAGCATTTTTGCAAATTTTTGAGTCAAGAAAAAAGGACTTTTAAGATTTATGTCTACAACTTTATCCCAACCATCAACTGGATATTCATCAAAAGGTGCTCCCCATGCAGCTCCAGCGTTATTAATTAGAAAATCAATACCTTCTGGCTCTTTTTCAGCTAAGAACTCAACAAGACTATTAATACCTTCTTCTTTTGAAAGATCAGAGCAAAAAGGTATGCATTCAGCATTATATTCTTTACTAAGTTCTTCAGCTTTAGCAATTAGAGCTTCTTCTTTTCTTGCAGTTATGTATACTTTTGCACCGTTTGCTAGGAAACCAGAAGTTATCATTTCACCTATACCTCTAGAACCACCGGTAACAACAGCTATCTTGCCTTTTATATTAAAGAGATCTTTTATGCCTAGACTCATAAAGAACTCACATAAATGGTAGCTGCTAAAACGCAACAGATTATTATAACTAAGGCAACTAATGCATCTGAAGATGAATCTTCAGAATTTTCTTTTGATTTATAAAATTGATCTTCACTCATTTTTTAATTCCCCTTTAGCAACTAGAGGGTTTGCATACTGGGTCATTATATATTCTAACTCTTTGTTCGTCATCGAAGTTCTTAAATCATTAAAATAATTACTGGCCCTTGGGAAATCGCTATCATCTACTTTTTCATATAGATACTTATAGGCATACATATTAGTTTCCCAAATTTTATAATTATTAAGAATTGATTTATCTATTTCTTTAGCTAACTCATCAGGAGAAAAATTACCTTTAATTTGTTCGCCTAAGCTTAAATGCACGAAACCTTTAGGCTCCATAATCCCTTTAAAAATATGCTTTACATCATCTCCTTTCTGCTTGTTTTCTTCTTGTATATTCTGTTTAGCCTTCTCTTTAGCTAAAGGATCAAATTCATAGGAAACTGAACATGGAATAAGGTTGTAATATTTTGTTAAATCTTCAAAGTTAGAATTTTTTCTTAAAGCTATATGGAGCATTTTTAAAACAGCAGAATCCGTCTTATCAATCCCATCTTTTGCTCTTCCCTGTCTCTGTGCAATCCAAACATGTTTTCCAGACCCTAGTGTATTTTTGATAAAGTCTGATGCTTTAAATAAATTATTGTAAATATCTTTTTTTGATTCTCCTGCTCTTGAGATAACAAAACTTTTATTTAACCTCAATAAGTCACCCATCCACTTTATGCTTACTAAATTATCTCCAATAGCATTATGCGTCGTATCAAGACCAATAGAATCAATGGCATGATTGCATAATGCAGAATCAAGCGTAATGTCTCTATGATTACCTATAAAAAGATAAGGCTTGTTTATATCTAGTTGATCTACACCTGTAAAATTAAATTCGTCCATTGTCTTATTGATTACACTTCGTAGAACGATTTTTACTTGATCTTGAAAAGCCTTAATCGTATTAATATTTCGGACTTTTGATTTAAAAAGCTGTAAAGCTAAGAATTTAGAACCTGGAATAGATAGAAATTTAGAAGTTGAAGAATTTAAATTATCCTTAACAAATGTTAAAAATTGGTCATCTTTTAGAAGATCTTCTAAAACAGATTTAACCTCTTTGTCACTATAAGGCTCTATGCGAGTCATGTTAATAGATATAAAATTTTAATATGGAAGATGATAAAACACTTATTAGAAATATCGTAATCTTTTTTGGTGTAATTGGGCTTATTGTTTTAATACTCTTAATTGGTTCGACTTTTGTTTAGCCAGGAGGCCATTCTAAACTCCTGCCGCCTAATAGATGCACATGTATGTGAAATACGCTTTGTCCGGCGCCAGCACCATTATTAATAATCAGTCTATAGTTATTATCTAAATCATGGTCTTGAGCTATTTTTTTAGATACATGCAATAGATGTCCTAAAAGATTTATATCTTCTTCAGAAGCATCGGAGACTTTTTCAATTTCTTTTATTGGAATAATAAGTATATGCACTGGTGCTTGCGGGTTAATGTCTTCAATCGCAAAGCAAAGATCATCTTGATATACAATTTTTCCAGGTATATCCCCTTTCCTAATTTTAGTAAATAATGAATCTTCCATTAAATTACAAACCTAAAAAGCCTAATGAATAAATAAACACATATTATCGTAAGCAATAGAGCAGAAAATTTAACTAAAAAGCTTCTAAAGAAGCCATTCGTTTTTTCTGTAAAAAAATAATAGACCAAAAGGACAACTAAAATTATTAATAGTATTAAGCTCAAATATCCAATCATATTAAAAAAGGTTAGCTATATATTCCCATAATACAACCAAAAGCACTAACCCCGATGCCCAAACGGCACAAGCAATTAAATCAAAGATAAGGAACCGCTTATAATCAAGTCTGAATGTACCCACAAAGAAAGGTGCAAAAGGTCTTATACTGGGAGTCATTCGTCCAAGCAAAATAGCTCCAAATTCATACTTATCAAACCAATTTTTAGTTTTTTCAACCCTATCTTTATGTCTTTCAAAAAAATTCCAATCCATGATTTTTGTTCCAAATATTCTGCCCATTAGATAGCTAGATTGATCTCCAGAAAAAGAGCCTATATAAGCGAAGATTGTTATTAGATAAATATTTGATATTCCTTCAAGATAAAGAAAAACAGCTAGCAAATATAAAAATAGACTTGGAAACAAAACCCCACTCAAAACAAAAGATTCAAGAAAACCAAGAATAGTAAGTAATAAAGGAGCTAGAACTG
>CEUS01054214.1_pt1 | contig 15497 bp, 9 predicted proteins | sample 427031 | NCBI WGS metagenome assembly CEUS01 (sample SAMEA2622837, study PRJEB7988) | marine metagenome | biome: marine biome (ENVO:00000447); feature: marine epipelagic mixed layer (ENVO:xxxxxxxxx); material: "saline water (ENVO:00002010), including plankton (ENVO:xxxxxxxx)" | depth 140 m | reverse complement strand
TCACGAGCAACGAGCCGCCTTTCTGACATCGACGCTCACCACGGCCGGTGGCCTCGTCTTTGCGGGCGATGCTGACCGCTACTACCGCGCATTCGATATTCGGACGGGCGACGTTCTGTGGGAAACCCGGCTCGGCGCTGCGGCGCACGGCTATCCCGTCACCTATGAGACCGGTGGTCGCCAGTTTCTTGCCGTGCCCGCCGCACTTGCTGGCGTTTTCCGCGGCCTCACCGCGCAGCTTACCCCTGACATTTACCAGCCGGAGGGTGGGAACGCGATCTATGTCTTCGCTCTACCGGAGTGACGTGGTGGGAGGTTCGTGAGACCGGATCGAAACTACCGTTCTAACGGGGTTGGGTTTCCAGTCGTCTCTTGACGTCGAGGGGCACCCGGGTTCCGTAGTGGGTCACACCACTTAGTCTCGAGAAGTAGGAGTAAGCCACTGCTGAGACCGCCTCGATCATGGCGCTGCCGTTGCCGCCGTAGTTCGACATCACAGCGACAATGTAAGGCCGATCCGGTAGGTTGACCAGCCCCCAGACCGTAGCCACACCGACGATGCCACCAGGCTTAAAAGCGATTGGTACACTCCTGGGTATTGGAGCCCTGATGGGGCCGCCTTTGTAGAGTTCCAAGATGTCCCGGACTCGTTTGCAGGACGCTTGGCTTAGTGGCAGGTCGCATGTGGCAATTTTTTCCATGATCAGCGCAGCGTCCCGTGGTGTGGACAGATTCTCATTTCCAAGAACGGACTCTTCGGGACGGATCATCTTCCTCTGGAGTCTAGTGCGCCTCGCTCCGAGCGAGGTTGATAGCGCGTTTATCTCTTCCATCCCGAGTTCGTCGATAAGGACGTTTGTAGCGGTGTTGTCCGAGTAGACGATCATGTAAATGGCGTAGTCTTCCAGTGACAGGGATGATCCACCGTCTGTCAGGATTTGCAGCACCCCGCTGCCTGCGGTCCGGACGGCATCAGTTAGATCGACTCGCTTTGCTAGGAGGCCGGGTTCCGTGTCGGCCCGACGAAACAGTTCAAGTAGGATGGGAATCTTGATAGCACTTGCTTGCGGAAAGACCAGACCATCTGAAATTGCGAAGCGAGTCCGGTCTGTCAGGTCCATGATGTGAAGTCCTGCCACGCCGTTGAAGTCCTCTACGAGAGCTTCGAGATCTTGCTGGAATTTGTCGCGGAGCTGCTGCCTGTGGGCCTCTTGGGCCCAGCCGGTGGACAGTCCACTGACTAACAGCAATATCAGAGGGATGAGTGGGTGCCATGGTCGATTCATCAAACACTCTCCAGATGTTGCTTGAAGGCGGATTTCCGAACGTCCACATTAACCTCGCTGGGATCGAGTGGGTCTGGGAAGTTTCCCAAGTTCGTCTGGAAGGGGATAGTAGATAGGAACTTCCTCTGCTGACGGCGGAAAGCAGGGTGTGGTGGGCCGCGGTTGGTGTATGTAGGCCAACCACGGCCATGGGGTTAGTGTTGCGTGTTCTGTCTCATTCTCCAGCGCTCATGAATGCAGTGAACTGTGACATAGGAGCCGGGCGTCCGTGGATCCCCACGATGGTGTCTACATCGAGATCCAGTCGCTCCAAGTTACGGTGAAACGAGCGGGCGCTGGCATTGGGAGTTTCCGCTCCAGGGAAATAGAGATCGGCCTGCACGACAATTTTTTCATTCGGAAGATACGCAATCAACATGCCGGCGGCATGGGCGAGGCCCTGGACATTATGGAGTTCAACAGACCGAGTTTGATCGGCTAGAACGTATTTTTCGTTGAGGGTCTCGAAGATGTAACCCTCCGACCATTCCTCTGGAGGATGGAGCGAAAACCGGTCTGGTTCCAGGGTCCACGGCCCTGCGCGGAGGACCTCCTGGTAATAGGGTTTGTTGCTGTCATGGGTGATCACGGTCGCACCTTCGTGGACGAATGCACGAAGTCCACCGAGGTGGTCCCAGTGATGATGGGTCGTTACGATGAATCGAATGGGCTTATTCGGGATGCGCCTGTAGATCTCGTCGATCACTGCCAATGACCGTTCTTCATTCAACGGGGCCTCGATAACAGCCACATGGTCTCCGAACTCAATGGCCACGCTATGGTGGGAGCCTCCTCCAATTAACCACACCCCGCTAGCCACTTCCTGTGACTCGACTCGGACTGGCGGAATGCTTGCATTCATCACGTTATTTGGCACCGTGATTGTCACGGTCACGTTGGCTTGGAGGTCAGACACAGTTTCCAGCCCAAAGGCATGGTCTCCGCCGCTGACGTCGGCCTCATGTGCGCCGTCGTCATAGTCTTGGTGTTGATGAAAACGAGGGATTTGGACACCACCGACTTCCCGGTAATTCGTGTAAACATTTTCATAGTACATGTCGCCGACGACCGGATTGGGGATCCATGTTTGCACGCGCTCGAGCAGGCCGTCTGGGTTAATCGTACCGTTAACACGATATTTGCCGAACGCGATGAAGGAGATAACTGTCGATCGGCCTCCGTACTCGTTGCGAGTGATCATGGACGGGTTGGCTCCTGGCGCCATAGCGCCCTTGATGAATCCCCAGGGGGTTAGGAGAATTTCAAGTCCACGCAATTCGGCTGCGGCCGGTTGCGGGAGTGGTTGCCCCTGTGCGTCGAGGGTCCAGGCGTGGTTGCCGCTGACGAAATTGGTGAGCTGACGTGTGCCTCCTGCCCGAATGTACTCTTCCCTTGATGCCATCCCTTCAAAATCAATGGTCATCGTGTAACTGGTCAGGTCGACCCGTGGCCAATCCCGATCGGGTGAAACGTTCTGTCCGACTCGGCCCTGCCAGCCCGTGCCGGAGTACTGAATCGATGTTAGGTTTTCCATGCCCATCGCGGTTGCGGTGGACTGCAAAACGCCTTGTACGTTCTGTGCGGCAGCTGGTCCTGCGATGAGGACCGATAGGCTCAGTGAGAGCCAAAATCGTGTGGTCATGGTTTTGCCCTCCGGGTTACGAGGATTATGTCTCAGTCGAGCGGGAAGTCAACAGTCACGTGTCTGGCTTTACCTTGGAATGGGGGTGCCAGTCCAGACGTGATCCGTCGGAGTTCTGGGGAACTTCAGTACAAGATCCAGTAATATTCTCCGTTGAATGACGGAAACCGGTGGCTAACTTCGCAGAACTTCCAACATTGAAGCCACTTTGGCTGGTTGTGCTGTTGGCCGACGATGCGTGGAGCGGTTGATGTCCACGCCCGAGGGAGATAATGGTTCGAAGGAGCGCATCGAGAACCCTGTTTATTGTGATGTTGGTGTGTGCAGGTCGGCTCACTCCCTCTGCGGGTCCGGTCCCGCAGTCTGGGACAATCCAGACCATGCTGCCGGACACACCACGGGTGTTGACCAGTCAAGGTGGTCGCATACGGGTTGTGTCTATCAAAGGCCTTGTGTATCCATGGGCCCTCGCCTTTCTGCCGACTGGCGATATGTTGGTTACAGAGCAGGGACGGAATACACTGCGGCGCATTGATGGCGACCTTCTCGATCCGATACCGATTACTGGCCTTCCGCCCGGTATCCAGAGTCAGCGTCGAGACACTGCCGGTGTAGATGTGGCGGTTCACCCTCGTTTTTCAGAAAATAGCCTTGTGTATGTTGCGTTTTGGAAGCCTAAGCCCGGCGCGGAGAATCTTCGGACTGCCGTCATTGTCCGCGGACGTCTGGACGGCCACCAATTGACGGATGTCCAGGAGATCTTCGAGTCAGTCTCTTGGACTGATGGACCCTCGGCTGCGCGGATCATCTTCGCACCAGACGATAAGCTCTATCTGGCCATTGGGGCTCCTGGGTTCAAGGTCAACCTCGGAGAGACAGCATGGGCACAAGAGCCAGGGCAGCACGGCGGAAAGATCCTTCGACTTAACGACGACGGTACTGTGCCCGTCGACAATCCTTTTGTAGGTCGGCCGGGTTACCGGCCTGAGATTTTTGCCCTCGGCATCCGGAATGCTATCGGCATGGCGTTTCACCCCAAGACGGGCGAGTTGTGGGAGACGGAAAATGGTCCCCAGGGTGGAGACGAGATCAATATCATCCGGCGAGGCTTGAACTACGGCTGGCCATTCATCAGCTATGGTCGGGCTTACTCAAATGACCTGGATGGGTCGAGATCAGGATTGCCGCCGCCGACGATTCAGCCACCAACTTCTGCGCCGGGGATGGAAGAACCGTTTACCTACTACAAACCATCCATCGCCATTTCTGGCATGACGTTCTATACCGGAGACCAGTTTCCTGAGTGGAAGGGTGACCTGCTGGCCGGGGGGCTTGCGGGCAGGCAGCTTTCTCGAATTGTTTTCAATGCACAGGGGTTAGAGAGTCGGCGAGAAACGTTGCTCGCTGAACTCCGTCAGCGAATTCGGGATGTCAAGCAGGGACCAGACGGTTTTCTATACCTGACCACCGACATGCAAGATGGAGCCGTACTCAGGATTGAGCCAGCTCTTTAGTTGGTTCTGTCTCGTTTTCATTCCGTGGTATCTAGCTTGCGAGTGGCCATGATCGTCACGGGCGAACTCCAGGTGCGGAGGTCTTTATCCGCGATCGTTTTTTTAAGTCTACCAACCAGGTGGAAATGTCAGACGATCGTTTGGTTCACGGGGATGGATGCTGAACTGGGGCTAAGTGTGAGAGTTGAGGGGGAAGACCGATGTCCGTGCGTTCTTTGAGCGAATCTTTAATTGAACGTTACACTCGCGGTTTACTCCAGTGGCGGTGGCCTGTGCTGCTCACGGCCGTTGCTTTAGTGACCACGGCAGCCTCGGGTGCCACACGGCTCAAGTTCATCGATGAATATCGTGTGTTTTTTGGTCCAGATAATCCACAACTGTTGGCGTTCGATGCGGTTGAGAACACTTACACAAAGAACGACAATCTCTTTTTTGTGATTGAGCCGCCGAGCGACCACGGTGATGCCTTCACTGCAGAGACGCTGTCGATTGTTGAATATCTTACCGAAGAGTCGTGGCGTATCCCGTTCGCGATTCGCGTCGACTCTGTATCGAATTTCCAGTATAGCCGGGCTGAAGCTGACGACCTTATTGTTGAGAACTTGGTTGTTGGTGCCATGGAGAAGACTCCGTCTGAATTGAGGGCGATTCGAAATGTCTCGCTCGATGAACCGATGCTTCGCAACAGGCTCGTGCCACCAGACACAGGCGTCATCGGCCTAAATGTCACATTGCAATTGCCACGCCTCGAGTTGGACGAGACGGCTAGGGCTGCGGCTCGTGGTCGAGAGCTAGCAGTCGAAATTGAAGAGAGCCACCCTGGCTACCGTGTCCGGTTGACCGGCATAGCCATGCTCAATAACGCCTTCCAGGAATCAGCGATACGGGACATGAGGACGTTGGTTCCGCTCATGTATGGCGTGATCACTCTCGCTCTCGTACTGCTGCTACGGTCGTTTACGGGGACAATTGCGACGCTAACATTGGTCGGAATGTCGGTGGTGGGGGCACTTGGCCTTGCAGGATGGGCTGGACTTGCATTGACACCACCGTCGACGGCATCAATCACAATGATCATGACACTGGCTGTGGCGGACAGCATTCATATTTTGGTCACGATGCTCAAGGAGATGAGGGGAGGGTTAGGCAAGTTTGACGCCATCGTTGAAAGCCTTCGGGTCAATGCGCAGCCGGTGTTTTTGACCAGCTTGACGACGATGATCGGTTTTCTCAGTATGAACTTTAGCGAGGCTCCTCCACTGAACGATTTAGGCAACATCAGTGCTACGGGCGTTTGCTTGGCTTGGATGCTTTCCATGACACTGCTGCCGGCGCTGGTGGCAATCCTGCCAGTGAGGGTTCGGCTTCGTTCCGTCCAGAATGTGTCGCGGATGGATCGGCTGGCTGATCTGGTAATAGCCCGCCGTCGCCCGTTGTTTTGGGGAGCAGGCGTTGTGGCATTGGTTCTAATTTCTTTGGTTCCGCTGAACTCGCTGAATGATCAATTCGTAAACTACTTCGATGAGAGCATGGCATTTCGCCAGGATTCAGATTTTGCAGCGGAGCGGTTGAGCGGGCTCTATCAGATTGACTTCTCTCTATCGTCTGGGGAAAGTGGAGGCATCAGCGAGCCGAGTTATCTAGAAACGGTCGATCGCTTTGCCCAGTGGTATCGCGAACAATCAGGGGTGGTGCATGTCGCACCGATTAGCGACACGTTTAGACGGCTTAACAAGAATATGCATGGAGATGATCCTGATTACTACACACTACCACCAGAACGTGACTTGGCTGCGCAGTATTTATTGCTATACGAGATGTCCCTCCCCTACGGGCTTGATCTTAATAACCAGATCAACATAGACAAGTCAGCTACCCGCTTTTCGGTAACGTTAGAGAACATAACGTCGCAGGAGTTGATTAGCCTTGTCGAAGCAGGAGAGGCATGGTTAGGTGAGAATGCCCCAGCATCTATGGCTGCGCGCGGAGTGGGTCCAAGCGTGATGTTTTCGTACATCTCAGCACGAAATATCCGGAGCATGCTGACCGGGACCTTGGTGGCTGTCGGGCTCATCGGCGTCACGATGATGTTGATGTTAAGGAGCCTCCGCTATGGAACCGTCAGCTTTGTTCCAAACCTGCTACCGGCATTGATGGCGTTTGGGCTTTGGGGATTGCTTGTTGGTGAGATCAACCTTGGTCTGTCGATCGTGAGCGGCATGTGTCTGGGTATCATCGTCGATGATACTGTTCACTTCCTCAGCAAGTATTTGCGAGCGCGTCGTGAGCAGCACCTCGACGCCGAGAGTGCCGTACGCTACGCTTTTTCGACGGTTGGAGCTGCGCTGGTAGTCACTTCGGTCGTATTAGCAGCAGGTTTCATGATTTTGTCGCAGTCTTCGTTTGGCTTCAATGGGGGGATGGGGAAGCTGTCAACGATCATCATTGTGCTGGCACTTGCTGCTGACTTGCTCTTGTTGCCACCTCTGCTGATGTTTTTGGATCGCAACCACAAGATTCGCGCCTCGTAGCACTAAAGGTGCGAAGGAGGACATCCGTGTCTCTGAACACAACGTTATTGTCTGTTGATGGGCACCCTGTCGAAAACGGCCGCTGCCTAAGTCGTGGTGTCATTAGTGTCGCTCTGGTGATTGCTATGACACTGGCTGCGTCCACGTGGGCTTTTGCGGACCAACGTGGTGACGAGATAGCAAGGGAGGCAGACCGACGAGATACCGGTTGGAACGACATGATCGCTGAGCTGGAAATGGTGTTGCGTAATCGCCAGGGTGAGGAGAGTACTCGCGCGCTGCGTAGTCGTTTGTTGGAGGTCGACGCCGATGGCGACAAACTCATGATTATTTTTGACCGTCCTCGTGATGTACGAGGAACCGCATTCCTTACCTACACGCACCGTTCGGGCCCGGATGACCAATGGTTGTTTCTTCCCGCGTTGAAGCGGGTGAAGCGGATTTCGTCGAACAATAAGTCAGGGCCCTTCATGGGAAGCGAGTTTGCCTATGAGGATCTTGCGTCGCAGGAAATCGAAAAATACACCTATGAGTACAGGCGTGACGAGATACTCGACGGACGTCCGACCTTTGTTGTCGAGCGCGTTCCCGTAGATTCTAGCTCCGGATACACGAAACATGTGGCTTGGTATGACCAGGAGGAGTACCGGCTGGCGAAGATCGAGTTCTATGACCGAAAGGACGAATTGCTCAAGACTTTAATCTATCGGTCGTATCAGCAATATCTAGAGCAGTACTGGAGGCCAGATGAGATGTACATGGAAAACCATCAGACCGGTAAGAGTACCGTGCTGCGCTGGAGTGAATATGAGTTTCAGACGGGCTTGACCGCGCGAGATTTTGATCAAAGCAGCTTAAGGCGCGTTCGATAGCTGTGACGGATTGCGGGAGGTCCCACTTCGCAAAACTTGTGGTCACCATAGTCCTTACGGTGGTTGCGTGGGGACTGTTTGAGAATCCGGCCAACGGGCAGCAGATAACGGGGCAGGTGTCTATGGAAGGACGACTGTTTACTCAGGACGCTCTTCGAGACAACCTTTATCCGACCAATGTGTCGATTGCCATCGAACCTGAATTTTACCAAGAATTAAATGATGGACGACAGTCCCTAACAGTGGTTCCTTTCCTCCGGTGGGACGAGCATGACAGTGAACGCACGCACTGGGATGTGCGTGAGCTTGACTGGGAGTATTTTGCTCGGGACTGGGAACTGCGTGCCGGGGTGAGGAAGGTGTTTTGGGGTGTTACCGAGTCTAATCACCTCGTCGACGTCATTAATCAAACGGATCTGGTCGAGGATCTTGATAGCGAGGCGAAACTTGGACAGCCGATGGTTAACCTCGCCATCATCCAGCCTTGGGGCACACTGGACTTGTATGCCTTGATGGGTTTTCGGCAACGGCGATTCTTTGGTGCAGGTGGACGGCCTGGAATCCCGTTTCCTTTCAATTCAGATGGCGCGAAAATTGACGGTGGCAACTTTGGTTGGGCAATGCGATGGGCCTATACGGCCGGTCCAATGGATATTGGTGTGTCACAGTTTCACGGAACTGCCCGTGATCCACGCTTTTTCATTGGGGATCAACCAATTGTTATTGCTGACTTCATTCGGTCTCCGTTTCCCTCCATCGATACTCAGGACCCTATGATCGTGCCTGGCTACGAAGTGATCGACCAGCTTGGTGTCGATGCTCAGTTAACGATGAACGGCTGGCTTTTGAAGTTCGAGGGTATCAATCGGTGGGGACAGGGGTCGAGGTTCGCTGCCATGACCGGCGGCCTGGAATACACGCTAGGCAATCTTCGGTCAAGCGGACTCGACCTTGGGCTGCTGGTGGAGTATTCCTATGATGATCGTGGCATTGAGGCGCTGACGCCGCTTGAGGATGATGTCTTTCTGGGAGGGCGGCTTGCCTTTAACGATGTGCAGACCACAGAAGTTCTTGCTGGTACGGTTCTTGATCGCACTAGTAAGGCTAGTTTCCTGTTTGTTGAGGCAAGTCGGAGGTTGGGGGAACGGTCGACTCTGGATGTGCGGATTCGGAGCTTTGTCGGAGTGCCGCCAGACGATGTGTTTCTTTATGGGATCAGAAACGATGACTATTTGCAGGCCTCTTGGACGTTGTACTTCTGATCGATGAGAGTGGTCTGTTCCCTCAGATGAATTCGTCGAGGTAATTGAGCAGGAGCTAGTAAGTTTTCCTATCGAGACTCGAGTCATCTGGAAACGATGGTTCTTTGGGGCAACCCCTTAGAATGGGCAGGTTGTTTGAAGGAGAGTCTGTCGGTGTTGCTTTTTGGGGAGGGCTAATCGGCTTATGGCAGCTAAGTATCTCAGTAATCTCTATCCTGTCGCCCGGCAGGCACTGTGGGCATTGGCCTTTGTGAATTTGGCTTGGCACCCGTTACACGCGCAGGACGACTGGCCCGCCTGGGGGCAGGATGCTGGCAACCAGCGCCATTCTTCACTGACGCAGATCAACACCACAAACGTCTCGACTCTGGTGTCAGCTTGGCGCTATGAGATGACGAAGGCCGGTGTGCCCTCGCGCCAGAGCCAGTCGACTCCACTGATGGTCGACGGTGTTCTCTATCTATCGTTTCCGTACTATCGGGTGGTAGCTCTTGAGCCAGAGACCGGTGATCTAATCTGGGAGTACACTGCGCCAGGGGAGTGGAATTCACCGGAGCATCAGCTGCACTGGACCGGTGGGTCGATGCGGGGTTTGGCCTACTGGGAAGGGGACGACGGTACGCCTCCGCAGATCGTATTCGGCACCGAGGAAGGCGAGCTAATTTCGCTCGACTCCAAGACCGGTATTCCCAATGCCCGGTTTGGCAACGACGGGTATGTTGATCTCAAAACCGAAGACGTGATGAACGGGTTTCCGGATATGCATTACGGGATCTCGTCCGGCGTGGCTGTTTACAAACACCTCGTTTTCACCGGGGTGCATAACGCTGACGAAACGGGGTCGAAGGGGCCAGCGGGTGACGTGCGGGCCTGGGACCTCAGGACCGGGGAGCACGTTTGGACCTTTCACACCGTACCCCACGCGGGTGAGGTTGGTAATGAGACTTGGCTCAATGACTCCTGGCGCAACGTGAGCGGTGCGAACACTTGGACCTTTTTCACAGTGGACGACGAGCGCGGCATCCTTTACATGCCCTTAGGCTCAGCACTCAACGATTTTTATGGCATGGACAGGCCTGGCGATAACCTCTTCTCCGACTCGATTGTGGCGGTCGATGCGATGACGGGGGAGCTGATGTGGTTCTTCCAGGCTGTGCATCATGACCTGTGGGACCTGGACATGCCGGTGCCCCCGATCCTGTTCGACGTAGAACGTGACGGCGAGATGATCCCGGCCGTTGGGGTGATGACCAAGTATCCGGTCCTCTTCATCTTTAACCGGGTGACTGGCGAGCCGATCTACGAGATTGAAGAGCGTCCGGTGCCACGCGGCGATATGCAGGGCGAGTACTATTCACCGACGCAGCCGTTTCCAGTCAAGCCGCCACCCTTTGGGCGGATCAGCTTCACGATGGATGATATCGCGACGGTTACGCCCGAACACACGGCGGCCTGCCGTGAACGGCTGATGCAGTATGACGGCGGGCGCAACCGTGGTGCCTTCACGCCTCCATCTGAGGAGGGCGCGCTGGTCTTTCCGTCGACTGGTGGTGGGACGGAGTTTACTGGCGGGACGTTTGATCCAAACCTGGGGTACTACATCATCAATTACGCGGATACTGGACATATCAGCACGCTTCGACGAGTAGAGGATGATCCCGACCGAAGAGGCTATGTGGGACCTCCCGAGTCGCGCAGACGTTACTGGCACATAGTCGATCGCCTGACCGTCAACGGGTGGCCCTGCTGGCAGCCACCCTGGTCTCAGCTGGTCGCCGTTGACGTAAACACGGGCGAGATTGCCTGGAAGATCCCCTTCGGCACGGTCGAAGGGGCACCCCCTGGGCTGCTGACCGGTGCTCCCAATTCCCAAAAGGGCGGGCCGACTTCGACCGCTGCGGGTCTCTTGTTTATAGGCGGCGCTTCCGATCGACGGTTCCGCGCATATGAGACGAAGACTGGGCAGGAGCTGTGGAGTGTTGAGACCGAGCAGCTGATAAGCGGCGCAAACCCGATCACCTATATGGGAAAGGATGGCAAGCAGTACGTGGCCGTGGCCGCGGGTACGACACTGCTGGCCTATACGTTGCCGTAACGTGGTTTGACGCCTGGGTATGGCCTCTGGCGGTTTCCAGCTGAGTTTTAGTCGGCGCTCTTTCGTCGAAGGCCCAGAAACTCTGCTCTGGGTGGGATTCGGCTCGACCGTTTCACGACTTGGCAACGTTAGGTGGCTTATCTCGCCAAGATCACCGTTTTTTGCACTGTGTAAATGTTCCACTTTGTATTTTTAGCTCTGAGTGGAGGAGCGAAGTGGCATCGGTTGGACAATCAGTTTCTGATGGCCCAGGTGCCCGCCTTTTGGGTGGTCCCCGTGTTACAGAGATAGCTGAAAGTTTTTCAGAACATTGAGCTTGAACGGCGGGGTGGGTTGCCAACATGTGACTAAAAAACCGAGAGCAATGAATCCCGTCCAGGTCGACTCAGCGTTTGAAGGAAGGATGTGGAGTGCTGGGGCATGGGTTGTCTGTTTTGCTTCCGTCTCGTGGTTGGCTGTCGGGTTTTTGGTCGGAGCTCAGATTGATGATGAGGAATATTGGCACAGTATTGTAAGTACGCTCATCGCTGCGCAGGGATTGCAGCGTGGGGAGCTAGATTTGTGGACGTCTCAGTTGGGGCTGGGTATGCCACAGCCTTTCGGCCAGAGTCTGTTTATGCATCCACTGACTCCGCTTCTAGGGTTCATGCCAGTGGTCCCGTGGGTCAAAATGTTTTACCTGGTTCATCTGGTTGTGGCAGCTGGGGGGATGTGGTTATTGCTACGCCGGGTAGGGGCTTCCAAGTTCGCCGCGGCAATCGGGGTCTCGACTTACATACTCGCTTCGCCAGCCCAGAACTACGCACTGCGGGATTTCTGGCCTTCACTTTGGTCTGTCTATACGCTTGTTCCGACGCTGCTTTTCTCTGTTCTAGTGTTGTGCCAAGCCTCTAATCCCCGATCGCGGTTGTTAGGGACTCTGGGGGTGGGTCTTACTGCTGGTCTCATCGGCGCCGTCGGGCATTGGGGCAACTTGGTTGTCTTTGTTCCCTCGTATTTGTCGTTTTTGGCGCTGCAGGCCAAGCAGCTGAAACGAAATTGGCTCTGGTGGGTCTCGGCGGCTACCACCGCGCTCGTCATTGCTTCCCCCATCTTGGCGAATCTGATCACGGAATTTCGCCTGTCACCTAGCATCTTAGAACGTGGCATTAACGTAGATACCCTCAACACCAATAGTTTGTGGGATGTGTTTCTACGACCTTTTGGCCCTCCGTCTGATGACTGGGTCCATACGACGCTCAATCGGGGCGTTCGAATTCTCTTTTTCGGTGGACCGGCGGCTTTGCTGGCCGTGTTTTATGTTGTGGTGCTTCGGACACGGGTTGAGCTGTGTGTAGGTTGGTTGGTAGCCCTTTTGCTACTCACTGTTCCAGGGTTGTTGGTCACCGACTTTGTTTCGGCGGTCTGGCAATTCCGAGACGCTCTCATTTTGTTTGCTGTCCCCTGTGCAGTACTGGCGCTTGACTGGGTAGCGTTGCGGTCGGCCTTATGGCGTTGGGTAGCGATAGTTGTGGCGGCCATTCAACTGGTCGTACTTGTGACTGCAGCATGGCCGTTTATTGCCCTAAACCTTGATGCGCGCAAAGATCCGGTGACGGGAATTTTTGTCGGGGACCGTTCGATTTCATCCTGGTTGCGTGACTATGTTGGGTCATACGGTGGCCGAGTGTACTACTCGGCTGGTGTAGATCGGCTGCTCTGGAACCAAGAGCTTTCTCGTGACGGACTGTGGCGGAACTCGATGTTTTACAGGAATGTTCCGGTGGTCAACGCATCCTTCAAGTTCACCGCGATGGAACCGGTTGCATCGGGAGGATCTATCCTTGGGTTGCCCGAGGTAACGTCTGGCGATTTGACGCTTCTTGATGTGGCTGGTGTGAGGTGGGTTCTGGCACGGGCTGATGAAGTCATGTCTTCGGCGTTGATCAAGCGGGCTGAACGCATGTCTTCGGGTGGCGTCAGGTTGTTTCTCTATGAGTATCCACCTGCCCGTGGCGCTGTATTTGTTAATTCGACAGTTCAGGCAGTTGCACTTCCGCCAATACCCGGTTGCACTCATGTGCAACTGTTTTGTTGGGATTTCTCTCGGCTGGCGCCATTTATATCCGAGACTAGGGCACATGTAAGTCGAGAGAAAGGCAGAGTAACGATAACATTCGATCCCGCCGACCGTCAGCGCATGTTACTAGTCGGAGAGATGTTTCGGCCCGGGTGGCGTGCGGTAGAGGCCGGATTTACCGTGGAGCCAGTTCTTGGTGCTCTCGTTGGCGTCGGAGTTCCGGCCGGTACTAGCCAAGTGACCCTCCGCTTCATACCGTTGCTTCGATCCGTACTCACCCTTGCAAGCTGGGCCACAATGCTACTGGCTACCGGGGCATTAGTAGTGGTTTTGATCTGGGTGAGGGATGACCCTTGCTGATGGGTACCTTCTGAATGGCCCAAGAGCTCTGAACAGCATTGGGACTTTGGCCTGACACAGCCTGTTCTGTTCATGACATCACGAATTCTCATTTGCTCGAGAAGGACACTCAACCGACAGGGTGCTATCAGCCGTGTTGAGTTCTGTGTCGGCTAGCGGTAGGACGTCGTCCTTATCTTTCGGTTCATATGTAGGGCTTGTACAAGCTATTGAGGTGTGGCTCAGGACAGGGAAGTTGGTGTCGGCCATTCTCACAAGGGTCACTTATTCATGGTGACCAGCTAACTGAGAGCGGTATTTGGCTGGCCGAACGAAGCCGTCGGTGCTGGTCTACACCAGAGGAAAATTGATAGTGTGACACTGTGTTAGAAAAGTAGCTGGTGCCGACTGGAAGTGTAGTCGACCCTCATTTGATAGGTTTTCGACAGTTGACGAATTTGCTGCAATGAAGGTGTTGTTTGTCCTGCAGTGTCCAGGATACCTACGTTATTTCGACTCTGTGCTTGAGGCGTTGTGTCAGCGGGGCCACCAAGTTGCCGTGGCTTTCGACCTACCGAACAAGCAGGCGGAATGGCTTGCGGTGCTGGACACCATCGACGGGAAGGTGGAGGTCCTCGACCCGGTGCCGGCTCGTCAGGACATCTGGAAACCGGTGGCCCGTGGTGTGCGCGCAACTATCGACTATGCTCGTTACCTTCACCCGCGCTTCAAGGATTCTTCGTATCTGCGGGATCGGATGCGAGTCGTACTCCCTTGGTTGACCCGGGGACTTGGTTACTGGACTACTGTTAGCGTAGAACGTACAGGCCGCCTTATTCGCTTGCTGCAGGCCTGCGAATTGGCGGTTCCTAGTAGTCGTATCCTTGAGGCCTACTTGCGCCACGCTAACCCTACCGTCTTGGTGGTGTCACCACTGGTGACCGACCAGTGTCCCCAAGTAGATTTACTGAAGGCAGCTCAGCGAGTTGGTCTGCAGAGTGCCTTATGTGTGGCGTCCTGGGATCACCTTACAACGAAGGGGTTGATGCGGATCAAGCCGGGCTTGGTGACAGTGTGGAATCGCGCTCAACGCCAGGAGGCGATCGATTTCCATGGAGTTCAGGAGCAGGGCATTGTGGTCACGGGCGCCCAGTGTTTCGACCGATGGTTTGAACGGACGCCTGCGCGGCCTCGAGATGAATTCTGTCGCCTGACTGGGCTTGACCCTGCCAACAAGTTTGTAGTGTTTACTGGGTCGACGGCGTCCATCTCATCCCCAGAGGCCGAGGTGCGGTTTGTTAGGCATTGGATCGAAGCCGTGCGGAGTGGTCCATCATCACTACGAGATATTGGTCTTCTGATCCGACCACATCCATATAATTCGGTGCAATGGGCTACGGCCGATCTCGCCTCCTACCACAACGTCGTTGTCTATCCACAACACGGCTCCGATCGAGTTGGAGAAGGTGACCGTGCTGACTACTACGATACCCTGCATCACGCGGCGGGAATCGTCGGAATTAACACATCGGCTATGGTTGAGGCAGGCATACAAGACCGCCCAGTGTTTACCATTATTGATTCCTCGTTCGACGACACACAGACTGGGACATTACACTTCCGATATCTACTCCCAGAGAATGGCGGGCATCTGATCCGGGCTATTAGCCTCGACGAACATGCCCAACAACTCGCAGCGATAATTGAAGGGAAGCATGCCCCGTCGGCCCATCAGTTTGTCCAAACCTTTGTCCGTCCAAATGGGATTGGTAGGGCCGCTACGCCGCGACTCGCTGATGCCCTGGAGCAACTGTCATTTGTTAAACCGGTTCCTGAGGAACCGGTACTCTGGCACCTG
>CEUS01278927.1_pt1 | contig 15515 bp, 22 predicted proteins | sample 427031 | NCBI WGS metagenome assembly CEUS01 (sample SAMEA2622837, study PRJEB7988) | marine metagenome | biome: marine biome (ENVO:00000447); feature: marine epipelagic mixed layer (ENVO:xxxxxxxxx); material: "saline water (ENVO:00002010), including plankton (ENVO:xxxxxxxx)" | depth 140 m | reverse complement strand
TCGGCACCCTAATTATGAGTGTGATGATGTTATTGCAAGCCTAGTTAGATATAGACACAGCGCAGATGAGTGCGTGGTCGTGTCAAGTGACACAGATTTTATACAGTTGTACAATACATGTGCTAACGTTTCTATTTACAATCCTGTTAGGAAAAATATCGTACCTGCCCCGGGGTATGATTATGTTACGTGGAAGTCTTTACGGGGTGACGCATCTGATAATATTAAGGGAATCAGGGGCATTGGTGATAAGAGGGCGACGAAACTAGTATCCGACACAGAGAAGCTAGCCAGCTTCCTAAGCGCTGACTCTGCACGAAGAGAGATATTCGAGAGGAATATGTCCTTAATTAGCTTTATTGACCTATCTGACCAGTTAGACGTATTAGAGGTTTCTACTTCTACGCCGGACTGGGATGGTGTTAAGAAAATATTTGATGATTTGGGATTCAATTCGATTACAAATCAAAAGTCCTGGTTAAAATTTCAAAATACATTTTCCAGACTTGGAAATGCCACACATAAAAACTAGGAGATTAATAATGGGAAAAAACACATCGGCTCATTCCGGCACTCCACTCTCACAGGTGGATTTGAAAAAGCTGCGTGAAGCAGGGGTCATTGCGGAAAACGAAATAGCTTATATGCATGGTGATCTATTGGTTAGAGAGTCTGCTGATACCGGTATGCGGGTAATTATTGAAAAAAATCAATTACCATCAGGCTTATTGCTTGAAGCAAGCCGCAAATTGTTGAGGGGATGATGGATTTTTCTTCAAATAAGGTTTTGTTGTTTGATGAAGATGCACGGGCACAACTTCAGGACGGTGTTAATGTTTTAGCAAATGCAGTAAAAACTACACTGGGACCTAGGGGACAGAATGTTGTAATTGAGTGCCCGGGGTCTCCTCCCCACCTTACGAAAGATGGTGTGTCTGTCGCAAAGTCTATTAATTTAAGAGATCGCTTTATGAATTTAGGCGTTCAGATGGTCAAAGAGGCGGCCTCCAGGACTGCAGAGGTAGCGGGAGATGGCACAACCACGGCCACTGTCCTGTCACAGGCCATTTTTAATGAAGGTCTCCGGATGATAGCCGCGGGCTATTCATCTTCTCAAATTCAGAAGGGGATAGAATTTGCAAGTGAATGTGTAATTGAAGAGCTTAAAGAGATGGCTGTCCCAGTAACTGATCAGGGTGAGATAATACAGGTGGGCACTATATCAGCAAACGGTGATAAGTCAATTGGTGAATTATTGGCGAAGGCCATGGCATCTGTTGGTAAGGATGGTGTGATTACCGTTGAGGAAGCAAAAGGGTTTCAGACAACGCTAGATGTAGTTGAGGGTCTTGAGGTAGATCGAGGTTTCCTCTCGCCATACTTTATTACTAACCAGGATAAGATGGCTGCTGTCTTAGATGACCCGGTCGTTCTTTTAATTAATAAGAAACTTAATTCTCTACAGGAGATATTACCTGTTTTAGAGAAAGTGAACAGAGCAAGTAGGCAGCTGATGATTATTGCAGCTGACATCGAGGGTGAGGCTCTTCAAGGTCTCGTCCTTAATAAGATGAAAGGAACCCTAGGCGTTTGTGCTATTAGGGCACCAGAATTTGGGGAGGCAAGGGTAAATGCATTCAGCGACCTGGGCATCATTTTTGGTTGTGAGCCTGTTTTAGCTTCTGGTGACTCTGACTTGAAAGATATCTCATTAGATGATCTAGGTAAGTGCAAAAAGATTGTCTCAAGCAAGTATAAGACGGTCTTCATCGGTACTGCAGGTAATAATCAAGAAATAGAAAGGCGCTTAGGAAATGTAAGGGACATGCTTAATGACCCCGGCCTCGATGATCCAGATAGGGAAAGCATCAAGCGAAGAATTCGTAGGTTGTCTTGTGGCGTTGCTGTCCTTAGGGTTGGGGCAGCTACGGAGTTAGAGTTACGTGAAAGAAAAGACAGGGTTGATGATGCATTAAATGCGACCCAAGCAGCTGCAGAAGAAGGTATCCTCCCGGGGGGTGGCGTTGCTCTAGTAAGGGCGTCTGTTTCATTAAAGAAAAAGATCAAGCCACTGCCGAATGACGGGTTTAGGGCTGGCGCAGAGATTATCTATAACGCATGCTCAGCGCCCCTAAAGCAAATTGTGACAAATTCAGGCGGAACTCCTGAAATAATCGTGCAAAAAGCTAAGAAAGCCAAGTATAATAGTGGATATAACGCAGCAAATGGAACATGGGTAAATATGTTTGATGCAGGAATTATAGATCCCCTCAAGGTTGTAAGGTGCGCGTTAGAGAATGCATCTTCTGTTTCTAGGATGTTGATATCTGTTGGGTGTTCTATTACACATGATGAGCTCCACGCTAATCCAGAAGGTTCAGGCCTAGTTTTTTCTAACTAGGTATGTACTTAGCCTTTGTGGTGCTTATACTTTATCGTAGGTTGAGTTTTTATGTTTAGTTTGCACATTTACTGTGGGTGTTTTTTTTAAACTTATGGAGGTTAAAATGTCCGGAAATGTTGTGCGTTTTTATAATGATGATGAGGTTCGAAAGTTGCCTACAAAGGAGTTGGCTGACACGCTATATAAGTACAAGAGAATGTTGTCACGTGATAACTCAGTTAAAAATTTAAATGTCGACAGAAGGAGACTTGAGGTAGAAATTTGTTATTTGCAACGTGAGCTACAGTCACGTGAAAAGTGGAGTAAATCATTCGCTGAATCAGGCTTCCAAAAAAATCGGTGATCACTAATTTAGGAGAAGTAATATCTAATGTCAGATATACTTGAGACATTTTTTAAAGATGTAAGTAAAACCAACCTTCTTTCACATGCGGAAGAGATTGAGCTATCACAAAAGATAGAGGCTGGTGACAATGCTGCACGAAACAGGATGATTAAGGCCAACATCAGGTTGGCAATTAGCATAGCTAAGAAGTACCAAAAGAAAGGTTGCGATTTAGAGGATTTGATACAAGAGTCGAATATCGGTTTGATGAAGGCTGTTGATCGTTATGACTGGAGGCGTGGCTTTAAGTTTTCGACTTATGCATGCTGGTGGATCAAGCAAGCGATTCGACGTCATCTCACATCTCAATCATCTGCGATTAAGCTCCCTTCATATGCACGAGGGCTAATGTGGAAGATTAATAACATGAGACAAGAGTACTCAGACGAATTCGGTTCACAACCCTCTAATGAAGAGCTAGCGGACTTGTTAGGCGTTTCAATTAAGACGCTTCGAAATGTGCTCCAGTGCTCTTCATCCATAGTGTCTTTAGAGGCTACCATAGGTAGAAGTGACGCATCAGGTACTCGCACGCTGGCAGAGGTTATTCCCGATGAATCGCTTGTTTCTGTCGACGATAAAATAGATAGAGAGATTATTATTCAAGCAATTCGCAGGTCGTTATCTAGTTTGACGATGAGGGAAGAGAAAGTAATCCGACTAAGGTTTGGGATATCAGAAGATCCAGCGGATGATAGTTCATACCCGATTACTAATGAAGAATTGCTTAGACTGGAAAATAGAGGACGGGCCTAAATATGAGTATGCCGAAGGGTTATAAGAGTGATGTAGGATATGCTACAGTTGCAAGTGATTTTGGCGGGATGGACTACCGCTCTATTGCTGAGAAAATGAGTGAGGATGGTTATTGCATGAACCATGCAACTGCTAGGAACGTTTTTTTAAGGGCTATGAAAAAGCTAGCGGTCGTTGTATGCGATCTTCATGACGTGTCTGATGATGACACGATTGAAAGAACCTCCAGAGATCCTAGGTTTCAGGAAGGAATGATAGATATTGTGACTGATATTTATGAAGACGATATTAGCATTTAGGGAGATATAAATGGCAATTTCATGGAATTTTTATACAAAGAAGAGAAAAGTTAGTGTTACCAAGCTTTTGGCGGAGAATCGAATTACGACGTATGAGGGATTATGCTCATTCTTGAAACTAAAGGGTGTTGCACCTCCGCCGACTTTTAGCGAGGTCGAGCGGTTCGGTCTAACGAAGCAGGGTGAGCAAGCCACAGGCGACAATAATGCACCAGCGAAGGGTAAAGCCCCTGAGGAAGTTGAAGTGGTCAACCCTACGGCTGGCGAGTTAGAGGAGTCCAAGGAGGTGAAGCCGTCCAAAAAGAAGGCTCCGTCGTGGAAGAGAAAGAAGCCGGCTGCTAAAAAGAAATAAGAGCTTTAAAAGATGAAAAAAGATCTTTTTCTTAAGCCGGGTGAACTAGTCCGGCTTATACCAGGACAGTACTACAGAGTTGGTAATCTACCCTCCGATATTCCACCCTTTAAGAGATTGAGTGGTGAAACTAACGCCGTCTTGGTAGACTACCAAGGGTCCACAGATGATAGAGACTGCTGGACTGTTTTGGCAAATGATGAAATTTTATTCGCATGGGAAGATAGTCTTTCCAGGATTTAAATAAAAAAGGTGATTGATATTATGGTAAATGAAGTTGTAGTTGAGCTAGTCGAAAAGTTGACGAGAATAGAGGGAGAGCTTAAGTTGCTACAGGAAGAGAAAAAAGACTTATTCGATGACTACAAGGAAAAAATTGACCTTAAGGCATTTAAGGCAGCGGTTCGCATTGCAAAGATTCGGTCAAGGATGGGTGACTCCGAGGTTGCCCTAGACAATATACTTGATGCAGTGTCCAAGAAATTAACCGTCTAAGGTTTTTTAAAGATGGTATATCGGCCCGTTTTAAAATGGCCAGACCCTCGCCTTAAGGATATCTCCGCTCCAGTCACTGAGTATGGTGAAGACTTACAGGTCTTGATAAGGGACATGTATGATACCCTTAATGTTGAAATGGGTGTCGGCCTTGCGGCACCTCAAATAGGCATACATCAGCGTGTGATTATACTCGACTGTGATGCATTTGATGCTAAAAATCCTGATCCCATGGAAGAAGATGATAGGTTGTGGACGCTTATTAATCCTGAGATTAGTTTGAGTGGCGATGACGTGACATGGAGAGAAGCATGTCTATCAGTTCCTCTCTATGGAGGCGACGTCCCGAGGAAGACTGCTGTTACGGTTACATATAATGACCGTCATGGAAGTGAAAAAAAAGTAGAAGTATCATGGCCCCTAAGCGGATGCTTGCAACATGAATGTGATCACCTAGAAGGAATTTTGTTCATTGACCAGATGAATAAAAGAGAGTCTATGGAGATTCGAAAAAAGATTAACCGCCGGCGCCGAGAGAACAAGAAGGCAGCGCTCAAGCGCAGGCGGCGCCTGCGCGGTGAAAAGAAGCTGATAGATACCAGGATGTCTCATGGTCCAGGTAAGAGAAAAAAGAGAAAAAAGAGAAAAAAGTGAAAAAAAATCACTTTAGGGGTGTTCTTGACTAATCTGGTGTCTATTATTAGTACATAAGAGCCTATAGGCTGTTATCGTTTTTGTTTTGTAACTTTATAGGAGAAATAGCAAAATGAGTAAAATTATAGGGATTGACTTGGGTACGACGAATTCATGCGTCGCTGTTGTTGAGGGCGGGGAGCCCAAAGTCATTGTTAACGAAGAAGGGAACAGGACGACACCTTCCGTCGTTGCATTCGGTGATAATGACACCCTGGTGGGTGTAACGGCCCGCCGCCAGGCTGTTGTAAATCCCGGTAAGACTATCTACTCTGTCAAGAGGTTCATTGGGTCTAAGCTTAAGGAGGTTGAGTCCGCAGCGGGAAAGGTTGCGTACAACGTTGTATCTGCATCCGGAGGAGATGCACATGTAAAGGTTGGTGATAAGACATATTCACCTCCTGAGATTAGTGCAAAAGTTCTCCAGAAGCTTAAAAGATCTGCCGAGAAGTACTTGGGTGAGTCCGTTTCTGACGCGGTTATCACTGTGCCTGCATATTTTAATGATAGCCAGCGTCAGGCAACAAAGGATGCAGGAAAGATCGCAGGCCTTAATGTTAAGCGGATTATTAATGAGCCTACTGCGGCCGCTTTGGCATACGGCCTTAATACCACAAGCGAACAACTAATTGCTGTTTATGACTTCGGCGGAGGGACATTTGACGTTTCTGTGCTAGAGGTAGGGAATGAAGTCGTCGAAGTCTTGTCAACGAGTGGAGACACTTACTTGGGGGGTGATAATGTAGATGAAGTGATCATCGATTACCTCACTGGTGTGTTTAAGCAAGAATCCGGTATTGATGTGAGTGATGATAGCATGGCTATGCAGAGAGTCCGGGAGGCCGCCGAGAAGGCCAAGATTGAACTCAGTTCTGCACAGCAGGCTGAGGTGAACTTGCCATTCCTAACTGCAGATGCGACTGGACCCAAGCATATGGTTCACACACTTACGAGGTCAAAGTTCGAACAACTTGTTGAGCCTGTTGTCGAGAAGACGTTTAAGTCTTGTAAGACGGCCCTAAAAGACGCCGGCAGGTCTCACTCCGAGATTGATCAAGTTATCCTCGTCGGGGGCTCTACTAGGATTCCTCTTGTTGTTAAAAAGGTAGAAGAATTTTTTGGGAAGGCTCCTCACCAAGGCGTGAATCCGGATGAGGTTGTCGCGCTCGGTGCAGCCGTTCAAGGTGGGGTACTTTCCGGAGACGTAAAAGATGTACTTCTTTTGGACGTTACGCCACTTAGTTTGGGTATTGAGACAATGGGCGCGGTTACAACTAAGTTGATCTCTAAGAACACGACCGTCCCTACGAAGAAGTCAGAGGTTTTTTCAACCGCGTCTGATGGCCAATCGCAGGTGGAAATTCATGTCTTGCAGGGCGAGCGTGAGATGGCATCAGACAACCGAACGCTGGGTAGGTTTACCCTGGACGGAATTCCACCGGCTCCTCGTGGTGTCCCTCAAATTGAAGTCACATTTGATCTAGATGCAGATGGTGTCCTCAAGGTTTCTGCGGTGGATAAAGCAACAGGAAAGGACCAGGGAATCACAATTCAGGACTCATCCGGCCTTTCGTCGGAAGAGATTGAGAGAATGGTGAGGGAGGCTGCAAAATTCGAGGCGGAAGACCAGAAGAAGAGGGCAGTTGTTGAGTCAAGAAACAAGCTTGATTCTACGATCCACAGCGCTAACAAGATGAAGGTTACAATGAAAGAGCAACTTTCTGAAGATGATATTATCGCAGTGGATTCAGCTATCAGCGAGGCTGAAAAGTATCTCACATCAGACATTACGTCAGACATTGATGGAGCTGTGGGTGCACTCACGTCAGTTTTGCAGGCACTCACAAAGTCTGTGTATGAAAATGCCACACCTCCCGAGAATTCTGGTGTGAATGATACTGATACTCCAGCTGACGATGATATTATTGACGCGGAAGTTGCGTGATATAGTGTAAACCCTCCCTACGTGTTATATGATACTAGTACGTAGGGAGGACTATAATGAAAAACAAAAAGAAAAAAATTACGCTACCCCGTAATTGGTACGCTGTACATGCACATTTTCGTTCAGGTGCAGGTTGTCACATTGATAAAAAAAAGCAAAATTCTAAGCGAGCATGCCGAGGCAAGGTAAAAGACCTTAGGGAGTAAATACATGGCAAAGCAATTGCGTCTTCCATTTATCGATAATAATAAGAAAGATACACAGGTCTTCGAAATCTATAAGCTTGATTCTGCTGTATATCCCTATATCAGGAGGTATCATTCTCATATTAAATTTGTGATAGCTCCTTGCGCGGATGATGCATCGAATCAAGAGCGCCGTCTTTTTGAAGCGGCTAGGAAAGATAATGCATACCTTGGTATTAAGGAAGCGTCACGTGAGGATGTTATGACTCGGTCAATTGTGCTAGAGGGCCAGCTTGAGGCTTGTTATGATGCTATGAAAAAACTAGATAGCTAAACATTATTATATGCGCCCGTAGCTCAGCTGGATAGAGCATCGGCCTTCTAAGCCGAGGGTCACAGGTTCGAATCCTGTCGGGCGTGCCATTTTATTTTTGTTATATGCGTTGGGCGTGAGGCTTCATACATGGAACAAGATATTTTAACTAAGGTCAGGATGATTGAAGAAGGTATTGTACCATTTGATTGGCCGGATTGCCATGTAAATGACGGATTGCATAGCATGCCAGAAGGCCTCCGCCGAAAGGCTCGGAGGAAATTTCGCAAGTTGTGGCGAAAGGCGTTAAAGAAAAAGTCTTCGAATGCTGTTCTTTTTCGCAACCTCGTAAATAGTTGTGGTGTAGGTCTGGATGAGAGTAAATTACGTCCCCACCACCGCCGGGCCCGGGCTAAGCTTGTGATAGAATATCTCTACCCCTAATTATTCCTTTTTCATTTTATAAATTTTCCTACCCGCCGACAGGTTAAACTGATCGGCGGTTTATATTTATAATGTTGTGGGAGGATATTAGTATGCATTATAGAAGATTAGTAGAGGCAGAGTCCCCGGAGGAGAGATTGATGGAGGTTTCCATACAGAAGGCTCTATCTAGGGCTCCTTTAAGTGTTACTGAGTTAAATCGCTTAATGGAAGCAGACTTTGGTACATTAATATCAGAATGGGGCCTGGGCTATGATGAAGCGAACCGTGTTCTATACTGGATGAAAAATGAAACATATCGCATGAACGCACAGTCATTATCATTTGGGAAGGTTGATGACTATGACATTCGTGGCCGTCGCCCTGGTTCTCCTGGTTTACTTGAGTCTCGCCGTAGAAAACACCTGAAGACAAGAATTAGGAATTCTATTAATGAGAGTATGAATCAAGTTTCGAAGTCAGCAAAGTCCCATCCTCTCAACGACCAGTCAGGCCATCATGCAAGGTGCTGGGGTCATGGGTCCGTTGTGGATCCTGAAGGTTACACCGGGCTCATTCAACAAGGGATTAATTTTACGAAAGGTAAGTCTAAATCTCCCCTAAGAATGACCGAAGGTCAACTCCGTAGGGCACTTCGGGCTATTTTAAGGAAAAATATTTCCGGGTGATAGCTTAAGCTATTATAAGCTACATCATTCTTCTTCTGCCCATAATATGTTGTTAATTAAACAACATTCCTCAAAACCCTATACTTATATTAGGATGGTGGGAGATCGCCGAGGAATGTAGCGTGGAGAGTAAAAGAGAATATTTAAGGCTAGTTTTTCTTGCTTTGGTACCAACTCTTTTGGTAATAGCATGTCCAGTGAGTGATGGGGGAGGAAAGCAGTCCTCGATAGACGTCCTTGTTTCACATGACATCCAGGATGTTAATGATGATTTAGACGTGGAACCTGATACACAGGATGTCGGGCCTGACCCATGGGCTTACCCTTTTCCTGGTAATTCATGTGTCCAATGTCAGTGGTATTATTGCCCACCCCTCGACTCAGTTTGGCAAAAGCAGATATGCATAGATCACTGTGAGGATCCGCCTGTTGTACTGCATGAGGGTGAATGCGAGGAATATTTGCAGTGTGACCCCACACAGCCCACTATGGAGACCGGCATTCCATGTATTACTGATGACGGGTACCCTGGAACCCAGGATAAAATTTGCAACAAAGGCCAGATACAGTATACCAATTGCGAGACAGAGTGCTTCGAAGAGCTGTGCAACGGCATAGACGATGACTGTGATGGGGAAACAGACGAAGGGTTTGAGGAATATGAGGAGGTTTGTAATAACATCGATGACAACTGCAACGGTGTAGTTGACGAGGGTGAGTGGGAGTGTGATGAAGGTTGCGGGCCAGCACCGAACCTGTGCGTCGCGGGTGAATTTATCTGCACCGCACCCCTTCCGGAAGAGGAGATCTGCGACGGCCTGGACAATGACTGCGATGGACTAACTGACGAAGACCAGCTAAACGCATGTGGCTCCTGCGGCCTAGAACCAGAAGAGTCATGTAATGGTATAGACGATGACTGTGACGGATTTATAGATGAAGAGTTAATTCAACCCTGTAGCACATCATGTGGCGAGGGTTACGAGATATGTGACGATGGTAACTGGATTTCATGCAATGCGCCCCCTGTCCTGGATGAGATCTGTGACGGTCTGGACAACGACTGCGATGGCCAAATTGATGAAGAGCTACAATGTGTATGCACAATCCAGGATGTAGGTACTCTTTTCCCTTGCAGCGAACCTCCTCTCCTCTGCGGCCAGGGATATAAGACATGCGAGTGCCTAGATTCAGAGTGCAAGACGATTGTCACGACGCCATGTCATGCCATCTGCTATTGGTTAGCGGATCCCTGGGGGTCAGATCCATCCTGTGATCCTCATGTGGGCATTGCATTGGTGGATGAGAAGTGTAATAACTTTGATGATGATTGTGACCAAGATATAGATGAAGACCTATTCTCAGGATGCTATACAGGCCCTGAGGGAACCCTGTACGTAGGAATCTGTGAGCCCGGAGAGATGACATGTAGTGCAGGTACATGGGGACACTACAGCGATGAATCCCAAAATTTTATTCCAGGATTCTGTAAAGATGAAGTTACCCCCCAACCTGAAATCTGCAACGGTCAGGATGATGATTGTGATGGGGAAACTGACTGGGGCGAAGAGCTTAAGGACACCGATGTCCTGTTTATAATAGACTGGTCCGGGTCAATGAGTGATGAGATATCTGCAATTATGACGGCACTAAATCAATTTGCAAATAACTTTAAGGATGAGACTGTGATTCACTGGGGCGTTATCCTCGGTCCAAAGCAGGCCCCCAATTTATATGATGAGCACCTAGAGCTATATCATAACCTCACAGGGTTTACCGACTTCTTAAACGCAATGTCAAGCCTCACATTTACAGGTATGAATACATCAAAGGAAATGCTTTTAGACGCCTTATACCTTTCATTACAAAATATTAGTGGGAGTACACCATACGCAGTTCCAGATATGACATGGCTTAATTTTGGAGGAATTGTTGATTCGGCGCCGCCTAAAGATTCTTTCTCTATTGACTGGCGCCCCGGGGCAGATCGCATAATAATAGTATTCACTGATGAAGTTGAGCAGAGCTACCTCTCACACTCAGATCCTCCTAGCGGAGCGCACGTCTTGGACTCCAGCATTATTATGTCGATGGCACAGGCAACACCACAGCTTAAAATCTACACTTTCGCCAAAAATGAGGTATGGCAGTGGGATGAAATAGCGAACAAGACAGGAGGGAAGTTCTTCCCCCTCACGAACAAGCCTACTGAGATGTATATTAGCCTTACAGAAATTTTAGATGAAATATGTAAGGGCGGTAACACCGAATGAGAAAGGTAGTAGCTGCAGCGATTATAGTGCTCTTAAGTGCAGTGACATGTGTCGGGCATAATCAGGGATCGTCTGTTTTCTTTTCCAACGATTATAAGATAATAAGGGGCGGCTCAACCTGCAATCCAGACGGTGACTTTCCTCAAATGATTATCATCCCATTTTTTGTTCATGCTACACAGGTCGTTAACGATTGTGATGTTTATGCTAAACACAAAGTTGGGCTTGCACTGTTAATATATTACCACAAGTGGGTCGAGGAATTCGGGGATCCGGATTTCAAGGTTAGAGAAATGCTAGAGAAAGTTATGATTCAATGGGGAGATCAAGTTAAGATTTCCAAAAGGGGGTTCTCTATTGATGGAGAACCATTTACAAACAGGAATATTATTGGCCGTGTTATGGGACCTTCGGTGATCTGGGTTTTCAAGGGAAGAGAAAATAAGATATCAGAGACTGCATTAGTTCATGAATTGGTGCATCTTTCAATCAGGGCCGAATATGGTGAGCATGGAGATCCGGATCATGAAGGAGGAAAGTATGGAGGCTGGTCTGTGGTTCATACTCACATGATTCAGGAGGTTAACCAGATGCTGAGGGCTTTTAATATATAGTTATCTTTGTGAGATACATGTGTATAATCAACATGTCTTTCGTGTCAAAAGAATGTGAAGGTACTAATTATACAAGGCGCAACATGGGAGCTAAGTCATGAGTTTAAATTGGGCAAATAATAATCATAATTACGTTCCAGCGTATCAGATGTCGGGCCTTCCGTTTGCGACCGGATCCGCCTCTACGTCAGAGCTGGCCAACAACGTTGTCGTAAAGGTCAAATTTCCATACGTGACAAGGTGGATTTATGTTCGGAATAATGGTTCAGGCGATCTTCGCTTAGGTTTTAGCGAGAATGGTGTTAATGCAAATAATGCAAATACATACAATGTGACAGGTTCAAACAGGAACTACATTGTTATCCCTGCGGCCGCGGCCGGTAAATTTAGTCACCTTGGACCCCTGGAGGTTAAGTGTACATCTGTTTATCTCCGGCGCGATGCTAGTACTTCTACTGGGTTCGAACTCATGGCAGGGTATACTGCTATTCCGGAAAATCAATTCCTTGTACTGACTGGGTCGAATGACTTCCAGGGTGTTGGATAATTTTTTTATAAATCTTATTGTCTCTCTATAGAATTGGCATATGGAAAAAGATTATTATGATATCTTAGGCGTATCTAGATCAGCGAATTCTGATGATATAAAAAAAGCTTATCGAAAGCTAGCTGTTCAATTTCATCCGGATAAAAACCCGGACGATTCAGTTGCAGAAGAAAAATTCAAGGAGATAAGCGAGGCATACAGCATTCTGTCTGATCCCACAAAGAGGTCACAATATGATTCACCTACGGGGTTTACACATGCCGAGGGCTTTAACACAGCGGGTGATTTCAACGATATCTTTCAGCAGTTTGGGTTTGACGATATTTTTTCTGGTTTTTTCGGCGGCCGCAGGAGGCGCCGTCAGCAGTCGAGGAACCCCAATATAGAGATGGAGATGGAGATCCCATTTCTCGACTCAGTACGCGGCGTGACGAATAAGATTCACCTGCAGCGCCGCGCGTCATGCGGCTCATGTCATGGCTCTGGTGCAAAGTTGGGTAGTAAGCCTGTGACATGCCCAACATGTAATGGCGCGGGAAGGACAGCACACAGGCAGGGGTTTATGTCTGTGACTATGGGATGCAGTACATGTTCTGGCTCCGGGAAAATTCTTACTGACCCTTGTTTGTCATGCTCTGGCACAGGCGTAACGCTGGAGACTGAAGAATTTGATATTAGGGTTCCTGCTGGGATTCATGAAGGAGAATGTGTTGCTATAAGGGGGATGGGTGAGGTAGTGGATCCCTCTCTTCCACAAGGCGACTTAAATATTTTCATAAAAGTAAAGAAGACAAAAGATTTTGACCGCCGAGGTAATGATATTTTCTCCGATGTATCAGTACCGTTTGAGATTGCTACGCTGGGAGGTACTGTAGATCTTACGACTATCCACGGGACAAAAAAAGTGACTGTGCCGAAAGGTACACAGACAGGAAAGACAATTCGTGTAGCAGGTATGGGGGTTCACCATGAAACAGACTCTGCAAAGGGTGATCATTTTGCAAGGGTAATGATATCTGTTCCCACTACACTTACTGAGGATCAAGAGAATGTTTTGAGGATGTATTTTTCTTTGAACAATACATGATAACGGTTTAATTTTTTAACTAAGAAGCAAAAGGAGCCGCAAGGGATGGATACCATCGAAGATCTCAAGAAGCTTAATAAAGAGCTCAATGAAGAGATTAATAACTTAGAGTCTGATCTTGAATTTTGCCGAAGGGAACTAGCCGAATCCGTACGGGACGACATAGAATACCAGGCGACAATTCGAAAATTGCGTGCAGAAGTCAATAATTTAAAAAACAAGATTAAAGTTCTAGAGAGCCCTAACACAGGAGGAGATGAGTAATGGCAATGTCAGTAAAGAAGATGACAGGAATGCCTAGCCCAAAGAAGAAGACGTCACAGGGGTGTGGGAAATACACAAAGACATCCCATGCTGGGGGCGAGACTTATTACGGGCATGTGAGGTCTGGGTCACCACCAGGCAAAGCACATAGGAGAAAGAAGCCTTATAGGGGACAAGGTAGATAATGCAAGGCCAACCCTGGAAAGTCGAAAAGATATTTGATACATTTGAGCTAGCTGATAAGAAGCGCAAGAATATTCTCCGAAATTCAGAAAATGTAAGTGTGAAGGTTAAGAGGATGTCAACCGGTAAATTTGCCGTGAAGACTAGGACACAGCACGTTGATGCCTCCGCGGTGGCTAGGGAAGATAAGCAGCCCCTTAGTCCAAAAAAGCTTAGGCAGGAAAAGAAGCGCAAAAATCGAGAACGTCGAGCTAAGAAAATGCCGTCCTAATACCTTCCACTTAGTGCAAAAATCGAATATTTATTTTATAATAATATTGTAAGGCACGGAGGATACCATGGCACGAAAGTCAAGAGAATTGAGACTTTCACAATCTAGAGACCTAATGCTTGCTTACGAAGAAGCATGTATGGACTCTGATTATCGATATCGGTTTATCGGTGACATGGTAAGGAGGCTTGAACGCCCTAAGGCCCTAAGTCAAAAGCAACGAAAGTGGCTGGATTCTCTTATCGACGAGGGGGCCCCCGCGCCTAAAGGCGACCCAGTTCTCATACAGAAGATTAAAGATGCTGCTGAGCTTGACGGGATGCAGCATCGCCGTCAGGTTCTATGTGATTTTGCCGGAACGATTTGTAGAGGATATACCCTCAGCGAAAAGCAGTTTAAATTTTTGGATATCATGTTATCTGAGGCGGAAGAGATTAGGCAGAATGGAAGGTATCGCCCTGCGGATCCTGGCCGGTTAGCCACCGCAAGTTCGCTGTTGTCAGGTAAGTCAGAGTGGTATTGGGCTCACCGCCGTGGTACAGCGAAAGCCTATCATAAAGTTCAATCATGGCTTAAGTGGAACACCATGCGAGAGGTGATTGAAGAAGTTAAGCTGCTTGGCAAAGAAACAAACCACGTTTTAGGTGAAGAGCCGGTTATCGATGAGTGGTCGTGCGAAAAGGTTTTGAAGGCAGCAAAAACCGGTTTGTCTGAGATTGACTCTCCTCGTCATGAGGTCGGTGCACTACGTTATGTGGTCCTCGCCGGAAAAAGCATTCCCGGCATGGTAATGACTGAACCAAAAGTTATGGGTAATGATGTTAAGCAACAAATCCTGGTGGGGGGTGAAATGATTACATGCTCCACTACAGATATTCGTAAAAGAAAATAAATGCAGTAAAAAAGGTTTATACACTTAGCACAGTATAGATAGAATATTCACAACCTGGGGTCACTTGGCCCCTTTGTTATATTAAAAAAGGTATTAAAATGTTGAGAATAATTTTGGTAATAGCGATGATTGCTGTCTCTCTTCTGTTGATGGGTTGCAGTGATGATGTTGTCAATGAGGTATCAGATACCCAGGGGGTTTCTGTATCGGAGGACGCTTTGGGCTCGGATGCATCTGGGTTAGATGCTGAGGGTTCTCCAGCAGATGCTGGTGAAGCTTCCACCGACGTTGACGAGCAAGATAGTGCTGCCTCAGAGGGTGGTGATTCTGTACCAGCAGAGCCCATTGGCGATGATGCCGAGGAACTACCCTCAGATCCAACTGAGAATCCTGGTGATCAGTCAGCACATTATTCATTTCCCGCTTGGGAAATTCCACCTTCAAA
>CEUS01277957.1_pt1 | contig 15519 bp, 10 predicted proteins | sample 427031 | NCBI WGS metagenome assembly CEUS01 (sample SAMEA2622837, study PRJEB7988) | marine metagenome | biome: marine biome (ENVO:00000447); feature: marine epipelagic mixed layer (ENVO:xxxxxxxxx); material: "saline water (ENVO:00002010), including plankton (ENVO:xxxxxxxx)" | depth 140 m | reverse complement strand
CCGGGATAAATCGACCGGGATTAGTCTCCAGTTTTTCCAGCCATATTCCATCCTTGTTAATCTTGGCTTTCATGTTGCGGTCCGCTGAGCACGATACGCCCATGCCAATCGGGCAAGATGCCCCGTGTCGGGGCAAACGAATCACCCGAACATCCAGGGCAAAATATTTTCCGCCAAACTGTGCCCCATAGCCGAGTTTGCGGGATTGTTCGAGCAGTTTGTCCTCCAACTCAATGTCGCGAAAGGCCTGGCCATGTTCGTTTCCTTCAGTGGGCAGCTCGTCGTAATATTTTGTGGTAGCCAGTTTCACGTGCTTCAAATTAGCCTCCGCACTGGTTCCTCCAATTACGAAGGCAACATGATAGGGTGGGCAGGCTGCCGTACCCAAAGTACCCATTTGCTCCAAAAGAAATTTTTCTAGGGCAACAGGCTTCAGCACCGCTCTGGTTTTCTGATAAAAGAAGGTCTTGTTGGCAGATCCTCCACCTTTTGCCACAAAGAGGAATTTATACTCCATGCCTTCTGTTGCGTAAAGGTCCACCTGGGCGGGTAGGTTGGTACCTGTATTTTTTTCCTCATACATGCTTAGGGCAGCATTTTGTGAGTACCGTAAATTTTCCTTGATATAGGAGTTATACACTCCCTTCGAAAGGTATTCCTCATCGTTTACGCCTGTCCAAACATGTTGGCCTTTTTTTCCAACTATGATCGCAGTGCCGGTATCCTGGCAGAAGGGAAGTATCCCATGGGAAGAGACTTCGGCGTTTTTCAGCAAAGTCATAGCCACGTTGCGATCGTTATCAGAAGCTTCGGGATCATCGAGTATTGCTGAAACCATTTCCAAATGCTCAACTCTGAGGAAAAAGGCAATATCCCTCATTCCGGCTTGCGCGATAAGGGTCAACGCCTCGGGGTCAATTTTGAGAATCGGCTTACCTTCAAATTCGCTGAGTTCGACGTATTTGGAACTTAAAAGTGAATATTCGGTACTGTCTTTTCCCAAAGGAAAAGGATCCTGGAAATGGAATTCTGGCGCAGCCATATTTTGGAAAGTTTAATCGTTTGTCGTATCTTAAATGGCATACCTTTCATGTAGCCAACGACATTTCGAGTCAATTCAGACAGGTCGAAGGGTCGGCTTCATCGCGGATATCGGCTATTCGGACAAAAAAGTTTCCCGGTGCTGGATCGTTCCATGCACATCATGATGGGTAAAGTTTATCTGTGGGGTGCCCTTGGCCCTTTCAACCGATACGCTCAGAAAACCACCTTTGATACGAAGGTATTTATGTGCTTCGGTTTTCAAGGACTCCTTGAATCCTCCAGCATGGATGTCAGAACCCGGTCCCACCGAAAATTCTCTGACTCCGGTTTTTGGATCTACCGTGGCGTACTGCCAGTGGCGGTCACCGCATGCGACAAATACGTTTTTATGCGAGCTTAGGAATTCTCGAATTTGGTTTCCTTCCCAGGCAAAAACTTTGTTTGAGTGGTTGTCGGTTTTGCTTTCACGGTCAGGACCGACTATGGGAGTAGGGCTGATCAAAACTTTAAACGTCGCATCTGATTCGGAAAAGGTTTTGAAAAACCATGCTTTTTGCTCTTCCCCCCAGATGGTTTTGTCTGGACCATCAGGCATGGTATTTGGACTTCGAAAATCTCGACCTTCTACCATCCAGATTTGAAGGTCCTTTCCCCAACGAACGGTTCGGTAGGTCTTTTCTCCCATGGGGACCTGTTCCCGATAAAGTGCCAAACCTTGTTCCCAGGTAAGATCTCCATAGGTTTGTCCCGGCCAGGAGTCATTTTTCAAGGTTTCGTGGTCATCCTTGATGAAGTAGGCCGCCGTTTGCCGGTAAAAGTCTCGTTGATAGGGTAGGGCAAATATGCGGTTCCACTTATAGCGCGCCAATTCTACATTGCGTGCCCAAGGGTTTGGTTTGTCGTAGTATTCAATGTCGCCGGCATGCACCAAGAAATCGGGTTTCACCAGTAGAGCCATTGAGGGATATATCCGGTGGCCGTTGGCTAATTCGTCCCTGCGGTTAAAATCATGACAGGTCACCACTGTAAAGGCTACCTCTGCGGCATCCTCAGAATCCGGTGCGGTTTTAAATTGTCCTCTTACCAATGAGGTGATTTGTCCGCCCGGTCGTCTTCCGGAAATTGCCACCTGATAACTGGTATTAGGTTTCAGGTTTTTAAGTTCTCGTTGTAGTGTAAAATCTTTTTCTGGATCGACTGCGAGCCATTGAGTTTCGACTTTGTTAAGGTCTCCATCCGGCCAATAGGTTATTCGAACATCCCCATGCGCACCCATAAGACTGAAGGCCATGTCTTCCAGTTTGGCACCCTCTGGGTAGCGGCTGCCTTTTTGGTCCCGGCCTCTTTCGTCCTTGCCAGCTTCGAACTCGATAAACATGTGCCCCTGCATGTTGAATTGAGGAGTCTGGGTGAGGCGAGTCCAGATGATGGCAGAGCCCTGGTTAACCTCGCCGATCTTCATGCCGTTGCCAAAATACGCAGCCGATAGTGGATGGGTTAGGACGGTCGTCAGGATATAAATCGTGGTAGCAAAAAATTTCATTGTTCGTCGGCGGATACGGTTCCGATATCTTCAAAACAGAGTTCTGGATGGTTTTGAATAAAATTCGTCATCATCGTAATGCAGCGTTGGTCATTTATAACCTCGATTTTGACACCACGTTTTCTGAGAAGTTCAGTTCTTTTTCGCCCATAAAGTTTTGGTTTTCCCTGATTATCACCTTGAGAATTCCATAGAGTAGAATGGCGCCCGTGCTCATGGAGCAAGGAGAGAGAGTCGTATATAACGTCCTTTGCTGGTAAACCTTAGCTGGTTGTCGATCTGCATTTTCAAGAACGTCCATTTCGTCGTCGAGAATGGGGCTGCCTGATTGAATGTGGCGGTTCTGGCTACCAAGAAATATAACGGGCTAATAAATTCAATATTTCGCTTGATTTTCCGCACAATTTGCTCATTTTAAAACGAACGTTTAAATTAAACGTTTGAATGAATGAGACCCAGATAAAGGTATTGGAGGCTGCAGAGTCTGAATTTGCGGACAATGGGTTCGCTGGCGCCTCCATCCGCAATATCACGCAGCGCGCAGGTGTAAATATTGCCTCGGTCAATTATCATTTTGGGTCCAAGAAGGCTTTGATTCGCCAGCTCATGCAATACCGAGTCACTCCTCTCAACGAATATCGGCTTCGTCGTTTGCGGGAGGAAGAAGCGGATTATTTGGACAAAGTGGTACCGCTTCCAGTCCTTATTGATATACTCGTTAGACCAGCCTTGGAAAAGATGCTGACTGCAGAGGGAGCTCAATTTGTTCGAGCCATGGCTCGATGCATGTCGGAACCTCTGGACTTTTTGCAGTCTCTCGATCGTGAGGTCTTTCAGGAATTATTCATGGCATTCCAACAGGCTTTTGCGCGAGCTTTGCCCCAATTGAACCGAGCTTCTGTTACCAACCAGCTTCATTTCGTCATTTGCGCTATGATTGGGATGATGCTTCATTTCCCGCGGATGGAGTCCCTCGCTGTGGAAGGTCTTTCTCCAGAAAATTTTGAGGAGATGCTTGACGATTTCATTAAATTTATAACTTCAGGTATAAAACAGGTACCTGGTGCCTGACCCTCAATGATAAACGACCACCAATTACCTATATATTTTTTGAGCTTAGCATTGCTGACTGGTTGTGCGACTTCCTTCTCCGAGTCTCAAAATGATTTGCCTGCCGTACAAGCCAAAGTGCCCGATGATTGGAGTCAGGATACACTCTCGGGACTTCTGAGTGGTGACTGGATTAAGGATTTTGAAGACTCCAATCTAGAATATATGATCGAAACGGCCTTTGCACAAAATCCCTCCCTGCAGGCTGCATTTTTTCGAGTTCAACGGGCCGAGGCTGAAGCCGTACTTTCTGGGGCTTTAAAATATCCTTCCTTAAGCCTTGGGTTATCAGCTAACAAACAAAAGCAGCTTTTTGATCCATTTGGCTCGTTTGATACAAAACGATACGGACTAACATTAGCTTCTCGATGGGAGCTCGATATTTGGGGAAAGGTGCGGGACCGTCAGAAGGCAACCCTGGCATTGTTGGAAGCTTCCGGTTACGACATGGATGCCCTGCAGTTGTCGCTGCTATCCCAAATCTGCAAAGTCTGGTTCAATGCTAAGGAAGTGCTATACCAACGGGATCTAACGGTCCGAAGCGCAGAAAGTTTTGATTCAAATTTAAAAATTCTGGAGGACCGGTACCAGCGCGGTTTGATTCAGGCCTTTGACTTGCGATTGTTCCGCTCTCAAGCGGCGGTCGTACGATCTCAGGCAAACTTGGTAGAAACTACTTTCGAGGAGACGATTCGCCTTCTTGAAACTCTTCTGGGAAATTATCCCGGTCGGAACATCGAGATTACGAAAGACCTTCCCGCGGCCAGCACCCCCATACCTGCAGGACTGCCGGCTTCCTTGCTGAATAATCGGCCCGACGTGCGGGCGGCAGAACGGCGGTTGGCTGCGTTGGGTGCCAATTTTGATCTCACTAAAAAGAACAGACTTCCTGATATCATACTTACCGGAAATTATGGTACTGCTTCGAGTGAACTCGACGAGTTTCTCGATGAGGATAAAACAGTTTGGAGTTTAGCGGGCGATATTACCGCACCTCTTTTTAGAGGAGGGCAGTTAAGCGCTGAGCGCAAATTGGCCGAAGCCCGATTTAACGAACAGCTTTCAAATTACGAGTCAGCCATTCTGAACGCTTTTCGTGAAGTGGAAACGGCCTTGGCCAACCAAGATTATTTGGTCAGGTTGGTAGACGATTTGAGTTTGGCTTCCAATCAAAGTGCCAAGGCCCTTGATCAAGCTTGGGATTTATATGGCCGGGGGTTGATAGACATCACAGAAGTCCTTGATGCGGAAAGAAGGTCCTTTGATGCCCAGCGTGGCAGTATTTCCGCCATCAGCCTAGTTTTGAAAAACAGGGTGGACCTCTATGTTGCATTGGGTGGCGGTTTTAATTTAGACGACGAATAACCATGCAATCAAAAATGAATTTAAAATCGGGTAGGATTGTATTGAAAATCTTGTTACCGATCATATTTGTCCTTTTTGCTGTGGCGTTTGCCTTGCTGCTCTACAGATTTAAAAAGGATCCAGACGAAAAGGGTTTGGGTAAAATTTTACCGCGAGTGGAAGTCGCTGAAATAACCGCTGAACCCTTGTCCTTGACTATAGAATCCCAGGGCACGGTGCAGTCCCGTATTGAAACCGTTTTGACTGCGGAGGTATCCGGAATCATTGAACGGGTTTCACCTCAGTTGTTTCCGGGGAGCTTTTTCGAAAAGCACGATGTGCTCTTGGAAATCGATAAAGTCGATTATGAAGCAGCTCTTGCCAATGCGAAAAGCCTTTTGGCCAGCGCCAAGCTAGCCTATGCACAGGAAAAATCTTGGAGTGAACAAGCCGAAGTGGATTGGAAGGAGCTCGGTCGGGGCACTCCCAGTGATCTCGTCGTCCGGAAGCCTCAATTGGAAAAGGCCAAGGCCGATCTTGAATCTGCTGAAGCTGTAGTGGCTGTGGCTGAACGCAATCTTTCGAAGACAATAGTTCGGGCGCCCTATGATGGACGTGTTCACAGTAAACTTGTGGGAGTCGGGCAGAATGTGAGTGCGAGGATGACCCAGATTGCCCGAATTTATTCTGTGGATGTTGCGGAAGTTCGGCTGCCCATTTCAGGCAAAGAGGCAGGATACATTGAACTGCCGGAGACGTTTCGTGGCGGAAAATTGATGTCTAAAAAGGCGCCTGTTACGCTTATGGCAGAATTTGGTGGTAAAGACTGGTCCTGGCAGGGCACCATAGATCGGGTGGAAGGAGTCATAGATCCAGCCACGCGGCAGGTCTTTCTGGTTGCCCGAGTGGAAGATCCCTATGCTCAGGGAGAGGTTCCCGGGCAGCCGCCTCTGAAAGTGGGCCAGTTTGTGAACGCCGAAATATACGGCAAGGAATTGGGGCAGGGCTTTATCATTCCCCGTAGTGCGCTGAAGCCGAATGATGAGGTTTGGATTGTAGATGAAAACAATCGCCTTCGAATTACTCACGTGTCCGTCGCCAAAGCTGGAGTAAGAGAAGTATATGTGACAGCCGGTTTGCAGGGCGGGGATCGGATCTGTCTGACCCAGTTGGGAATCGTAATCGATGGCATGGAGGTCTTTGTTGAAAATCAACTCAACGCCGATCAATTGAGGACAGAACGATGATTGCCTGGTTTACCAGAAATGGAGTAGCCGCAAACCTAACCATGCTCATCTTTGTGGTTGGCGGTGGCATTTCCCTCTTTTCAATCAAGCGGGAGTTGTTTCCGCAATTTTCCCTGGATACGATTGTTGTCCGGGTTCCTTACCTGGGAGCTTCTCCCGAAGAAGTGGAAGAAGCAGTCAACATTCGCGTCGAAGAGGCGCTCCAGGGCTTGGAAGGCATCAAAGAAATACGCTCCATGGCCTCTGAAGGTTATGGAGCCATAAACGTGGTGGTCGAAAAAGGCTTCGACTTGAGAAAAGTAAAGGAAGACATCAAAACAAGGGTAGATGCCATTACCACATTTCCTGCGGAAACTGAGCGTCCGATCATCGAAGAATTTATGATTCAGAGGGACACCATCTGGATATCCATCTATGGAGATGCAGATGAACACGCACTAAAAGCGCTCGCTAAAAAAGTCCGTGACGAGGTGGTTGAACTGCCTGGCATTAGTCAGGCATTCACGCGTGGTGTCCGAAATTACGAGATTTCAATCAATGTATCCGAGGAAAAACTACGTAAATATGACTTAACTTTTGATGAGGTGATGCGCGCCGTACAGGGAAATTCCTTGGATATGCCGGCCGGTCTTATCCGGTCATCCGGTGGTGAGATTTTACTGCGAACGAAGGAGCAGGCTTACCACGGATCAGAGTTTGCAGAAATTGTTCTGATTAGTCGGGGTGACGGCACGCAAGTGCTATTGTCTGATGTGGCAGAAATTGATGATGGATTTGAAGACATCACCATCGTTTCCGATTTCAATGGTAAACCCTCGGTCATGATCTTGGTTCGGGAGGCGGGATTGGAAAGCCCACTTAAGATATCGAATCAGGTTTACAAATACATTGAAGAAACAAAGAAAACCTGGCTACCCGATGGCATCCAAATGGAAGCTTGGGGCGATTCGGCATTTTACTTGGAAGACCGTCTGAAACTACTCGTTGAAAACGGTGCAATTGGATTTATATTAGTTTTACTTTCTCTCTCTCTCTTTCTTCGACCGTCCCTGGCGTTCTTTGTCGCCGCCGGTATTCCAGTCAGTTTCTTGGCCACCTTTATGGTGGGACCTATTCTTGGGCTTTCCATAAACCTGATATCCCTTTTTGCTTTTATTCTGGTGCTCGGAATCGTCGTGGACGATGCCATTGTAGTAGGCGAAAGCGTATTTTCGGAATTTCAGCGAAGTGGGCCTGGCGTAGCTTCGGCAATCACCGGAACACACAAGGTTTCTACTCCCGTAACCTTTGCGATTATCACTACGATTGTTGCCTTTTTACCCATTTTTTTCCTGCCAGGACTCATGGGAAAATTCTTTGTCCCAATTCCTTTGGTTGTTATTCCAACACTTCTCTTTTCTTTGGTTCAAAGTAAGTTGGTTCTGCCCTACCATCTGTCATTGTGCAACGTGGGTGATAAGCAGGGGCGCGAAAAACTGAATCCTCTATCGCGGCTTCAGCGAAAATTTTCGGATGGCTTGGAGAGATTTATCAAGAATGTTTACGATCCCACAGTCGAGATTGCACTTAATTGGCGTTACGCAACCTTGGGCGGTTTCTTGGCCATACTCATTGTAAGTATAGGGATTGTAACAGGTGGCTGGATACGGTTTGTCCAATTTCCCAACGTGCCCAGCGATTTTATAATGGTACAGCTGGAAATGCCTGAAGGGACTGCTTCTGATGAGACTGGTCGTGCTATTCAACGATTAGTGGACGCATTGGAGCAGGTTCGTACGGAGACAATCGATGCCGGCCAAATTGATCCAGTAGCTCATAAATTGGTGGCGGTAGGCTATTCCACTTTCACGGGAGGGCCAAATCCTGAGAGTACGGTAACTGGAAGCAACTTTGGCTCAATAATCGTGGAGTTGGCCAAGAGTGAAGTTAGGGATTCTGATGCTTTTCAAGTTTCCGAACGGTGGCGGGAAATTGTAGGACAGATCCCTGGTGCGCGGCGACTGACCATTCAAGCGGGAGCTGGCGGACCAGTTGGGCTCCCCGTCGATATCCGATTGACCGGGCCCGATTTTGATCAATTGAAGGCGGCTTCGCTGGAAATCCAGGAGCGGGTGAAACAATTTGAAGGCTTGATTGACATCCGTGACACTTACTCGGAGGGAAAACAAGAGATTAAAATAAAGCTTAAGGATTCAGCGCGGAATTTAGGATTAAATGCCTCTGATATGGCCCGTCAGGTCCGGCAGGCCTTCTATGGGGGAGAAGCACAGAGAATCCAGAGGGACCAGGATGATGTTAGAATTATGGTTCGTTATCCTCGCTCCGATCGCGAGTCCATCGGCAATCTTGAAAAAATGTATATCCGCACCCATAGCGGTCAGTCCATTCCCATGAATGAAGTTGCCGATATTGAGTTCGGCTTGGGTTATGCTTCCATTACCCGGGTGGACAGGCAGAGAGTTATCAACGTACAGGCCGATGCTGATAAGGATGTTGCCAGTCCAACTAAGATTAACGACGCATTGTATCCGATGAATTCCATCATGAAGCGCTTTTATAGATTCTTTGGGGTGGAGGTTCCACAATCTATTTTGGAGGAGGTACTTGAGAAGTATCCGGGCGTAAAACCGGTAAAAGATGGTGAGGCAAGAGACTTCGAAGAACTTATGCCGGTTTTGATCGCCGGTTCCATTTTTGTTGTGATCGTGATTTACGCCTTATTGGCCATACCTTTTAAAAGTTACCTACAACCCATGTTGGTCATTTCTGCAATTCCCTTTGGTGTAGCAGGAGCAATCTTTGGGCATTTGATCAATTTTTCCAATCTAGGTACGCCTCAGGACCTGAGTACGCTTTCGATGCTTGGCATTATCGCCCTTTCCGGTGTGGTGGTAAATGACTCCCTAGTTTTGGTGGATTACATCAATAAATTGCGTTTCCAGGGTATCCCCTTAAAGAAGGCTGTGCACATGGGTGGCATCGCCCGCTTTCGTCCGATCATGCTGACTTCGATCACCACCTTTGTCGGCTTGGTTCCCATTCTACTGGAGCGAAGTTTGCAGGCCCAATTTCTCATACCTATGGCTACTTCTCTATCGTTTGGTGTTCTGTTTGCGACATTCATAACTTTACTCCTCGTTCCGTCGCTTTATCTGATATTGGAAGACATAAAACGGATACTCCTTTCGATATTGAGGTGGCTTAAAAATCTATACTTCCCAAGTTATGGCTGATCGTAAGATTGCATTGGTAACTTCAAGTTCAGTCTGAACGATCTCTTCGGTCGGCTCTTCTATCAAGTCCAAGGTTTCCAATGCTCTTCCGGGTTCTTGATGAACTGTTCGGGTGATCGATTTGTATAGGTTCTGTCGTTTCGGTTAGTTCTGTGGGGGGTTCTGGTCTTCGGAAGATACGATTTCGGCAACAGACTCTTCGTTGTCAGTTGTTTGAGTATGAATCGGTACCGGAACGTGGATGGAAGATTTTTTCCTCCAGGTACTAATAGCATGTCTCCAGCACCCAGGATCACGAGTGCGACTAGGCAGCCGAAAACGATTCCCAAAACATTGGGTGAACTCTTTTCTTCCTCCTTATTCGCAGTAACGACTATCTCGGCTTCCGGTTCTGACTATATAGCCGGTTTTTTTCTTCAAAGGAAATAATTTCGACCGAAGAATCGGTTTCGCTGGATTCAACCACTACTTTATCCTTGGCAGTCTCCTCAAAAAATAGATTGGCTGCTGCCGTATCGGCCGAAATTTCATCGGCAAGTTCGCAGAAACCCTCGATAGAATTATCTATTGTTGCAGTAGTCTCTTCAGTTGCAGGTTTTGTTAAATGCTTGCCGCGATATCCTAAATGAAAACTTGAATCTTTTTAGACCCGATTTGTCCATTCGTACTCAGGATACTCACAACCCTGGAATGTTGGCCAACTTCCACCAAAGCGATGGTTTTCTGGAAGTTTCAAGTGAACAGGTTGCTTTGGGGCTGTGGTAAAAGAATTCACAAGAAGCCGAGGCGAGTTTTCTAGCGATGGCAGTAGCACCTTCTTAGTGAAGGTGGACTACGGAGTATGAGTTGCTCGATGTCATTAAGCTCAGCGAAAAGGATATTAGGGGTGCAAAGTACTGCTGCGTTTTAAAAGCTTCTCGTATAGAGATATCTCAAATCGCCTAACGGTTACAAGGTGGGTAATATTGAGCCCTCTTCTTTTACTTATTTTTCGATCAGCCGCTAGTATCAGGATGTGCTGGTTATTTGATTACTCTTCGCCTTCGTAATAATCCGCCTCGTTGATATAACCCAATTTTCCGGCAGGCAAAATCAGTGTCTTTCCAGTATCCGGATAGTGAGTGATTTCAACTTCCGAATTGCTGGCAATTATGTAATAAATCAGGTCTTCCGTCCCGTCATTCAGTATTTGATGGGCCTGGTTTGTGCTACATTGTAAATGGTCCCCGGCCCCAATTTCATGGTATTCATTGTTCTCATCCCGGAACTTTCCTTTACCGGATAGGATGATATAATATTCCCACCAGGAGGCGTGCGCATGGTAGGGATAGTTTTTCATGCCTGGTGGTATGGTTGTAAGTTCTACGTCAAAAGGAGGTCCGCCTTCCCAGGGCCCTGTCCTGAGTTTTTCTCCACCCCGCATAGCTACCGAAATGTGTTTTTGGTCCATCTCAAAAGCACCTCCAGGCGATAAACTGTGTTCCTGCGCGACTTCCTCTTCGTTGATCTTATCCATATTCGTTATAAAACAATAAACATTTTCAAATGGCAAATTGAGAACTTGAAGCTCAATTTAAAATTCTTAAACCAGCAAAATTTTCGCCTCTCCATGGACATCCATTGCAAACGCTACGATTCACCGATCAAGGCATCGGACGTAAATCTCAATATGAACATTGCCAAGTGTGTCAGCTGTAATGCGGTTTTCGATTTTCGTGACCAGGTGGGGTAGGCAGCCGGCAAACCTCGCGGGGAGGTTGAAACTCCTAAGCATATTCAAATACAAACTACAGCCGAAGGTCTGGAGATTGTCAGAAGGTGGTTTTCTAAAAAAGTAATTGGCCTCCTCGTATTCTGCTTGTTTTGGGATGGTCTTTTGGTCGTCTGGTTTGAAATCGCCAATTCTCAGTAGCAGTGGATGTTGGCCGCTTTTGGAACAATCCATGGTCTGGTTGGAATTGGACTTACTTATTTATTGGTCTATGGCTTCGTCAACTACAATCATATAGGAATCAATTTCCAGCAGCTATCGATTCAACATCAACCACTTCCCTTGCTCGGCAATAAGACTGTATCCGTAAGCGACATCAAGCAGGTCTTTACGAAAAGCAAACTACACCGGAACAAAAAAATACTACCTACTAAAGTTACGAGTTGCGCTACCTCGGTCAGGCTGTTCAGTGGCCCAGAGAAGCCCGAACAGGCAATTTATATCAAGCAGGAGATCGAGAACACCCTGAGGATAAAAGATGCCGTGGTAATCGGAGAACTTGCCAGAGTATAGGTAGAGTGTGTTCTCGTTGCACCATGCCGAAGTCTCTTGTGAAGGCCTGCACCGGCGGAATTTGTTCCTAAAACCCCAAGCCTCTCACTTTGGTCTGAATCCTCAAAACATAGGTATCCGCTGTAATAAATAATTGGGTACCGTCCGCTCCACCGAATGTGCAATTGCTCGTTTGTTCACCGGTCAGAATGTGACCGAGTAATCGTCCTTTTGGGTTCAGAATGAGAATTCCACCTGGTCCAGATGTCCAGATGTTTCCCTTACTATCGATCGCCATTCCATCGGGATTTCCTTTAACTTTGGGTCCGTGATGGGGAGTGGCGTCATAAAGCACTTTTCCGTTACCCAACTTTCCATTTTCATGCACTGGAAAAGCGGTTACAGTAGGTTTTTCATAGTAAGATTGAGCAACATACAATGTTTTTTCATCTGGGGAGAGACCAATGCCGTTCGGACGGTCGATAGATTTTGTAAGGAGCACAACTTCGCCGTCCGGTCTCAAAAGATAGACGCCACAGTAGTCCATCTCTCGTCTCGGGTCGGTAAACCTGTCCGGGAGGCCATAGGGCGGGTCGGTGAAGTAAAGGTTGCCATTTGAAGCGCGCACCACGTCGTTCGGGCTGTTGAATCGTTTTCCTTTGTAATTGTCGGCCAGAGTGCGCTTCCCACCCGCTTTTGTCATGATTGAAAGGCGCCGGTCCCCGTGCTCGCATGAAATAAGCCTTCCTTCCGGATCAAACATCAAACCATTGCTTCCCGGTTCACGGCCATAGTCGGTGACACCTGTGTAGCCCGATGGCGAAAACCACTTGCTTACGCCTTTGCCCTCCACCCATTTCATAACCGTGTTGCTTGGAATTTCTGAAAATGCAAGGAATTGTCCTTCCTTGTTCCACGCTGGTCCTTCCGACCAGGTGAATCCCGAGGTGATCACTTGAATTGGAGTATCGGCGTCCAACAATTCCGCCAGACTCGGATGCTGCTGTTCGATGGTACCGATCGTTGGATAATTTACGGAATCTTGAGCGGCCAATTGTCCAGCAATCAGAATGAAGGATAAAAGTACGGAAAAGAGATTTTTCATGGAAGGTTTGAAAATGGATTATGTTCGTTTAATCCCAATTAAGTGAAGATTGCTTCAAGCGTCAAAACCTAAGCAGTACTTCTATGAGCCGACATCGATTAGCGACCTCGACAAAGCCATGGAAATGTCCTCTTCTTGACTGAAATATGTCTAAACCAGAACCCCCAAAACCTGGTCTTTTATTGGCCCTTATCCCCGTTGCATGCTTAATCCTTTTTTTATTTACGGGCATATTTTTGTTAGAGGCTTCACCGCACATTCCGCTGATTTTGGCCGCCATCGTGGTTGCCATCTTTGGGCTCCAAATTGGAAAAACCTGGAAGGAACTGCTCGATTCAATAGTGCACGGAATTTCCATATCCATGCCCGCCATCTTGATATTGCTGGCGATTGGCATTCTTATCGGGACCTGGGTTGCCAGTGGGATTGTACCATTGTTTATTTTTTATGGGTTAAAAATGCTTTCACCGGGTATTTTTCTGGTGGCGACCTGTCTGATCTGTGCAGTTGTTTCCTTTGCGACCGGCAGCTCTTGGTCGACCGCCGGAACAGTGGGAGTGGCTCTTGTTGGTATCGGGCAAGGTTTGGGTCTTCCTTTAGCTATGGTGGCTGGAGCGATCGTCTCCGGAGCCTATTTTGGTGATAAGCTGTCTCCGCTATCGGATACTACTAACTTGGCACCGGCCGTTGCAGGGTCGGAGCTCTTCGATCACATCAAGCACATGCTGTTCACAACCGTGCCCAGTCTGATCATCGCACTTATTCTCTACGCCTTTTTAGGTCTGAAAATCTCTAACTCGGCATCCAGTGTCGAAAGTGTCGTTACGCTCAGTGAAAGCATAGAGTCCCTTTTCAACCTGTCTCCCATTTTGATTTTGGCACCTTTGGTAGTTCTTGTATTGATTTTTATACGCATACCTGCCTTGCCCGCTCTATTGGCCGGCGGTATGGCAGGGGCAATTTTGGGAGTGCTGATTCAGGATATCACTGTTTCGGAAATGGTCGGAATCATGCAAGAAGGATATGTATCCGAGACTGGGCTGGCGGAGGTCGATGAACTCCTTTCCCGCGGAGGACTGGACAGTATGATGTGGACTATTTCGCTGATTTTGTGCGCTATGGCGTATGGGGGTCTGATGGAAGGAACAGGCATGCTGAGAACTATTTCAGAAACCCTCTTAAAACTGGCCTCGACTACTGGGCGCTTGGTTGCGACTACGATTGCGACTTGTTTGGGAATGAACATTCTGGTTCCCGATCAATACCTTTCGATCATCGTTCCAGGGCGTATGTATAAAGGTGCGTTTGCCGAGTCCGGTCTGGAGGCAAAAAATTTATCCCGATGTTTGGAAGATGCCGGAACTTTGACTTCACCTTTGATCCCTTGGAATACTTGTGGAGTTGCCATGATGGGGTTACTTTTGGTGAATCCCTTTGCCTACCTTCCCTATGCATTTCTCAATCTGCTCAATCCGGTAATCTCTTTAATTTTTGGATTCACCGATTGGACCATAACTAGGGTTGAAAAAGAAAAGTAGGTTAGCGGGCAATCATTTTGACAGGGTATAAGAAATCTTATTCCTAAACCAACCATACCCAATTAAGATATAAGATGGTTGCGATTTTGTGTTCAATTATTATCCTTATGGGTACAATGAAAACATATTAGCAGCCGTTGATTTTTCAGACTTCACCGATGCGGTCATCGATGCAGCCTGTGAACAAGCGTCATTATCTGGCGTTTTGATTCGGGTGGTTCATGTTGCAGCTCTGGACCCTGCCTACGTTGGATTCAACACTGGCCCTGTATACGATTTCGAATACTGGAAAAGGACTTTGGATGAGGAAGATAATAAACTTAAATCCATCGTCTATAAATTTAATGAACACCGAGTTCATGCTGTTCCTGATTTACCTGAAGAACCTATTGTCGAGATCCTACTTAAGGAAGTAGATTATAATGATATCGATCTAATTTTTGTTGGACCACACGGCCATGGAGACGTCTTTAACATTATCGCCGGAAGTGCTGCGCAAGCATTATAGACGGTATTTCCAGTCATATTCCAGATTCATGCGTCTTCAGGAACGGAAATGAATTTGCCAATGGATTCAATTAATCCGTCACGTAGAACAATGGTTGAGTTTTCGAGAATCTCTCCAGGTTGGACGACCACGGTCGCGTTGTTTAGGGCGTGCGTTTTCATGCAATCTTTTGACCGGGGTGGTCTCTCGTTGTGCAAGAAGCAGCAGAGGTAAGAAAAGCTTGGGGATCAGTCGATAAAAAGAGTTTGGTTCATAGTATGGGGATGGAAAGTGATTTAATATAGGGTCCAAACAACCAAAGTTTTAGTTGCTTGGGTCGAGGCCGGATTCGATGCGATAAAGAATGTGTTCACGGTGCGCTATCGATTGCAGATCGCGCGAGGCTCTGGGATTCACTCTGTCTTCGATCCATCTCAGGCGGTTCAATGCCATTGATTGGGATATGCGGTCGTAATCGTTTCCGTTTACGATTTTCAGAAGGCGGTCCACGTAATCTAACTGCAGGTTTTGCCGGATGGTGTTTACCTGCGACCTAAAGTCCGCGTCAAAAATGGCTTTGGTCAGGTCCGAAAATAATTGGTCAA
>CEUS01068601.1_pt1 | contig 15519 bp, 10 predicted proteins | sample 427031 | NCBI WGS metagenome assembly CEUS01 (sample SAMEA2622837, study PRJEB7988) | marine metagenome | biome: marine biome (ENVO:00000447); feature: marine epipelagic mixed layer (ENVO:xxxxxxxxx); material: "saline water (ENVO:00002010), including plankton (ENVO:xxxxxxxx)" | depth 140 m | reverse complement strand
GGTAGGGCTGGGCAGCCAGGGAGTGGGTCGGGTCAACTCAACGAGCCATGTGATGTGATTACCGCCCCAAATGGCGACATTTTTGTCTCTGATGGGCATAGCGGACAAAATCCTGACCCGCCGGCTGGAGCGACGGGACGTATCCTGAAATTTGCGCCCGATGGAACCTTCATTAAGGAGTGGGGTGAGATCGGCTTCCGACCTGGGCAATTCCGGACCCCTCATGCGATGGAATTTGATTCTCAGGGGCGTCTTTACGTGGCTGACCGCGGAAACCATCGGATCCAGATCTTCGATCAAGAAGGGGAGCTACTGGACATCTATATGCAATACAGCCGAATTAGTGGGCTGTTTATTTCGGATGATGACACTCTTTATGCTATCGATTCAGAGTCGGGCGTGGGTAACCACCCGGGGTGGAAGACCGGTGTGCGTATTGGTCCAGCTGGAGAGGATCGCCTGACTGGATTTGTGCCGCCGCACGCGCATGAGACGCGGGTTTTACAGGGAGTGGCAGGTGAAGGCGTGGCGGCTGATGGAGATGGCAATATCTACGCGGCTGAAGGCCCAGGATCGCGCCCGACTGCCGGCGGAGGCATTACAAAATATGTTGTGAGGTGAACCCTTTCTTCTGGAGTGAGGGACCGGGTCCTGTGTTAGTAGGACCCGGTCTTTTTGTTTATTGGAACTCGACACGGGTTACGCTTGGAGGCAACCCATCACCGAAGTGAGGATGGACTACGTAAACATCATCGTCGACTACTGCTGCGGTTGTGGCTTGGGTCTCATAAGTAGCGACACTGTCTAGGTCGGCCGTGGCCCAGGCGTCGGTGCTTGTTAGCGCGACAACTCGGTTGCCGGAGTTGCTGACTATCGCTAGTCGGCCGACGGACCAAACCATCCCGTCTTGTCCGGGTATTTCTTCAGGGAGCACAACAGGCGTGGCCGCTGCGGGTTCGGCAATAGGAACTTTCCAGAGTTCATCACCCCGTGCTACCAATAGGTATCCTGATGGGTGCACGACGATTCCATTGGGTCCTTGGCCATCATGGAACTGATGGAGGACCGAAGCTTCATAATTGTTGCCGACGCGATAAATCACGTTCATTCTAGTGTCGGTTACATACGCTGTTCCGTTATCGTCGACGGCCACATCATTGGCGAAGAAAGCGGCTTCAACCGGGAGAGGGTCGATGGTAGCAGCTAGGTCGACCATGGCGATGCGGGTCCCATTCTGAAGATCATAGACGCCTAGCATCGCTTGTCCAGCTGTGTTCCCTTCAAAGACGGATCGGTCTGCGTTCGCTACGAGCAACCTGTTGCGCAACTCGTCGACTTCGATGCCGACTGACGAGATTAGATCCGGATCAGTTACGATGGTGGTGAGGCTGCCATCGGGATGTAATTGGAAAATGGAGCCTTCGGTGAGTGACCCGGTCAAAATGCGGTTGTGAGTCATGTCATACTCAACTCCCTCAGGAATGAAACCTCCCCGTTCAGCAGTGATGACCTCACCGAACGGTTGGGATTCTTCCAACATCACTTCGGTAGAAGCTGTTGCTGACTCTGGATCCGGGGCTTCTGAGGCGGTCGAACATCCGATGAACAGACTGCCTGCGAGAGCAAGCACTGATGGTTGGGTTCGCATGGCTTGATTACCTCCTTCCGCTAGTTATTGTACGAGTTGCGTACGCCGGCTCTGCCGCTGGGGGTTTGCCATTAGTTTCCGGTGGCAGGGTGGATTGTAGAACTGAATGACCTTCATCGTCGACTTGGGATTATGCTCATGGAGAGTGGATGGCGCAATGGGGTCAGCTGTACTCACTTTAGATAACATCGCAGGTCGATCTGTTTTCGAGAGCTTGACTGTTTATGAAAGTAATTGGTCTGTCCGGAATCGCTAATCCTTTGCGCCGCAATATTGCGATCATCGCGCATGTCGACCATGGTAAGACCACTTTGGTGGATGCCATGCTCCACCAAAGTGGCGTGTTTCGCGCGAATGAACGCGTGGAGGAACGAGCTCTCGACAATATAGATTTAGAACGCGAACGTGGTATCACGATCATGGCCAAGAATACGGCCATTCGCTATCGGGACCTGCTTATCAATATCGTTGATACACCTGGCCATGCCGATTTCGGTGGCGAGGTTGAGCGGACGCTGACGATGGTGGATGGGGTGTTGCTGTTGGTGGATGCTTCAGAGGGTCCGTTGCCGCAGACGAGGTTCGTACTACGGAAAGCCCTTGAACAAGGGTTGCCACCGATCGTGGTCATCAACAAGATTGACCGGCAAGATGCTCGACCGGCCGAAGTGCTTGACGAAATTTACGACTTATTTATCGACCTCGACGCGAGTGAGGATCAACTTGAGTTCCCGGTCGTCTACGCTAACGGCAAGGCTGGAATCGCTACCCTGGAAGCTGGCGAGACAGGCCACACCCTTCGTCCGTTACTCGATACCATTGTCGAGCGCATGCCACCTCCGTCTGGGAATCCGGAGGCACCGCTGCAAGTCCTAGTGGCAAATTTGGATTCTAGTGATTACTTGGGCCGTATAGCGATTGGACGGGTTGTTAATGGCCGCGTGGCGCTTGGTGACCAAGTAGCTGTATCGAAACTAGACGGTGCGCTAGAACACACAAAGGTGACGAAGCTGTATGTGTTTGACGGTTTGGGGCGTACAGAAGTAGCCGATGCTGCGGCGGGGGACATCATCTGTTTGGCCGGTATTGATGACATAACCATTGGTGAAACAATCACCAATGCTGACGACCCGAAGCCTATCCCGCCGCTCCATATCGACGAACCAACAGTCTCGATGGTTTTTGGAGTCAATACCTCGCCATTATCAGGGCAAGATGGGCGTTACGTGACGTCACGGAATTTGCGAGATCGTCTGGCTCGTGAGTTGGTTGGTAACGTCTCTATCAGAGTTGAAGAGACCGATTCTCCAGAACGGATGAAGGTGATTGGCAGAGGCGAACTCCAATTATCGATTCTTGTGGAGATGATGCGGCGGGAAGGGTACGAAATTCAGGTGTCACGTCCAGAGATTGTCACCAGGCGGGTCAAGGGCCGGATCGAGGAGCCGGTTGAGGAGTTGATCATCGACGTGGCGGAAGATTATCAAGGGGTGGTGATAGCTCAACTTGGGACCCGCAGAGCTACGATGACGAAGATGGTTAATCATGGCAGCGGTCGCATCAGGCTTGAGTTTAGGATTCCAACCCGTGGCCTCATCGGGTTCCGGTCGCAATTTCTTACGGATACCCGAGGGACAGGCATTATGAATAACCTCTTTGTGGGGTGGGAACCGTGGCACGGGCCGATCGCTGGTCGTACGAGTGGAGCATTGGTCGCCGACCGGTTTGGAAAAGCAACCGCCTATGCCATCTACAATCTTCAGGAGCGCGGTGAAATTTTTATTGAAGCTGGGACCCAGGTCTATGAGGGCATGGTTATTGGCGAGAATGCCCGTCCATCAGATATGGATGTCAACGTAACCAAGGAAAAGAAACTGACGAATATGCGCGCTTCGACTGCGGATGATGCGCTGCGATTGGTGCCGCCTCGGCTACTGAATTTGGAGCAGTCGATCGAATTTATCACCGATGATGAGCTTGTCGAGGTGACACCCAATGCCATCAGGCTTCGCAAGGGTGTTCTGGCTTCGAACCAGCGGCCCAAGCGAGATACTTAGTCGGATATCCAGTTCGCTGTGCTTCGGCTTTGTAGCGAAGCAGGATGACTTTTGAATGATGAAGGCTGAATTATGGAGTGTGGGCAGGGTTGATCGCTTGAGTATCGATTGAGTGGGCTATGATACAGACATCGCTGTTCAACTTCTATTTGCTGTCGGTCGCGTGACCGGGTTTTAAGGAGGACACCGTGAAACGTATTGTTGTCGCTGTCGCCCTGGTGGCCTTGGCTGTGCCTGCTCTGGCTCAGGAGGAGGTTCCTGAGATTCCATTTGTCTCAGTGCCGAATTTTTTGAAGTATCCACCAACGATGAATCTTGGTGAAACGCTCGCCGTGGCCGAGAATTCTAAAGGCCATGTCATTCTGCTCAACCATCCGGGAAGTTCCACCACGGGACCGCTGTTCGGGAACGCCACAACCAATTTGTTGGAGTTTGATGATCAGGGGAACTTTGTGCGTGAAATTGGTCAGAACGTCTATGGCTTTGGTTATGGGCACTCTGTCCGTTTTGACAATGAAGACAACCTGTGGGTGGTCGATAAGGGAACGAACGCGGTTACCAAGATTAATCCGGCCGGCTACGTCGTGTTGAACCTTGGGCGACGACCGGAGGGTTTTGACCCCTATGAACATGTTCCTGCCAGCGAGGCCCGTGCGGTTGACGGCTATTTTGGTGGCCCGACTGACGTTGGCTGGGACGCTGAGGGTAACATTTATGTCAGCGATGGCTATATCAACTCGCGAGTGGGCAAGATGGACAAGTGGGGAAATTGGCTGAAGTCATGGGGCAGCTATGGCCGAGGACCTGACCAACTCCGCCTCCCGCATAATTTGCAAGTGGATCGGCAGGGGAATGTCTATGTGGCCGACCGAAGCAATCGTCGAATCCAGAAGTACGATTCAGAGGGGAATCTTTTAAAGTCTATTGTGATGGCTGTTCCCTACGACAAGCATTACCAGCCGGTACTCGGTAATCCCAATCCCAATGCGCCAGATGAGACTGCACCGTGGACGCTCTGTATTTCTGGCGGAGACACCCAGTATCTGTTTGCTTCTGATGAGAATCCTGGTCGGATCTATAAGATGACGCTGGATGGTGAGATGCTGGGGTGGTTGGGGCAATCGGGTCGTGCCCCTGGGCAGTTCAACTGGATCCACGGTATTTCTTGCCGAGACGAAAACACCTTGATTGTTGCTGATATGAATAACTGGCGGGTGCAAAAACTACTGCTGAACCAAAGCTCGCTGCCTACCAACGACGACTAGTCAACATTGCTGACTGGGCCGCGGGACGACGGCCGGGGTCCAGCCAGCAACGATATACCTTTACCGACTCTCAGAGATCTATTGCTGTTGGTGCCGGGGATGCCCGGGTCGTGCTTGCTGACAATAATGGTGAGACTGAGTCTCAATTTTATTGACGACCAATCAGGTCGGATATATACTCGTAGTTGTTGGTGAGACTGAGTCTCATTATATCAATGACTGATAGGCTGTTCCCCCTGTCTGATTGAGAGGTCTGTGAGGGGGACACCAGCTGAGTTTCAAGGAAGGTGGCCCGCTGGGTGCGGTGACACCCAGCGGGCCTATTGAACGCATGCTCAGCGCACCCCGATCAATTGGTTGCGAAGGCCATTTTGCGTCCAGTTCTCTGTATTGTAGAGAGAGCTGCCTAGGCACGCAACAAAGAAAGGATGAAGGATCTAGGCATGACAAGATTCAAGGCTGACATTGCCTTGCAGGTGGTGGTTTCTTTCCTGGCTCTAGGGTTGGCCGGGTTTGCAGGAGCGCAGGTGTTAGAACCCACCGAGGGGCCACTGAACGGTTCTTTGGGCGATTCTATCGCTGCTGCGGTAGCTGCTGCTCCTGTGGGAGCTGGGGCTGAGGAGGACGAGGCAGAAGATGCTGAGGCCGAAGAATCCTCGGAGACTGAAACTGCTGCTCAGGAGCCTGATGTGGCTGAACTTGAGCGACAGATAGGTGTCTTGGCTGAGGAGATTGAAATACTACGCAGTGGTGAGACTCAAGTGCGTCTCACACCGGATGAGGCTCGGCGACTGGGACTTGCTCCCTCTGCGGCTGCGACTTACTCCGTCGATCAAGGGGTGTCGATTGCGGGCTACGGGGAGATGCTTGTTGAGAACTATGCCAACAAGGCTGGGACCAAGTCCGACATGTTGCGGGCGATTCTGTACACTGGTTATAGATTCAACGATAAGTTTCTGTTCAACTCCGAGATCGAGGTTGAGCACGGCAAAGAAATTTATGTCGAGTTTGCGTATATTGACTACCAGATGACCCCGAATGTCGGTTTGAGAGGCGGCATGTTGCTGGCACCGATGGGGTTGACCAATGAGTTCCACGAACCGACGGTGTTCATGGGAGCGGAGCGACCGGTTACCGAAAACAAGGTCATCCCGTCCACGTGGCGTGAAAACGGTGGTGGCATCTATGGGGCCTTCGACAAAGTGGCATTTCGAGCGTATGTCATGAACGGGTTTAATGGGCAGAAGTTCTCGTCTGGTGGTGTACGCGGTGGTCGTCAGAAAGGTGCCAAGGCCAAGTCAACAAGTATGGCATTCACCGGTCGGTTTGACATCACACCGACCCCTGGGGTGTTTTTTGGTGCCAGTCTCTACACAGGTGACTCAGGTCAGGGTGAGGTCATCGTGGACAGCACGGAGTACGGCGTCAAGACCACTATCTATGATTTCCATGCCCAGGCCCAGGTGCGTGGTTTTGATGTGCGGGCTTTGTTTGCTCGGGCAAACCTCGATGATGTGATTCAGCTGAATCAGTTTCTCGGCAAGACCGGTTCGGCTGGAGTGGCCGAGGGGATGCAGGGTGCCTATCTACAGTTTGGCTACAACATACTGTCTCAGGTGGTCGCAGCTGGTAATACATCACTGATGCCCTATATTCGCTTTGAGCAGGTTGACACCCAGGACAGGATAGCGAGCGGGTTCACCCGAAGCCTGAAGACTGATAACAACTACTTTACATTCGGTGTGGAATTGAAGCCGGTGGCGGGTGTCGTGCTCAAGGTTGATCATATGTGGGTGACCAATGACGCTGGGACTGGTACGGACCAGTTCAACGTCAATCTCGGATACGCCTTTTAGCGTTCCTGGGGTGTTGTTGCAGGTGGCGACTGAGCAGGTCGCCACCTGATAAGGGGTTCGGTTGAATTGACTAAGCTATTCCGATGGTTCATCCGTTTGTTGACACCAGCAGGGCTTTGTTTGTTGCTCGCGCTGTCTTCGACTACCGCGTTCGCTCAGGACGGGGTTGTGACCCGTGAAGAAATATTAGCCGGTCTGTTTTCAAGCGAAGAGATCACATCGGGTCGGGTATTTTTGACGAAAGAACAAAGGAGCCAGATCGGGGAATTGTCCCGTGAACAGGTGCCAAGCGGCTTAGTTGCACGCTACGTCATCGCGCGTGACGGGCAAGTCGTGGGGCGTGCCTATGTGGATACTCATATTGTCCGAACCAAGCGCGAAAGTCTGTTGATTTCGCTCGATGCCGACGGGAGCTTGAGGCGTATTGATGTGACAGCGTTTCTAGAGCCGCTGCAGTTCCAGGCGGCGCCAAGCTGGTATCAACAATACAATGGCCATCCATTGAGTGATGAGGTGTATCCGCAGCGTGCCATTCGTGCTATTGCCGGTGCTACCTTGACAGCTAATGTAACCAATGCGGCGGTTCGGCGAGTACTGGCGACAGACTTAGTCCTAGAAGGGACGGCAAGGTAAAGGTTACGATGCAGCGATGGGAACAGTGGGTGTTTAACCTATTTCATGTGGTTGTGGCCGTGACGGGGTCTGTCTACTTTGTTATGAAATATGCGGTGACGCCTGTGGACCCGTTTGCCGTGATCAATCATCCTTGGCAACCGATGATGATCGCGTTTCATATCATGGCTGCACCCATCTTCATCGCGATTTTTGGAACGCTGTTCCGCTCGCATACCTTGAATAAATTGCGGTCCAAACGTTTGGATAATAGGCGTTCTGGTTGGACCGCTCTCCTCAGTTTTTCGGCGATGGCGTTGACCGGCTATTTGCTGCAGGTTATGTCGAGTCCGACTTGGGTGACCTGGCTAATCTGGGCACATGTATCGACCAGTCTCGTGTTTGTGGCCGGATACGGTCTGCATTTGGTTGTCGGCTGGAGGCTGAGCGGGGCTTTGCCAGGTTGGTCACTGAACCGACTGAACCGCGTTCGCCCATGAAGGTCGCTCGGACGGTTCTAGTTGCAAGCCTTCTTCCATTCCTGCTCCAATTCGAAACAGTTTCAACACAGGTGGTAGTCCCCCGTACCGTCTACCTGATGGGTACCAGGGCAACCCTAACGGTTCGGGTTCCTGACCGCGACGTGGCGATCCAGCAGTTGGAACGCATGGTGCGCAGCTTGGAAGAGACGGAAGCCGAACTCAGCACTTGGCGTTCAGACACCGACCTGGGAGCGCTCAATCATCAGACGGTTGGCGAGGGCTTGGTGATTTCGCCTCCACTCTGTCGGTTGTGGCCAGAATTGACCTTTTGGCATCGCGAGACCCAGGGAGCGTTTGACCCGGCAGTCGGCTCTCTAGTTGAGGCTTGGGGGCTACGAGGGACTGGACGGCTACCGTCGCCATCGGAGTTGTTGGCTGCTCTATCCCACAGTGGTTGGGAAAATTTAAGCTTTGATGGTGCTCGTTGCCGAGTGGTCCGCAACGTCGGTGTCACTGTGGACGCAGGAGCATTTGGCAAAGGGGTGGGACTCAGACGGTTACAGCGAGAGTTTGGCGAGTTTGGCTCCTGGTTGGTCGATTTTGGCGGGCAAGTCGCGGTGTCAGAGGCTTCAAGTGCCGACCCTTGGCCTGTCGCTATTGCTGACCCCAGGCACCGAGACTTGGCTGTACATGGGGTCCGTTTGGCTGAAGGCTCACTGGCTACCAGTGGGGGTTCCGAACGGTCTCAGTTCGTGGGAGGCCGTGCAGTGGGCCATATCTTGGACCCTCGGAATGGGAGACCGGTGGATTGGGCTGGATCGGTTACGGTGTGGCATCAGGATCCTTTTGTGGCGGATGCTTTATCAACCGCTCTCTATGTTATGGGGCCAGAGATGGGCCCGTGTTATGCCGAGATCAGAGACCTAGCGGCTCTCTTCTTGGAACCGTTGTCCGTAACCGAGGACTCAAAATTGTCGACTCGGGCTACAACCGGGTTCCGCAGCCAGTTTCCTACGGTTGGAGAGGTCGTTGTTCCGAATTGTCCTTGAGTGAATGGCATCCACCAGCCTTGGGGTGGGTGCCCATATCGTCAAACTATCATTTCCTCAGGCGTCTTCCTAACACAAGAAGTCATGACTGGCTGGGGCATGCGAATGTAGTCTGGTTGCGTTGGTGTCGAAGAGTCCAGACTGTCTGGTGTCGGCAGCTACCGCTTGGCGGTTGATTCGGCTTGACCAGTAACATTAGCTTTCCCAGAGTGGGCACCGCAGTATCTCTAGGGAACTCTGAACGCCCAGAGTTCCCCGGGGAAGCCTCCTCCAGCAATAGCGACTACCAAATACTGCTCTCCGTCGATGGCATATGTCATCGGCGAGCCCGTGGCTGGCACGGGGAGCGGTAGACTGCCCAACTCCTTGCCGGTTGCTTTGTCATACGCACGAAGGGCGGACCTGCGTGTGCCATCGTCGTCGGTAAAGAGGCCACCATCTCCGGCGATAACTAGAGTCTTCGTGACGAGGGTGCCGATGCGCTGGTTGGCAACCCCCGTCCGAGGTAGGTCAATGCCGGCTAGGAGTGGATGGTTGCGGATGTGATCGGGCGTTTCGCCATGGGCGATTTGCCAAAGGATCTCGCCCCTCTGTAGGTCGATAGCTGTGATCCGTCCCCAGGGGGGCTTGACGATCGTGATCCCTTCAATATTGAGTCCACCTCGGCCGCTCCGTTCGTTTTGGTCTCCGGCTGGTCGACGTGGTCGTCCCATGATGTAATCCATATTGGATCGTCGAGGAGCTCTCACTAAGCTTAGGCTATGGACCTCGGTCTTCGAGTAAATGTAGAAGATACCAGTCTCTGGGTCGAATGAACCTCCAGGCCAGTTTGTGCCCCCAGTGAGCCCTGGTAGGTGGAGGGTGCCGAGGGTTCCGTCGAGTGTGGCAATCGAAGGTGGGGTGAAGAGTGGACCGGTTCGATAATTTGTAACCAGCTCTTCCGCCCGTTGGCGCAGCTCTGGAGTGAAATCAATTAGGTCGTCGATGCCGAAACCTTGTCGCTCGAATGGTGGTGGCTTTGTTGGAAACGGTTGAGTTGGGGCTGTGGTCTCTCCGGGAACATCGGATTGGGGCACTGGCCGTTCTTCAATGGGCCAGATCGGTTCACCGTTCGTTCGGTCGAGGACATACAGGAAGCCCTGCTTGCTTGGCTGGGCGAGGGCTTTGACCGAAGTTCCGTCAACGTTGATGTTGACAAGGATAGGGGCGTTAGGCAGGTCGAAATCCCAGACGTCATGGTGGATGGTCTGGTAGTGCCACACACGGTTGCCCGTTTCCAATTCAAGTGCCACGATGCTGTCTGAGAAAAGGTTATCTCCTGGACGGTGCCCTCCGTAGAGGTCGCCGGTAGGCATCTCAACAGGCAGATATACATAACCCAATTCCTCGTCTATGGTCATCTGTCCCCAGACACCAGTGTTACCGGTGTAACGCCATGAGTCGCCTAGCCAGGTGTTGTTGCCGTATTCATCCGCGTCAGGGATAGTGTGAAAAATCCATCGGCGTTCTCCAGTTCTAGCGTCGTAGCCTCGCACGTGTCCCTTGGGTTTTTCTTTTGTCCGCGGGGCAACCCCAGGGAGATGGGCTGCGCCGATTACGATGATTCCGTTGGAGATAATGGGAGCGGCATGCAGGCCAATCTCGCCGGTCACCAAATCAAGTTCTTGGTCGAGCTCAAGTTTTAGGTCGACCATGCCATTCTCGCCAAAGTTCGTCACTCGTCTTCCAGTGAGAGCATTTAGGGCAATGAGGCGATAGCCAGGGGTGACGTAGTAGATGGTTCCGTCAGCTCCGTCGTCCCAGTAGGTTAGGCCTCGGCCCGAAAGCCGCCGCGGTGAGGCTTCGGCTCGGTCGCCTTCATTCAGTCGATGCACCCAGAGCATTTCACCAGTTTCGGCATCGAGTGCCACAGCCGCTCGACGGGTTCCAGCGGTCGTGTAGAGGACACCGTCAACCACCAGCGGTGTTGACTGAAACACAAACTCTGGTCGTGGGCCAAGGTTCTCCGTTCGGAACCGCCAGGCGAGTTCTAGATCACTGAAATTGTCTGCGTTGATTCCTTCAAGTGGTGCATATCTGGTGTGTCCAAGGTCTCCCCCGTAGGTTGGCCAGTTCCCGCCAGTGGCTCCGTCTTGGGCGGTGAGCGGCCCTGACAAGAGAGTAAGAATAGAAATGGTTACATGAATGCTGTGGGTCACACCTGATCGCATGGGATCCTCCGCAATGGAAAAATTCTATCAAAGGTCCTCAATTTGGCTAATCTCTTACTATTAGGACATCAGTGTTGTGTTGGACCGTCTGGTGTTGCGACGTTCCGGCGAGGGGTAGAAAACACTTCGCTAGATGGCGATTTTAGCTGGTGAGTTGATTGATGGAGAGTCTTACGAAATTGGAGCCTTGGTGGCCCAATCAAGGCTTCGGCACGGCGATCATGAGTCTATTTTGAGGGGTGACGTCTGTACTAATGGTGGAAGTCCAGACTTGATATCCGGCCTGTCTGAGGCGACACACGCGGGTGACGTCGATCGCTAACGCAGGATCTACCCAGCCAGATAATCCTCCATCGGCAAGCTTGCGATAGCTGTGGCAGCAGGGTAAGGCGGAAAATCTGGCACCGGCTGCGACGGCGAGATTAAGTGCTTGGTCTGTGAGCGCTCCGCAGGCATGGACCGCCAGCACACGGGTTGTGTCGTCGACACGCATGCTGTCTAGAGGGGCTTCAAGGTAATGAACTCGCAGGCCAACTTCTGGCCAGCGTGTGCTTAGTGCTGCTGTGATTTGCTCTCGGCTGTGGGGCAAGCAGGTGTCGACACATGTTGCGATGGGGGTTGTTCGGTCCAATAGAGCAACGAGCCAGCCAACGAGGCCATGTCCGCAAGCCAGGTCTAGAACGGGCCCGCCTCTAGCCCGACGAAGGACCTTTCGAACTACTTCCCAAGATTCAAATAATTCCTTGCGGGGCAGGCATGCGGCTCCACAGATGGTGCGTCCGACTGCGTCCAGCAGGGTGTTGCCGGCAAAGTGATGAAGATCGTACGAGGTTAGTACCTGTTTACTTCCCCTGTTCCAGTGCTTTCGGCTTGGTTCAGCTAAAGCCGCTTTCTCCATTTTGGGCATCTGGCTCCTCGTGAGTCTGTCGGCATCCTTACCCATGTGCGGATTAATCTTGGCGGCTACATCAGCGGGTGCGGGATACGGTCACCTGAAATATGACACCCTGTTGTAGACAAGAGACCTGGAGGCCGAACTTAATGCTCTCATTCAACTGAGCAGCCGCCGAGAAAGACCAACTCGAAGGTCGTTTACAGCGTTTCGTTTGGCATTAGTTGGTCAGAAGCGCTGTGCTGACGAAGAGCGTGTTGTCGCTCCATATATGATACGAGCCTTTTACATCCAGAAGTTCTCTACCGCTGAAGTGTGACATGGTTTAGATGGACCCCCTACGTTTAGGTGGGGATGTTTGCCTTACTGGTGGGTTCAAGATGGGACACTCGAATCGATCGCTGGGGTAGGTCTTGCGAGAAACAGGGATAAGCCTAGCTCTGGTGTTCTGGATTTGTTCAATGGGAGAGGTGGATTCGAGGTATGGCGCCGTTTACGCATAGACAGATACTGGGGATTCTTGCGGGGCTCATGGCAGGCCTGTTTCTTGCGGCCTTAGATCAGACGATTGTGGCGACGGCCTTACCGACTATCGTCGGCGAACTTAGTGGACTCAACTATTACTCGTGGGTTGTGACCGCCTACTTACTAAGTTCGACAGTATGCACCCCTCTCTATGGGAAAGTCAGTGACATTTATGGTCGTCGGGTTACCTATCAGGCTGCCATCTTGATCTTTTTAGCAGGATCCTTGCTTGCTGGTATTTCACCGAGCATGTTTACGCTTGTGTTGTCTCGAGGGGTGCAGGGGCTTGGTGCTGGTGGTGTTATGGCACTGACGTTTGCGGTCGTCGGGGACATTGTTTCGCCTCGCCAGCGTGGGCGCTATATTGGCTACCTCGGAGGTGTGTGGGCACTCGCTAGTTTGATTGGTCCACTGCTTGGTGGATTTATCGTGGACCAGGTGACATGGCGGTGGGTATTTCTGATCAACCTGCCAGTTGGGGGACTGGCCTTCGTCGTGATATCGCGCACCCTTCGGGTCCCCGTGGTGGCTCGACCTACACACCTCGACATCGAAGGGGCACTATTGCTGGTATCCGGTGTGAGTCTGCTTCTTCTCGCAGTGGTGTGGGGTGGATCGGAGTATCCATGGGATTCGTGGGTGGTTATAGGCTCTGCTGCGGTTGGCTTGATGTTGACGATTGGGTTTGTAAAATGGGAGGCGCACGTCGTCGAACCACTGCTCCCTCTCCGGTTGTTTAAGAGTTCCATTTTTTCGATTTGTTCAGCCTTAGGGTTCCTGACCGGTCTCGCGCTATTTGGGGCGGTAGTGTTTTTGCCGTTGTGGTTTCAGGTAGTGACTGGGGTGTCGGCAACGAGCTCGGGACTACTGGTCTTACCGTTGACTGCTGGGACAGTGATTGGCTCGATGGGTTCTGGTCGACTGACATCATGGACTGGTCGCTACAAGGTCTTTCCGAGAGTCGGTGGTGTTCTCGCAGTGACGGGAATGGGTCTGTTGGGCTACATGGACTCGGATACCTCTGGTCTGGCAGGTGCTATCTATATGGGAACCCTAGGACTCGGTGTCGGCATGGTTTTGCAGGTCTCACTCTTGGCGATACAGAATGCCGTCCATTACCGGGATCTTGGGGTTGCGACATCGTCTGCACAGTTTTTCAGATCCATGGGGGGATCTTTTGGCGTGGCGCTGTTCGGAGCCATCATGAACGCCCGCTTAGAGGTTGAGTTGCCTCGGCAACTGTCAAGTGACGTTGTGTCAGCCTTGGGCGGTGATGTAACTAGTCTTCTCAGTAGCCCAGAGTCGATTCGTGCACTGCCTGAGGGTGTGGCTGGTGGAGTTGAGGCATCACTTGCTGCAGCGATGCAAGAGGTTTTCTTATGGGCTGCATTGATCTCAGTTCTTGGCGTTGTGTTGTCCTGGTTTCTGAAGGAGATTCCGCTCCGGGATACCCTTGGGCCTGAGTCTACTGTTGGGGATGTCGACGGCGTGGCCTAAATCGGTCTTGGTAGAATGGTGCTTGGGCCTACAACTTAGAGGCGTTTGCAGCAGCTCAATCAACAAATACATGTCTCGATTTATCCGTACTTTAACAAGCCTGTTGGTGTCCCTTTGTTTCGGGGGGGCTCCCGTCATCGCTGAGCAGTCGAAGGTTGTCGTGAGCGGTGTAGTCCTCGATGGTGTTACCAATATCCCGATCGTGGGTGCTCGGGTTGAGAGCGCAGACTACACGGTTGTGACAACGGCGAGTGGTCGTTTCTCAATCGCGGTGGATGTGGGTGTGTCTGAGTTGCGCTTTGAAGCAGAAGGTTATTTGGACACAGTAGCGCCCTTTGTTGGAATTAATATTGAGGTCAGACTGTTTCCACAGGCGTTTGCCGAAACGGTCGAGGTTGTTTCTGAGTCTGTGGGGTCTACTAGGCCTTCGTCGACCCAGGTGAGCCCCGAACAGGTCTTCCGCGCGCCGGGTAGCATCGACAATGTCTTCCGAACTCTCGATACCTTACCTGGCGTGGCTTCGACCGACGATTTTGGTAGCCGGTTGGCTGTTCGGGGAGGAACTCCTGACCAGAATTTGACCATCATGGATGGGGTTGAGGTTCATAATCCCTATCGCCTTTTTGGGATTGCGAGTGCCTTTAACCCTGAGACCGTAGACAATTTTCAGCTGACAGCAGGAGGGTTTGGGGCTGCCTATGGGGACAGGCTCTCATCGCTTCTGGTTGTCGATAATCGAGCCGGCCGGCCCGATTTACAGGGAACTACGGCGGCGAGTATTACAGATGCCAACCTTGTGATGGAAGGCCAAATGCCGATCGGTCGAGGTGCGACATGGTTGGTCAGTGCGAGGCGTACCTACTATGACTTGGTTGCTGGCCCGTTGGCCGGTCAAAATTTTCCATCCTTTGCAGATCTGCAGTTACGGTCAGGTTGGGTGTTTGAAGGCGGTCATCAATTGACTTTGACTGGGCTCGGGAGTGTTGAGAATGCTGATCTCGATTTTAGCGACGATGGAGACCGGTCCGGGGAACGGGCCGCGTTGGGATCAGATATTTCAAACGGACTCGCGTCAGCACGGTTCAATGCAGTGCTTGGTTCACGTGCTACGTCTACGACCACCGTTTCCTGGTACCGGAATAACGAGCAGATCGACTTTGATGGTTTGCTTCGCAGTGGTGCTCGATCGAATGCGGCCGATGATGCCGGGGCATTCGGACTCAGTCCAATTATTTTTGACCGATCGATTACTGTCAAAGATGTTTCAGTTCGTCAGGATGTCAGCTACGAGTTGTCCCAGGCCCACTTGGTTTCCATGGGGGTTGAGTTCCATCGATTGGACACCGGTGTCGGGCTGACCATTGCTGGAGACCGAAATCCCAACGAGGCGAATGGTTCGAGTGTTCAGGGAGGTGGTGGCTTGCCG
>CEUS01284455.1_pt1 | contig 15527 bp, 12 predicted proteins | sample 427031 | NCBI WGS metagenome assembly CEUS01 (sample SAMEA2622837, study PRJEB7988) | marine metagenome | biome: marine biome (ENVO:00000447); feature: marine epipelagic mixed layer (ENVO:xxxxxxxxx); material: "saline water (ENVO:00002010), including plankton (ENVO:xxxxxxxx)" | depth 140 m | reverse complement strand
CCGCCGATATCCACATTTTCTAGCGCCAGCGCCAAGTCGCAATCTTTTTGGGAAATGGTCTCTGAAAATGGATATAGGTTGCAGACCACAAGATCGATCCACTTTATCTCATTGGCCTCCGCATCGGCGCCGTGTTTGTCCCGCAGGCCTAAAATGCCGCCCTCCACCAGCGGATTGATGGTCTTTACGCGGCCGTCCATGATTTCCGGAAATTGGGTGTAGTCGCTTACATCCGTCACAGAAATATCCGCTTCCCGCAGCGCTTTGGCTGTGCCGCCAGTGGACAGAATTTCCACATTATGCTCATGGAGCGATTGGGCTAGCTCAACGATGCTGGTTTTATCGAAAACAGAAATTAGCGCCCGATTAATGGTTATTGGATTTTTGTTTAAGGATGGATTATATAACATGAGAATTGGTTCGTATTAATTGTATTGCTTCAATGAAAGCTTTGCCTTCCAGTGCCTGTACCTTTTTTTTCAGCGATTCCACTGTTTCACCAGCGGATACAGCACATTTTTTCTGTACCAAAATCGGCCCGCCGTCCACATCATCCGTTACAAAATGGATGGTGCATCCTGTTTCCGCTTCGCCATTGGTTAACACTTCCTGATGAACATTGGTATCCATGCCGCCGGCATATTTTGGCAAAAGCGAAGGATGCACATTCAACAGACGATCTCGCCATACATCACAAAATTCTGCGGACAGGATGCGCATAAATCCAATCAACAGCACTAGGTCTACATCATAGTTCTGTAAAACTGCTGTCATTTCCCGGTCAAAATCTTCCCGATCCTTACCCTGGTGGGGAATGAATACAGCAGGCACATCGTGTTTGTTGGCTCGCTCTAATATATAAGCATTCTTCCGGTTTGAGATCACCATCGACACTTCCGCTTTTAGTTTGCCGGAACCTATGGCCTCCAGTATATACTGCAGGTCGGTACCGCTGGTTGACCCGATTACACCCAGCTTTATCATCGTAATGAATTCATATGGTCAATGCGTTGCTGTACCACAGGCTCTGTGCCAATATCGCTGCGGTGAAACAGGGGACCTTTTACTGCAGAAATTTCCCTTTCCGCAATGGCTTCGGCTTCAGAGATTGTATCAGCCGTGCCCACTACCGCCACCGTCCGGCTACCGGCTTCTACCAATTGGTCATTTTGAATATCCACCGAAGCGTAAAAAAGCCCATCCCGATTCGAGACGTGGGATACATCGATCGCCTCACCTATTACGGGGCTGTCCGGATACCCTTCCGGCACGGCATATTTACAGACGGTTGCCTGGTTGGAAAATTCAACATCCGCCTTGTCCAATGTGCCGTTGGCAATGGAAAAACAAATATCAATAAAATCTGATTCCAGAACGGAAAGCACATTCATAGCTTCCGGGTCACCCAGGCGAGCGTTGTATTCGATCAGTTTCACGCCGTTAGCCGTGGCCATAAAACCGCCGTACAGAACTCCCTTATAACCTTCGCCGAATTTGGCCTTAACGGCTTTGGAGGTGGCGCCATTAATAGTCTGTGCTTCCTCAATATCATTATTATTCAAAAAAGGCAGCCCATGATCGGCATCAGAATATGTTCCCATTCCGCCGGTGTTGGGCCCTCGGTCGCCTTCGTAGGCCCGCTTATGATCCTGAACCACCGGCATATGTTTCAAATTGTCCCCATCACAGAAACTCATAAGAGAGAATTCCTGGCCCACAAATTTTTCTTCGATAACAAAACTGTTGCCTTTATCTGCCAATTCCCGGCAGTAGATTAAGGCTTCATCGTGGGAATGTAAATGGTCTCCGGCTACCTTTACCCCTTTGCCGCCCATGAGACCATCGTATTTCACCACGTAATTGTCATTCAGTTCTTTTAAGAAATCAGCCACACCATCCATGGAATCAAATGTCTGGTATTTGGGGCCTCCCGGAATATCGTATTCCTGCAACAGGTTTCTGGTGAATGCTTTGGATGTCTCCAGCCGGGCAAGTCTTTTCTTGGGCCCAACAGTTTTTACGCCGGCACTCCACAAGGCATCGGCAACACCGTTCTCCAGGGGATTTTCCGGGCCGATGATGGCCAGCGTTGCGGCGATCTCCTGGGCATAGTTCGCCACAAAGTCCGGATCGTTAATGTTGCCGACCGTTAATTCATCGCAGATTTCTGCAATCCCCGGATTCATATTGGATGCTAGACAATAAAGCTCTTTTCCCTGGGGCGATTTATCCAGTGCCCGGACAATGGCATGCTCCCGGGCGCCTGAACCGATAACCAGTATATTATATCCAGACATCATTTTCAGCTGTAAGCGAACCACCAGAGTCGCCGGTATTGGTCACCTCTTTTGGCTCTATAATCATGATCCGGCATTCGGTTTCGGCGGCGGGCTTGTGTTCAACACCCTTGGGGACAACGATTATTTCACCCTTGGAGAGCGTTACGGTTCTGTCGCGGAATTCAATGGTCAGTTCACCATCAAGGACAATGAACGTTTCATCCGTATCTTTGTGGGCATGCCAGACAAATTCGCCTTCCACCTTTACAAGTTTGAACTGGTAATCATTCATTTCAGCGATCACCTTTGGCGTCCAGTGATCCGAGATTTTTTCGAATTTTTCAGAAAGATTGATTGATTTCAAAGAAGGCTCTAATGAGCTGTCTGTTTGCCATTGCGGTCATTCATTCGCATGGCTTCCATTTTGACCACCTTGGACTCATCAATATCGTTGGCGACATAATTGCCGTCTAGGCAGGCCATACAGGGGTGGTCAATATGATGATCACCCCTTCTTGTTACCGCTTCAACAAGGTCATCAATGGTCTGATAAAGGAGGGCATCCACTTCCATATAAGCTTCAATCTCATCTTCCGTCATATTACCCGCAATCAGTTCGCCTTTTGTGGGCATATCCACACCGTAGAAGCAGGGAGATTTCACCGGCGGACAGGCTACAGCAAAATAGACTTCTTTGGCACCAAAGTCCTTTAACATTCGAACAATTTCCCGGCTAGTATTTCCCCGGACGATACTATCATCCATGATCAAGACCTTTTTATCGCGGATTTCTAATTCCTGGGGTACCAGCTTGTATTTTACGGATTTTTTTCGTTCCGCCTGACCGGGCATAATGAAGGTTCGGCCGATGAATGTGTTTTTATACAGTCCTTCTGAATAACGGACGCCCAGCTCATGGGCAAAAGATAAAGCCGCCGTATTGGCCGTACTTGGAGCCGGGATGATAATATCCGGTGTTTTATCGGGATGTTTTTTCTGCCACGCGTCCGCCAGGTTTTGCCCCATCCGCAGGCGTGCCCGGTACACACTTACATCATTTAGGGTGCTGTCGGGGCGGGCGAAATATACATATTCAAAAATGCAGGGATTGAATTCCTTCTTTACAAGGCGCTTGCTGAATATCTTTCCGCTTTCATCCACGTAAATGAGTTCACCGGGCAGGACGGTTCCTTTCGGTTCATATCCCATGGCGTAGAACATGGTATTTTCGGATGCGAAAATATAATCTTTACCGCCATTCCCGTTTGACCTGTCACCCCTTACAAGTGGCCGGATACCCTGGGGATCTCGAAAAACCACAAGCCCTTTGCCGATAATAATGGATGTTACGGAATAGGCACCCTTTACTCGATCAAAAATGTTTTGAACCGCTCCACAGAGTAAATCAAAAAACTCTTCACTGGTCTGAGGTGGCACATCCTGATGTAACTCGTCAGCGAACAAATGCAAAAGTACTTCCGAATCGCTGGTTGTATTTAGGTAGCGCGTTTCCGTTTTGGTCACTTCTGAAGCCAGTTCCTCGTAATTGGTCAAATTGCCGTTATGGGCCAGGGCAATACCGTAGGGCACGGATGTCCAAAAAGGCTGCACCTCTCCATGGCTGAACCCACCATGGGTAGGGTAGCGGTTGTGGGAAATACCGATATTGCCCGCAAGCAGTTTTATGTTTTCATTGTTGAAAATTTCTTTGGCCAACCCCATTCCTTTTTCTTTGTGCATCCGGTCGTCATAGGTCATAATGCCGGCGGCGTCTTGTCCTCGATGCTGCAGATGAATAATGCTGTCGTAGAGCTCGGCGGCCACAGGTTTATGAGAAAATATTCCGGCAATGCCGCACATTAGATCAGGTCTACCAGTTTAGGGGCAATCCCCACATATGATTTGGGGGATAAAGTCAATAATGTATCCTTGTCTTTTTTAGATATTTTCAGCCCCGCTACAAATTCTGCCATGGATGTTTTATCAATGGACTGTCCGCGAGTCAAGGCTTTCAGTTGTTCGTAGGCATCTTCTTTTCCGCTTTTCCGCAGGATGGTTTGGACCGCTTCCGCCAACACTTCCCAGTGGTTGTCCAATTCATTTTCCATCTGGACTTTATTAATGGTAATCCTGCCCAATCCCTTTAAAATATTTTTAAGCGCCAGATAGGAATGCCCCAACGCCACACCCTGATTGCGGAGAGTGGTGGAATCGGTAAGATCGCGCTGCATTCTGGAAACGGGCAGCTTTACCGCAAGGTGATTCAAGAGTGCATTGGCAATCCCTATGTTGCCTTCTGCATTCTCAAACTGAATGGGGTTGATCTTATGGGGCATGGTGGAAGAGCCCACTTCACCGGCTACTTTCTTTTGCCCTAGAATTCCACGACTGATGTAGGCCCACATATCCCGGCAGAGATCGGTTAGGATGGAGTTTACCCGAACCAGCTTATGGTAACTTTCTGCCGCCGAATCGTGGGGCTCTATCTGGGTTGTGAGCAGGTTCGGCTCAAGTCCCAACGACTTAATGAATTTGGATGCAAACCGTGGCCAATTGGTTTTTGGATAGGCAGCCGTATGGGCGGACCAGGTGCCAGTAGCTCCGCCGAATTTCCCTAACAGGGAATGAGATTTGATCTGATTAATCTGACGATCGAGCCGCCCGTAGAAGACAGCCAATTCTTTTCCGAAAGTGGTGGGGGTGGCAGGCTGGCCGTGAGTCAAAGAGAGCATGGATACCTTTTTGTATTTTCGCGCCAATTTCTTCAATTCTTTGTTCAAAGACCGCAGGGCAGACAGATAGATCTGCTTCACCCCGTTCTGCCACATGAGCGAATAGGAGAGGTTGTTTACATCTTCAGACGTCAGGGCAAAGTGAATCCATGGATGAAGGGATTTCTTGACCTTGCTTTGTATATAATATTCAATCGCTTTTACATCGTGGTTGGTGGTGGACTCAATATCCTTGACTTTTTTGGCTGCGGCGTTGTTGAACTTTATATAAATCTTCCGCAGGCGGGCCTGCCCATCTTGGGAAAAAGCTGACAGTTCTTTAATACTCTTTTCATCACCGAGAGCGATGAGATATTCAATCTCCACTTTTAAGCGATACTGCATGAGTGCAGATTCTGAAAAGTGTGCGGAAAGTTCCTTTACGCTATTTCCATAACGTCCATCAAGTGGGGAAATTGCATTAAGTTGGTTAGACACCAAAAATGCGTTTTACAGCCAAGGCGCAATTGCCCGGATCCACCACCGTGAGCACCGGTGTATTGCTGGGCATTTGCAGAGTCGAGTGAATGTTCACCAGCATATCCGCCTTATCAGAAAACGGTGGACAGCCCAAAGTGGGGAATTCAGAATTGGCTGCCACAAAACCGGACAGGGCGTTAGATCGTCCGGCGATAGTGATATAAACAATATCTTTATTCTCTTTATTTGCATTCAGGATATCCAGAACCTTCAGCGGTTCTTTATGGGCTGATGCTGCATGCTGTTCCCACGCAATGCCGTATTCATCCAATTTATCGGTAATCTTTTTTGCGTGAGGTTCGTCTGATGTTGAACCCATGATAATCACTGTTTTCATAATTCATCCTTCAAGTTTTCGTTAATTCTTTCCTGAACCTCTTTACTGGCATCGGGAAACGGAAAGGCTCCACCGGTAATGGTTTCATAGAGATAAATGTATCGGCTGGACAGTTCCACAACCAAATCTTCCGGAGCCTCCGGCAATGTTTCATCGTTATAGGGGTCGCAATTATCCACGAACCACAACCGTAGAAACTCCTTATCAATATTTTGGGGTTCCTGCCCAGCCGCCATCCGTTCATCGTAAGTTTCGGCGATCCAGTAACGGCTGGAATCGGGGGTGTGGATTTCATCAATCAGCACAATATTGCCACCTTTATCCCGGCCCATTTCATATTTGGTATCCACTAGAATCATGCCGTGTTCTGCTGCTTGTTGCTGTCCAAACGTAAACAGTTCCAACGCCTTCTGACTGCAATAATCCCAGTCTTCCTGGGTCATCCAACCTTCGCTCACAATTTCCGGCGGTGCAATAGGGCGGTCATGGTGTTCTTCCTTAGTGGTGGGTGTAAGCATATTGTCGTTCAACTTTTGATTTTTCTTAAGCCCTTCTGGCAGAATGTTGCCGCAGTATTCTCTGTCGCCATTGTTATAAACCGTCCACAGGGAGGTGCTGGTGCTGCCGGTAATGTATCCTCGGACCACGAATTCGATGGGGAAAACATCACATTTTTTTGCAAATGTCACATTGGGGTCCGGCACATCAATTACCTGGTTGGGGATGATGTGTTTCGTTTTTTCAAACCACCAGGCGCTGGTGAGGTTCAGCACCTGCCCTTTGAACGGGATGGACGCCAAAACACGGTCAAAGGCGCTTTGGCGGTCGGTGGTAACGAGTGCAATTTTATCTCCCAGGTCATATTGGTCCCGGACCTTGCCGGTCTTCTTGGAATCGCTGGGAAGATTCGTTGCGGTTAAGGTGTTGTTTAATTCCGCTTTAATGCGGTCTTTGTACTGTTCAGTTGATTTCATAGCATTCCTGCGATAGCGGGTTGAATAGTATGTGTGTGTCCAAAATGTTCTGAGAAACGGTATCAATATTACCACCATTTACGGTAAGATTCCATCTGACACCTCGTTTTAAGGAGCACAGACCTTTGATTTCGAACCGCTCTTTGAGCGCTTCAAATGTTGCTCTGCTGAGCACGTCATCTTTCTGGCGAACCAGGAAAGAGATGGTATTTTCACCTCCATCCACTTCGCTGATAAATTCCTTGTTGGAATTGTAGAGTTCTCCGCTATCATCGATCTTTTTCAGGATTGTGTCTGCATCGCCGTTCGTCCCAATCTCCCAGTGAGTTTGTCGCGTCACTTTCACATCGAGCCCGAGTTTGTTCAAAGCGCCTTCTACCGACGCCGCTTCGTTATCTGTTATAATCATATCAACAAGCCATTCTGTTGCATCACGATCTGACGCATATTTTTTCACTTTGTAATGGGAGCGGTTATAGGATAATACATGATCCGTGACCGGATTGCCCAGCTCAATAAATTCTTTCATGGAAGAAAAGATAACATCCCCGTTTTCCGTTCGTTCCGGATGGGGCATCATGGCCATGACGTTTCCCTGGGGGTTGCATACCGCCGACAGGTTATGCATGGAACCGTTGGGGTTGGTGGGGAATTCATCCACCACATCACCATTATCATCGCTGTAGCGGTAAACGGCTTGATCGTTGGCAATCATTTTTCCCAACAGTTTGTCTGGGATGATAAACCGTCCTTCCCCGTGAGCCAGGGGAATGGTGATAAAATCGCCCATCTTTAAATGACGTGTGAATGCACAGCGTTCCGGCGAGACTGACATTTGCAGATTTGCCCAGGTATTGTAATAACCCACGCCCACCACATTGCCACTTTTTACCCGCTTATTATCGGTAAGTGCCACGCCGACACGGTGATTCTTCAGACCCGGGACGAGCCCGCTTTCCACCAGAATCTGGGCCCCGTTGCAGATGCCCAGTACGGGCTTCCCCGAAGTCGCTTCTATTTTCACCTGGTTCATGATCGGATCAAGGGCTGCAATAATGCCGGCTCGTGATCGGTCTTCGTAGGCAAATCCACCTACTATTATATAGCCGTCAAAGGTGGATAATGTTTCAGCCGGCTCATTCCACAGAAATTCAACGGGGCTCAGCCCCACACGACGACAGGCCATGAGTGTTTCACGTTCTGTGTTGGAACCGGGGAATTGAATGATTGCGATGGAAAGGCTCATTAAAAATTCACACCTATGACACTGCTCGAAACAATTCCAATTTCATATACATCCGTCAAACCTTTTAGCAAATCTTTCACACCATTTACATCCTTCAGGTTAACTATAAGCACCATCCCGATTCCCATATTAAAAGCACGAAACATTTCATCTTCATCTATATTGCCGATGGATTGCATCACATCAAAAACAGGCAGGCTGGGCCACGACTCTTTTTGAATTTCCACTCCGCATCCGTCCGGTAAAATCCGGGGAATGTTTTCCACCAAACCGCCACCGGTGATGTGGGCAACCCCTTTAATATCAACGCCCGCATCAAGCGCTGCAAACACATGATTCGTATAATTAATGTGGGGTTCAAGCAAAGTGAGGCCAACAGATTTATCCAATTCAGGAATGGAATCATTTACATCATATCTACCAACCTCAAAAAAGAGTTTCCGGGCAAAGGAATATCCATTGGTATGTAGACCATTGGACGGCAGCCCCAGCACCGCATGCCCTGGCCGGATTTTTTCTCCAGTTATGATATTATCTTTTTCAACCACGCCGGTAATAATTCCCACCAGGTCGTGCTCGCCGGGCAGATAGGTGTCGGGCATTTCTGCCGTTTCGCCCCCCACCAGGGAAACACCCGTATCTCGGCAGGCATTCACCATTCCGGACAGAATTTCTTCAATAACAGCCGGATCAAGTTTATCGTTTGCAATATAATCCAGAAAGGTGAGTGGCCGGGCACCCATGACCAAAATATCATTGGCGCAGGCACTCAACAGGTCAATGCCGATGGTGTCGAATTTGCCCAGTTTTCTGGCGATTATGGTCTTTGTACCCACACCATCAATGCTTTGGACCATGACGGGATTCTTGTAAAAATCCAGAATGGGTTTCAAATCATAAAGGGAACCGAAACTGCCCAGGCCTGTGAGCACGTTGGATGTGAAGGTGGACTTTACACCACTCTTGATGCGCTCCACGGCTTCGTTACCGGCATCGATGTCAACGCCGGCTGATTTGTAATCCAATTTGCTCATAGTTTACCACGCAAACCATTTGTCCAGGCTTCCCTTGCATCAACAACCGCGAGCTTTACCGCTTCATTGATATTGATTGATTCACCGCCAGCAGTTCCTATCTCAAAGACGCTCACACCATAGTTTGAAAAAACAGATTGAACTTTTTTAATATTCCCCCGGGATGTTTCTGCCACAAAACCGCCTGTTTCTGAAAAAAGAATTTTGGCAGGGGCAAGGTCACTTTCAATATGCATTTTACAGCCGATCCTGTTTCCGAAAGTCATTTCCGCCAGAGCCGATGCTATACCACCGTCAGCGATATCATGGCATGACAAGAACAACTCCTGTTCGATACAATCGGTAATGGCGAAGATTTGGTTTCTGACTTCATCCAAATCCGGTTTTGGCACATGTTCTCCCAGTTCATCATAGAGAGAATAGTAGACCGAGCCGCCCAGCTCATCTTTACGCTCGCCGATCATTAAAATAACAGAATCGTTTTTCTGAAAATGCATGGGTATGGTGCGTCTCACATCCTTGAACCGTCCAAGACAGCTCACAATGGGACTGGGTGGGATGGCGCCGTTTTTTGATTCATTATAAAAACTCACATTTCCTGCAATAATGGGCGTGGCGTCATGGGGATTATCTTTCAGTGCAATGGTATGGCAGGCATCGGCAATACCGCGAACGCTTTCCACGAACTCCCACATCTGATGGGGCTTTTCCGGGTTGCCGAAACATAGACAATCTGAAACTGCATGGGGTGTGGCGCCCACAGCGGCCACATTCCGCATGGCTTCCACCACAGCATTTACGCCGCCCCAGTATGGGTCGATGAGTCCATAGCGTGGATTATGATCTGTGGAGAGGGCGATACCTACATTGCGAATTTCTTCCGGATAATTTTCAGAATTAAAGGGCGCCATAACGCCCGCATCGGCAAGGCCCGTTTCGGTGTGGGTTCTTCCCTGAACCTGTTTATCATAGGTTTCGAATACGGGCTCCCTGCTGGCCATATTTTCATGGGCCAATATTTCCAGCAATATTGCATTATAATTGTCAGGCTCTGGAATCTTAGGTTCTGTAAAATTTTGATCCCGAGCTACGTAAGGGCGGTCGTACAAAAAACCTTCGGTTACTTCCGCTGCCGGGGCGTTGACAATTTCTTCGTCTCCATTGTGTACAATATATTGTCCGTCGTTGCGAATCCTGCCGATGACCGATGCCTGTGCGCCTTCGCTCACGCCGGGCAGGTCAAAGACCGTATTATAATGCTCCAGTATCATTGGTGTCACCTCCGGCGGTGACACCCACATAAACCGCTCCTGGGTTTCGCTGCAGAGGTAAACCGATGGATGGAGGTTGTCCATGCCGATGTGAATTTTATCCATCCACACTTCAGATCCGTAGCCGGACGTTTCTGCCAATTCCACGCTGGCGCAGGCAACACCGCCGGCTCCCAGATCCTTAAAGCCCATTTTATCAATGAACCCCTTTTCTTTCAGGATATCAAACAGTGCATAGGATGATTTCAACAGATGGCGCTCCAGAAAAGCGTTGGGCTCCTGAACAGCACCCTTATTCTGTTCCTTTTTATCTTCTTCCAGTTCGAGGGATGCAAAACTGGCGCCGCCAAATCCGCTGTTATCGGTGGGCTTACCAATGAGAATCAGATCGTAGCCATCAGCATTCTGGGGGGCGTAGGAATGAAGGATGTGGTCTTCACGAACGATTCCCAATGTAACAAGAGTGACCAGACAATTTTCGTTGTATCCTTGATGGTAATAAATGTCTCCGCCAATGTTGGGAATACCTAATGGATTGCCGTAACCAGCGATACCTGCCACCACGCCATCGTGTATCCATTTGGTCTTGTTGCTGTTGATATCTCCAAAACGGAACGAATCCGTACAGGCAATCACTTCGGCACCCATACACATAACGTCCCGGACATTGCCGCCTACGCCGGTGGCTGCTCCCTCATAAGGGACGATCTGTGATGGATGGTTGTGGGATTCGTGGCTCATGACCACACACCAGCGGTGGCCCTCCTTATCGGTGGCAACAGCCACCACCCCCGCATCTTCCTTGGCACCGAGAACCACATCGGGGCCTTCGGTAGTAAACTGCTTTAAGTGGGTCCGGCTGCTCTTATAGGCGCAGTGTTCAGATCCCTGGATGGAAAATAATATAAGTTCTGCCAGAGACGGGGCTCGGCCCAGCATATCATTTTGAATTTTAAGGACTTCTTCAGTGGTGAGGGGGATGTTTTTTTCCCGAAGGGATATCTCAATTTCCGATTCCGAAAGTGTGTTAAAATCAAACGTTTCGTTGTCGAAAGACAACCATTACCTCACGATCGTCTGATGACGTTGAGGACCGAGAGATATGATCGTGATTGGGCAGTTGACCTCCTGTTCTATAAAATCAATATATGCCTTCATGGTATCAGGCAGATTGCCGTATCCGCCGGAGCATAGCCTTTCGATATCCTTATCGGTCATTTCCGCCCATCCTGGAAGAGCGACTGAATTCGGAGTGGCCTGCCGCATTTTTGCAAGACTGCCTGGCATCTCTCGAACTTCCTCCCCCGTGATGTTGTAAGTGGTACAGACGGAAAGTTCTTCCAAACCAGATAGGATATCGATCTTGGTGAGAGCAATTTCCGTCAAGCCGTTCACACGAACCGCCTGCCTCAGTTGAACAAGATCAAGATTTCCCACACGTCTCGGCCGGCCTGTTGTGGTTCCGTACTCCTGTCCCCGTTCGCGGAGATAGTCCGCTTCGGTTCCCTCAAGCTCTGTTGGGAAGGGTGAAATGCCGACCCGGGAGACGTATCCCTTGGCAACGCCGATCACTCGCCGCTCTCCATTGAAACCGATTCCCGTTCCGACGCTCATCTGTCCCGCTACGGTGTTGGAGCTGGTGGTGTGGGGATAAAGTCCGTGATCGATATCAAGCGAAACACCTTGAGCCCCCTCAAAAAGAAACGATTTGCCATTCCTGTATGCTTCGAACAGTTCAAGTTGGGTATCACAGATGTAGTGTTGCAGCATCTCGCCGAACTTGAGATAGTCGGTATAGATGTCATCAAATGCGAGGTCGAACTTTACGCCGAAGGCCCGTGTTACCACCTGTTCATTAAACTGGTAAGCACGCTGGAGTTTCTCCTCAAAAATGGCAGGTTCAATAAGATCACCAAGACGAATGCCATGGCGGTAAGCTTTATCAGCATACACTGGAGCGATACCTCGTTTTGTACTGCCAGCAGCAAGTTCACCCTGATGTGAAGTGAGACATTCATCCATAACAATATGATACGGCATGATGGCATGTGCCCTGTCGCTCACCTTCAGGTTAAGTTTCACACCTTTCGTTTTTAGGGATTCAATCTCTTCGATGAGCCCCTTCGGGTTGACCACAACACCATTGCCGATAACGGATACAGGCTGAGGATAGAGGACACCGGACGGAATATGGTGTAGTTTGTATACCTCACCTTCAACGATGACGGTATGGCCCGCATTATTGCCTCCTTGAAAGCGGACAACGTAATCGCAATCACCTGCGAAATAGTCGGTGATTTTCCCTTTCCCTTCGTCGCCCCACTGGGCACCCACCACAACGGTTAAAGTTGCTGGTTCAGCCATTTAAGAACAGGATGGACTGGTGGAGTGAAGGTTTGGTGGGGCAGACAGCTGGGAAGTTAGAAACTGGCCCACTCATGTTGGCAAGTCCGGCCCGCATCCGGCTTGCGAGAAAAGAAAAATTGCTTTGCCATCGTTCTGGCCATTACGAATTGATCAACTATGCTCCGTTAGGAAAGACCAATATTACGTTGGATGCCTTAAAAGAAAAATGTGAAAGTCTTGCCTAATAAAAGAAGGCCGTATTCTCAGGGTTCTTACAATCATTTGATAGCAAAACTACAACTAGTAGACTGCTACCTAGTCAAGAGGAAGATCTCTGGTTCTAGCCCGGTCTCTAGCTAAGATTTTTGATCAATACTGGGGGCCTCCTCCCAGAGATAATCCCGGCCTAAAGCGTGTTTTTCGAACCAGTCCAACTCCACATTTACTTTAAATAGCTCATGCCTTAATTCTCTCCAGCCGTGGGGTTCTCTCGGTGCCACATAGAGGTGGGTGGGGACGCCGTTGGACTTGAGAGCGCGGTAGAGTTCCACCGATTGGGGCATGGGGACGCGTATATCATTCTCTCCAACAAGAACAAGCGTCGGCGTCGTCACCTTCCAGATATCTTTCAGCGGAGAGTGTTCCCAATAGACATCGATGGGGGCATCTTTTTGCCACGGTGTACCACCGAACCATGGTGTGCGGTAAATCCTGACATCACTCTGGCCGTACATGGAAATCCAGTTTACGGCACCGGCGCCGGATGAGGCGGCCTTGAATCGATCAGTGTGTGTAATAATTTTATTGGTCATGTGCCCGCCTCCGCTCCACCCCATCTTCACCATGCGGTCGCCATTAACGAGACCCTTTTCAATAAGATGATCCACACCGGTCATCACATCGAGGTGGGATTGGTGGTAGTAGTGTCCAACCATGTCACGTAGGTAGTCATCGCCGTAACCGGTGCTTCCCCGGTAGTTGGGCTTGAACACCATCCAGCCACGAGATGTCAGTACCTCAACGTACTTGCTCCATCTCCCGAATCCAAACTTGTCCGAAGCAGCAGGTCCGCCGTGAGTTTGAACGCAAAGTGGATAAGCCGTTCCTTTCTGGTGATCGAGGGGATAGTATAGTAATCCTTCTACCATCACGCCGTCGGCACCTTTCCACTGGATCGCTTCCTGCTTGGGAAGACGGAACTGCTGCCCTAGATAGTCATATACAGTGGTCACTTTCTGGGGTTTTGATCGACGTCCGTTTTCGAGAATATGTATATCCCCGGCGTTCGATTGATCAGAGATACCAAATACAATACTGTCAAGACCGTGATGGTAGCGGAAGTTCCTCAGTGAATGATCACCCTTGGTGAGCTGGGACAGTTTTTCCCCTTTCACAGAGACGGAAAAGAACTCCGTCCTGACGCCTGTGTTGGCGGTGAAGAGGATGTTTGCACCGTCTTTAGACCAGGTGGCGCTATTTACTTCATGGGGCATTTCCTCCAACAAGAGCTTGTGTTTACCGCCCTTGGCAGGAGAGACGAAAATGTTGTCGTTGTAGTAAAACTCGAATTCGTTGTTTGAAAAGCTGACGAAGAGGACGGTAGAGTTGTCAGGGGAGAGCTGCGCACCTGATTCCGACACACTATTGTCGGTTATCTGCAGAGCGTTACTGCCATCAACGCTCATTACCCATACCTCGTTCTGAGCGGCGGAGTCGTAGAGTGGGTTAGGGCCACGGTGATGAGCAATCATGGTGCCGTCTCGAGAAAGACGGTAGTTGGTTATGGAAAAATCACCTTCTGTTATTCGAGTGGTTTCACCACTTAATACAGCCACTTTCCAGAGATGCCGCTGTTTATAGTTTTCATCAAATGCGAATACGTCGTCCTCCAGCTCATCCCTTTTCTTTTCTTCTTCGCTCTTGGAATCACTAGAAAGGAAATAGATATAATCACCGTCAGTCGACCACTGAATGTTGGAGACGCCTGTTTTATGATCGGTGATTTGTTTTGCTTCGCCCCCCGAATTGCTGATGAGGAAAAGTTGTCTCTTGGCATCTTCATCGTCACTACGTTTAGCAATAAAGGCAAATTGTAGTCCGTCGGGCGCCCATCGCGGCGAGCTCTCACCATTTTTGCCATTGGTCATTCTTATCACATTAGAGCCGTCCGTATCGGTGCGCCAGATGTGGGCAGTGCGTTTGTTCTTCTCCCAGTCTGCCTTGGAGAGGGTGTAGAGTAGCTGCGTCCCATCAGGCGACAGTTGTGGATCGCTGATGGATGGGACATTAATTAAATCAACAATGGTCATGGGCCGTTTTGATTCAGCTTCAATTCTTCCACAAAAAAGAATAGCGGCTAGACCAGCTGTAACTACAGTGCTATTTCTCATTATGAACCTCATATTTTCTGTCTCATAGAATGGACAGGGAATTTAGCGAATGCAACGGTTATTCTGTAGATTGCCTACCGCGGTCTCTGAAAACCCCCATAACCCCTATAACAATCAGTATCATTCCTGCCAGTGTATAGATTGTCACCGGTTCCCCAAGGATCAGCCAACCGAGGAAGACGGCCACCACAGGGTTGACGTAGGCGTAAGTCATGACAATATCGGTGGGGAGTAATCTGAGCGCTTTCACGAAAGATGTAAATGCAATAACCGATCCGAAAATTACGAGATAGCCCCATGCCACCCACGCTTCGTTTGTGGGTGCGGGGATTGGTTCGTTCATGAGGAGTGCACTGAGCCCAAGCACTATCGATCCCGCCAACTGCTGCCATGCCGAAC
>CEUS01026809.1_pt1 | contig 15540 bp, 12 predicted proteins | sample 427031 | NCBI WGS metagenome assembly CEUS01 (sample SAMEA2622837, study PRJEB7988) | marine metagenome | biome: marine biome (ENVO:00000447); feature: marine epipelagic mixed layer (ENVO:xxxxxxxxx); material: "saline water (ENVO:00002010), including plankton (ENVO:xxxxxxxx)" | depth 140 m | reverse complement strand
AAATGGACAACAGACGGTAAAGAATTGATGGTTATCGGGACACCTGATAAACCCGCCCCAGCTCAAAGTGGAGAACCATTCAACCAACCTACTGATGTCGCATTTGGTCTGGATGGTTCAATATATATAGCAGACGGATATGGCAATTCCCGCATTCACCACTTCACACCGCAAGGAAAGTTAATAAGATCTTGGGGGGAAAGAGGCACAGCACCTGGTCAATTTATGATCCCACATGGTGTGGCAGTTGACCCAACGGGATTAGTTTATGTCTGCGACAGAGAAAATAGCCGTATTCAAATATTTACCCCCGACGGACAGTACGTCACTCACTGGAAAGGTGTACACCGCCCAAACCAGATAGTCCCAGGAAAAGATGGAAGTATGTACGTAACCGAACTAGGGTATAAAACAGGGATGGCAGCAGGCAGTGGGGAACCAAACGTCGCTACCCACAATTCTGGACTAAAGATAATGACCAAAACCGGACAATGGCTCGGTGGATGGGGCGCCAGTACACACACACACGGCGACCTAATTGCCGCTCACGCAGTCGGAATTGACTCTGAAAACAGTCTCTATGTTGGTGAAACTCTTGAAGGGGCAAGACTTCAAAAATTCGTTCGTATTTAGTAAGCCACTTCTGATCAAAACATGTAGTTTGTAGGACCTAGTATTTAACAGGTCCTACAAACTAACGGAACCTCCGGCAGGTTTAGGTGGTCGTGCTAGAGCAAAGCACAGACAAGACAAGATGAGAAAACCCAAAATTATTTGAAAAGCAAGATCATAGACCCCTGTCCTATCGTATACATATCCAGCCAATAGCGGCCCCACAATCCCAGGTATTATGACCCCTTGCCTTATAAAACCACTTATCGAGCCGAAATTTTTTAGACCGAACATTTCTGTGACGGCCAAGGGGCCCAAGGTTCCAACACCTCCCATTCCTAAACCAAACACTGCAAGTGAAATAAATACTGGAATGAAACCTGAACCCGATAGGAATAAAAATGATCCTATTCCTGAAACCTGAATCGCAATAACCAAGGTGTAAGCCCATCTTGCAGTTGTAATTTCGCTTAGCCTTCCAAACACAATTTTGGAGGTTACCCCAAAAAAGGCCAACACAGACAGTGAAGCCCCTATCTGAGAAGCCCCAAAACCTACATCTACAAGATGGGCAGCTAACTGGGTTACCAAGGTAGTCCTCACAAACTGTTGGAGAGTCATACCTGAACCTATCAACCAGAAGGCGCGAGTCCGTAATGCTTCACTAACAGATAATCCAATAGTAGCTTTTCCAATCGCTTGTGAGGTTGTACCAGATGGAGTCCATCGCTTTCCAATTTCTTTTTGCACGTCATCTGGTTTGTCCTTTACAAACAAATAAGCAAGAACGGACAGAGCTACCAACATAACACCCGTTGCAAAAAATGCGATTCTCCATCCCCCTAAAGAGATAATTATTGTGAGAATAGGTATTGAAACCAATCCTCCAAAGTTATTACCTGCTGTCACGAATCCCATCATCCGTCCCCTAATTGACGGAAACCACAATCCAACCAATCGCCCCGCGGGAAGCATGGCAGCACCTGGTCCTCCCAGAAAAATAAGAACGGAGAAGATATAGAACTGCCATAGGTCAGTCATAATTGATCTCAAAAAAAATCCTATGGCAATCACTAACAAAGAAATTGCCATTACATATCGTGATCCAAACAGATCGATGATTCTCCCTACCAGCGGGGAACAAAGGTGAACGACTATACCCAGTATTAGAGCAAAATTTATTTGTGTCCTAGACCAATCAAATTCCTTCTCCAAAGGAACTATGAACAAACCAAATCCAAAGTGTGCAAAGCCAATGGATCCACCTACAGCAAGAAAAGAAACGATAGCAATTATCCAACCATGATAAATGCCACTGGTACTCTTTACGGAAAGTTCATCACAATCAACAGATTTTTCTTCGCTCAAGACATATTTCTTTCATAAAACAATGATGAATTATCAAACAGCCTTAGACTTTCAAGGATTTGGTAAAGAACGTGATTCGTCAGCATAACCTATTTTCTAGTCAGCATCTCTTCCGGTAGGTAAGGGTGAACCTGGAATGTTCAATTGAACCCGTCCCAAAGTATTCCAGGTGGTGAAAAACAGAGTTTTCAAATCATCTCCACCGAAGGCAACATTCGTTGTAGTCGATTCGCCGTGCGAAATTGTGCCAACATGGTCTCCTTCAGAATTAATAACCCAAATGCCTCCCGAACCACCACAATACAAGTTCCCCTCACTATCAACTTTCATGCCATCCGGCACTCCCGGTTCATCCCCTTTTAAATCGCAGAATAAACGATCTGAAGCTAGCGCCAGAGTTCCATTAGGTAGTACGTCAAAAGCTCTAATATGTTGCCTGCGAGTATCATTTATATACAAAATGCTTTCATCAGGCGAAAAAGCTAGTCCGTTGGGGGTGACGAAGTCACGGACCAGAAGAGTTATAGTTCCCAGGTCCGGGGAAACCATATAGACTCCCGAGTATTCCATATCCAATTCCGGAGCCGGGGCACCTGGATCTGTGAAGTAAAGGCAACCGTCTGATTTCACCACAATATCGTTAGGTCTGTTAAGCCTAGTACCTCTAAAACTCCCGGCAACAACGGTAATTTCTCCATCTTTGTCTTGCCTTGTCACCCGCCGAGGGCCGTGTTCACAAGCCAGAATCCTTCCTTTGAGGTCGAGAGTCAGGCCATTCGCATATCCAGTAGGTTCTTGAAATATTGTTACCCCATCACTATGAGTCCATCTCATCCTGCGATTGTTATGTATGTCACTGAATAACAAATAAGACCCATCTTTTATCCACACAGGCCCCTCCGCCGGGCCTATAGACCCACCGTAACCGCGACCTAATTCTTCAATCTCCTGATTGACGTCAGCTATTCTTGAAAACTCTGCCGACAATGGAATAATTTTCATCGTTTCCTTCTCCTAATTTGCTAACTTGGCATATTCTGGAGAATATATGCAAGAATTCTTGCCGTTTGCCTGTTGCTAGTTATTGTAACTGTTGAAAAATTTGATAGTTACTACAGATAAGAATCTTAAAAATGAGTCCGAAACAAGCATTTTTATTTTCGACATTGGAGAAGGGAAGGGGAACTTGATATGAAATACGACACTATTATCGTGGGAGCGGGTTCTGCAGGCTCTGTGCTTGCTTCGAGACTGACTGAGGAGCCCACCAGATCAGTATTGCTCGTGGAAGCGGGCCCTGACTACCCAAACAGTAGACACCTCCCTGACCAAATCAAATACGGTGTAAGAGCCTGGTACGAATCTTTTGATCCGTACGCCCATACTTGGGGATACGAAGCTAGCGCCCGCCCAGATAGAAAAGATACTTTTCTTTTACCTAGAGGAAAAGTCACGGGGGGGTCGAGCGCCATAAACGGCCAAGTATGGTTCAGAGGTATCCCAGAAGATTTCGATGAATGGGAATCACTTGGCAATAGAGGGTGGGGGTACACCGATGTTCTAGAACACTTTCGCAAATCTGAGACGGATCTTGATTTCGCAGGTGATGACTTCCACGGTTCTGAAGGCCCCATCCCCGTTAAAAGGTACAAAGAAGAGGAGTTACTCCCCAGTCCGAAAGCCTTCATAGAAGCATGTTTGGCCGCAGGATATCCTCAGACAGAAGACATGAACCATCCCGATTCAACAGGAGTGGGTTTCTACCCATTTAATCGAATAGATGGAGTTCGAATGAGCACAGCTCTTACATACCTTGAAAGAGCTAGAAATCGCCTAAATTTCACCCTCAGATCAGACGTATTTGTCCATAGCATCTTAATGGACGGAACAAGAGCTGTTGGAATTGAGGCATCTTCTGGTGGTGAACTGTTCCGAGTATTGTCAGACCAAGTTATCTTGAGTGGTGGTGCTATCAATTCTCCTCAACTGCTTATGTTAAGCGGCATCGGGCCATCAGATCATCTTTCTGAAAAAAGCATAGAAACAAAAGTAGATCTACCGGGAGTAGGACAGAATTTAAGAGATCATGCCGCAGTCTTTATGCAATATGAAACCAGTGCACAGCATCCAGAAATGATACCAGCCCTGCAGGTAGGCATGAGATACACAACTCCTGGATCCAAATACAGAAACGACATGCAAATGAGACCTATTCAGTTGAGATCAGAACATATACCGAGGGACTATGAAATAACTGAAGGTAAAATACCAACCGGTTTTAGCATCGCCCTACAAAAAGCCCTGTCAAAAGGAGACCTCAAACTAACATCTTCTGACCCTTTACAACAACCTATTCTAAATTACTGTTACTTAACTCATCCATACGATCTTGAACGAATGCGAGGGTCGGTTAGATTATGTTCTGAGATTTCTGCTAGACCTGAATATGAACCAGCAATGATGACAAGGATGTCGCCCTCAGATGAAATTTTGGAAAATGATGAAAAGCTTGACGATTGGCTAAAGGACAATGTAATAACCCAACATCATTCTTCTGGAACCTGCAAAATGGGACCCCAGACAGACAGCCTGGCCGTAGTAGATCCTAAATGCAATGTACACGGCACTGAAAACCTCATGGTAGTTGATGCATCTGTAATGCCGGATGTCGTTAGGTCAAACACCAACGCCACTACAATCATGATAGCTGAAAAGATATCATCTGAATTGACGTGAATTTCAAAGCACGGATTCAAATAGAAATATTCCTTCCGATGCTCGCCTAAGTTCTTAGTTAATGCATGAATAAGTGTCGCCTATGAAATACGTTTATATCCTCCTCCAAGCGATCAACTGGAACAGATAGAGATAATCAGTGGTCCAATCTAGTGCTACCATCTAACCAAAACCAAAAGCCCACCAGTTGTAATAGAAAGGGAGGTTGAAAGTGGTTCTAACCGACGAAGGGGAACAATTGCGGCGAAAATCCTTAGAATTTCTTTGGATGCAAAACCGGGACTGGGTATCGATGGCTGAAGAAGGTGATCCCCTTATCATTGAAGGTGGAAAAGGTCTAAGGGTCACAGATTCACAAGGAAATTCCTGGATCGACGTTAATGGAGGTTATAACTCTGTCAATGTCGGATATGGAAGAGCAGAAATTGCCTCTGCAGCCTATGATCAAATGGTGCGGATGCCCTATTTCCCTCAAGGTACAACCACAGTACCAACTATACAACTGGGAAAGAAACTAGCAGAAATCACACCCGGCGACTTATCACGTTCTTTTCCAGTAAGTGGAGGATCCGAGGCAAATGAAACAGCCTTAAAGATCGCTAGGGCATATCACCGCCGAAGAAACGACGACAAACGTTACAAAGTAGTCAGTCGAAAAGGTTCATATCATGGAACGACCGGAGGTGTTCTATGGCTCGGCAGCAACCCTGCTACCCCACGTGGTGACTTCGAACCAGAATATCCCGGCATGCTATACGGGCCTCAGCCCAACTCCTACAGGTGCGAACTCGGAGGTACTACACCCTCAGAATGCGCCTACAGGTGTGCCAAATCTATAGAGGAACTAATCCTTAACAATGATCCCGATACTGTTGCTGCTCTAATCGCAGAACCTATTGCCACACCGTTAGGTTCTCCAGTACCTAGTGAAGAATATTGGCCAATGCTGAGGGACATATGTGATCGCTACGGGATTGTGTTGATTGCGGACGAAGTTATCTGTGGTTTCGGTCGAACCGGAAAAATGTTTGCCAGCGAACACTGGGGAGTTGTACCGGACATTATGACTGTAGCCAAGGGAATTATTAGCAGTTATCTTCCCCTGGCCGCCACTGTGGTGTCAGAGAGAATTGCAAGCCAGTTCGCAGGTGAAGAGAATTATTTGAGACATGTTTTCACTTCTAGTGGACATCCCGTGTCTGCGGCTGCAGCTTTAAAGAACATAGAAATCATCGAAAAAGAAAATTTAGTCGACAATGCTGCGACAGTTGGTAAGTATTTTAAGGACCAACTTATGGGGTTAAAGGAAAACCACAAAATAATTGGGGATGTGCGGGGACTCGGCTTACTTCTTTCCGTCGAATTGGTTAGTGACCGACGGACAAAAATCGGATTCCCCAAAGAATTAAGAGTTGCAGAACGTCTTAACCAGAAATTTCGCGAGAACGGATTGATTTTCAGGGTAGGCAGCGAGATTTTGAACATAGGACCACCCCTGTGCATAACAACGTCGGAGGTTGACGAAATCGTATCTGTTCTCGACAAGAGTTTAGGTGAATTATCGACGGAGGTTGACATCAAGTGAATATTACAATCCCAAGAATTAGTGACAACAGATTTAGGTGCACCCCATGGTAGAAGTACCAAAACTAGCAAAAGATATCAGCGAATTAAGATACTCAGCCCTAAACCACTTATGGATGCATAACAGAGACTGGGTTAAAACGGGTGAAGATGGTGGACCAGACATAGTGGTGGATGGGAATGGCATAGAAGTAACTGATATTGAAGGGAAGACTTGGATAGATGTTAACGGTGGGTACAGTTCTGTGAACTCAGGATACGGGAGGACTGAAATAGCCGACGCCGCCAGAGCTCAGATGGAGCAAATGCAGTATTTTCCGCAAGGAACGACCACTGCTCCTCTCGTCAAACTCGCTGAGAAGATTGCATCACTGTCACCTGGAGATCTTCAAAGGTCATGGCCCGTGAGCGGAGGATCTGAGGCAAACGAAACTGCCTTGAAAATAGCAAAGTCTTACCATAAGCGCCTTGGTGATAATGGAAGATACAAAATAATTAGCAGAAAAGGTTCCTATCACGGCGCAACCGGTGGTGTAATGTGGCTAGGAGGTGGTGGTTCGTCCAGATCAGACTATGAGCCTGCTGTACCGGGAATGATCTACGCTCCTCAGCCTAACCAATATAGATGCGAATTCAACGGTCGAACAGACGAGGAATGTGCAATTCGATGTGCTGAGGCAGTTGAGAACTTAATACTTTTTCATGGACCTGACACCGTGGCAGCATTTATCGCAGAGCCAGTTTCTGCTTCAACACTTGCAGCCGTCCCGGGGGATCCTTACTGGCCTATGGTTAGAGATATATGTGACAAGTACGGTATTTTATTGATTGCTGACGAAGTAATCACCGGTTTCGGTCGAACTGGAAAAATGTTTGCTCTTGAACATTGGGAAATTGTGCCAGACATAATGACGGTCGCAAAAGGAATTACCAGCAGTTATTTGCCCCTGGCAGCGACGGTGAGCACGAGCCGCATTTCCAATGTTTTCGCGGGTGAACAAAATCTATTCCGCCAGGCTCTGACTTTTGGTGGCCATCCCGTTTGCGCAGCTTCAGCACTAGCTAACATTGAAATAATTGAATCGGAAAACCTGGTCAACAACTCAGCCCGTACAGGCCTTTATTTACTGAACAAACTGAAGGAACTCCAAGAGAATCATCCTATAGTAGGCGACGTTAGAGGATTGGGACTTCTACTGGGACTAGAACTTGTTAAGAACAGAGACACAAAAGAAAGCTTTACCCCTAAGTCAGGTATGTCCAAGAGACTAAATAAAGAGTTCCGGGCCAACGGACTGATACTATTTGCAACTGACAAGGGGGTTTCCCTCAGTCCACCCCTTTGCATAAAAAGAAGTGAAGTAGATTTTATTATTGATGGAATACACAAATCTTTTAGTACAGTGGAAAAAGAACTTTCCATACTGTGAATAATCCAAATCAAACATGCACAGGCTGAATCCATGCTTTAAAGCCATTAGAATCTGAGACTGTTGCTCTCACATAGCCTTTTTCGCCCTGGAAAATAAATTTAGGATTATTTCCGAAACATTTATCTAATATCTTCCCGCCTTCTCCCACAAATGCAGTTTCATATTCAACAAAAGGAACCTTCTCAATTTCTATTGCGATTCCATTTTGGTCAAGGTTAATTCTATTTAAAACCACCCCTGTTGAAGAATAAAAATCTCCACTTCTTAGTGAATCTATGATCCGATCTGGTGTTAGGTCACTGGCTCTAACATTCAGCCATCCTCTCCCAGGATTTGAGTGGTTGGGAGTAAAATCATGATAGTTGTGAGCGTCATCCGTTGCTGCGGCAAATATTTTTTGCCCACTAGTTAAAACTGCATCCCAAATTTGCTCGGCAGAAAGTTTGTTTCCAGTACCAAAGGTATTCGTCTTTGGGTGTCCATTAAAGACTTCCAGCATATTAGCCCCAGTTGAAGAAATGATAATTTCTGGAGTCAATGCCCACTTATAATTTGGATGATTAATGGAAACTAACCCACCTGCATCCAAAATCCGATCAATGTTAGTCTGCAAACTTTCAAGTACTGTTTTGCAATCAGCTGGTTCAACTAGTTGATTAATTCCAATTCCATTGATATGTATTGGTATTGAGTCACCCCCAATGGAACTCGTCACTTCTTCACCTGGAATCAAAATCAAGTCACGGTTGTCTTTTGCTTGATAATCAAACAGGGTCAGGTGGTTGTGATCACTTAAAACTAAGAAATCATATCCATGACTTTGATACCAATCTACTGCTGTTTTAGGATCAGCGTCACCATCAGACATAGTTGTGTGGCAATGGATATTCCCCTTAAACCAACTAAGCTCAGACATAATATTCACCTCCTGTCTCAAACATATCTAATTATCTCCAAGCACTCATATCCGGCAAGAACCTTCCCATATAGATTAAACTTCATAATTGTGGAAAACCAATCAAGATCTCTAACGAATAAAAGTTCCGGTGGCAATGGTAGCGTATCAGCATGGAACCCGTTTAACCCATCACATGGTTGGTGGGCTGTTGCGGTTTGTTTTGCCATATCAACTACATTGGTCGGATTTAGCACCTATACATTCGCATTATTTGGGGACGAGATGGCGCATGAATTTGGTTGGACACGCACTCAGATAAACGCTTCTCTATCCTTTTTGGCTGTAGGCCAAATACTAGGCCCGTTAGTAGGTAGAATCATTGATCTCAGAGGTCCGAGAATGATAGTCGCGGTATGCGTAGGGCTTACAGCTTCAAGTTACCTGGTAAGACCGATGATGACAGAATTGTGGCATTGGTACGCTCTCAGCTTTATTCAATATGCTGGTTTCTCTGCAACGATGACTCCTGTGGGAAGAATCGTGGGTTTGTGGTTCCCAAAAGCCCGAGGCAGAGTTATGGGAGTGGCTATGATGGGAAACAATTTCGGTGGAGTCGTCTTACCCGGTATTGTTGGAGCGGTAATTGCATATGGAGGATGGCAAACTGGCTATTATCTCCAAGGATTACTAACTTCATTTATTGCGATTACAGTTCTAGTGGCACTTAGAGAACCCAGAATAGAGCCCTCCCCCCAAGACAAAAATAATAAAGAAATTCCAGACACCAGATCGAATATAGAAAAATTGCCTGGAATGGAAATGTCCCAGGCTTTAAGATCCCGACATCTTTACTTGCTTCTATATATCCTTTTAGTGGGCGCTACACCATTCGCATCACTAGTGCCACAACTGATATCTCATTATGTTAGTGAAGGCCTAAGCTCAACAGCCGCAGCAACGGCTATGAGTATTTTAGCTTTAGGGGGTATGGGAGGTAAGGTAGTTTTTGGGGTTCTTGGTGAACGAATAACTGCAAGAAACGCAATGATGGTGTCCTTTTTGGGACTGAGTGTCGCTCTCTTACTTGCAGCAAATCCTTCTATACCGGGAATTATCTGGTTCTGCTCTCCTCTGTGGGGCCTATGCATGGGGGCGTTTGGCACCTTAACAAACATGATTGTGCAAGATTACTTCGGATTGAAAAGTTTCGGCAGTGTTATGGGAGTAGCCGGCTATGGTACAGCTATATCGTTTGGTATAGGACCTATACTGGCTGGATTATCATTCGATCATCTGGACAGCTACAGACCCATGTTTTACGGAACCATTGCGGTCATGGCGATTGGGATATTCGCTTTGAAAGCAATGGGCACTCCGGAAAATAATTATATGTCTGAGCAATGACCACATACATTAATTTTTTGTGATTAATCAACTTTCACAACAACTGAACCAGGAGAGCATCTCATGGCAGTAACCAGCGCTGAGATAACTAGTAGAACAACTTTTGAGAATGGAAATAGCTGGGGTAAGGTTGGCGCATATGAGCGAATCGATGGAATGATTAATTTCGAGGTTGAACCTGACAACCCTTCAAATTCGGCCATTATAGACCTTCAACATTCCCCCGTTAACGATTCAGGGAGAGTAACTTTCACTTCCGATTTTGTTCTTTTACAACCCAGCGAGACAAAACCGAAACGACTCCTAGTAGATGTGGTGAACAGGGGAAGGAAAAGAGCCATACCCGACTTTAATATGGTGTCGCCTGCTCTTTCTCCATCTTATGAAATAGATCCCGGGGATGGATTTCTATTTCAAAACGGGTACGCCGTAATCTCTTTGGGATGGCAGTACGATGTATACAGAAGTTCCTCTCTGATGGGAATGGCCCCCCCCTCAGTAAAAGTTAACGGAAACCTTACTGAGGGCACAAATTTAGTTGAGATAAGGCCAAATTGGACACAAAAATGCTACCTGCTTGCCAACAGAATCCATAAGCCATATCCCGCCGCATCCACTGACAATTCAAATGCACGAATTCTCGTTAAAGAATGGGAGGACGGCCCGGAAATTGAAATACCTCGATCAGAATGGTCTTTCGCAAAAGAAACCGAAAATGGACCTGTGCCAGACGTTGAACATATTTATATGGATGCAGGGTTCCAACCGGGGAAAATTTACCATGTGATATATCAAGCAACCTGCCCTGTCGTATCTGGAGCAACACTGATGTCAGTGAGAGATGTCGGCTCTTGGATCAAATATGGCGGACCTCATTGCCCAGTTAAATCAACTGTCAAACATACATATGCATATGGGATATCCCAGACGGGTCGTCTTCTAAGACATTACCTCTATACGGGCATGAATGTGGATGAAAAAGGAAGGCAAGTATATGACGGGATACTTGCCCATGTAGCAGGCAGTAGAAGAGGTGACTTCAATCATCGATTTGCCCAACCATCACAACAATCTTCACCTGGATTCGGGCATCTATTCCCTTTTACAGACGTCCCAACAACCGATCCTTTTGGCAGGGGCACCAAAGGACTGCAGGACAGACAATTAGAGGTTGGGGGCGTGCCAAAAGTAGTGTATACCAATACATCCGCAGAATACTGGCGAGGTGACGCTTCTCTTTCACATACAGACCCAAGTGGATACAGTGATATCGACTTCCCCGAAAATACAAGAAGCTATTTTTTTTCGGGAACGCAACACGTACCAAATAAGCTTCCTCAGAGAAAAACCCCAGGGCCCGACGGTTCACTCGGTTTATATGGATTCAATGTTGTGGACTTCCGCCCACTGCTCAGAGCAGCTCTTGCAAATCTAGTTTCGTGGGTTGAAAAAGGTACTCTCCCTCCTGAAACAAAGGTGCCTCGCCTCGACCAGGGTACGGCGATAACCATGGAAAGAGCCGTTAAAAAATTCGAGGATATGCAACACATTAGAACACCAGATCCATCCCGTATGTGGAGGATAAGGGAAATAAACATAGGAGCACAGGAAATCCACGGTATAACCACTTATCCAGTGGAGGAACTACAGGAATACCCTAAATTCGTGTCAGACGTTGATAGTGACGGCAATGAAATAGCTGGGATCAGAATGCCTGATATCTCGGTACCCGTTGGAACGCATACCGGATGGAATCTAAGATCACCCGAAACTGGCTCTCCTGAGCAAATAATTTCAATGGTTGGATTTACCGATTACTTTCCGCCCGATAACCCGTCCAGTTTATCTACAAAAGATCCAAGAAAATCAATTAGTGAACGATACAATTCCAGATCGGGTTACATAAATGAATGCCGAGATGCAGCCAAAAAACTTGTAGAAGAAAGATACTTGCTCGAGGGTGATATTGAATTGGTTGTGGCCAACTGCGGACTGAGGTATGACGAGGCAATGTCAAAATAAATTAGCCTACCAATTAAACTCCTAATGAGTTTCTCTGCCTGGCATAGGCACAATTTTCGCAAGCGATATTTGAATCCGGAACCATAGATGAATTCATTAGTGAATGCATCTCCAAAATCATTGATTCAATATTAGAATATTCCAACTGATAGGGAATTATTGCTTCTTCAAAATTCATCTTCCCATAAAATCCATCTTCATCTCTATCTGCGTTGCAGACAAAAAAGTATCCCTTTGGATACACGTCAAAACCCATGTTTTGAAGCAGGTAAGCGTAAACATTGAGTTGTATTTTGTAAGACTCGTGATAAACATCAGAAAGGTAATTCCGCTGGGTTAATTCTCTTCTATTTGCCTGAGATTTGTAGTCAATTACTATCACCTGCTTAGACTTGGTGTGATACCAAACATCATCCACACCACCGTGCAATATCAAATTAGTGCCCGGTACCTGGTATTCAAGTCCATGATGCAGAGAATCTCTCCATTTCTCAATATCCGGATGCTTGAATGGCACTACGTGTTCGAGTCCAAATTTCGAAAATGATCTGTGCGGAATTTGGCGTTCCCTACAAAAATCAAATTCTTTTTTAAGCAGTAAATCTGTCGTTTCATTGAGCGTCCAACCTGGTGTGGAAGGGGATATGAGCCCTTTTACTCTGTCAAGATAAAAACATCTTTTACAAGTTATAAAGTCGTTAAACTTGCTTCTACTTAATCGAAAGTAAGTTGACTGGTCTGATGAATAAATAGAGTTTTTTCTCGTTCGAAGCCCTGTTGCGTTTGTTAGTTCTTTTTTTGAGTTCCTTTTTAAACTAATCAACTTATACCCTCTTATGCTTAATACAAATAACGCAACAAATATCTAAGTGTGAATAATTGATTTGTCAGTCATCCGGAATAAATTAACTTCTAAACTAAAACCATACTTGCAATAGTCTCCAACTCGTCAAAAATCGCCTCTGACGTTAGAGAAGTGACTCTTATCAAAACTCTGTCTACTTCAACATCCTCGAACATATCAACAATATCTTTGTCACTTGGCAAGCTATGGATTGTTATCTGGATGTCATCAGGATTTCTCTCCTCATTTTCACAAAGTTCCGAGAGAGTTACTTTTGCTCTCTTAATATCTTCTGGATTGACACCAATTGGTATCCAACCGTTACCCCATCTAGCAACTCGCTTCAAAACATTACTAGCATTGCCACCAAGAAGAACCGGTGGATGAGGTTTCTGAGACGGTTTAGGGTTGCAAATCAAGGGCGGAAAATCGACATACTTGCCATGAAATTCAGCCACCTCTTTGGTCCAAATCTCTTTCATAGCAGACACATATTCCTCTGCTTGAGTCCATCTATGATCAAAATCCGCCCCCATTATTTCGGCTTCCTCTCTGAACCAGCCAGTTCCAATTCCATACAAAAATCTCCCACCAGAGTAAAAATCCAAAGTTGCAATGAGTTTTGCAAGGTCCAGAGGATTATGTTCGGTCACCAAGTTCACGGCTGTGCCCAGACCAATCCTCGTAGTAAAAGCAGAAGCTCTCGTCAAGGCGATGAGAGGGTTAACGCCTAAGTACATCTGATGAGGTATCGAACCATCCGGAGTACCTCCATATTTTGAATTATGGTTAACCGGCATCACTGGATGCTCAGGCAACCAAACCGAGTCAAAACCCAACTCTTCTATTTTTTTCGCAATCGCACCGAAATCTCCCATTGACTCGGTGGCGCTCATACTGATCCCTATTTTCATTTATCTCTCCCTCGTTCGAAACTTCAACCAGGGTTTTATTCCGATTGAAGACATTCGATGAGTAACTCAAGAGCTGCTATTGAGAATGCAATCATATTCTCCTGCCTGTCATTACTACCGGTCTCTATAGTGCGAGATCGAGAAACTGGCCCTGACACAGCTATACATGAATGCCCGGCATCGTCTCCATATCTATTACCATCTGGCCCTGTTGCGCCGGTTTCAGACAATCCCCAAGTAGATCCGAGTATCTCACTTATACGCCCTGCATTTAAGGAAGCATATGACTCTGTGGCAGCTCTCATACCTTCCATTTCATCATCAGTTACACCAAGCAATCCCCTCCCAGCATATCTCGTGTAAATGACAGCTCCTCCGAGAAAATAGGCCGATGCCCCGGCAATCGCCAGAAGGTGGGCTGATATAAGTCCTCCAGACGAAGATTCAGCAATTCCTACTGTTTCACCGTTATCTCTGAGAATGGTTCCCGCTTTTTCCGCTAAAGACATTATTTCTGGATTCATAAAACACCTACTCCTTAAAACAGATACAACAATTCAACCGGATTGTAATATAGATGACTAGAAAGCACTTAAGGAAAAAATTCATGAACACACGTTGGGCCGCTCTAGTCGCGCTTTTCGCTTTATCCCTGGGGCTTATTACCGGGGGAATCATAAAAGGAGCATATGAGCTTGTTTTGGCAGGAGTCGGAATAGGTATATTTCTTTATGTAACACGAAACTATTTCAAATAGCAGATCAACCTATTGAAAATAAAGCCCAATTTAGTGAGAAGCGCAACTCATAATCTAGCTCTCACATATTGGTCGGGCCAAAGATCATCGACGTCATCTAACTCATCTCTCGCATTTAATGGCCAGTAGGGGTTACGTAAAAGCTCTCTTCCCAGAAGTATCACATCAGCATCCCCATTACGGAGGGTCTGCTCTGCCTGGGCAGCGTCGGTAATGAGTCCAACTGCACCAGTTGGTATATCCACCTCACGCCTTATTCTGGAAGAAAATGGAACCTGATAACCTGGAAATGGGTCCAGATTTTGATCTGCAGCATTTCCACCCGAGGAACAGTCGATTAAATCCACTCCCTCCTCTTTTAGCCATCCAGATAACTCAACAGAGTCATCGATACCCCATCCTTTATCCATGTACTCAGTTGCCGATATTCTTACCAGAAGAGGCATCCCATCTGGTATGGCTGACCTAACAGAAGAGGTTACTTCCAAGGCAAATCGGCATCTGTTCCTTAGTGACCCTCCATATCTGTCCTCACGAGTATTTGAAAGAGGTGACATGAACTCACACGCTAAATATCCATGCGCCAAGTGAAGTTCAATCACCCTAAATCCTGATTCAACCGCCCGCCTAGCAGACCGAGCAAAATCAGAAACTACATTTTCTATGTCCTCGAGATCGAGTTGCGACGGTGTAACCCAATCTTCTTCAAATGGAATAGGGCTAGGTCCAACAATATCCCAACCGCCATCATTCGACCCCAATACATCTCCTCCATTCCACGGTTGAGTATGTGAAGCTTTTCTACCAGCATGGGCGAGTTGAATTGAGGGTGTTGCACCTTGAGAATCGATAAAATCCACGATAGGCTCAAAAGCTTCAGCTTGATCTTCAGACCATAGCCCTAGGTCCTGTGGAGAAATACGCCCCTCTGGGGATACGGCAGATGCTTCAGCCATCACAAGTCCGGC
>CEUS01250179.1_pt1 | contig 15555 bp, 11 predicted proteins | sample 427031 | NCBI WGS metagenome assembly CEUS01 (sample SAMEA2622837, study PRJEB7988) | marine metagenome | biome: marine biome (ENVO:00000447); feature: marine epipelagic mixed layer (ENVO:xxxxxxxxx); material: "saline water (ENVO:00002010), including plankton (ENVO:xxxxxxxx)" | depth 140 m | reverse complement strand
GCCTTCAACCCATCAGCACCTGGACGAGCCAACATGCTTCCAACTAACCCTGCCAATAAATCACCGCTCCCTCCCCTCGCCAAAAGAGGTCCACCAAAAAAACTATGAATCGTCCGATCGCCATCACTTATTCGGGTAATCCTACCCTTAAGAACAGTAATGACATTGTGACAAAATGAAAAGCTACAGAGGTCTAGTTTCTTCTCGGTATTCTCCTTGTTATCTAAAATCCGTCTGAATTCCCCCAGGTGAGGGGTAATAACAACCTCTCCCGCCCCCTTTGGCCGCTTTCCCAAAACCTTAATCACTTCATTCTGTAAACCATCAGCATCAATCCCCAATTTTACCGTTGTCTCAGAAGCGATCCGAGTAATTAATTCCTGAGTTTCTTTTTCCTTCCCCATTCCTGGCCCCACCACCAAAGCTGATGCCTGGTCGATTGTTTCTGTAATCTTTTCTATTCCATTCAAACCCAAGCCACCCTCTCTAGTCTCCGGCATCGGCACCCACATTGCCTCCGGAATTACAGCCGAAAAATGAGCGACCACCGACTTGGGAACAAAAGCTGTCACCAATCCAACCCCACTCTTCACCGCCGCTCTCACTGCCATCTGAATCGCCCCTGGCATTCTTTGCGAACCTCCTACTAAGTAAAGGTGACCGTAAGACCGCTTGTCACTATTCGAAGGTCGAAACTCAGAAACAGGCTGCAGGGTCTTTGAAAGGAGGACATAATCACCAGTATTTTGTTCAATATCGCCTTCAAAAAAGCCAATGTCCAAATAACGGATTCTTCCTACGTTATCCACGCAATCCGGCTCTAATAGCGGCCGTTTCAAGATACCTGTAGCATATGTGAAATCCGCTTGGAATCGAACTCCGCTGCATCCGTCACCAACTCCAGTGGGAAGATCGACTGCCGCACGCAATCGAGCCCGGCAGCGTTCGTTTGCCCACTTCACGCATCGCTCTACTATACCCTTCAAGGGAGGTTGAAATTGCATACCGATAATCCCGTCAAGACATATATCCCACTCAACCTTTTCGAATCGTTCAACTTCGTTATCCCTCCATGACAGAACCTCGGCTTGCTCTCCCCAGTTTCTCAACAGCAATTCTACTGAACGCCTGACCAAAGGCTTCAAGCCACGGTCTCCAAGGACTAAAGCCACAGTCACTTTAGCCTTATTCTTTGCCTTAAGTATTTCATCCGCAGCCAGAATTGCATCTCCTCCATTATGACCCTTCCCGGCCAGGACTAGGATCCTTCCGCATTCCGGGAAATATCCAATTTCACCAAAATCATCTAATACCCTAATTCCCAGAGAACGCCCTGCTTGGTTCATCGCCTTCCACTCTCGAGCCTCATCACCGTTAAGCAGCCGCCTCTCAAGCTCCTGAGCCTCCACGCAACTTAAAATGGGATGTATAAATTTCATCAATCTAAGCGCTCAGTTGAAGCCATTAATCTTTACACCTAGTTGATGCACATTAAGGAGCTAAACAAAAAAGTAATTTGCCCAACTCGAATCCTCTGGGTCATATTAATCTCTTACTAGATTCAGGATTCATCGCTCGGAATTTGGCAGAACCAGATTCAACTGCTCCGAGAGATCTCATCCCTTTCGAATCCATTGCAAAATCCCTTTCTAGGAATGATAAAATTCCAACTGATTACGCTCCGATTCGGGCTCCAGGAGCCTCCTCAAAAACAGCCTCCGGTGATGTCGGGAAGGACCTTTATCTCTAATCGCCGCACAATGGAAATTAGTCCCGTATCCCTTGTTGTTAGAAAATCCGTAATACGGATGAAGCGAATCCAAACCACACATTATACGGTCCCGAACGACCTTCGCAACAACTGAGGCCATTGCAATAGCAAGGGATTTGCCGTCTCCCTTGACAACAGCAGTGTGTTTGTAAGGGAAAGGACTAAGGGGGTTTCCGTCAACGAGTATCTTATGTGTCCTCCTTATCATGGGGCTATCGGGCGTCGTTGCGCTGTCATCGCAGCCCCTCCGAAACAGGAATTCTTTCTCTCTAGATGCCGCAGGGTCAACTCCTTCAGGAAAGACTTTCGCTAGTCGATAGAGAGCTCGCCGCATAGCCATACGTGTTGCTCCTAGAATATTCATTTTCTCTATCTCACTGACTGTTGCCACCCCAATCTCGATCTCAATCGATCCAGAGTCTCGCAGTTTCCATAGGCCCTTAAATACCCTTTTACGCTGTCGATCTGACAGTTTTTTAGAATCATTTACCTCAGAAATTTCAGGAAGACTATGCCGATAGGCATAGAAGTTCTCAGATAAACAAACTGCTGATGCTACTACCGGACCAGCCAGAGCTCCTCTGCCTGCCTCATCGACGCCCGCTATACCGCTACATCCCGACACTGCATCCAAATCAAATTCAATCAAGGACCGCTTCATGTAGCCTCTCATGCAACTTACAATCTAGTGCTCTCAGTGGATTCAAGAAGTCTTTATCTCCGTACCAAATTCATCACTTCAGAAACCGTCTTAAAGTGTAGTTTCGCAAAGTCACCAAGTGCCCTATCCCCCATTTTTTCTACAATCCGAACGGCCTGACTTTTTGCATTGGAACTAGCTCCTTTAAGAAGTGTTTCACCAAAATTCTCTGACAATCCTTTCATCTGCCGAAGAAATTCGGCACGAGCACAAATAGAAGCTGCAGCTACAACTGGATCCACTTCAGCTCTTGGCTGTGCTTCTAGTTTAAACGATTTCACCTTCAAATAATTCTGAACAAGAGGTGTAGTCGAAAACTGGTCAAGCAAGCCCCATTTCACTGTACGAACCCCAAGGGCGTCTTCTAACGAACGAGAATGTAACCAAGCCAACAGCCGATTAAGATTTGCATTTGGTTTGGACATCAACTCATTGTATTTCCTCATCCTGCAATAGGCAGTTTTAACTACCACGCCTCGGGTTGCCTTGATCAACTTCTCTAAACGCAAAATGGAGGAATCAGTCATCTTCTTGCTGTCTCGAACACCCTTCTCTATCCACGCCCGGACCATCGCTCCGTCCGCCACTACACAGGCTGTTACTAGGGGTCCGAACAAATCTCCCTTCCCCGCCTCATCTAAGCCTGCGTGCTCATCAAACCATTGCGGGTTATGGAATTCTTCATAGCCTAGCCTTGGTTCGCCTGTAACCTCGGACTCTACCACGTCTCGTACAAAATCCTCCGTACCCTTGCCCTGAATAACAACCTTTCCGCTTTCATAACCCACGATATTGATGCGGTCATGTTTCGACTTGAAGGCGAAACGGGAATAGCCGACTTCGTAATACCCGAAGCCCTTCTGATCGCAAATGTCCTCAAGCTTTTTCATCTGCCCATCGTCCAAGCTTAAGGTATAGGAACTCAGCTTTTTAGGCTCCTCATCAGGCTTCTTTGTCGATTTTCTCGCCACCTCCAATTATTAAGATAGAATTCCTGAGAATGTTCAATCCACAATCCTGTGAAGACCAAAAATTAATAGAGGTCCTCAACAAATGGTACACAGAAAGGAGCCGCCCTCTCCCATGGAGGGAAAATCCCTCTCTCTATAAGACGGTGGTATCAGAATTCATGCTTCAGCAAACCCAGGTCAAAACAGTCATTCCTTATTTTGAAAGGTGGATAGATCAATTCCCTGATTTCAATACTCTTGCGCAAGCTGATGAAAATAATGTACTTAGAGCCTGGGAAGGTCTAGGTTACTACAAACGGGCCCGCAATCTTCTCCAATTGGCGAAAACCTTTGTTTCTCTTCCCAAAACTCCCGAAACTGCCGAGCAATGGAAAACTTTCCCTGGAGTCGGTCCTTACACCGCAGCCGCCATAGCCAGTATCTCTTTCGGGCAACACATTGCTTGCTTAGACGGAAATGTTATTCGCGTCCTCGCTAGAATTTTCAACTGTTCTCAATTATTTCGAAACGCTACCTCTGCCGCAAAATCCCTCGCCCCCGTTGCCAATTGGCTAATCAAATCCGCCAACCCAGGAGTACACAACCAAGCGATGATGGAACTTGGTGCAACCGTCTGCTTGAAGAACAAACCCAAATGCACCAACTGTCCTCTCCTAAATTTTTGCATCACCGGTCAAAATGGAACAGCACATTTAATTCCAAAATTCCACCCCAGGTTAACCCGTCGACTCTCCGTACAGCGTCTTTTCGTTCGCAACAAAAATTCCATTCTTCTTTACAAAACGCCTCATAAAAATATCCGCCTTGCGAAAATCTATGAGTTACCTAATACTGATCTATTTAAGGAAGAAATCGATCTTCCCCGCCCTTTTGCTATTAGAAACCGAAGCATCGGCAACGAACGGATAACTGAGAAACTTTATTACCTAGATCCAAATCCAGCCCTGCGGAAAAGGATAGAAGCCTCCTCGGATCTCCACTGGATTCATCTCTCGAACCTCGACAAAGTCGCCCTATCGGGTCCCCACCGCCGCTGGGTTAACGAATTCCTCTAAAATCTAAAAATACCACTGTACATACCAACACGACAGCTTGAAGATCTACCAGGGTTCGACCCGAACCCACTCTACACAATAGGTTAGGAAATCGTGGAGAAGCTGATGTGAGAAAATACTCGGTAATTACCTATTCTCGTGGCGAAGCCTCAGCATATTGGAAAATGCAGCAATCTTCTTCTTTCGACGCTTCACTTCCGAAGGTTTCTCAAAATACCTCTTGGCACGCACGTCCCTAATCACGCCCTCTCGATCCAATCTCTTCTTCAGACGCCGGAGAGCACGTTCCATGGGCTCGCCTTTTCGTATTTTAACTTCTACTGGCATTTACAATCCTGAGCAATCGTAGCGGTCACGTTGAAGGAGTCAAGCAGCGTATGAATGTGAATAAGAATTCTTAAATCCTCCTTGAATATTCGACTTTAACCGATTTATTCTAAGCGTAGCATGGCAGCAGCGGACCAGTTCGTCCACCTTCACGTTCACTCTGATCACAGTTTGCTAGACGGCTGCTGTCGAATCGAAAGCCTAATCAAACGCACTCTGGCTCTTGGGATGCCAGCTATAGCCTTAACTGATCACGGAAACCTTTTTGGTTCCATTGAATTCTATCAGAAGGCTAAGGATGCCGGAGTCAAACCCCTCCTTGGATGTGAGGTATACATAGTCTATGATCATGCGATGAGTGATCGCCCCAGAAGAGAGAGAAGGCAGCCTAACGCAAGGGAGGAATTCGATCAGGTGCAGAGGCGAGACCCCAGCGATTTTCCAAAATATAAGATTCATCACAAAGGGGTAATCGCTCGAAACCTAAAGGGCTACCGAAACCTTTCGAAGCTTGTATCTCTGGCTCATACTGAGGGGATGTACTACCGCCCGAGGGTCGACCTAGATAAACTCGCAGCCCACTCTGAGGGATTGATTGGATTCAGTGGCTGTCTAAATGGAGTCGTCCCACAATTCCTTCTCTACAACGACTACGCTAAGGCACGAGAAGCGGTCGGCAAGTTTGTCGATATTTTCGGACAAGAGAACTACTTCATTGAATTGCAAGATCACGGCATTCCAATTCAAAAAAATCTCTTCCCTGAACTCCTTCGCCTGGCTAAGGAGTTTAATCTAAAAGTTGTCTGTACTAACGACGTCCATTACGTTAGACGTGAGGACTGGAACGCCCATGACTCATTGCTCTGCATCCAGACCGGTAAAAGACTAAGTGACGAAGAACGCCTTCGATATCCATGTCCTGAATTCTATCTCAAGAGCGTGGAAGAAATGGGCGAAATCTTTAGCGAATTTCCTGAGGCTATCACGAATACTCGAGCAGTCGCTGACATGTGCGAATTGGAGATCCCGTTCGGAGAGAATCACAATCCTATTTTTAAGAAGCCAGAAGAGATCAAATTCAAGCCAGACCAGGACAACCTCGAACGAATCCTAGATATCTATGTCGCTGAAAAAGCTAAACTTAATGTTCAAAAGGAGAGCTCAGATCAAGCCATAAAACCAGAGGTACACCGGAACGATTTACGCGAGAATGGATTATTCCTTTTCGACCTCTGTAAAAGAGGACTACTGGACCGTTACGGAGTAAAATATGAAAACGCCCCTCGCCGATCCGATGGTCATCAAAAAAAGAAATCTGAATTTTCCCAAATGGTTAGTCGTAAACTCGACTATGAACTCGCAATCATAATCGGAACCGGTTTTCTCGACTATTTCCTCATAGTTTGGGACTTTATCTACTGGGCTAGACAAAAGAAAATTCCCGTTGGGCCCGGTCGCGGATCTGGAGTCGGATGTATCGTCTCCTATCTACTAAAAATTACTGACATTGATCCGTTGCGGTTTGGCCTTTTATTCGAACGTATGCTCCATCTAGAACGCGTTTCGCCTCCGGATTTCGACTTAGATTTTTGCATGAGGCGGCGGGACGAAGTGGTTGACTTCGTAAGGGAAAAATATGGCGAAGATCATGTTGCTCACATAATAACGTTCGGAACATTCGGGGCCAAAATGTCGATTCGAGATTTGGCCCGTGTTAATGACGTACCTTTTGCTGATGCCGATCGGTTGGCAAAAATGATCCCTGACGAGCTCAATGTCTCGATTGATGATTCAATCAATCGTTCTCGTGAGCTCCAGAACGAAATCTCCGGAAATACCGTGACGAAAAGTATCGTGGAGCAGGGTCAAGTAATCGAAGGAATGGTGCGCAATACCGGGAAGCACGCCTGTGGTATGATTATTGGCGATCAACCGATCACTAACCTAGTTCCTGTAACCCTTCAGGAGGGGGATCTTACAACGCAGTATTCCAAGGGTCCCATTGAAGATCTTGGACTGCTCAAGATGGACTTTCTTGGATTAAAAACATTAACCGTAATCGCCGATACCGAAGAGCATATTCGTCGCATTCGAGAAAACCCAGAATTCGATATCGAATCGATTTCTTTAGACGACCCAAAAACCTTTGCATTACTGAATAGCGGCCAAACAACAGGAGTTTTCCAACTCGAATCTCGAGGCATGCAAACACTTTGCTGTCAAATAGGTATGAGTCGATTCGAGGAGATCATAGCGCTTATTGCCCTCTATCGGCCTGGGCCTATGCAAGATATCCCGAAATATATCAAGGGGAAGAAGGATCCCTCTACCATTCAAAGCCTTCATCCACTACTCCAAGAAGTGGTAAATGAAACCCATGGGATATTAGTTTATCAAGAACAGGTAATGGAAGCAGCGCGAATCATAGCTGGCTACACATTGGGTGAAGCCGATATACTCCGTCTGGCAATGGGCAAGAAAATCCAGTCAGTGATGGATTCGCAAAGAGAGAACTTTGTAAGAGGAGCTAAAAATCACAATGACATAGACAGCGGAGAGGCACTTCGAATATTTGAGACCTTGGAAAAATTTGCCACCTACGGCTTTACTAAGTCCCATTCTGCCGCCTACGCCATGCTAAGCTATCGCACCGCCTTTCTGAAGGCAAATTATCCGGTTGAGTTCATGGCTGCTCTCCTCTCTTCCGAATTAGGCAACAGTGATAAAGTCTCACGATTCGTCGATGAATCAGCATCCCAGAACGTACCGGTTTTGAGTCCTGATATCAATGAGTCGAGAGAGAGTTTCACTCCTATACTCAACGGTGATCCTTCCGCCAATGGAAGTCAGACCGGATCTATACGTTTTGGTCTAGCAGCTATCAAAGGGGTTGGAGACAGCGCTTCCCAAAAGATTATCGAAGAACGGGAAAGAGCAGGAGATTTCGGGAGTTTTAAGGACTTTACCCTTCGGGTTGACAGTCGTTCCGTCAACCGACGGGTTATGGAACATCTTATTCGATCCGGTGCCTTTGACTCCCTAGGCGACCATCGCGGTCATTTACTGGAAGAACTAGACACAATTCTGGGTGAAGCCGCCGCCATTCAACGTGATCTCGCGAGAGGACAAGGCAATTTCTTTGATCTGATGGGTAATGCAGAAAACGAGATCAGCAAGGAAATAGAAGGTAAAAAAGGTCCTTCCCCTTCTAGAAAGAATGGTTCAGAAAAACCTATGGACGAGATACTTAAGGATGAAAAGGAGTTACTCGGATTTTACGTATCCGGTCATCCCTTAGATATCTTCTGTGGACTAGATGAACCTATAAATACCTTTCAAAACTCCAATCTTAGAGGAACCAATGATCGAACTCCCTTTCGACTTTGTGGTGTAGTTTCAACTCTAACAAAGAAACTCACACGTAAGGACAACCGTCCATGGGCGATTCTCGAACTCGCAACAAGGAAAGCAACCTTCAGCATAAATATATTTGCCGAAGCTTATGAAAAATTTGATCCCTCGATCCTTCCAGGTAACATTGTATTAGTCACTGGTGTTCTTCTGAATCGCGCTGACGACTATCGCCTCAGCGCGGATTCAGTATCCATCTTAAACCGATTTCCTTCACGACTTATAAAGCAGATCGATTGGATCCTGGAACCAAATGAGAAGGCAAATGACTTCCTTTCAAACCTCACCACTTCAATTATGGAGGAACCTGGCCCGACTCGCTTGAGAATTGGTTTTCTAGCTGAAGATCACCATGCGGTTTTCAGCGATATCGCTCAATCTCTAACCTGGAATGTGACTCCTAGGGGTTTCAACGAACTCCGGAATCATCCCGCTGTTGTGGGCGCATTCGTAAACGTGAAAACCCCATGACAATTCAAGCTATCACCCAACCTACCGCCCAACTATCGAATTCACAACTCATGCTTGCTGACCTCGAAAAGGTGCTCATTACGGAGGAACAAATAGAGGAACGAGTGAAGGAACTAGCTAAAGAAATCTCCAACCTCTATGACCCAGATGAAGAAATAACAGTCATCTCGATCATTAATGGTGCAATTCTTTTTACCGCTGATCTCGTTCGTAATCTTCCAGGTCAAGTTAGAATCGACTGTATACGTGTCTCTAGCTATGAGGATGAGACCTCCCCTGTCAACGGGCCTAAAATCTCAAGTACACTGACACTTGATCTCGCTAATCGGCATGTCCTCTTAGTCGACGATATTATCGATACTGGAAATACCATTTCTAAAGTTTATCAGTACGTTCTCGATATGGATCCTGCATCGATTCGAACAGCCGTTCTTCTTGAAAAGAAAGCTCGTCGTAAAGTCGCCTTTGAAATTGACCTTGTTGGATTTCAGATTCCCGATGAATTCGTTGTGGGCTATGGTCTTGATTACGCCCAGCGCTATCGCAACCTGCGGTGCATCGGAGTCCTCAAAACGGAACAACAACAAGGAAACTAATCTTCCCCCAAAAGTTCTATCGTGAAAGGGAAACCTCGACCGTCTAGGGCTACAGACCGATTTAAAATTGAGGGATTAAATGAATAGAGACGGGCGGCACCAAACCCTGGGAGCGATCCTCGGAAACAATTGGATTAATGGATCAACGAACTTTAGGAAAAACAGGCATAAAGGTAAGCCGTCTGGGAATAGGTGGCCTTCAAATCAGTTCAAAATATTCGAGATTCGATGGAGCCCGAGAAACCATTCATCGAGCAGTGGACCTGGGTGTTAACTACACCGACACGGCTCCCTCATACGGAAATAGTGAGTTAGTGCTCGGCAGGACCCTGGACGAAATCCAAACTCCTCTTATCGTCTCAACCAAGCTCGGAGGACGGCCTCAGCCTTTCGATCCGCAAAACCGCGATCAGCTTCAAGAATCGCTCGAAACGAGCCTCCGTCTTCTTGGGCGAAATCATATCGATATTCTCTTCATTCACGAACCGGATCGACCCGGCTATTATGACTGGTGGAAGAATAATCGAAACTTTGAAGGCCCAGTGCTTGACCTCCTCAAAGATCTCAAACGGGAAGGCACAATAAGGGCGATTGGTATAGCCGGCACCACCGCCTATAGGATGGCAGATCTCATCCGAACGGGTAAGTTCGATATCGTTTTGACCGCCTTTAACTACAGCCTATTGTGGCGTGAAGCAGAACGAGAGATCCTGCCTGCAGCCGTTGAAAACGGGTTGGGGATTATTATAGGTTCACCACTGCAACAGGGAGCTATAGCACAGCGACAAGACAAAGAGATTGAAACAGCGAATTGGATTTCTCCACCTCGTCGCGAACAAATACGTAAACTCTACGCTTTTCTTGATGAAGTCGATATGACGCTCGCCGAATGTGCTATTCGGTTCGTCATTTCAAATCCGCACATAGATTGTACTCTAATGGGCGCCCGATCCTCAAGGGAAGTAGAACTGAACGTAGCATCGGTAGAAAAGGGCCCCCTGAACTCTGATATTCTTCGTCGACTCGATAAAATCGCCTCCCTTGTGCCCTTCCGTCCATTTGACGAACCGTTCGGGTTTCCGTTTGGACGTGAGTACAAAGGTCCGGGACGTGCTTAGATCAGCTGTAAAACCTGAGTCTTTACATCCGGTGTAAACTTTAATTCATTGGTTGATTATCGAAACTTAATTTGAAAGTTTCCTGGGAAAATTTTAATAGTGATTCACCTTCTAAATATATTCAGCGGATACCACCCAATAGGTACGTGATATGAGTGACTCGGTGCGCAATATTAAAACCGGTGTTTTGACGATTCCTCGGGACACTCCCTACCTTGGAAAACTACTTCCAGGCGAAACACTCGACGATCGAGGTTACATTGTACGTAGAAACGGGACGGTCTACCCATCATTCGATCGGAGTGTCCTTGTCTGCATAGAAACTCGTGACGGTGTGATTGGATGGGGCGAGACTTACGGGATTGTCGCTCCTGGAGCAGTCACAGCGATCATCGATGATCTTCTATCAGGGTTTGTAGTAGGCCGTGATCCTTGGGATGCTATGGTAATCCACGACGAGCTCTACGACCTCATGCGGGTCCGTGGATATTCTAGCGGGTTTTATATGGATGCACTGGCTGCTATTGACATTGCTCTTTGGGATATTTGCGGCAAGCAATCAGGAAAGCCGCTGGCAAAGCTCCTTGGAGGGAAAAGACGCCATTCCATCCCTGCCTATGTCTCTGGGTTACCGTGTCCAACCCAAAACGAACGTTCGGATCTAGCCGCAAAATGGCAGAGTCGCGGATTCGATATGTTCAAGACTGCCGGCGTCGCTGCAGACATTCCAACCTTAGAAGAAATTGCTCATCTAAGAGAACGTCTTGGAGATAATGTGAAGATAGCCATAGATTACCATTGGGCCTACACTGCAGCAGATGCGATTGAGATTATCAGATCTCTTGAACCCCACCGGCCTTGGTTTGTCGAAGCACCATGTAAATCGGAAGATATTGATGGTCAGGCTCGTATTGCGACCGCTGTTAGGGTTCCCATCGCTCTTGGAGAAGAATGGCGTACTGTTTTCGATGTGCGTTTGAGGTTAGACCGTCAGGCTGTATCCATAATACAGCCTGAAATGGGACATACCGGCGTAACTGAATTTGTCCGTATGGCGCAACTGGCTGAAGCTCATCACCTCCAAACAATTCCACATGCAACCATTGGTCTTGGCATTTTCCTGGCCGCTAGCCTGCAGGTTAGCGCTTCCATTCGCTCTCTCCCGGCCCATGAATACCAACATTCTATTTTCGACCGAAATCAATACTTGATCACGGGGGATATGCGATGTGAGAAAGGAGCCTACAGTATTCCCACTGGACCTGGATTAGGGGTCGAACCCTCCGAAGAAGCTCTTAGAATGATCGAGTACTCATAATATTAGCTGTTCCTTAACAAACTAATATAGGATTCGCTGATCGCTTAAATCTTTGCCGCCAATAGATCGAGTTAGGGTTCCCTCTAGCACCTCTACCAGTTCTAAATCAGCCAATGCATTGATCACGTTAAATTGCGTTGGAAGGTCTTCCCATCTTGCACGATTCCACGTTAGATTCCCGTCCCCAACCAATTCTTCAACTATTTTCCGATGCCCTCCGGAAACTGGAGTGATAACGGGGTAAGCAACATCAGGAACACCCCATTCTCCTGTCTTGGGAATGTACTTGTAATGAAGGGTTCCATCTATCGTATTGTCACCGGATTCGGATGCCATCTCCACAGGCTTAGGTACGAGGTCAGATAGGGACATATTCATGAAATTGAAGCCTAACCAACCAGCAGAACACTGGGCCTCTGTGCTCGAAATTTGGGGTTCGGGCAATTCACAGTAGATTTTAGAAAATCCTAGCTCCTCACGCCCTGTTAGAATGGGATCAGTAAGATTTTCCCAGAGCACACTGAGAAAAGCCCCCCGGACATTGTCCCGATCCCCTCTAAAGACAGCCGGAAACGTTACGCCAAGAGTGTTATAGCCCCTACCCGCAAGCCATTCAATTTCCTTCATATAACTTGCTGAAACCGTTACAATCGGTTTTTCGTCAAGTTCAAAACAATCCGGCAGCAAACGCTCTAATTGTTCGGCGTTACTAAGAAACGACACTGAGATCGATAAGGTCTTAGGATTATCAACACACTCGAACTTGCGACCATCTGGATGCTGACGGGGACCCATCATTGGCCCAAAATGAGTCGGCATCCGATACATTTTCTTCGCAACGAATGAATAGGACATAATAATTTTTATTGTTCAGAATAAATCTGAAAAGTCTTCTTTTGTCATCGTAATGGAGCTTCAAATCTTGTTTAGACCCTCAGCCGTCCATAAGATTATCAACCAAAGACAAAGGACTTCCAGCAAATAGACCCGCGTCAACTGGGAGCACAACGCCCGATACCCATCGTGCCTCATCACTTGCAAGATAAACTGCGGCCCATGCCACGTCCCATGCTGTTCCTTCATTTCCGAGCGGAGAAATCCGACGACGGAGCTCTCGATCTTCTTCTGAGAGACTGCTTACAAACGTTGTATGGATATGACCGGGTGCAATGCAGTTGACCCTAATATTTGCCCGCCCGTGATGAACAGCAGTATGACGAGTCATCGAAATAATACCGCCTTTCGCTACTCCATATGGTACGTTAGGACGAAACCCAGCTCGCATCCCGTCTATTGAGGAAATATTGATGATCGACCCACCTCCAGACTCAGCCATGCGTCGGATTGCATACTTGCACATGAATGCCATTCCCTTCAATCCAACTGCCATTTGATGGTCCCATGTATCCTCCTCAACTTCAGTGATCCTCCCCGATCCAAATGTACCCACATTGTTGAACAAGATGTCTAACCTACCAAAATAGGAAATCGCGGCTTCTACAGAAGCCCTGCATTGAGAGGGTTGTGATACATCGGTCTCGACAACCTCGACCTCGCCTCCTTCATCTCTGATCCTAGCACGAGTTCTTTCTGCATTACCACTGTCCATATCCACTAATACGACTTTCGCACCTTCCCGGGCAAAAAGTATCGCGGTTGCACTGCCGGTCCCGTAAAGAGCATCATCCCCAACTTCTCGGGTTCCTGCTCCAGTTAAAATAGCTACTTTATCCTTTAGGCGGTTCATTTGTTAATCAACGCTTCAATCTCTTAGTTAGTCGAACATTACCCTGAGGAAAATCCCAAAAATGAGAGACTCGAGTTTATAAAACAGCCTGGTGTCCATAAGTCAAAGCCACATCCGAAGGAGATGGAGAAAAGGAATAAATTCCCTTGTGAAACTCTAGGAAGGAAAACTAGATCCCCTTAAAGTCTGGACTAGTAATCCTAAACTTAAGGAAAAATCTCATCGACGTCTTATATGACAGCACTCGGTACAACTAAAATTCATACTCTAAGCCAACCCAAACACCAAAAGGTGGCCCGGGCGCCAAAAATCTAGGATTCTCGAAATCCTCTCCCAAGACTTCATCGGGTTCACCCAGAAGACCAAAAGTCTCGTATATCGAATCAAGCAGATTATCGACCTTCCAGAAGACCGAAAGCAATTGAGTTAATTCATAGCGTCCAAAAAAATCGAATACTACGTACCCATCTATTAAGGCAAGGGCATTCATTTCATCTCCCCGTAGGTATTGCCCAGAAATGTATGAGGCATCAGCACTGAGACTGAGACTATTTCTAGATTCCCATTTAACACCTGCCTTTAGATTATGCTGAGGAATTGAAGGAATACGGTCACCTCTCCCCACATTGATATCACCGTTAATACTTGAATTAGGATGATAGGGACTATTCGAGACGAAGGCACTGTTGAATTCAGCCCTAAGATAACTATAGTTAAAATGCCACTGAATGCTTTCGAGATCGCCTTTCATACGAAATTCTATTCCCTGTCGAAGTGTATTCCCTATATTGTCAAAGTAACCTTGGTTACTTGTTACACCACCGGTGCTGATAAAGATAATGTCATCCTTGTTCTCGGATCGAAAAACCCCGACCTCTAATTCAACCGAATCTCTGATCTCGCCCCGAAAACCTCCTTCCAATGTGTCTGTCCGCACCTGCTCGAGTGGAGGATCTGCAAGAAAGGAGTTTGGAAGATTACAGGGGGCATCCGGATTAGCACAAGCCAGCTCAACAGGAGTGGGGACACGATTAGATTGGCTGAAGTTGAAATAGAAACCCATCTCCGGAAAGATGTCGTGGGTAATTCCAGCTGAGAAATTAAATTGATCGAAATGGTGGTCACCATTAAGATCTGGAGTATTACCCGTGATGTCACGTATTAGAACATCGGAATTATTGTACCGTCCAGAGACCGAAATATTCATTACTTCAGAAAAATAAAAAGTATCCCAAAAGTAGAGAGACCAGGTCTCTGTTCGGGTCTTTATTTCGACTTCCTCTTCAGGCACGAAAAGCCCTGTCCTGATCGTTCCTCTATCGTCGGTTAATTGGCTCAGTTCAACTTGGGATTCGAATCCACTTGCCCCTCGGTCAAAACTTCCCCCGAAAATCAATTGGTTTTCATTTATTCCGATTTCCTTGGATAAGATTGTCTGCAACGATCCTCCATAGCTCTCTTGGTCTCGCCAACTAATATTGTTTATGGCATCGAACCCAGCGTTAGCAAACCCTCCAACCTGATCGAGAATGGGGACTTCTCCAGAACTCTCCATTCCATGACATAAGTATTCGTTACCCGGGTCTCCAACGCATTCTTCAAATTCGGATCCGTCGCCGTTAAAAGAATCTGTATCAGTTGCTCGAAAATAAGCTGTACCCGAAAAGTGGAAATCTTTCGCAACTGCTCTATCCCATTCAGCAGAAAACATTGAAAGAGCATTCTTTGTTATATCTGGATGGGTAAAAACAGCACTTCGGTCATTTTCAAGGAGCTCGACCGGAGATGCTCCATTCCCTCTGAGTTCTGTTTTCCCAGCTGAAAAATTGAGGTTTAAGAAGCTGGACTCATCCCGCCAACTAAATACACCCATAAAGTTAGAGGCTTCTGAGTCCGAGAAATCTCGCCACCCGACCTCTTGGAAATGGTGGGCGGCAATATAGTAACCGAAAGCCCCTTTATTTGCACCACTCTGAAACTGAGCTGACAAACGTCCAAACGAACCGCCATATAATTTAATGTCGTTCCCGGGATGAGAGAAGCCGTTCTTTGTTCGAATTGATATCGCCC
>CEUS01117542.1_pt1 | contig 15556 bp, 8 predicted proteins | sample 427031 | NCBI WGS metagenome assembly CEUS01 (sample SAMEA2622837, study PRJEB7988) | marine metagenome | biome: marine biome (ENVO:00000447); feature: marine epipelagic mixed layer (ENVO:xxxxxxxxx); material: "saline water (ENVO:00002010), including plankton (ENVO:xxxxxxxx)" | depth 140 m | reverse complement strand
AATCGGGTCGGTCATAACGTCTTGGGGTATTCAGGTCTGAAAAAGGAAATTAATTCCCGTCTTCACGGAGAGGATCTTCCCCTTTTCCCTTGTCCTCTTTTGGAGGCCTCAATCCCAAGGCTTTTTCTTCCTGCACGACGTCGACGATGCGACGAACGCTGACGCCATTCGGCGCAGGGATCAGAAACACCAAGGTGCGCGTACGCGGAATGATATTCCAAATGGTGGAATAGACCTTGCGGTTTTTGTGGAAAATACGAATGGGCAAGTCACCGTACTCGTCAAGCTTGGCTAAGAGCATCGCTTGTCCTCTAGGTGGCAAGGAGGCTTTCTTGAGGGCGCCGAACTGCATTGCCAAGGTTTCTTGGCTTTGAGAAAAAAACCAGAAATGCCCGGCAGGAAAAAAGTCCACACTGAAGTTGATATGGCTTACCCGGTATGGCCTTTTGGGGTCTGCCGGGTTCTCTTGGAAAAGCAAAAACACTTCTTTCCATGATCGATCAATCCGTGAGGTAGCGGCAACGAAGTGGTATTCGATTTTTTTCTCTTTTTTCTTCTCGGGCTTCTTGGGGTCATCCGGCTTGGGAGGACCGGGAGGCTTGGGAGCGCCGGGTGGTTTGGCCGGATCCTCGTCTTCCTCCACTTCCACTTGCTTATAAAAAATCACCGGCAGCTCCCCATAGTACGCATATTTTCTGGAACGTCCGCCATTGGGGAAAAAGACAGGCGTGAAATCACCTTCATTCTTGCCCTCGGTGAAATAACCAAGCCCGCCGATGGAGGCTCCCTTCCAGTTCATGCCCGAGAAAATAAGGGTGGGTTCCTCCATTTCCTCTTCTTCCTCTGACTCACCTGGCACAAGAGGAGCCTGGGCAAAGCCAACTCCGGACAACGTCAGAAAAAGCACCCCAGCCAATGACAGATTATAAAGCACGCGAAGGAATTAGGGGTAAGAAGATAGGCTTGCCAAGCAATTTCCTATACTTCGTCAGGTGAAAGCCAACGAAATTGAACGATGCGGAACTGCCGACCAAATTGTTCGTTGATTAAGTTGCCGATGGGTTGATCGTTATAATATTCCTTGTAAAACCCTCTTTTGTCATCGAAGTCGTAATCCGTGAATGCCTCGCCGGGGCCATAGGTTCCACTATCGTCCGAATCATCATAAGGCTCGCTTGGGCGAGCTTGAGGTGTGTCTCCCCCACTCCGCGTTTGGTCGATCACGAAATCGGGTATGCGCTGGACAATGGCTTCGCACCAAACACGAACGTCCGGGTTGTTGGGAGCCTCTCCATAAGCGCGAATGCGAAAGGTGTCGGAGCGAACGTTGGCAACGGGCGCCAAGGCCGTCAAGACGTCGGCTTGGCTTAACCATCCGGGCATCAAGGCGCCGGTCATCAGATTACGAGCGGCTCGTAGATTTTCCGGCGCTTCCCCATATCGATGTTCCCAGTCCGGACGATAATCAATCTTGGTGTTTGGATCCAACTTGTCATGGTAATGGAGGAATTTGTCCCGCGGGCCACCGCCCCAATGCGTAACGCGATTATGGCGAACTTGGGAAGCCCGGTGATTGGTGAGGTCTCTACTGTAGGCAGCGGTAACGAAACCAAAGGGGGAAAATTGGCCCATGTGTTGGGGAATAATGTCGTAAGAGGGAGACTGGGTGTAATTGTATTGCTCGCGAAATCCCCCGTCATTAATGCCGGCGTCGTGGATAGCGGCTTGCAAAGCGCCGCGCAGGCCTTGGCGTGATTCCGTTGTTTCCTCGGGCCAGGATTCGGTTGGAGTTTGCCTGAAAATGGTATTGCCCGGTGGATTGACTAATCGGCGATTTACGAAATCGGACATGGACAGGAAAGGTCCGCGTTCCTTGACTTCCTGCACGATTTCCTCGGACAGGCGATGCAATTGGTCCGCATTGAGGGAAGCAAAGCCCGTCCAAAAGTCTTGGCTGAGATCGCCGGACTCGGGATTGACTCCTTGGCCCATGGAAACACTCAAGCGGGGAAAGGGAAATTCCTCGTCGTCGAAAGAGAGAGTGGTCGAATCCTTTCCATTGTTGACCAGTTGGTAGTCATCCTGAAGGTCGCGGATCAAGAGACTTTTTTGAGAAAGGCTTCCTAGTTGAGCCTTCCATGCCTCGACCGAGGTGGAATTGAGGTTAAAAGCTCCGTCCACCATGAGGTTGGCTGCAGCGGTATTAAAATCTCGTAGTTCTTCCAGGCGAGGGGCCCCGGAAGACCGATTGAAGTAACGCATACGAGAATTGGGCAAGGTTTGTCCGGAATCGACGGCGGTTTGGTCGAAGGAGCTAAAGGGAGGATATTTGGATGCGTTCGACTGGAGTTGCCGCGTGGGCACGGTGGAAAAGAAAAAGCCGTCCCAAGTCCCCTCGTTGGCGTAGTAGGAATAGTCGATCATCGTGTTTTGATGCTCGTTTCCTCCGCGCCGCGGCAGTCCTGAATAATTGTAGGGAAGAGCCCGCATTTGATTGTAAGGGCTCCATTTTCGGTGGCGTGAAATAAGGCCGGAAGCATAAGAATTGCCAAAGCAATAGGCTGGGCTGTTGCCGAAGTAGCCTAGGTTGACGTGCTGCAAGGAACCAAGAGAAACCAAAGGTTGCCGCGGCACGTCGTAAAAGACGGCGCGTGAGGAAGCGGGAAGCCATTGTTCTTCGTTTCCATTCCTGCGTACGCGATGAAACCCCGCCACGTCGAAGGAATGTCCCAAATAACCATAATAATAACGACCGCTGCCGTCGGAATAAAAGTCGCCGGATAAGGTTTCATCAGTCGATAGATCGAAAACAACCCCGACGTCGTCATCCAAATTGGTGTCGTGGGCTCCTCCCTGGAAGTCCGATTCCTGACCACGGGTCCAAGCCGATCCTTTGCCCAAGTGCCAAGGGTGAACCAAGGCGCGAGGGTTGTGTTCCAGAAAGAGGGGACGTGGATTCCAGTGCCTAGTGGTCTGCATCTGCGTAATGCTTGGTCCGATGGAACGACTGGCGTCCGGCACCACGATGTCCGCCCTACCGTAATCTTGAAAAGTTCGGTTCCTGATCCGACCGGCTCCACCAAATCCGAAATTAATTTTCGTGATAGGCACGCGCTGTCCTCCTTGCCACATGTAAAGCGTGGTGCCTTTTTCCTCTCCCTCGGGATTCTGGCGTTGAAACTCTCCCAGGTGATAGCTGTGGATGTTTCCACGATCGTAAACCAAGGACACCGGATGGTCGGCGGGAACGGGAGGGCAATGGGAGGGGGGAATGTTGAAATAAAGCCTTTTCTTGAAACTCAAGTGGTTGGTGAGAAGAAAGGTCTGCCCGTCCCCGGGAAGAAATTCACCATTTTCAGCCAAGGTAAAATAGAGTTTCTCGCCCGGTGCCAAGCGGACGGGATTGGTACGCAATCGAATCGGGGCCAAAGTAGCGAACCTGGAGTCCGTGATGGGATTGTGGTAAAGATGTATGCGGCGAGCGCTCATCAGGTTGGGGACGTTCACCACGTTCTCCATTTGTTGAGTGGCGCGAAGATACACTTCCTGGTTGTCGAGAGAATTGAGAGGCGATGCCCCCAACGGTTGCCAGGAGAGGGGGTCCGCTCCTGGTTCGGTACCCGGCGCCACTTGCTGAAGAGCCTGATAAACGAACCCATTGTGGGAAACGATTTTCTTCGACGAGTAGGTAACTCCACTTCTCCATGCCTTGGGTCCGCCCGGTCTGCCATGACGCCCCAAGTGAGCCCGCACTAACAAATGGGGCTCGTAGACTCCCACGCGGAAATCCCTTCTCCGATTTTTTGGGGGATTAGGATGAGGATAGCTGTAGCTGCGGTTGGTGATGCGACTGTTCATGTCGCGATCCCACCAGCGATAGTGACGAGAAACGTTCTTGGAAGCTTCCGATTGCATGACGGCATTGGCAAAATCCACGCGATCCAAGGTGTCGTACACCCAAAATACGCAATCCGGCTTCCAAACCAATTCATAGGAAGCCTCGGCTAGTTCCACGTTGTAGGGGTTCCAGAGAGAAAGGGACGGGAAGATGGCGATTCGTGGTTGGTAGAGTGGGTTGCCGTCGGCATCCGAGGAATCAGTGCGGTCCATTTCCAAGGCATGGACGACCTTGGCCTCCATCAGGACGGGAGCAATGGAATGAACGGTGGGGTCGACGCGATTGTATTCCTCGGTCCAAAACTCTGCGTTTCGATTCGGATAACTATCGGTAGAACGAGGTTGCACGCTGGCCTGCAAAGGGTCGCTGGCATCGAAATTCACGTCCTCGAACAATTTATAATAGCTGCGAACCATGTCCCATGGCGGGCCTGCCAGCCACCGTCTTTCATCGATGAAACCATAATTCCATCTTACCCCCCAATTCCGTCCCCATACGTCAGGATCGTAATCCTTCAGGTAACGCACCTTGTCCTTGAACATGGGGTAACCTTCCAAATGATTGGAGAATTGTTCATCGTCGCCAAGGCCTGCCGTAAGGTCCCTCTTTAGCCCACCCCGCAAAACGTCGGCCAGAACTCCATAGGAATAAGGCGTGAGATCGTGGAAATAGTCCTTCAGGGCTTCTTCACGCGTTTTTGTCTCGTCGTCCGTTCCCCCATCATAAGCAAATCGCAATTCCGGCAGGGAATAACTGTCACGAGCCCGTTCCAAGTCTATCTCGTCAAGATCCGCTGGAGGCACTCCCGCGTCCGCGTTGCTGTTGCTATGCTCAGCCAAGTCAAGGCGAGGACCTGGAGAAACGGCAAACCGATTTTGGTTGAGGAGAAAATCAGCTTTCGGATCAACGTTCTGGTTTGAATCGGGTACGTTGAACTTGGTTTTGACCCCCTCGTCTCCCACCCAGTAAGCATAAGCGCCGGCAGTCGCGCCGCTGGATTCCGTGGAATTGGAATAGGATATCGTAGATTTCTTGACCACCACGCGATCCTTGGAAGAGGCCACCGCTTTATCCACCAGCCAAATATATTCTTCCATTGCCTCGGAAGAGTCGCGTTTGGGTAAATTCGGATGATTCGGATCGAGATAAGCCGAGTCCTCAATTTTTCCGGATTCGTTGCCGCTTACCAACCATGCAAGCTGCATCTCGGGATGTGAATCCCAATTGGTATCGAACATGTCTGGATCGAGGGTTGGCGGATCATCCGCAATGGCGGGGTTCCTACGCCAAACACCAGTCCAGTGAGGTTGCTCGACGCCATCGATCTCGGGCGTCTGCGTATTAGCGTCCAAGATGGCGGCCGTCGCAGTGACTCTTTGGTCGGGGCCCGCATGTTTCTGCAATTCACCAATGGCAACGTAGAGAGCCATCTTTGCGTGCGCCTTGGCCAAAGCATGCTCTTGGCGAGAATCCGCCACCCGGGCTTCCACTCCCACGAGAGTTACGAGAGCCAAGACGAGAAGAAATAAAAAGCTTAGCAAGGCCAGGGAAATCACCAAGGCAAAGCCCTCGTCGTTGCCGGGCTTAGCTGGTTTCGAGGAAAGCAGGCTTCCTTGAATCGAATTGGAGGACGAATGGGTCATTGCAATAGCTAACAATAAACAACACGAGGAATGAGATCCAGACAAGTTCAACTTTTAGTTGAATGGTTGGGTGAACGCTGGTCTTCCCGCTAAAACCAACCCGCTTGCAAGCGCGCCCAAATGCAATAACTGGCACTACGCTCGAGCAACCACTCAAGTCAGGTCAACGAGCGGCGTTAAACTTCCTCGGGACTTAGCCAACGAAACTTGATGATTCGAAAACGACGACCAAAGCGTTCGTTCACGTTGTTTTGCAACTGCTCGCCGCCGTATTGTTGCAGAAAGCTTCGAGTTCCGTCGAAATCGTAATCGGTGAATGGCTCCCCTGAATCGTAAACTCCATTGTCGTTCAAATCTTCAAAGGGTTCCATGGGACGCGCATGGGGAGCGTCGCCTTCGTCTGAAAAATTCGTCACGTCAACGACGTACTCGGGCACTCTCTGTACAACGGCCTCACACCAGACTTTTAAGTCAGGAAAATTAGGGCCCGCTTCACCATAGGTTCGAATTTTAAAAGTATCGGAACGCACGTTGATCACTGGACCCAAGGAGGTCAGGATATCCGCTTGGCTCAACCATCCCGGCATCATTGCGCCGGTTGAGCTATTCCTTGCAGCCAGTAGATTTTCCGGCGCCTCTCCATGCGAATGTTCTCCGGATCGTGGATGATAACTGGTTCTATATACTCCCGGTTGATTCGGGACTGGTTTCCTGCGCGTACTCTGCTCATAACCACGCCCCCAATTGGTGCGACGGTTGTAAGAAGATCTCCAATCGCTCCATCGGAACCAATCGTTGCCTAATCCAGCAGCCGTAAAGCCAAACTGGTTGTACTGCCCAACGTTTTTGGGGATAAGATCCAAGCCGGTGGCTCGGGACAGGTCGTTGTCGTCGCGAGCATAAGGATAGCCGTATTTGTCCCGAAAACCACCATCGTTGATGCCGGCATCGTGGATAGCAGCTTGCAGCGTGCCTCGAAAACCCTGTCTGCTCTCCTCGGTTTCATCCGGCCACTGGTTCTTGTGCAAACGCCTTACATGCTGACCATCAGGAGGATTGCTCAAACGTCGGTTGACGAAATCTCCCATGGAAAGGAAAGGCCCGCGTTGTTTCACTTCCTGGACTATCTCCTCCGCCAAACGATGAAGTTGGTCTTCGTTCAGGGAGACAAATCCCGTCCAAAAGTCTTGGTTTGAATTATCAACTTCGGGATTCACGGGCTCTCCCGTGGAAACACTAAGTCGAGGAAAAGGGAATTCGTCTGAATCGAAAGACAAAGTTTCTTCGGAACGACCATTGGAAGTGAGCTCATAGTCGTCTTGGAGATCAAGGATTCGCAACTTGCTTTGTGACAAACTGCCCAACTGAGCCTTCCACGCATCGACCGAGGTCGAATTGACGTTGAAGGCTCCATCGACCATGAGATTTCCGGCAGCTTGGTGGAAATTGCGCAAACCATCCTCGGAACTAACTTTAGGATGTTGCCCATCGCTTCCAGTATAATAAACCATTCTCGGGTTCGGCAAGGGCTTGCAAAGATCGACGTAATATTGGTCGAAGTCCTCGTAGGGAGGATATTTTTTCGCATCCAAGTCGTAGGTCGGTACGGTGGAGAAGAAGAATCCATCCCAAAGCGACTCGTTCGCGTAGTAGGAATAATCGATGATGGTGTTCTGGTGCTCGTTTCCACCTCTCTTGATGGATACTCCATAATCCAATGGGACGACGCTCAGTTGGTTGTAACGAGTCCATTTACGGTTACGGGCCACCAAGGAAGTGGCATAGGAATTCCCGATTGCGTAAGTGGGGCCGTTGCCGAAGTAGCAAAGGTTCACGTGTTGCAGGGCGCCAAGCGACATGAGTGGTTGGCGCGGAACGTCAAAGAAAACCGCCCGTGATGAGCGAGGCAAAATTTGTTCCTCATCGCCGTTTCTACCGGACACTCTATAGAATCCGGCAACATCGAAACTATGACCATGATAACCGTAGTAAATCCTGCTCCCGTCGTTGTAAAAGTCACCTGAAAGACTCTCGTCGGGGTTTGGGTTCGTCCCGAACACAACCCCTGTGTCATCAGTCAGGTCGCTATCGCCGATCCCTTCTTCCAAATCCGTTTCCTGTCCCCGCCACCATTGATCGCCGGGGCCTAGATGCCAAGGATCCACCAGGGAACGAGGATTGTGCTCCAAGAAAACCAATTCCGGATTAATGGCGTAGGTACTCAAGCGATTAAATAGCCTCGGGCCAATGACTCGACTGGGATCGGCCACCACGATGTCGGCTCGACCATAGTCCTGATAACTGCCGTTGCTTTTCACTCCAATGCCGGACAACCCTCTATTGATCTTCTTTATAGGGTAGCGGACGCCATTCTTGATCATGAACAAAGCGGTGCCCAAAACCTGTGGATTTTGCCGCGCCTCGTCCAATTCCTGCTGTCGCTGGAAAGGACCTAACCAATACCCTCCGATTCCACCTCCAGTGTAAACGAAGGTAACGGGTTCGTCAGCCGGTACGGGCGGAAACAACTGGCGAGGAATGTTGTAATGCAAATAATTCCGAAACCCCAAGTGATTGCGCAGATTGAAGACGTGTTCGTCGGCCGGATCGAACACCTTCGATTCGGCCAGAGTGAAATACAACTTCTCGCCTGGAGCCAAGCGGACGGCGTTGGTGCGTAAACGCAATGGCCTGCGATAACGCATACCACCAGGGATCGGATGCCAATGTCCGTTGCCTCGCACCCAACCACTGACACTTTCATGTCTGCTCGGGCGCGGAGCGTAACGATAAAGGTGAAACGCTCTTCTGTGCATAGCTCGAGGCACGCTGCGCAAGCCAGTGCCTAAGCTGACGCTGTCGGTACCGCCGCCGCCCTGTCCGGGTGACTGCAAATAGGAGATGTTGCGACCTCGCTTGGATCCAAGAAAAAGAGCATGCATGGTATCGATTTCCGCAATCCGGACACGGGCGCCTGGGTCCCACCAAGGTGGATTCGGGTGAGGTTTGGAATAATTGCGGAAACTGAGCTGGCCATCTCCATTTTCATCCCACAAGCGTTGTTTTCGAGGAATTTGCTTCGCTACTTCGTGGGCCATTACTTTCAAAGCCCACTCATCTCTTTCACGTGAAGCATAAACCCAAAACTTGGGATCCGGACGCCACAACAATTCGTATTGGGCAGCTTCCAGCTCGACGTTGTAAGGGTTCCACAGAGCCAAGGAAGGATAAATGGCTATACGAGCACGGTAGAGAGGCTGTCCATTTTTGTCGGTATCGCCTGTCGGGACCATTTCCAAGGCATGCCCGACCTTGGCTTCCAGCAAAAGAGGGGTAATGGCATTCATTTGCGGCTCTGACCTGAATTCCTCGGTCCAAAACTCTCCGTTTCTGTTCGGGTAGGTGTTGAGCTCGACGGGACGGGGAGCAATGCTGGCGGAGAAAGGATCATCGCTGGCGGAACCGTTCACCCTCTCGAAAAGCTTGTAGTAATCCCTGACGATTTCCCATGGCGGTCCGTTCAACCACCGATCTTCATCCGTCAAACCATAAGTCCAATTCAGGTTCCGGTTTCCATCCTTGGACCAATCCAAAGGATCGTAATCCTTGATGAAGCGAATGCGGTCTCGAAACAATGGGGAGCCGGCCAAATAATGCTCGAATTGGTCGTCATCACCCAAGCCTGCAGTAAGGTCTCGTTTGAGACCACCGTGAAGAACGTCCGACAACACGCCGTGAGAATCGGTGGTGAGATCATGAAAATACGCCTTGTAGGAATCATCGTCCTCAGATCCCTCGCTCGACAAATATTGCAACTCCGGCACGCTCACGACTTCTCCCAGTTTGTCCGTGCTCATGGTCGCCAACCCCAAGGGAGCATCAGGTCGCTCGACTTGGCCCAAATGGGGTCCTGGAGATGCCTGAAAACGGCCCGCGTTCTCGAGGAATTCCTTGGTCGGATCGGGATCACGATTGGCTCCATGCACGTTGATCTTGGTTTTCACCCCCTCATCCCCCACCCAATAGGCATAGGATCCGGACGGGATCTCGGAACTGGAAGAACCAGACTCGACGGAAGCAAGGCTGACCGAGGATTTCTTGGCCATGACTCTGAGATCCTCACGTTCAGCGACGGCATTATTCACAAGCCAGACGCTGTCTCCCGAATCATCCGAATCATCAGGGTCGGAAAGAGAGAGATCGTAGGGACGAAGAAAGTCGCCATCGTCGCTTTTCTTCCCTTCGTTGCCGCTGACCAACCAAGTGAGTTCCATTTCAGGATGAGGGTCCCAAGTTGAATCAGGTGTCGCGTCCCAGGGTTGGGCCACGTTCTGGCCAGAGGGATTCAAAGGGGCCGAAGGAGATCGTCTCCAGACCCCGGTCCAGAAGGGTTGGTCAATGTCGTCCACTTCAGGAGTAGAGGGATACCTGTCGAGAATGGAAGCCGTGGCTGTAACTCTTTGGTCGGGGCCTGCGTATTTCTGTAATTCCCCCAAGGCAATCTGCAGTCCTAGTTTTGCATTCGCCTTGGCCAAGGCATGCGCTTGGCGTGTTTCCGCAACACGAGCCTCAACCCCGACGAGGGTGACAAGAGCCAAGACAAGAAGAAACAAAAAGCTCAGCAAGGCCAAGGAAATCACCAAGGCAAAACCTCTCTCGTCCGATTCGACGGAATCGTGCTCAGTCGGCTTGGAGACTGAAGATGGGCAATCAACAATCATTACGTAGTAATGCAAAGCTAAGCAAGGAACCGAATCATCTCAAGGAATATGTTTACCTTTTCCCAATGCGGGGAAAGGCAAATTTCCGGAGATTAACGGGATGGAATGGCCTTGATGTCTTCTTCCGAAGGCCAGAATTTCTCGATTTCCTCGAGGGATGGTATTTCGCGAGGACGCACCAATCGAAAACCAACGAAGATGGCATCCGTGTGATACCAGACACTTTGCGGAAGCTGTGGATCCTGTTGTTTCCACGCCAAATTCGATCCCATGCGGGCGGCGCTTCGGTGCCTGGCGGATCCATCGTCCCACGACCCTCCCTTGACCAAGCGAGGATACAAGGTATTGGGTGCAACCAAAGGGTTCACCATCAACTTGGTCGGTGCCTTGTCGGCAGGCGGGGCGTACTGATCCAGCACCCATTCCCAAACGTTTCCGTGCATGTCGTGCAACCCCCATGGATTAGCGGGTTTTTGTCCGACTTTTTGATACTTGAAACGACTGTTTCCCAGGTGCCATGAGTGCTTGGACAGTTCGCTTTTGTCGTTCCCGAAACTATAAGCGGTATCGGTTCCCGCCTTGCAGGCGTATTCCCACTCGGCCTCAGTGGGTAAGCGATAGAACTTGCCGGTGCGGGCGCTAAGCCACATGGAATACATCTTAGCCGAAAGCTGGGTCATGCAAATGGCAGGATAACCGCTTTTGCCCATCCCGAAGGTCATGTCCGTATAAGGGGCGGTAGGTTTGGTTACGCCATCGGAAAGTTCATCGGCTTCAGTTGTCTCGAGCTTCTTGTATTCTCGGTTGTCCTTGTCGAGATTGAGCATCCACAATTCGTACTCGTCCCAAGTCAACTCGTACTTGCCCATCCAGATATCGGAAACTTGCACCTTGTGGGCCAAGTGTTCTTCCTTACTGCGATTCGGGTCGTTGGCAGGGCTACCCATGACGAAGGTTCCGCCCTTGATGGGCAGCATGTCGAAGGACAGGTCGGAAGTGGGAATTTTTTGGGTGTACGCAACAAAGCCATCATTTACGGCTCCTGGCTTGAATCCCAGCTTTTGGTAAAGTTCCTTCGGCATCATGCCCAAGACGGTGAGGCTCTTTTTCTTTGGCTCCAGAGTGATGTTTTCAGGCCATTGCGCGCCTTCGTCAATCCAGCGACGCAGCATGTACAGATCCTCCGGGCTCAAGGGATCGTTGCCTTCGGGCGGCATGACGTCCTCGTCGTCCGGGGGTAGTGAACTTAGAACCCAAAAGTCGCTTTCAAGGGGTGCGCCTGGCACTAGGTTGGTCTCGGAAGCAAAGGCATGTTCAAAGGTGTCCAAACGTAATTTCCCCTTTGCCTTGTCCTTGCGATGACAAGACACGCAATTTTGTTCGATGATAGGTTGGACGTGTTCCTCGAAGGTAATTTTCTTTGGAAGACGCTTGTGTGGCGATAATTTCACCCCGTCGGGCCATTTGGCGCCTTCCTTGATCCATTGTTTCAATATTTCCTGTTCGGACTTGAGCAATGGGTATTCCTTGTCCTCATTCTCAATCGGCGGCATGATTTCGTCATCATCGGGAGGCAGGGTGGTCATCCAGTAAAGGGAGCTTTCGTCTGGGTCACCGGGGTTGATGACGTCCTTGGACTTGAAGGCGAAGGCTTTCTCGTCGAGACGCAACTTGCCTTTGGCCTTGTCTTCGCGGTGACAACTCACGCAATTGAACTCCAAGACAGGTTTGACGTCCCGAACGAAATCGATTTCCGCCATGAGCGTTCCGCCGAAACAGAAAAGGCTGATTGAGGAAAGATAGGAGAAGTGTTGAATCCGATTCATAAGAGGTGTTCCATACGCATGCACCTTAAGGACAAATAGAATGAAAAGCCTTCTATTATCCCAAAAAGTTGGCCGAGGGGGAAGGAAAAACTCCATGGAAAGAACGTTCGAGCTATTGGATAACGAGTGAACATGCGGTTGTTAGTGCAGATTTGCAGCCTTCTTTGGATGGCGCATGGCTTGGAATCCGCCCACCCGAAACGCTTTGTTTTCATAGAAAAGCACATGGGTGCGGACTTTCGGATCGTACTCCATGCAAAAGACGCGAAGCTCGCCCGAACTGCGGCAAAAGCCGCCTTTGACGAAGTTGAACGCCTAAATGCAATCCTCAGCGATTACGAAGCGGAAAGTGAATTAAGCCTGCTTTCAGCAAGCTCGGGAACCGGAAAATCGGTCCCTGTCAGCAAGGATTTGTGGACTGTTCTCTACGCATCCCACAACCTTTCGAAAAAAACCGCCGGCGCATTCGACGTCACAATCGGTCCTTGCGTCCGCTTGTGGAGAATCGCTCGGTTCCGAAAAACGCTTCCCTCGATGGAAAAATTAACTCGAGCTAGAAAGGCAACGGGGTTTCGTGAGGTTTCGTTTTTCCCAAAACAAAGAAACGTTCGGCTGGAACGTCCCAACATGGTCTTGGATTTAGGAGGCATTGCAAAAGGATATGCAGCAGATCAAATGTTGTCGGTTTTGAAAAAGAACGGTGTGCCATCCGCCTTGGTGGATGCGGGCGGGGATTTGACCTTGGGGGCGCCGCCTCCGGGAAAAAAAGGGTGGCGAATCGAAATCGGGGGACGCAAACACCCAGACTTGCCAATTATGGAACTGGCTCATTGCGCCGTGGCCACCTCGGGAGACGTAGAGCAATTCGTGGAGGTGGAAGGGAAGCGTTACTCCCATTTGATCGATCCAAGAACCGGCGTTGGCCTCACCACACGTCTTCAAGTCACGGTGGTCGCGCCAAGCGGCATGCAGGCCGACTCCTTGGCCTCCGCCCTAACCGTGCTGGGGCCCGGGAAAGGGGCGGGGTTCGTTGGAACCCTAAGTGGAGTCGAAGCTTTCTTCGTGCAACGGCAAGGAGACACCAGCGTGCTGACTGTAACCAATGTCGGAAAAGACTGACGACGAGGATTTCAATCAAACCAGAATCACCCAAAAAGGAGAAAACAAGATGAAAAAAACGAATTACGTCCTAGTCGGAATCATATTGATACTGTCCAGTCTACTGTTCATGGGACAAACTCGGAGACGGGATCTCCAAATCATTTATCCCGAACAGAACAGGAACTATCGAGTTCTTTGCGCCGACTTGCTCAATAATGGGTATGACTTGAAGTTCGTCTACTATGGTGAAAAAGGTCAGACCGGCATGGTCTTCGTTCGGTAAAACTGCTGCAAAACCATCTGTCGCCTGCTCAGTTGGCTTCTCAGGCCAAGTGTTGGAAGCATGGCTAAAAGTGGAAATCAAAAAGGGTAAAGAGCTAACTAGATCCAAGCAAAGAAAACCAAGCAAAAGAAATGCGCATCTGGTCCATCCATCCCCAATACCTTGAACCCAAAGGCATCGTCGCCTTGTGGAGGGAAACCCTTTTGGCCCAAAAGGTTTTGAAAGGTCAAACCAATGGGTATCGCAATCACCCCCAACTGAACCGCTTCAAGGCATGCCCATCCCCTTTGGGCGCGATAGCTGACTACCTCCGCGAAATATTTGCTGATGCGGTAAGACGAGGCTATTCATTCAACCACTCGAAGATCGAAACTGTTTCACTGGGAAAGCAATTACCGGTGACAATGGGACAAATCGCATTTGAACGCTTGCATTTGGCGGCAAAACTAAACCGCCGAGCGCCCGAACAAGTTCCTCCTCCCGATCCACCGTTGCCTCACCCGTTATTCAAAATCGAGCCCGGGGCTCTCGAAAATTGGGAGCGTCCGTGAGTCATCTTTTGGCGTGACCCCAAAAGTTAAAACCTTTCAATGGATTCCTTTTACCCAACAACCCATTCATTCGCATGAAATTAATTCTTGCCGTCTCCATCTTGTTATCCCTTTGGGGATCAGTTGCTCACACCTTTGCCCGCAAGCCAAACTTTGTCTATATCATGGTCGACGACGCCGGCTACGGCGACTTTTCCTGTTTCGGACAGAAGCATTTCAAGACACCAAGCGTGGATCGGATGGCAACGGAGGGCATGAAGTTGACCGACTTCTACGCTGCTAGCACCGTATGCGCTCCATCCCGATGCAGCTTGATGACCGGCATGCACACGGGACACGCTCTTGTTCGGGGGAACAAGGAAGTGCAACCAGAGGGGCAGTCACCCTTAGCTGATTCTGCCGTCACTATTCCGGAAGTTCTCGGCAAGGCCGGTTACGTCTCGGGCATGTTCGGAAAGTGGGGTCTCGGAGCGCCCGGCTCCGAAGGTGACCCTATGAACCAAGGCTTCGACCGCTTCTACGGCTACAATTGTCAAAGGCAGGCTCACACCTTCTACCCTTCCCACCTCTGGAGCGACCGCAAGAAAGTGAATCTCGATGGCAAAACCTACTCCCACACCCTGATTGCGGAGGAATGCCTGAAATTCATTCGCAAAAACAAGGACGATTCCTTCTTTTGCTACGTTCCCTTCACCATACCTCATGCGGCAATGCACGCTCCCGAGGAGCGGGTCGCCCCATGGCGCAAGAAATTCCCCGAGTATGAAAATGTAATCGGCCGGTATCGCGGACCTCAAGTTAAGAACCCGGTGGCCGCCTTCGCCGCCATGATGACTCTTCTGGACGAAGACGTAGGAAGAATCCTCGATCTCCTCGAGGAGCTTGGCATCGCGAAAGACACCTTGGTCATATTCACCTCGGACAACGGCCCACACAAGGAAGGCGGACACAAGCCCGATGTCTTCGATAGCAATGGGCCTTTGCGCGGATACAAACGGGACCTGTACGAAGGAGGCATTCGTGTCGCCACGGTGGCTTGGTGGCCAGGCAAAATCAAACCAGGCTCCGTCAGCGCCCACGTCGGAACAGGCTGGGACGTGCTACCCACCTTTTGTGAACTGGCGGAAGTAAAGACGCCGAAGGGATTGGATGGGCTTTCCTTCGCTCCCACCTTGCTTGGCCAAAAGAAAAAGCAAGGGAAGCGGGATTACGTCTACTGGGAATTTCACGAACGAGGAGGCAAGCAGGCCGTTCGCAAGGGGAAATGGAAAGCGGTTCGCCTCGGAGTCCGAAAAAATGCCGATGCCCCGATTGAGCTCTATGATCTTTCAAAGGATATCGGTGAAACCAAGAACGTCGCGGACAAGCATCCTGAATTGGTCAAGGAATTGAGCAAGGTGATGGCCGAGTCCCATACGCCTAGCCCGACTTTCCGCTTCTTGCCGGGAGAATAATTTTATAAAATAACCCATTCAAAATGAAAAACGCACTCCAGTTCGCCATACTTCTAATCGCCTTCAGCTTTCCAGTCAT
>CEUS01073869.1_pt1 | contig 15567 bp, 20 predicted proteins | sample 427031 | NCBI WGS metagenome assembly CEUS01 (sample SAMEA2622837, study PRJEB7988) | marine metagenome | biome: marine biome (ENVO:00000447); feature: marine epipelagic mixed layer (ENVO:xxxxxxxxx); material: "saline water (ENVO:00002010), including plankton (ENVO:xxxxxxxx)" | depth 140 m | reverse complement strand
CTCAGCGGTTTTTAAAGCTACGTTTCCTGTAAATCCATCAGTTACTATTACATCTACATTGCCATCCATTATATGGTTTCCTTCTATATAACCATGGAAATGAAAATTTTTTATCTCGTTTTGTTTAAGAATGGAAAAAGTTTTTTTTAATATATCGCTACCTTTAATCTCTTCTAAACCAACATTCAATAATGCCACTTTAGGATTTGAATTATTAAATAAAGATTTAAATAAAGCTGAACCCATACAAGCAAAATCTACCAAGTTTTTTTCATCGCATTCAATATTTGCTCCTAAATCCAAAACAACATTCATATCTTTTTCGTTTGGCCATAGAGCTGCCAAAGCAGGTTTACTAATTCCAGGAATTGTATTTAAAATAAGTCTTGAAATTACCAAAAGAGCTCCAGTATTACCTGCTGATAAAGATATATCTGATTTATTATTTTTAATGGACTCGATAGCTTTCCACATACTAGACTCTTTACCTTTTTTAGCTGCATTTAGTGGACTTTCATTATCAAGTATGACGTCGTCGGTATTAATAACTTCACTGTTATTAATTATTAATTCATTGCCTGAAATTGCCTTATCTAAAACTTCTTTTTTTCCATATAATGAAAAGTAAACATCTTTGTATTTTTTAAGAACAATTTCAATTCCATCAATAATTTTTTTTGGTGAATTTTCACCACCCATTGCGTCAACTGCAATTTTTACCTTTTCGGTCATTTTAAAATAATAATATTATTTTTTTGGCTCAATAATTTGTCTGCCGTTATACATGCCAGTTTTTAAATCTATATGATGGGATAATCTAAATTCACCAGATTTTTTATCTTCTACCACATTAGCAAATGTTATCTTATGATGTGATCTTCTTTTGCCTTTTCTAGATTTAGATGTTTTCCTTTTTGGTACAGCCATTGTATTTCTATAATTCTTTATAATTAAATTTTAAATCACCCTTTAATACCCTATCAGTGCTTAAATCAAGACAAAAAGAATGATATTTATCAAAGTATTCGATTAATTTAATATTAATATCGCTTTTTATATGTTTTTTTTGCTTTAGATAACTGTTGAAGAAAAAATTTTTATCTTTTTGATTTTTTGAACTATACTTTTCACAGTTTATCAAAATGTTAAAAAAGTTTGTTACAAGAAATTTCATATTTTTGTTAATTGTAACATCTCCAAAACCAATTTCTCTCATATCAAGTTCTATTCTTTTAAATATAAGATCAAATGTGTTTTGATAAAATTTTTTATAGATATCACTGTCAACATTTTGTTTAACTTTAAGAAAAATGAAAGCCGTATGTAAAAAAATAAGATAAATTCTATTTTGAAATGTATCGTCAATACTTAATTCGCTGTAAAAAAATTTATTTCGTGATAAATAAAGGATTTTACTATATAATTTCTCCTCATATGAATCATTTTTTTTTAAAAAGTTAAACATATGAAACTATTTATAATTGCAATAATCAGTTTAATTTTTCTATCTGCTTGCCAGACTAAAGAAGTTATTAAAACTCATGGAATATCATATCTAGATAAAAGAGAAAAGTTAATAGTTTTAAATAAATCTAATAAGAATGATGTAGTAAATGTTTTAGGGCACCCAGCAACAAAGGGCATGACTGATGAAAATTTATGGATTTATATTGAAAGAACCCAAACAAGAGGAAAATTGACGAAAATGGGTAGAAATTATCTTAAAAAAAATAATGTATTAGTAATAAGTTTTGATACTTATGGCATTGTTAATAAAAAGGAATTTTACGACAAAAATAATATGAAAAAAATTGAATTTGCAAAAGCCGAAACAGTAAATGATATTAAATCGGAAAATTTTATATATAGCTTTTTATCAAGTATTAGACAAAAAATGGAAACTAAAAAAAAATAACTTAATGAGCTATAGTTGCTAAAAGTAGTAAAGCAACAATATTAGTTATTTTTATCATTGGATTGATTGCTGGTCCTGCAGTATCTTTATAGGGATCTCCCACAGTATCACCAGTAACTGCTGCTTTGTGAGCTTCGGAACCTTTTCCCCCAAATTTTCCATCTTCTATGTATTTCTTAGCATTATCCCAAGCACCACCACCAGCTGTCATTGATATAGCAACAAATAAACCTGTTACTATTACCCCAAGTAACATGGCTCCAACGGATGACAAAGCTGCTTCCATTCCAGCTATAAAATAAATTATGAAATACAAAACTATCGGAGAAAGAACAGGTAACAACGAAGGAACAATCATTTCTTTTATTGCAGCTTTTGTTAATAAATCAACTAATTTCCCATAATCAGGTTTTCTTTTTCTTTTCATTATTCCAGGTATTTTTTTAAATTGTCTTCTAACTTCGATAACTACTGCGCCACCCGCTCTGCCCACCGCTTGCATGGACATTGAACCAAATAAGTACGGAAGCATACCACCAATTAATAAACCAACTACAACGAATGGGTTAGATAGATCAAAATTAACAGAAATGTTTTCTAAAGATGATCCAGATACTTTAGAAAAAAATTTAATATCTTCAGTGTAAGCTGCAAATAATACTAAAGCACCAAGACCAGCTGAACCTATAGCATATCCTTTAGTTACTGCTTTAGTGGTATTTCCAACAGCGTCTAATGCGTCTGTTGTTTTTCTTACATTTTTTGGAAGATTTGACATTTCAGCTATTCCTCCAGCGTTATCTGTTACTGGACCGTAAGCATCAAGTGCTACTACCATACCAGCTAATGCAAGCATTGTAGTAACTGCAATTGCTATACCGTACAGACCAGCGATAGAGTTAGTTAATAATATACCCGAAACAATTATAAGTGCTGGCAAGGCTGTTGCTTCTAAAGAAACTGCTAAGCCTTGAATAACGTTTGTTCCATGTCCTGTTATAGATGATTTAGCTACACTTTGTACTGGACGAAATTTTGTTCCTGTATAAAATTCAGTAACCCAAATAATAAGACCGGTAATTAATAATCCTATAACACCACAAAAATAAAGATCTAATCCTGTAAATTCCATATTATTTGAAAAGTAAACTTCATTTAATCCAATTATTTTTGAAGTAACAGGATATAATATTGCTAAAGATAGAATTGCTGTTGCAATAAAACCTTTATACAAAGCACCCATAATATTTTTACTTGAACCTAACTTAACGAAGTATGTACCTATAATAGAAGTTATTATACATGAAGCTCCAATAGCCAAAGGATAAATCATCATATTAAAATCATTTACAAAAAATATTGATGATAAAACCATTGTAGCTACAATAGTTACAGCATATGTTTCGAATAAATCAGCAGCCATTCCGGCGCAGTCTCCAACATTATCACCGACGTTATCAGCTATAACAGCAGGATTTCTTGGATCATCTTCCGGAATACCAGCTTCAACTTTTCCAACTAAATCAGCACCAACATCAGCACCTTTCGTAAATATGCCTCCACCTAATCGTGCAAATATAGAAATTAATGAAGCTCCAAAACCAAGACCAACTAACGCATCAATTATAGTTCTGCTTTCAACATTGAGCTTTAACAAAATTAAATAATAAATTGCTATAGATAATAAAGCTAAACCAGCCACCAACATTCCAGTAACAGCACCAGATTTAAATCCTATATTTAAACCTTCACTTAAACCTTTTCTTGATGCTTCTGCTGTTCTTACGTTAGCCTGAACAGAAATTAACATACCAATATAACCAGCCGCTCCAGATAAAAAAGCACCTATAAAATATCCAAAACCTACCCAAGGTCCTAATACAAAAGTTACAATGATAAAAATAATAGCACCAACAATAGCGATAGTTTTATACTGCCTATTAAGATAAGCCCTAGCACCTTCTTGAATTGCTGAGGCTATTTCTCTCATTTTATTGTTACCACAGCTTGCTAACAATATTTGCTTACTTGTTACATAACCATATATTAAAGCAACAAAACCAACAGCTATAATGATGTAAAGAGTATTTAACATTTATAAAAATTATTAAAATTTAAAAAAACGAAAATTGCCAAAAAAAAAGATAAAAGGCAACAAGAATCTTCCCTATAAATAATTGTTAAAATGGCGTTTTTCATATACTTTATATATATTAATCAGTCAATGTTCTACTCTTTTTAGAAACCTTATCTAAAATAGCATTTAAATATTTTTTTTTTCCTTCATCTAAAAAAAAATCAGAAACTTTTAAATATTCTGTTATTACTACTTTAATAGGAGTTTTGTGCATAAACATAAACTCATAAATAGCAGCCATAATTAACAATTTTAATATAATTTCGGTTTTATTTACATTTATGTCGTCACTTAATTCTTTATTTATTACTTCCTCAATTAGTTCTTTTCTTTCTATAGTACCGTTAACCACATCTTTAATAAATTTTTTATATCTGTGATTTGGAAATGAGATTTCCGAAACATTATTTAAATAGTATGAATACAATTTTTGAACCACTATAATTCTAGGGTTTTCTTGCATTTTTTTTTTAATCATTAAGATATTATTTTTAAAACAGAAATTAAAGCTTTTGCAGCATCTCCACCTTTGTCACCTTTTTTATGGTTTGCTCTTTTATCAGCCTGTTTTTTATTTTCACATGTAAGTATTCCATTTGAAACAGGAACATTGTGTTTTGTACTTAAACTTAATATAGAATTAAAAACAGATTGACAAAGAAAATCAAAGTGAGATGTTTGCCCACGTATTACGCAACCTAGAACTATAAATCCATCATACATTTTTATTAACTTTGATAAGACTATTGGTATCTCAAATGTACCTGGAACATTTAAAATTTTATAATTTTTTATTTCATTTTGCTTTAAATAATTTTCAGCACCTGTAATTAGTTCCTTACTAATTTTAGGGTAGAAATTAGAAACTAAAATGCAAATTTTCTTATTCATTTAATTATTTCTTGTTTAGATATTTTAATTCCAAAACCATCTAATCCAATTACTTTCTTTTTGGATCTTGTTACTAATATCATTTTTTTTATATTAAGTGCTTTTATAATTTGTGCCCCAATACCATAATTTTTTATAATATTATCGTTACTTTTTATCTTGTTTTTTCTATTACCATAGGATTTTAAAGCTTCCGAAACAGATTTTAGATTTTTGTCTCTTACAAAAACTAAAACGCAATCTTTATATCTTCTAAAATGTTTAATTGTTTTGGTGAATAAGTTTGGCATTTTCTCACCTAATAAATAACTTTTTACTATATTAGATGATATCACTCTTACTCTTATTTTTTTATTTTTAATCTTTCCTTTTATCAATGCAAAGTGTTCAGAACCATCTAATGAACTTTCAAAAACTTTTATTAAATATTCTTCATTATTTATTTTTATTATAGATGTTTTTTTATGTTTAATTAATTTTTCTCTATTTAATCTATATGAAATTAAATCATTAATTTTACCAATTTTAAGTTTATGTTTTCGTGCAAAAGTAAATAGTTTCTTTCCTTTTGCCATTGTTCCATCATCATTCATAATTTCACATATAACAGCTGAACTTCCAGATTTAGATAACTTTGAAACATCAACTGATGCTTCCGTGTGACCTGCTCTAACAAGCACTCCCCCATTTCTTGCCACAATAGGAAAAACATGTCCTGGTGAAACAAATTCCTTTGGAGATACATTTTTTTTAATTGCAATTTTTATTGTTTGAGCTCGATCGTGAGCTGAAATTCCTGTGCTCACTTTCTTTTTTGCATCAATTGAGGCTGTGAAAGCTGTTTCGCTTCTAGAAATATTATTTGCTATCATTAAAGGTAAATTTAACTTATCGGCCTGTTTCTGACATAACGTCAAACATATTAAACCTCTGCCATGCTTAGCCATAAAATTTATGGACTTGGCATTTATTTTACTAGCTGGAATTATTAAGTCTCCTTCATTTTCCCTATTTTCATCATCAACTAATATAAACATTCTTCCACGCTTAGCTTCTTGAATAATTTTATTTATTTTAGAAAATTTCATTTTAAAAAATTATTTATATACTTACCTAGAACATCAAATTCAATATTAACCAAATCTCTTTTTTTTAAATGTACTAAATTAGTTAATTTTAAAGTATGAGGTATAATAGATATCTGAAAACAATCATTTAAAATTTTAGTTATAGTTAAAGACACTCCATTAATAGTAACCGAACCTTTTTCCATTAAAAACCTTTTATATTTACTTGATATGGTAAAACTTACCAACCACGATTTACCTAGTACATCAATTTTTTTAACTTTAGAAGTAGTATCGACATGCCCTTGAACAAAATGACCAGAGATTCTATCTCCATATTTTAACGATTTTTCCAAATTGATAACACTACCACTTTTTAAATTAATAAAATTTGTCCTTTTTAAAGTTTCCCTTGATAAGTAAAATTTTAACAGATTTTCAGAATTTTTTTCTAAGGTTAAACAGGCCCCAGAACAAGAAACTGAGGAGCCAATTTCATTTTTTGAGAATTTCATTTTAGATAAAACTTCTAATTTACAGTTATTTTTTTTTATAACTATATTTTTTATAATTCCAGTATTTTTTATAATTCCATTGAACATTATTTAATTTTATAAAATAAAAGTTTATCACCAAAAAGGTTTACATTTTCATGAATAAATTTTTTGTTTTTTAAGTAATTATTAATTTTAAATTTAAAATTTAATTTTCCATTTTTTCCGATTTTTTTAGATGAAATAAATATATATAAATCATCAATTAATTTATTTTTTAAAAAGTTTTCAGTAAGATTAAGTCCGCATTCTAGAAATACTCTAGAATAGCCCATAGATTTTACTTTTTTAATGATTTCCCTTAAATCAAAGTTGTGATTTATTAAATTCATTTTTACTAGTTTAATTTTATTTCTTTTAAGTATTTTAATTTTTTTCTTCTTTAATTTATTAAAAAAAATCAATGTTTTTATCTTTTTTGATGTTTTTATTATATTAGAAGAAAGTGAAATACTTAAATTTTTATCTAATATTATTCTATGAGGCGAAAAGTCTTTTAATCCTTCTATTCTACATGATAATGTTGAATTATCATCAGAAATAGTCTTATAGCTTGTTAAAATACAATCATGTTCACTTCTCATTATATGCACCCTTCTTCTTGAGTAATAATTTGTTATCCATAAATTTTTTTTATGTTTTAAAAAATAATCCTTAGAAAGTGCAATTTTACAAGTAACAAAAGGGAAATCATTCTTTTTAGATTTAATATAACTTCTGTAAAAATTATTTACATGATTAAGATTTAATCCCTTATGTACAATAATTTTATTTTTCTTAAATTTTATTTTACTTTTATCAAAAGATCTAAAGTCAGGATCTTTCAAAGAAAAAAAAACTTTTTTAAATTTACGCTTTACTATCAAATTTACACAAGGAGGTGTTTTTCCATAATTTGAGCATGGTTCCAATGTTGAATATAAAGTCGAACCTTTTACTTTCGATTTACAATTTTTTATAGCATTATGTTCAGCGTGTGGAGTTCCGTTAATTCCTGTAGATGAAGCGCTTATTAAAACTCCATCTTTTACTATAACGCAACCAACTGACGGATTTTTTTTAGTATTACCTAAAGTTTTGCTCGCATGTACTAATGCAAGCTCCATATAATGATTATTTTCTCGATTATTATTCTTTCTTATAAACATTCAAGTTGCCAATAAATTGTTCAAAATCCTTTGCTTCCTTAAAATTTCTATACACTGAAGCAAAACGAACATAGGCTACTTGATCAAGATTAGCGAGTCCATCCATAATGAACTTACCTATTGTAGAAGTAGGAATTTCATTTTCACCAAGTCCTTCAAGATTTCTAACAATTTTTGAAATGAATTTATCTATAGCATCACTATCAATAGGTCTTTTTCTTAGGGATATATTGATAGATTTAGTAATTTTATCTCTGTCAAAGGGTTCTTTACGCCCATTATTTTTTACTACTGTCAATTCTCTGAACTGTACACGTTCAAATGTTGTGAAACGCTCCTTTCTTTCACAACCACAAACTCTTCTTCTTCTTATTGCTGCTCCATCTTCGGTTGGTCTTGAGTCAACTACGGAAGTATCTTTTTCTCTACAAAAAGGACAAAGCATAATTTAATTCCTATTTAAGTGGTTATAAATTGGAAAATTTGAACAAAGTTTTATAACTTCTTCTCTAACTTCTTTTTCAATTTTACTATTATCTATATTGTTGTTTGATAAGCCTTTAATAACTTTTGTTATTAACTCACCAACTTTTTTAAATTCATTTAGACCAAAACCTCTTGTTGTAGCAGCTTGCGATCCCAATCTTATACCAGAAGTTATTGTAGGTTTAGCAGTATCAAAAGGAATGCCATTTTTATTGCAAGTAATATTAGCTTTACATAAACTTGTTTCTGCGTCTTTGCCAGTAACATTAAATGGTCTTAAATCTACTAACATCAAATGAGTGTCTGTGCCGCCTGAGAAAATTTTAAATCCATTATTTTTTAATGTTTCGGACAGAATTTTTGCATTTGCCAGAACTGATTTTATATAATCTTTAAAACTAGGTTGTAGTGCTTCTTGAAACGCAACAGCTTTTGCTGCAATTACATGCATTAAGGGTCCGCCTTGATAACCAGGAAAAACTGCAGAATTAATTTTTTTTATTAAATCTTCTCTATTAGTTAATATTATACCTCCTCTTCCTCCTCTTAAAACTTTATGTGTAGTTGAAGTAACTACATCAGCATATTGTATTGGATTTGGATATCCTTTACCTGCTACTAAACCAGAAAAATGTGCCATGTCTACCATTAAATATGCATTAACTTTTTCAGATATTTCTTTAAATTTTTTAAAGTCAATTACTCTGGAATAAGCACTACCTCCAGCTATTATTAATTTTGGTTTATTTTGTTGCGCTAATGATTCAACTTGATTGTAATCTATAAGACCAGATTCCTTATCAACGTCATAATGAAATGATTTTAACCATTTTCCAGATAGAGCAACTTTAGCTCCATGTGTTAAATGTCCACCTGAATTTAAACTCATACCAAGTATAGGGTCACCAGGATTTAAAAGCGCAAGATATACTGCGCCATTGGCTTGTGCACCAGAATGAGGTTGAACATTTGCATATTTGCAATTAAATAATTTTTTTACTCTCTCTAACGCAAGTTCTTCAGCTTTATCAACAAACTCACAACCACCATAATATCTTTTTGATGGATATCCTTCTGCATATTTATTTGTCATAACAGAACCTTGTGCATCAAGCACAGCTTTTGAAACAATATTTTCGGAAGCTATTAGTTCTATATGCTGTTGCTGTCTTTCTAATTCTTGTTTGATAGAATTAAATAAATCTGGATCAGTTGTAGATAAATCGCTATCAAAAAAATTTTGATAATTGTCAGATATATATTTATTAAGTTTGTTCATACAAATTAAATTTTTTTTACTCTTTTTTTATGTCTACCACCTTCAAAATTAGTTTTCATAAATGTAGTAACACATTTTAAAACAACATTCTTTTTAGTCAATCTTGCACCAATGGCCATAACATTAGCGTTATTATGCTGTCTGCTTAATTTTGTAGATTTTACATTATAACAAAGAGCTGCCCTTATATTCTTATGTTTGTTAGCTGTCATATCCATTCCAATCCCAGAACCACATACAAGAATACCAAATTCTTTTTTATCATTTTTTATTTTTTTTGATAATAAATGCGCGTAATCTGGATAATCAACCGATTTAGAATTTTGTGTTCCTAGATCCAAAACTTTTTTCCTTTTTTTTAATAAAAATTTTTTAATATATTCTTTAAGTTTAAAACCAGCATGATCTGATGCAATGATGACTTTATTTATTTCCATAATAATATGTCTTGGCACTGATAATGCTTAAATTTTAACTACATATATATAGTATATTAATTTACACCACAATATTTTGATTTAGATTTAATATAGGTTAATTAAATTTATAGTCAGGTAAACAAGCCACTAAATGGACTCTATTTTCCTCACCGCCATTAAAAGCGTTATGATATTTAATATTATTTGTAATGTACACTGATCCATCAGCAGGTAAATGTTTGGCAACATTCTCGATAACCATAATGCACCCTGGATTTGTAATGATAGGTATATGTAATCTAGGTTCAGGATCTCTATGCCAGCTTAGTGTAGATCGGGGTTGTTTTAGCAAAATTCTAACTCTACCTAATTTAAATTTATTTGATAATTTTTCATAAACTTCTTTAAAATAAGTTTTTTCAAAATCTTTAACAAATTCAGTATAAGCCTTTTCGTTAATTTTTTTATCTCTTAATATTTCTTGTCCACGATGATCAGGTTTTGTCCAATAAACACCTCGAGCATTAGTTCCTTTAATTGAATCTGGATCTCCTGGAATCTGATTTAAACATATTGCTCCAAAATTAGAAACTCCACCTGCATCGTCATAGTTTTTAATTTTTAAAACTTGGTGTAAAGCAAAATTAAGTTTTTTGGGATCAAATTTAAGATCCTCTACAATGTGGAAATCATTAGAATTACTCATAAAAATTATTTTTATTATACATTATTTACAAGATTAAAGGTATATTTGATATGTTGGTTTTGTCGCAATAGAATTGCAAATTATAATAATATAAACTTTAAATTAAAATGAGAACAATTATCAAATGAAGAATTTAGGATCATTTCCCAATGTTAGATTAAGAAGAAATAGAAAAGCTGCATGGTCAAGAGCTTTGGTAAGAGAAAACAACTTAGCCTCTAATGATTTAATATGGCCAATTTTTATAAGGGAAGGTAAAAATATAAAGGAATCAATAAACTCAATGCCTGGTGTGTACAGATATTCCCTTGATAAGATTGAAAGTTTAGTTGAAAGAGCCATCAAGAAAAAAATTCCAATGATGGCATTATTTCCTCATACACCATCTTCTAAAAAAAACTATAAAGGTAGTGAAGCTTTGAATAAAAATAATTTAGTATGTAAAGCTTTAAGATTAATAAAAAAAAATTATAAAGAAATAGGTTTAATGTGTGATGTTGCTCTAGATCCTTATACAAATCATGGTCATGATGGAATACTTAAAAAAAATTACGTTGATAATGACGAAACAGTAAAAATTTTGATTAAGCAAGCCCTTTTGCAGGCTGAAATGGGATGCGATGTAATAGCTCCTTCTGACATGATGGATGGACGTATAGGTGAGATTAGAAAAGCTTTAGATAAAAATGGTTTTAAAATGGTGCAAATTTTATCTTATGCAGTTAAATATGCTTCAAATTTTTATGGACCATTTAGAGATGCAGTTGGTACAAAAAAAATATTAAAAGGTGATAAAAAAAGTTATCAAATGGATTTTTCTAATAATAAAGAGGCGTTAAGAGAAGTTTCTTTAGATATAAGTGAAGGTGCAGATTTTGTAATGGTAAAACCGGGTTTGCCTTACTTAGACGTAATTAAATTAATAAAAGATAATTTTAAAATTCCTGTTTTTGCTTATCAAGTTTCTGGTGAATATAGTTTAATAAAAAATGCAATTGATAAAAAAATAATAAATGAAGGTGCTATATACGAGAGTTTAATGTCTTTTAAAAGAGCAGGTGCCTCAGCAATTGTTACATATTTTGCAGACAAAATTGCTGATAGGTTAAAATAACAATTCTTTAAGTATTTAATTAAAATATTTCTCTAATATGTCTCTATAAAGTGGAAATTTAAGTCTATTAGGCAATATAAAAAACTCCATTATTAATCTTTTGTTATAAGACAAAGCTTCTTTTATTTTGTGATCTGGTATTTCGTTTTTTTCAAAATTTTCTAGTGCCATAGGAATTTCATAACCCAAATCTTTAATTAAAATAAGTTCCCAAAATATATATTGTTTTATCCAATTGTCAGAATTAAGTGCTTTGATAAATTTCTCAAAAGATTCGTATATCTTGGGATTATTTTGTCTTTCTGGAAGTAATAATTTTAATATTGATGAGGCTGATAAAATTGATGTTGTTTTTTTTTTATCTTCAAAAAAAAATGGAGAAATAGGTTTAATTAATTCAATACTAAAATATCCCATTTTATTCTCGCTTTTTGACTTCATATTTAATGAGATTTTATTTCCGATTTGTAAAATTTTTTTAAACTTTCTTGATGATCCTCCATAAACAATACCACTATGTTTACCATGGTTTAGTGTAAATACTTCAATTATTGTAGAATTTTCATCAAAATTATTTTTTGATAATAAATATCCTTCATCTTCCCATTGCATAAGTTATTTTATTAAATTACTTTTTAATAGATTAGATGCAGCATTTTTTTCAGCATCTTGTTTAGAATTTCCTGTTCCAATAAAATCCTTTGATTTATTAATTGATACTGAAATTTTAAAAATAGGTTTGTGTCTGGGTCCTTTTACACTTAATAATTGATATACAGGCAATTTTTTGAAATTTTTAAGTGAATGCTCCTGTAGTAGAGTTTTAGAATCCAAAATTGTAATATTAGATTTTTCAATTTCCTTGCTCCAAACTCTTAAAACAAAATTTTTAGAATATTCATAACCTTGATCTAAATAAACTGCGCCAATTACTGCTTCACAGGTGTCGCTTAAAATTTTTTCATCTTTTCTATTAATTTTCTTTTTACTGTCACCCAACTTAATGTAATCTGCCAATCCTAATGACCAACCAACATCAGCACATGTTTTTTTATTAACTAATTTAGCAAATCTTCTATCAAGAACACCTTCGCTTTCTTCAGGATAAATTTTAAATAATTTTTCTGATAGTATTAATCCTATAACTCTATCACCTAAAAATTCTAATTTTTCATTATTATCACTTTCATCTGCACTTTTATGAGTTAATGCTTGTGTTAAGTACGATTTATTTTTTATTTTAATTTTTAAATTTTTTTGAAATTTTTTTATATTTATAGTCATTTAATCTTTTTAAATATTCGATCAATTCTTACACTGTTATGCCATTTCCAAATTTGATAAAGATTTCCTTTTTTTTTATTTATTGAGAAAAAAATTATTCTTGCCTTTCCAACTAAATTATTAAAATGAACATAGCCAACACTATTCAAAAAACGACTGTCTTTGGAACAATCTCTGTTATCGCCCATAAAAAAGAAGTGTTCCTCTGGTACTACATACTTATCTGTGTTTTGTATTGTATTATTAGTGTCATATACAGCTAAATACTTTTTATTATTAGGTAAGATTTCACTGTAAGCATTAACTAACAAATTTCTTTCTCCACAATTTACTTTATTATGTAATTGGCTTTCTTTTCTTGTAATTAAATTATCATTTAAATATATCTCACCATTAATAAATTGAATTGTATCCCCAGGCAATCCTATAAGTCTTTTAATGTAATCCGTTCTATTGTCAGCTGGTGTTTTGAAAACTATCACGTCACCTCTTTGTGGAATACTTTTAAAAAACCTATTATTTGTAAATTTTGGACTGAATGGAAATGAATGTCGACTATAACCATATGAATACTTTGATACAAATAAATGATCACCGACTAGTAAATTAGGTTCCATTGATGATGACGGTATATAGAAAGGTTGAAAAAAAAAGGTTCTAATTACAATCGCTATTAGCAATGCATAAATAAGAGTTTTGATATTATCAATAATTTTTTTTTTCATCAGTTAACAGAAATTACTACAGTAGCGTGTGCAAAAGATTTTTCATCGGTTAAAGAAACGTAAATCGAATATTTTTTATTCTTTGCTTTTTTTTTTAAAAAGGTTTCTGCGGCACCATTAAGTTTAATATAAGGCTTTCCATAGTTGTCATTTTTAATTTCAATATTTTTAAAGTTTAACCCTTTCCTTATTCCTATTCCTAAAGCTTTACTTAAAGCTTCTTTGGCTGCAAATCTTTTTGCATAAAAAGCACTTGGATTATTTTTTTTATCGCAATATTTAATCTCATTTTTAAGAAATATTTTTTCTTTAAAATCGTTGCCATGACTTTTTAAAGATTTTTCAATTCTTTTAATATTAACTATATCAGTTCCAATACCTAAAATTTTCATATTATCGATTTATAATTTTAATAAATTTTTTAATTGAATTTTTCAAACCAAAAAAGATGGATTCGGAGACAATGAAATGTCCAACATTTAATTCGGAAATACTTTTAATTTTTGACATATGATATGCTGTTTTATAATTTAGACCATGCCCTGCATGAACCTCTAAGCCAATATTTTTCCCAAAATCAGCACTCTTTTTTACTCTTTTAAATTCATTTTTTAAATTTTTACCTTTATTAAATAAATTACAATATTTTCCCGTATGTAGTTCAACACAGTTGGCTCCCATCATTTTTGATTGAAATATATCTGAAATATTCGGTTCTATAAATAATGAAACTCTCATATTTTTTTTCTTAAAACTATTAATCATTTTAATCAAAAAAGTATTTTTTTTACTAAGGTTTAATCCACCTTCAGTAGTAATTTCAACACGTTTTTCAGGAACAATGCATACAAACTTTGGTTTATGTTTTAAAGCAATTCTTAACATCTCTTTAGTGGGTGCTATCTCAAGATTAATTGGGATTTTAAGTTTTTTAATAATATTTTTTAAATCTTTATCTTTTATGTGTCTTCTATCTTCTCTTAAGTGAATTGTAACTGAGTCAGCACCAGATCTTTCCGCTATTAAAGCAGCTTTTAAAGGGTCAGGATAATCTTCACCTCTTGCATTTCTAATTGTAGCTACGTGATCAATATTTACCCCAAGTCTTATTTTTTTATACATTAGGATAAAGTTCTGCTTCCAGGCTTAATGGGTTTAATTTTTTTAAGTTCCTCGGGTATCTCTTTACTATTAAAGGTTTCGATTTTTAGTTTAACTTGAGAAACAATTTTATTTTCATTTAAAATTTCTTTGTTAGATCGATTTATAATACAGGCAAAACCAACGATAGATGAATCGTTATTACTCACTATTTCGGAACATTCTAATGCAGATTTACCTGTGGTGATAACATCCTCAACAACAAGAACCTTTGAATTCTTTGGAATGGTAAAACCTCTTCTTAATATTAATGATCCATCTAATCTTTCAGCAAAAATAGTTTGTACCGATAATTGTCTACCTATTTCATATCCCACAACAATACCACCTATAGCTGGTGATAATATGATATCAATTTTACTAAAATTATCTTTGATTTTTTCACATAATGATGAACAAATTGATTGGGCCTCTTTCGGAAAACTCAATAACTTAGCACATTGTACGTACTGATTACTGTGTAAACCCGATGAAAGAACAAAATGGCCTTCTAATAGTGCATTAGTTTTTCTTAAAATTTTTAAAGATTCTTTGTAAGAAAGCATCTTTTTTCCTATGTCTTATAATATTAAATTCATAATTTTTTGATTTAAATTCACCAATTAAATTTGTAAACTTTTTTAAATCCTTTACTTGTATATCAAAAATAAATTCTAAATAATCTGTCTTTTTTGTTATAAT
>CEUS01266701.1_pt1 | contig 15569 bp, 13 predicted proteins | sample 427031 | NCBI WGS metagenome assembly CEUS01 (sample SAMEA2622837, study PRJEB7988) | marine metagenome | biome: marine biome (ENVO:00000447); feature: marine epipelagic mixed layer (ENVO:xxxxxxxxx); material: "saline water (ENVO:00002010), including plankton (ENVO:xxxxxxxx)" | depth 140 m | reverse complement strand
TTTTGAGAAGGCGGTTGGAAGTCTGATAGCTGTCAAGAAAGCTCCTGGGGCTTCAGGTGATAGGCGTATAGAGGGCGTGTTGAATTCAATCACTCAAACGGGAATTTCCGTAGAACTAGAGGATGGTTCTTTTGAGGAAGTGCTTTACGACGAAATACAGAAAGCAAGAACAGTTTTTGTTTGGCAACCAGAACCCAAATCGAATAGGTCTTATGGCAACAATCAACAAATTTTAGAGGGAAGGGTGGATCAATGAATTCCGAAATGCTGGAAGCTTTGCAGGCCGTTGCAACCGATAAAGGAATAACTGTTGAAGACATGCTTGCAGCGTTAGCTGATGCTTTGGAGTCCGCATATAAGAGGATGCCGGGAGCTCATGAATTTTCTTGGGTCACAATCGACCCAGACAGTATGGAATTCAGAGTTTTTGCACAAGACCTTGATGAGAATGGTGAACCTGAAGGAGAAGAATTTGATGTAACTCCAGAAAATTTCGGGAGAATTGCCGCCCAGACAACTCGACAAGTTATGACACAGAGAATTCGCGAAGTTGAGAGGGATTTAAAGTACGAAGAGTATGCAGGACGGGAAGGTGACATCGTCACTGGAATGATTCAACAAACAGATTCACGCTACACGCTTCTAGATTTAGGACGCGTTGAAGCTCTTCTGCCACAAGCAGAGCAAGTTCCATTCGAAAGACCAGAGCCCAACTCTCGTCTAAAGGCTTACATCGTCGAGGTTAGGAAAACTGCAAAAGGACCTCAGATTGTTGTGAGCCGCACACATCCCGGTTTGATAAAACGACTTTTTGAATTGGAAGTTCCTGAAATTTCTGACGGGATAGTAGAGATTAAGGCTTGTGCGCGAGAGCCGGGTCATCGAACAAAAATTGCTGTTAGCTCGAATGACGCGACAATCGATCCAGTTGGTGCTTGTGTGGGTGCACGTGGCGCCAGAGTTCGAATGGTAGTGAATGAGTTAAGAGGAGAAAAGATAGACATAATTCCTTTTTCTGATGATCCGGGCGAATTTGTCACTAGAGCTCTGTCCCCAGCAAAGATCAAAGAAGTTTTAGTCGATGAAGAATCTGGTACAGCAACAGTGGTCGTTCCTGATTATCAACTCTCTTTAGCTATAGGAAAAGAAGGTCAGAATGCTCGCCTTGCAGCCCGCATGACTGGATGGAGAGTCGATATAAAAAGTGAAACTGAGGTTGCTGATGAAGCGGCTTACGAACAAGTTGATTGGGCTGAAGGCGAATGGGTAGTTAATGAGGAAACCGGTGAACAAGTTTGGCAACCTGCGGATGGTGGCGCGGCCATGTCTGTCGAAGAGTGGTCAGAAGCTGTAGCCGGAAGTTCAGAAGAAATTGTTGATTCTGAGAACCCTCTAGAGGAACCTGCTGAGGAGGAACCTGCTGAAGAAGAGTTGGAGACTAATTAGTGGCTAAAAGCGTTCGCGTCTATGAGTTGGCCCGACAGTTGGGTATGACTAATGCAGAGGTCATAGAACTCTGCGGTTCCTTAGGAGTTGACGTGAAAAGCCACTCATCTGGAATGGTTGAAGCGCAAGCTGATCGTGTCAGACGAAAAGCTGAGAGTGAAGGTTTAATACGTGAACCTAAAGAAGAGAAAGCTGCTCCAAAAAAGAAAAAAGCAGATCCTGTTTCTTCCAAAAAAACGACTTCAAAATCCTCACCCAAGAAAAAAGAAAAGGAAAAACCGGAGGACACGGTCCCAGAAGATACAGAAACACTGAAAGTAGAAGAAGAGGGTGAAGAAAATGAAATCCCTCCAAAGCGTGTAGTCTCATCAAGCGGTTCTTCCTCTACAGAGAAAACAGACGAAAATGATTTAGAAGCATCTAGGCAAACTAAAAGTCCTGAATCTTCAAAAACTCCTGATGATAAGGAAGCGAGCAAGAAGAAAGCACAAAGAGGGCCTGTTTCCGCTTCAGGGAAAAGAATTCCTCCACCTCCAGGCTCTCCGAAATCACCTTCAGGTAAACCTATTCCACCTCCACCTGGCGCTGTAAAAGTTAAACAAAAAGCTAAATCTGACGGTAGTCCTGCACCAGGAAGACGTTTAACTCCACCACCAATGTCTGATTCAAAAAGACCTGCATCAAGAGGAGAGCAACGCAAAACTTCCACACGTGGAGACGGACAACATCAAGGCGACCCAAGAGGAGCTGCACCCCCACCAACAACTGCAAAACCAGGAGAACAAAAACGGGGAGCTCCAGGTTCCGGTGCGAGACGCCGACCAAAGAAAAAGAGTCGTAAACGTCGCACAACAGAAGAACTGCAGCCAATGGACGCCCCTGCTCCAACCTTGACACCAGAAGATGCTGAAGTGCCAGAAGGGCTAATTCACATAGAAAGACAAAGCACAGCTCAAGAAATCGCCCCCAAATTGAACCGAACAGCAGCAGATGTAATCAGATTTTTATTGGAACAAGGTGAAATGGTTACAGCCACTCAGACTTTGAGCGATGACATGATTGAACTTTTTGCAGCGGAAATCGGAGCGGATGTAACACTAATTGATGAGGGAGAAGAGCAGGAGGTTGAGCTTTTAGCGTTATTAGAAATAGATGAAGAAGAAATTGCTGAAGATGCGCCTTCGCGCCCACCAATTATCACGGTGATGGGACATGTTGATCACGGAAAAACAAAACTTTTGGATCAAATAAGAAATGCCAAAGTTGCTGAAGGTGAAGCAGGAGGCATCACTCAGCATATAGGTGCATATCAAATTGATAAAGATGGAAAAATTTTGACTTTCATCGATACACCTGGGCACGAAGCATTTACAACTATGCGAGCGCGTGGAGCCGAATCAACTGACCTCGTTGTTCTAGTTGTAGCTGCAGATGACGGAGTGATGCCACAAACCTTAGAAGCTATAAATCATGCTCGTGCAGCAGAAGTGCCGATTGTGGTTGCAATCAACAAGATAGATCGCGAAAACGCTGACTCTCAAAAAGTAATGGGCCAACTAGCTGAAAATGACCTAGTTCCAGAGTCATGGGGAGGGGAGACAGTCACCGTAGAAATATCAGCTTTAGAAAACTTAGGCATCGAAGACCTGCTCGAAAACCTGGCAGTAGTTGCTGAAGTCGAAGATCTTAAAGCCGAGCCGAAGGCACGAGCACGAGGAGTGGTCTTAGAGTCAAACCTTGATGCCGGAAAAGGTCCAGTAGCTACTGTGTTAGTGCAAAATGGAACACTTAAAGTTGGTGAGCCAGTTGTTGCAGGTGCTTCATGGGGTCGTGTGAGAGCTTTGATAAATGATATGGGTGACCAGGTTAAAGAGGCAGGCCCTTCCACTCCCGTTCAATTACTAGGTTTAAATGAAGTGGCGGACGCAGGTGATGAAATTATTGTTGCACCCAATGAGAGGCTAGCTAATCGAGTTGCCGAAAGACGAAGTCATCATCGCAGGCAGACAGGACTGGGTAGAGATGCACACGCTCTCTCTGGAGGGGCTCGACTTGAAGACATCTTTGAACAGATACAAAAAGGAGAAGCAGCAAATCTTAATCTAATAGTTAAAGCAGATATGCAAGGTTCTTTGGAAGCTGTAAGTGAAAGCCTTAGAAAACTTGAGAGAGAGGATGTGAAGCTTTCCTTCGTTCATAGAGGTGTTGGAAGAATAAGTGAAAATGACATACAGCTAGCTGCAACTACTAATGCGACAATTATTGGCTTCAATGTTCGGCCGGAAAGAAAAGCAAGAGACCTAGCATCAGAAGAGCAGGTAGAAATACGAAGCTATGAAGTCATATACGAATTGATAGGTGATATAGAAGCAGCAATGTTAGGTCTTTTGGCGCCGGAATATGAGGAAGTTGTCACAGGTGATGCTGAAGTTAGAGAAATTTTCTCAGTTCCAAAGATCGGAAAGATAGCAGGCTGTTATGCAACTAATGGAACAATAACCAGAGGCTCTAAGGTCAGATTCCTCAGAGAGGGAACAATAATATGGAAAGGTGAGATCAGCTCACTTAGAAGATTCAAGGATGATGTGAGGGAAGTTCAAGCAGGTTTTGAATGCGGTATTGGGCTATCAGATTTCCAAGATTTGAAAGCTGGTGACGTAATTGAAACCTATGATGAGGTAGAAGTACCTAAGACTTAAGGGACTTAACTTCTTTAAACACTTTTTGAAGTTCGGTATTCATAGCACCATCGTCTTCAACAACTGTCAAAACTCGGAATCCCTGCTCTTTTCTAATCGCAGCTAAGGAAGAGTTAGCGTGTATACCCGGAACAACGCCATGTCTTTGACAACTACTTACAATCAGCTCTAAAGCTTCATCAAATTTGTGATTTCCGTCGTTATTACCTTTAGGTAAACCAAGATTTACAGAAAGATCTGATGGACCCACATAAATAGCATCGACTCCTTCTACAGAAAGGATCGAGTCAAGATTCTCTAGAGCATCAAACGTTTCAATCATTGGGAGACACTGGACGGAACTCTCCATATTTTCAACGTACTCTTCGCCAAATACTTTTAAGGCTCTGGTGGGACCCATACTTCTGTTACCTTTTGGAGGGTAAAAGCAGGCCTTAACTGCAGCTTCCGCTTCTTCAGCAGAATTAACCAGTGGGACTATTACCCCAGTTGCACCGGCATCCAAGACCCATCCGATGATCGAAGGATCATTGCTCGTAACCCGAACAAGAGCTTTTGAGGAGTGAGGTTGTATAGCTTGAAGCATTGGTAGGAGATCACTTCGATCACTAAAACCATGTTGCATGTCGATACACACATAATCGAATCCGGACAGTGAGGCCATCTCAGCGGTTACAGGAGAAGGTATTTTAAGCCAACATCCAAATGCATTGATTTCTGGTGAGAATTTTTCAGGAAGTTCCATAAAGCTCATGACTTGACTCTAGTCATTGCAAAACATAAATACGTAGGTCGTCTTTAAGTTGGAGGGGGAATAGTGTAACTGTATGCGTGGTTATGACCGTACGGATCGTTTAAATGAACTTCTAATCAGGATTCTCGCTGAAGAACTGGAAATAATTGATGACGAGTACTTAGGTTTTGTAACAGTTACGGGAGTCCAAACTGACAGAAGTCTCACACAAGCAAAGGTTTTTGTAACGGGTGAGCTAAGTGATAAAGAATTGTGTGATCGGTTGGAAATTCACAGAACTCGTTTACAAAGAGCTATAAATGAGCAATCCAGATTACGGCGAGTTCCTCAGCTTTCTTTCTTTGTGGACGACACTGCTGAGTCAGCGGAAAGAATTGAGAATCTACTGCGCGAGTTGAATCAGGAAAAATAGTTCATGGTAAAACGAACTGAAGATCCTACTGGTTTTGCGATAGTAGACAAGCCGGCTGGCTTAACAAGTCACGACGTTGTAGCTGAGGCAAGAAAAATCTTTGGAACTAGAAAAATTGGACATTCAGGAACATTGGACCCTGATGCTACCGGAGTTCTGATTCTGGGAGTTGGAAGAGCAACACGTTTACTCCAGTTTCTTACTTCCTTGCCGAAGTCATACAGAGGGGAAATAGTTTTTGGTAAAGAGACATCAACGCTGGATTCTTCAGGTGAGGTGGTTTCGGTTCACGATATGGGTGACTTAAAACCTTCAGATGTCAGAAAGGCAACTCAATTGTTTTTGGGGGAAATTGAGCAAACACCACCCATGGTTTCAGCTGTTCGAGTTGGAGGAAAGCGTCTTTATGAATTGGCTAGAGATGGTAAAGAAGTTGACCGTCCATCTCGACAAGTGAGAGTTGACAGTTTTGAAGTTGAGCCAACTGCGAACCCTTTAATCTATGAAGCTGATATAAATTGTTCATCTGGAACTTACATACGTTCCTTAGCGGCTGATCTTGGTTCGGCTTTAGGCGGGGGAGCTCATTTGAGAAATTTACGTCGAACGAGAATAGGTTCATTTGTAGAAAGTGAAGCGTTGCCACTGGACAAGGTTGAGTTGCGAACGTCTGCAGAAGGAATGCGAGATTTTTGCACTGTTGAAATCGATGAAGACACGGCTAAAGAAGTTTCTCACGGAAGAGTTTTCCCGAAAGAGCATTTGAAGACAGAAAGTGAAGGTCCTTGGGCTTTAATTGATAGAAATGGTGAGCTTTTAGCTGTCTATAAAGAGCATGGTGACAGAATTAAACCCACTGTTGTTATTGTTGACCCTTAATTCTGCTAGATAGCCTGCAGCGGTAAGAACTTTAGTAGTAAAAGTATTTCTCACGAAGGAGAATTAGCGATACCTGAAAACAAATAAAAATCGATTAGGCCACATTTTCAGTAGTTGAAAATGTAAAAAGATTTGCCTACTTTAAAGTCTTTTCATTTACGGGTACTCATTTAGTCCAATTTCGAATAACGTTTTGTTGTGCAAGTTCATCAATTTTCTGACCGTTCAAACTTTGGAGTCTCTACTGTTGCGACTCTAGGAACATTTGACGGAGTCCACCTGGGTCATCAAAAGATTCTCAACGATTTAGTAGAAGAGGCTGAAAAGCGGGGGGTGGAGAGTGTCGTTGTGACATTCGATCGTCATCCGGCAGAATTGTTACGACCAGAGAGTGTCCCATATTTTCTTACTTCATTCCAGGACAGGGTTTCTTTAATGGAGGAGTGTGGTGTAGACCACATTTTGGTGATCCCTTTTGATAAAAATGAATCAGAGAGATCTGCTTCTGATTTTGTGAAGAGAGTCTTTGTGGAGAAACTTTCGGTTGAACTTCTTATTGTTGGACACGACTTACATTTCGGCAATAACAGAGAAGGCAATTTTGTTTTTTTAGAAGAAATATCTAAAGAAATGGATTTTGATGTCATAAAAATTGATCCAGTATTAGGCGAGGGTAGTAGTTCTGAAGCTATATCTTCCACTGCGATTAGGAGAGCTCTTAGAGGTGGTGAGATTGAAAGCGCGATGCAAATGTTAGGTCGACCGTACAGTATTTCTGGAGAAGTTGTTTATGGGGACCAGAGGGGAAAAACTATAGGTTTTCCGACTGCGAATTTGGTGTTGTCATCTGAAAGAGCATGGCCTGCAGATGGAGTTTATGCGGGCGTTTTCACAAGATCGGATGGTTCTGATCATTTGTGTGCAATCAATGTAGGTCGTAGGCCTACATTTTACGAGCATGCTGACACTTCTTTACTAGAAGCTCATTTGCTTGATTTTGATGGTGACCTGTACGGCGAATTTTGTGAAGTTTCCTTTTTGCACTTCTTGCGAAGTGAAAAAAGGTTTGATGGCATTGACTCTCTCGTAGAACAACTTAAGGAAGATGTAGCAAACGCTAGGTCCTTATTGACAAAAATTGATTGATTGAAAACAGTTTTTGCTTTACGAGTTGCTATTACTCCAGATCAAGTTGTATCTTGGTCTGACCATCAGACCACCGTCATGGAAGGCTTTAATGAGCATAATCGGGATGAATCACGCGGTTCTTTATGTTAGAGATGCGCGCGTCCATAAGGATTTCTACTCTAGAGTCCTTGGGTTTACGACAAATATTGAAGATAGCAATGGACAGTTTGTTTTCATGCGCGCCCCAAATTCCTCGAACCACCACGATGTCGCTTTCTTCTCAGTCGGAGGACATGCTTCTCCGTCGACTGCTGGTCGACAAAGCGTAGGTCTTTACCACATTGCTTGGGAGGTAGAGACTCTTGCAGAGCTGGAAGAAACGAAAAAAACGCTTGAAAGAGAGGGTTGCCTAGTAGGAGCCAGTGATCATGGCGTTAACAAAAGTTTGTATGCAGTTGATCCTGATGGAATCGAGTTCGAAGTTATGTGGCTGACGCCTGAAAAGTTTTGGGGAGATTTAGAAACAAGCGCTGTAATCGAACCACTTGACCTTGAAGGTGAAATTGAAAAATTCGGTCGAGATCTCAAAGGAGGTAGTTAGATGTCTTTTTCGGGAGAGTCTTATTCATTAAAACCAATAGAAAGAACGACTATAGCTGATCAGGTGAGAAGGCAGTTGTTGCAGTTGATACGAGAAGGGAAATTCTCTCCTGGTCAAAGAATGCCATCGGAAAGACAACTCTGCGAAGATTTTGGAGTTGCGAGAACAACACTAAGAGAAGCCATACAGCAACTTGTGTCGTTAGGTGTTTTGGAACGTCAAGCAAATCGCTTATATGTGGTTGATCACATAAGTGTTATAGAAGTGCCGGATGAAGAGACGAAGAAACTTAAAGATCTAGTCGAGACTCGTAGAGTTATAGAGATTTCTGTAACTGAATTGGCTGTCTGTAGGGCTACTGATCAACAGCGGCAAGAACTTTTGGAATTAGCTAAATCATTTCACCCTGAAATGGATCCTGGAGATTTCAGAGATTTGAATCATCGTTTCCATATGAAAATAAGTGAGTCTTGTGCCAATCCTCTTTTACAAGAACTTTATGGACGTGTGTTGAAAGCAGTGTTTGATTCTTCCGCTTTTTCCTACCTTTTGGACGGAGACCTAGAAACAGATGAGATTAGAAAAATCGTTGAAGAAGTGGCTAAAAAACATAATGAAATAGCGTTAGCTATTTTTGAAGGTGATGCAATTGCCGCTTCAGCTGCGGCAGCGAGTCATGTCGCTGAGGTCGAAGAGCAGATTTTTGAGAAGTTGGTATAAGTTGCTTGGTGACGATTTGTCAAATCTTGTTTTCTTTTTCGAAGATGAGGGTTTTGAGGAAACAGATAGGCCAGGGTTTAGAAGGCGCGTGATGGATGGTGAGCAAACCCAGTTGTGCTTTTGGAGAATATCAGGCGGTGCAGAAGGGTCCTATATGCATAAGCATGATGAACATGAACAACTTGGAATTATCTTTCGAGGTGCGTTGGATTTCAGAATAGGTGCCGAAGATACACAAGAGAGAACCTATTTAAACAAAGGTGATGTTTATATTGCGCCCAAAGGGGTCTGGCACGGTGACAGTGTTTTCGTTGGTGATGATGAATTAGATGAATGTTGGATTTTAGATATTTTCACTCCACCCCGAGATGATTTAAGGAACAAGGCATGAGCAACGATCATTGGCGCCTCGCTGTTGACATAGGTGGAACATTTACTGACGTTGTGCTTCTGAATGACACAACAGGTGAAGTAAGCGTTGAAAAGACCTTAACGACACCAAAAGCCCCTTTAGAGGCAGTTCGAAAAGGAATAAAGGACCTATTGTCCACAACGGGAGTCGAACCTCAAGACATAACAGCACCGATAGTGCATGCCACAACTCTGATAACTAACGCTCTGATAGAAGGTAAAACTGGTCGTGCCGCCTTGGTTACCACATCTGGTTTCGGAGACACTCTTTTAATTCGTGATGAGCATAGATATGACATGTATGACCTCCAAATTGAATTTCCCGAGCCTCCGATACCCAGAAATATGACTTTCGAAATCTCAGAAAGAACTAATGCAAACGGGGAAGTGGTAAACCATCCTCTTGACACTGACCTAGAAAAGCTAATAGATGAAATCAGAAATGCTGGAGCTGAATCTGTTGCAGTTTGTTTAATAAATTCCTACATCAATTCTGAGAATGAAAAGTTAATCGCCAGCCGTCTCAGTGAGTCTTTAGATATTCCGGTTTGCATTTCGGCTGAAATAGCGCCTCAAATACGTGAGTATCCCAGAATGATAACTGCTGCCTGTAATGCAGCGACTATGCCTCTTATCGGCCCTTATTTAGACGAGTTGCAGAACTGGTTGAAAGAAGAAGGGTTTGGAGGGTCAGTATTAATGATGCTCTCTAACGGGGGAGTGGTTTCAGCTGAAGATGCAGCACAGGCTCCAATCCGCTTAGTTGAGTCAGGGCCAGCTGCAGGTGCTCTTGCTGCAAGATGGTTCGCCAAAGGTTTAGATGAAGATCGGCTACTGGCATTTGATATGGGTGGCACAACTGCCAAAGCAACTTTGATAGACGGATTCGAGCCTGAACTGACAAATACTTTTGAAGTAGCCAGAATTTACAGATTTAAAAAGGGATCTGGTTTTCCTGTTTCTGTTCCTTCAGTTGATCTCGTGGAAATAGGCGCAGGGGGTGGAAGTTTAGCGAAGGCAGATCAGTTTGGGTTGCTTAAAGTAGGCCCAGAATCTGCTGGGGCAGAACCCGGTCCGGCTTCCTACGGTCAAGGTGGCGAGGTCGCGGCGGTAACTGATGCTGACGTTTTGTTAGGCATGCTTGATCCGGAGAGTTTCTTGGGTGGAGATATGCCATTGGATGCATCAAGAGCTAAAGACGCGGTTTCTGTCATTTCTCAACAACTGGACCTGTCAGATGCTGAGGTGGCAGCTGGTATTCATGAAGTTGTTAATCAAAACATGTCTGCAGCGGCTCGTATGCACGGAGTTGAAAGAGGGATAGATCTTCGAGGAATTACGTTGCTTGCTTTCGGCGGGGCCGGCCCTGTCCATGCCTGTGGTGTCGCAGAACTGCTTGAATCCAGCAAGGTAATTTTCCCTGTTAATGCAAGTGTTCTTTCCGCTTTCGGGACTCTTGTTTCGCCTGTACGAATTGATTTGGCTCGTTCGAAACCGATGTTGCTAAACCAGATTGACGAAAATTTGAGAGACTCTCTTTTAGAGGAATTGCGGGTAGAGGGTAGGCGTGTTTTGACCGCTGCAGGCGTTGAAGAGGGATCGGTTAATTTCAAGTATGGAATTGATGCAAGATATGAAGGTCAAGGAAATGAGATCACAGTTTGGGTCGGAGAAGGTGAATCATGGGCAGCTGGTTCTGACATGGTCACTTCAATGTTCGAAGAGGAATATAGACGGATATACGGACTAGCTATTCCTGATGTGGGTATAGAAGTTGTTACATGGAGATTGTCAGCATCAGCAGATCTAGTTTTGATGGAACCTGGGAAACACTCAAAAGGTGTAGATGAAGAAGCTACTTCAGAAGGGACACGCTCTGTGATATTCAATCGTGGTGAAGAGCCGGTTGAAGCTTCTATTTATAAGCGTAAATCGCTGAAGCCTGGAATGTTTTTTAAAGGTCCAGCAATAGTAGAAGAAAGAGAGACAACTTCTGTTATTCGCCCTGGATGGAATGTTGAAGTTGGGGATAACGGAAGCCTCGTAGCAATAAAGGATTAAAAGTGACCAAATTTGATGCTATAGAATTAGAAATACTTTGGCAGTCGCTAATTTCGACTGTTAATGAGCAGGCGCGTGCTCTTCAACGTTCTGCCTTCAGTCCGATTGTAAGAGAGGCAGGAGATCTGGCTAACGCAGTGTTTGATCAGCGAGGGCGGATGGTCGCTCAAGCTGTTACGGGCACTCCTGGCCATATAAATTCTTTGGCAATTGGTGCTTCAAAAATGCTTGAAGAGATAACTCCAGAGGAACTTAATCCTGGTGATGTTTTAATCACAAATGATCCTTACAAAACCGCCGGACAGCTTTTAGATGTGACAGTTTTAGTTCCTGTATGGAAAGAGCAAAAAGGTAAAGAAAGTCCTGTCCCCATAGCTTTTTTCGGATCGACAATTCATCATACCGATGTAGGTGGGTATGGAATTGGTGCAGGGGGAAGGGACTGTTTCGAAGAGGGTCTTTGGATTCCTATCTGCAAATTAATGAAAGAGGGAAAACGGAACGAGGATGTCTGGAAATTCATATTGTCAAATGTGCGACAACCAGATCACATGGCGGGCGACTTGCATGCCCAGATGGCCTCAGGTGAGGTTGGTGCTCAGAGACTTCTCACACTTTGCGAAAATCATAATATTGAGGATATAGAAGACCTTTCAGATGAGATAGTTCAACGTTCTGAAGAAGCTACAAGAACAAGCATTAAAGAGTTGAAGGCTGGGACATACTCATCATCAGCTCTACTCGACCTTGCAGATGGGAGCAAAATCGACATTGTTTGCTCTATGGAGGTTGATCCAGAAGAAGGTGAAATCACCGTCGATTATGAGGGAACTTCAGAAGCTAGCCCCTGGGGTATAAATGTTGTCGAGAACTACACGCATGCATATACGACCTTTACGGTTAGATCTGTTTTAAACCCAGACATTCCAAATAATTTCGGAAGCTTAAAGCCAATAAAAATGAAAGCTCCTAAAGGTTCTATAGTTAATGCTGTTTTACCTCAACCGGGAACAGCACGTCATGTAGTTGGAATGTTTTTACCTAATGCACTATTAAAAGCACTTGCACAAGTTAAACCGGAATCTTCTATGGCGGAAGGTTCAGGGGCTGTCTGGACCATGCAAGTAAATGGAACCCATGAAGATGGATCCCCTTTCATAACAGCAATGTTTACTTATGCAGGGGGTGTAGGTGCGCGTGAATCCAAACCGGGTCTTTCTGCTTGTTCATATCCAACTGGAGTTGCTGCGGTGCCTATTGAAGTGGTTGAGGCATCAGCTCCTATACATTTTCATCGGAAGGAACTTCGTCAGGGTTCAGGTGGCCAAGGAGCTCAAATCGGCGGACTGGGTCAGACGATTGAATTCAGTGTTGACACTTCGAACTATTGGGAGTTGAATGCCGTCACAAGCCGCTTATCTAATCCGCCTCAAGGAATTTTTGGAGGTAGTTCAGGAGAAGCAGGTTCTTTTAATGTGAATGGCAAGCCGGTTAAAACCCAGAATCGAATCAAGCTTGAAGCTGAAGATATTGTTCGTCTTGACTTGCCAGGTGGCGGCGGCTACGGAGAATCCTGATGCCTGAATTTTCTCCTATGACTTTTTCAGAAGTATGGGATAAAACGGTAGAGAAACATAGCAATGAGATATTTCTGATTTTTGAAAACTCAGATGGTGATTCTGCTAAATGGAATTATGGAGATTTTGCCAAGGAAGTCTCCAAAACGGCAGGTCTATTGAAACAGCATGGTGTTGGAGCTGACGACTCTGTTCATTTGGCCCTTGCAAATTGCCCATCCTTTATTGCTGTTTGGTTAGCGGCTATTCAAACAGGTGCATGGATAGTGCCATCAGATCCGATGGGAGGACCTGAAGACTTGTCATCACACATAGAAAGAACTTCACCAAAATTAGGCTTCTGTGCAAAGAAACGTGTCGAAGTCTATAAACAAGCTTGTGGAGATTTGCCGTTTGTTGAAATAGATGAAAACAGCACAGCCCCACATTTTTTTGATTCACCTGAGTTTAGACCAACGGAAATTCCAAATTTTTTGGATAGGGCGGCAGTCATGTTCACTTCCGGAACTACAGGGATACCTAAAGGAGTGGAAATAACACAAGCTAATTATGCTTTTGCAGGGCATGCGATGGCATCCGCTGCTTCTTTAACTAGTAACGACCGGCAATTTGTAGTACTACCTCTGTTCCATGCAAATGCACAGTATTACTCTTTCGCTTCAGCGATTTACGCAGGGGCGAGTGTTGCCCTTATGTCAACTTTCTCGGCAAGTCGTTTTTTGGAACAAGCAGCAAAATATGAAGTTACCGCAGCAAGCCTTTTCGCAGCTCCTATCCGGATGATTTTAGCCAGAGGTGCGCCAGTACAGGGTCTAAAGCTAAGGCATTGCTGGTTCGCTCAAAATATAACGCAGAGTCAGTACGAGACGGTGACTGAATGGTTCGGTTGCAAACCTCGGCAACTTTATGGAATGACAGAGACCATTCCTGCAGTTTTAACCGATGAAAGTGAAAATCCTACTCCTTTATCAATGGGTTTGGTCACGGATGGATGTTTGGTCGACGTGCAAAGAGCTGACGGAGCCTCGGTTGGAGTAGATGAAGTAGGTGAAATTGTTGTGGGAGGAGAGAAGGGTATAACAATTTTTAACGGATATCTAGATGCTCCGGAAATCACAGCAGATAGTTTCCGTGAAGGGTGGTTTCTGACGGGAGATAGAGCAAAGCGTAATGATGGAGGCAAGTTTTTCTTTGATGGCCGCCGATCAGATGTGCTTAAAGTTTCAGGTGAAAATGTTTCTATAGTCGAAGTGGAGTCAACACTTTCAGAGCATCCAGGGATCCTTGAAGCTGCAGTAGTTGGTAAGCATGACGAAATAAGAGATGAAGTTCCGGTTGCTTTTGTTGTTGCTGATCCAAGTAATGAAAAACCTTCTATTGAAGATTTATTCGAATGGTGTGAAAGCCGTTTAACTAAGGCAAAAAGGCCCAACGAAATTACTTTTTTGGATGAACTTCCCCGAACAAGCGTTGGGAAGATCAGAAAGTACCTATTATTAGGAGAGGGAGAAGATAATGACAATTTTGACGACTGAACTTTTGGATTCTTTTAAAATTTCGATTTCTGGTTTTGCCGATTCGCAAACCCTTCCTCCCGAAATTTACACCTCTGAAGAATTTCTAGATTTTGAAAGAAGGTCAATTTTTGACCATGAGTGGCTTTGTATCGGGTTAGCAAACTCTATACCCGAGCCAGGTGATTGGTTTACAAAGAATCTCAATGGAGAACCTCTTATTGTTGCTAGAGGAAAAGATAAAGAGGTTCGTGTCTTTTCAGCAGTTTGCCAGCATCGAGCAATGCAAATATGCGAGGGGTCAGGTAATAATTCAAAATTAAAATGTCCTTACCATCATTGGATTTATGATCTTGATGGACGTCTCTTGGGTGCTCCTGCGATGGAAAAAACAGAAGATTTCGACAAATCAAAATGGGGCTTACCTAATGTTAAAACGGAAATCTGGAGGGGCTTTATTTTTGTCAACTTAGACCCAGATGCAGAACCACTTGCTCCATCATTGAGTAGGTATGAGTCATATTTGGATAACTACCAATTAGACGAAGCTGTATGTCCAGGAACTTTCACTTTGGAATCCTTGCCATGGAATTGGAAGATAATGTTCGAGAATTTTAATGATGGTTACCATGCAAATCGTTTGCACCAGTATGTGCAGGATTTTTGCCCAAGCGACATGAGTAGTTTTCCGGTTCCTTGGGATGATGCTAGCAATGTTATATTTCGTGAAAGCGGTTACGTTCATATTGATGGCGGCTTCAATCCAACCCATAAGGCGCTTATGCCCGTCTACCCCGAACTGACTGAAGCAGAGCGTTGGAGATCAACCTTTGCTCTTATACCACCCAACTTGTGTATAGGGACCGCTCCTGATCAGGCTTTTTTCTTTATTGTCAGTCCTGTTACAGCGTGCACTATTGACGTTGAAATTGGCTATCTTTTTCATCCGACTGCTTTAGAGCATCCTTTATTTGACGAGCTCTTTGAAGCTAGTGATGCTGGTGTTCAAGTGTTTATTAATCAGGACCAAGACGCAACTACTAAAGTTCAAAATGGTTTGAACTCAAGATTCGCACCACGAGGCAAATATTCATGGCAGGAGGAAAGTCACGTTCAGTTCAACAGATGGCTAGTCCAGCGTTATAGGAAGCACTGGCCTAGCCAATAAAGTTCTTAAAAGCCTTTAAATAAAGGTCTTTCAGATTTTTTTTTAGTTAAGTATTCTCGGGTTTGAGAGCAGTAAACATTGCTTGTAGGGTGTTGTAACCAGATGGTCAGACCATCAGACCGCTGGATTTATTTGATTTGGAGGGGATTTCATTTATGGAAACGCTTATTAGGCGTCGGAGCTGGCGGATTGTTTCTGC
>CEUS01101075.1_pt1 | contig 15571 bp, 8 predicted proteins | sample 427031 | NCBI WGS metagenome assembly CEUS01 (sample SAMEA2622837, study PRJEB7988) | marine metagenome | biome: marine biome (ENVO:00000447); feature: marine epipelagic mixed layer (ENVO:xxxxxxxxx); material: "saline water (ENVO:00002010), including plankton (ENVO:xxxxxxxx)" | depth 140 m | reverse complement strand
GGTTTCTCGCCATACTTCTAAAGCAGTAGGGTCTACAAAGAACGGATCCAGGGATGGATATCCTAAGTTCTTTTTAGTTTCAATCACTTCGGTTTCGCCCAAGGGTGCACCGTGTGCAGAATGATGATCTACCTTATTAGGGCTACCTTCACCGATACGAGTTCTCGTTATAATTAATGTCGGGCGACTTATATCTGCCCTGGCGGATACAAGGGCTTCATTCAAGTCGTTTAGGTTGCTACCGTCCTCTACGCGAATAACGTTCCATTGGTATCCACGGAAGCGTTCAGCATGGTCTGTGGACGTACTTAAGTCTGTACTTCCCTCAATAGTTATACGGTTATCGTCGAATATCCAGATGAGCTTGCCGAGTTTATGATGACCTGCTAGATCAGCCACCTCGTGCGAGATGCCTTCCATGAGATCCCCATCAGAACAGATAGCATAAGTATAGTGATTAACTATCTCATGGTTGGGTCTGTTAAATCGAGTTGCTAGCCATCGTTCAGCTAGTGCCATGCCAACTGAGTTAGCAATCCCCTGACCCAAAGGTCCAGTTGTAGTTTCAACTCCAGGAGTGTGACCTACTTCGGGATGGCCAGGCGTTTGTGAGCCCCATTGGCGAAAATTAATAATCTCTTCTTTGGAAAGATCGTAGCCCGTGAGGTATAGAAGTGAGTACATGAGCATAGATGCGTGCCCCACTGAGAGAACGAATCGATCTCGGTCTAGCCATTCCGGATTCCCTGGGTTATGCCTCATATGTTGTGTCCAGAGGAGATAGCCCAAGGGTGCCAGGGCCATGGGTGTACCGGGATGGCCCGAGTTGGCTTTCTGGACTGCATCCATGGAAAGGACTTTGACTGTATCGATACAAAGAAGATCCATATTTGGCGAGTGGCCAGTAGGTGATTCAGGCATCAAGTGGCTTCCAAGACAAAGTTGATTAGGCGATTGGGCACATATATTACTCTTATGACTGTGGCTCCCTCTAGGTAATTAGTAACGTTCTCGCTGGATAGGGCCAGTTCCTTAGCTGATTCTTCATCAATATCGGCTGGCCCTCGCACAGTAGCACGGAGTTTGCCGTTAATCTGGACCGCTAGGTTAACCGATGTTTCACGAGTCTTGGATTCATCGTATGAAGGCCAATTGGATTTACTGAAAATACTCCCCTCATGTCCCAAGAGCTCCCACAGTTCTTCAGCTAAGTGTGGTGCGAAGGGTGCCACTAACACAACTAGGGGCTCTATCTCAGATCTGGAAGGAATTCGTCCCCCAGCCCTAACTAGATTAAGACACTCCATCATAGCTGCTATACAGGTATTGTAACTCAGATTAGAGATTTGTTCTGTAACTTGACGTATAGTTTGGTGAACTTTCCTTTCCACGTTGGAATCAGCTTCGATATCGTTGAAAATGGCAACAGTCACTGTTTCGTGAAGGCGATGAAGAAACCCGTAAGGTCCTTGAATGCCTTCATTTTGGTAGTCCCCACCGTCTTCGTATGGACCCAGAAACATGAGATAAGTGCGGAATGCATCCGCACCGTAACGTTCAATGATTTCGTCTGGGATAATTACGTTACCCCTACTCTTGGACATCTTTGCGCCTTCACTAATAATCATTCCATGGGCCCGGAAACGCTTAAATGGCTCTTCAAATTCCAAGTATTTTAAGTCATGGAGTGCCATTGTGATGAAACGTGCGTAGAGAAGATGTAGAACCGCATGTTCGTTACCTCCGATATAGCAATCTACGGGAAGCCAGCGCTGTGTTATATCAATGTCAAAAGGAATGTCTTCGAAATCTGTGGAGGGATAACGGATGAAATACCAAGAACTGTCCAAGAATGTATCTGAAACGTCAGTTTCTCGTTTTGCTTCATCTCCGCACTCTGGGCAATCAATTCGATACCATTCCTCAATGCGAGCAAGGGGGCTAATTCCGGAATCGTCAGGCTTAAATTCTTCAACTCTCGGAAGCACAACGGGAAGATTTGATTCAGGAACAGGAACTGGGCCACATTTTTTACAATGAATAATAGGAATTGGCGGTCCCCAGTATCGCTGACGAGAGATACACCAGTCACGCAAATGATAGTTAACGGTTATTTCACCTAGATTTTTTTTGAGTAGCCAATTTGTGATAGCATGTTTCCCATCGGAAACTGACATGTTGTCGAATTGACCAGAGTTAACGATCCTCCCATCGTCTATATATGCTTTTTCCAAAGGAGTATCGGCTTGTTCTGTGGGGCTCGCTACAACACGGACTATGGGCAAGCTCATGGTTTTAGCAAACTCATAATCTCGCTGATCATGGCCTGGAACTGCCATTATAGCTCCAGTTCCATATTCCATTAGTACGTAGTCAGCTATCCAGATTGGAATTGGCTGTTTGGTAGCAGGATTAAGACAATATCTGCCTGTGAAAATTCCGGATTTAGTCTTATCAGTCTTATGTCTGGATACCAGGTCCTTTGCAGCTGATTGTTTGCGGTAAGTTATAACTTTTTCGGTCTGCTCATCACTCGTAACTTTCTCCACCAGAGGATGTTCTGGAGAAAGAACAATGTAGGTAGCTCCGAATACAGTGTCTGGCCGTGTTGTAAAAACATCGACGAAAGAATTGTATCTCCCATCAGTATCTGTAGCGGAGTAAGGTTCGCCCTCTTTTATAGAGTCCGATCCTAATACTGGAAAACGTACAATAATCCCCTCGCTTCGCCCTATCCAATTCCTTTGTGCTTTCTTGGTTGTTTTAGACCAATCCATGTTATCCAAATTACCAAGAAGTCTTTCTGCGTAATCTGTAATCTTGAAGAACCATTGAGCTATACGACGTTGTTCTACAGGAGTATCACAGCGTTCACAGCAGCCTGAAATTACTTGTTCGTTTGCCAGCACTGTCATACATGATGGGCACCAGTTAACTGGAGCTTCTTTACGCTCGGCCAATCCTGCCTTAAAAAGTTTTATGAATATCCATTGAGTCCAGCGGTAGTAATCAGGGTCCGTGGTATCAACGGTATGGTTCCAGTCAAACATTCCACCAATGCGTTTTAATTGCCTAGTAAAGTTATTGATGTTACTGGGTATGAGATCCATCGGATGGATCCCCTGTTTAAGGGCAAAATTCTCTGAGTGAATTCCGAAGGCGTCGAATCCCATAGGTTCGAAAACGCACTTTCCGGTAAGTCGTTGAAAACGCCCGTGTACGTCAGCACCGGTAAATGCGTATATGTTGCCAACGTGCAACCCTTCCGCAGAAGGATAGGGGAACATCATCAATTGGTAATAGTGATCTTTAGCGGTCTGGAGATCATTCTGGGAGAAGTTGTTTGTACTCAACTTCTCCCATCTTTTCTGCCACTTGGCCTCTACCTCGGACGGTACATAGCCGCCATTTGCATTGCTGCTCATCTATGATTGTTAGAGTGTCATGCAGTTTGAAAATACCGAAAGATTGAAACCGAATTTAGATCAGATGGACTTTCATTACAACGCATTACCATCATATGATCCTATCGTATGTTCCAGATTCAGCAACTGAAGCCAGGGTTATCATTCTTTAGGCTTTGTAATTTGTGTCTTTGGGAGCAAGTCGAAGGGATCCATTATGTCCGATGCTTCTTTAGTAAGATATTCCACCGTCATCCTAAGAGTGCCAGTTTCTTCGAAAAGTTTTTGAAAGTCATTAAGGCGGTGATAGTAGCGCATGCGAGCCATAATGGTGGCATTGTTTAGGGGTGTAACCAAAAAACCATTAAAAGTAATTGCCTCCAGGGATGGCTGTAGTAGTTCCTTAAAATCTTGTAAGTATTTTTGGAACAAATCTTTGCGTTTTTCGATCTTGTCTTCGTACGAAAGTGTTTCTTCGCTATAAAGCTTCTGTAGCTCCAGTACCATCTCGTCGATGAAAACTGAAAAGCGCTGATAATCTCGCCATCGGGCTTGAGCCTGTGAGCACTTATCCATATTTGAGGGATTGTTCTGTTGATTACAGAAAAATTCAATAGCACCAGTGCGACCCACAAAAGTAGCATAGCTTTCGTTAAACCTAATTTGCCCTCGGACAAAAAGATGATTGTGGGACATTTCGTGAAGGACGGTCTCCACCAGATCCACCTCATCACGGTTTAGTAGTGTTGAAAGTAGGGGGTCCGAGAACCAGCCCAGTGTGCTAAAGGCGGACGTGGGTCGTAGGTATGTGTCGAAGCCTTCATCCTCCAGCCTTTGTTGATCTCGCAAGGCGTTTTCTTTGTTGAAATATCCTTTGTAGGGAACTCTACCTATTATGGGAAACCACCATGTCTTAGGGACAAAATCGTCCTTAGTAGCTGCAGAGAGAATCATGGCCAGGGTATCTTTTTCCAGGTGGGTAAACGATGTATAGGATTCACCCACATTTAAACCTAGTATTTCTATAGCGTACTCTCGTGCCTCCAAAACAGAGATGAGCTTAGCTTTAGTAGATTCGTCTGTTTCTGGATCAAGAATAACGTCATTGAGTGGTTGGCGGGCATTAAGTATGCCCATCTCCATAATACCTGCTTTAATGACGTATACGGGTGAGCATCCTGATACAAAGAGATTTGCAGCCCCGAGTCCTACGATAAGACTGATCCGTTGCCAGCGAAACATAATATTAAATATCTCCCAAACGTTCTGTATCAGAATGGCTATTCATACAATGTACATTTACTGTTTTGCCTTGGTAGCCTTGTTAAGAGATGACATCTAGCCCATCGTCCAAGTATGTCAATATTACATGTTCTATATCGAACTATCCTTAGGATTATAAGGTGTGTATCTCCAGTAATGATGTGGGGCACGTCAAAATTTGTACGTGCACTGCGTGGACGTAGCGATGCACATCATATTCTTATTGAGTGGGGCGAGAAAGTGCGAGACCAAAATCGACCTTTGGTTTGGCTACACGCCGCCTCGGTGGGCGAAACCCTCCAAGCTATGGTGGTTTTAGAGGCCCTTAGAGAAAGAACCTCTGGGCTACAAGTTGTTTTCACCTTTTTTTCACCCTCGACCGAAGATTTGGCGGAAACATTTCCCTCCGATATTTCAGCTTATCTTCCCTGGGATCTTCCAGAAGTTATTGGCAAGGTTATTGATGTCTTAAATCCTGATTTATTGGCATTATCTCAGAAAGAGGTGTGGCCTTCACTTGTGGTTGAGGCTGGAGAAAGAGGTGTTCCGGTAGTATTGATGGCTGCCACACTACCGGATAACTCAAAAAGACTTACTAAGCTGGGAAAATTGTTCTTAGGTCCGGCATTCCGCAGCCTTGCTTGTGTTGCTGCTATTTCAGATACAGACGCTGATAGATTCAAGTTATTCGGAATATCTCAAGATAGAATTGTTGTGACTGGAGATCCCGCGGTCGATTCTGCTTTTGAACGTATAATTTCTTTGGATACAGAGTCTCCACACCTCAACCTATTTAGAGATGAGGTGATGTCAGTTTTTGTGGCTGGATCAATATGGAGTCCTGACTGGGATATTCTTATACCAGCACTCAGTCGTATACGTCGTAGTTGGCCAGATCTTAAAATTGTCTTAGTGCCACATGAGCCCAGCAGGTGGGATTTTAAAAATCTTTATATGCGCTTAGATATAGAAGGATGGTCACCCATGATCCTGAAAGATGAGAAGGATTATGGTAAATTGGGCAGTGTTAATGCTGTTTTGGTTAATCGAGTGGGCATATTGGCTGATTTGTATACAGTAGCATCCATAGCTTATGTGGGTGGAGGTTTTCATAGCCATGGACTCCATTCGGTCCTTGAACCAGCTGCGGCTGGTGTGCCCGTATTCTTTGGTCCGAGACACCACAATTCTCTTGCGGCCTCTGATCTGTTAGCATGCGGAGGGGCCAGGATGGTTGTTGATGTGGATTCGGTGTTCACTCTTATTGAGGAATGGATGAATGATCGTAATAAAATTCAGAGGAGCGGCAGACAAGCCAAAGACTATATTGAATCCCATCGAGGAGCAGCCGAACGAACTGCCAACTTGCTAGCAGGACATTGCAAATCGTAATTGCTACGAAGAATTAATTACAGAGGACATGCTACATTTTGCAAACTAATTATTGGAAAAGGCTTATGGTGTTAGTGCTCGTCCTGTTCTCTGTTTATTTTGTATATCGTCTGTCCAGTTCTTTTCGAATAACTCATAACGATAATTATCCAACTACTGAGGGTGTGCAGGGTTCTAATACAAGCGATTTGCTGGGGTCTCGATCCCAAATGCTTGACACACTGATTCCAAGTGTTTCAAAGCCAGATCCAACAGTGCCGATTACGTTCTGGGCCGAGATAGATTCAGCATATACTGATAGCTCATGTGTGTATGCCATTACTCCTGAGTTACCTGGACGCCCTCCATACGACAGCAGTTACAGTGAGAACAGTAGTATCCATCTCGGTGACAAAGATAGCTTTGCGGATAACTCTGACAGCTTGGTGTCAACAGAAGTGCTTAATAACTATAAAAATCCTCAAGAGGATGATCTGTTTTCTGAATCAACAGCGACCACGAGCGAAGGAATTCCTGTCAGTAGATTAGTCGTCCCAAGGAAACCACTAGTATTCAATAAGCCAACGACAGTGAGAGGAATTTACTTGAATCCTTGGGCAGCAGGATCACGACTGCGATCCCAAAACCTCATTGATCTTGCTAAGCGGACTGAGGTCAACACGTTTGTCATAGATATCAAGGATGCAACGGGCTATATAAGCCATCCAACTAAAGTCATGTTTGCCCGTGAGATAGGTGCAGATCAAGGTGTCCGTATTAAAGATTTGGTTGGGCTTCTCGAACGGCTTCATGAAGCTGGAATTTATCCGATTGCCCGTATTGTTATTGTAAAAGATTCTCTCCTGACCAGTGCCAGGCCAGATCTGGCAGTTCAGGATATCGCTGGCGGTGTCTGGGTAGACGATAAAGGTATGGCTTGGGCAAACTTATTTAATAGTACAGTATGGCAATACCATATTTCTTTAGCCAAAGAAGCAGCAGCAGTAGGATTCCCGGAGATTCAATGGGATTATTTGCGTTTTCCAGATGCGCCCAAAGAACAGCTTAATAGGGCCTGGTATCCAGGACAGGGAGAACGAATACGAACAATGGCGGTACAAGATTTCTTGCGTTATGCGCACGAGGAACTGTTAGGGTTAGATCTAGTCATGACCGCTGATGTTTTCGGATTCACCACCTCAGCACATAACGACATTGGTATTGGCCAACTTTGGGAGGATTTTATTGGACTTATCGATGTTGCATTACCGATGGTTTACCCTTCTCACTATTGGCCTGGGGTTTTTGATATAGATGATCCCAATGGACATCCTTATGAGGTAGTGCGTGAAGCCTTGATTGATGGCATGATGCGTTCTGTTGATATCAAGGGCGCAGGCATGATACGCCCATGGCTACAAGACTTTACTATGGGCCCTCCCCCTTATGGGCCACCCGAGGTTCGTGCTCAGATCCAAGCCACCTATGACGCGGGTATTTCAGAGTGGATTTTGTGGAATCCTTCGAGTCGATTCAGCGAAGCTGCACTTGCTCCGGCAAACGGTTATCCTGATGGGCTAGAGCCTACTATCAGGGCAGGAGGCAGGGTCGTCCCTTGCTCAAAACGTTTTACTGCTATGGAGGAGGAGAGAGCAGCACGAGCATTAGTTGACAGCTTGGCACAAGTGACCACAAAAAAAACGATAGAGGTCGGACACTAATCTAGCGCTGGAGAACGGGTTCCATTAAAACCCAGATTACCCTAGAATCAACCATGGAAGACTGGATTCGTATCCGAGGTGCTTGTCAGCACAACCTTAAAAATCTGGACATCGATCTACCTAGGCGCACCCTTACTGTAATCACAGGACCATCGGGATCTGGTAAATCTTCATTGGCCTTTGACACGATATTTGCTGAAGGACAACGACGATACATCGAGTCTCTCTCAACCTATGCTAAGCAGTTTTTAGATCGAATGGATAAACCTGAGGTCGATTCTATAGAGGGTATTTCTCCATCCGTGGCAATAGAGCAGAAAAATCCTATAAAATCTAGCCGATCAACAGTAGGAACAGCCACGGAGGTATACGATTACCTAAGGCTTTTATGGGCTCGTGTGGGTTGTACATATTGTCCAGAGTGTGAGGAAGAAGTTCGCCCCGATACGGTCACAAGTGCTGTGGATCGTGTCTTAGATCTTTATGAGAACTCTAAAATCCAAATCACTTTCCCCCTAAAGCTCAGCGATAGGGTTAGCCATGCCCTAGTTATTGAAAATTTAAGGTCTCTAGGATTTATGAGATTATTATTAGATCAACAACTAATTGATTTGAGCATGCCAGATGCGATTGATCCAAATGAAATCGGATTAGATGTTACCCAAGCCATGGATCCCCTTGTGGTTGTAGACAGGCTCACCGTTGGACAAGAAGAACGCGATCGTTTAGCGGATTCTCTGGCGACTTGTTTTGCGGAAGGAGAAGGTGAAGCGTTGGTATTGGTGTCAGATCCATTGGGTGGAAGTTCACAGGACAGGCTTTTGTTCACTGAACATTTTCGTTGTGCAAATCATCCGGAAATCGAATTTTTTGATCAATCACCAAAACTTTTTTCATTCAATAATCCCTATGGATCCTGCCCTACTTGTAAGGGTTTTGGCGCTACATTGGACTACGATATAGATCTGATCGTACCCAATAGCCAGCGTTCCATTGACGAAGGTGCTGTGGATCCTTGGAATAAGCCACGTTACCATAGAGAGCGCAAGAAACTTTGTTCCTATGCTTCATCTCAAGGGGTATCACTTTACAGTCCGTGGGAAGATTTGCCTGGTGAATTCAGGGAGGCAGTGCTCTGTGGCACCAAAGACTTCAGGGGGGTGGTTCCTTTTTTGGTGTCCCGAGAGAAAAAGCGCTATAAATCATATATCCGTTTTTTCCTCCGTCGTTACCAGAGCCCCAAAAAGTGTCAATCATGCAATGGTGCCCGCATCCAACCCAAGGCTCTCTATATTAAGATTAAGGGCTGCTCAATTGCTGATGTCAGCCGACTTTCCATGGAAGAACTCCAGGCGTGGATCCTCGATCTGGAATTTACTGATATGGAATCTCAAATTGCGGAGACTATCCTAAAGGAACTCAGAGCTCGCCTAGCTTTTTTAGTTGATGTAGGCCTCGGTTATATATCCTTGGATCGACAGATGAAAACTTTGTCGGGAGGGGAAGCCCAGCGGATTAATCTTGCTAATTCCCTAGGGTCGCGATTGGTCGACACTCTGTATGTATTAGACGAACCTACAGTGGGATTGCACCCCAGGGACACCAGAGGGCTTCTTCTGATACTGAAACAACTCAGAGATGCTGGGAACTCAGTGATTGTGGTTGAACATGATACTATGGCGATAAGGGAGTCAGATCACATTCTAGAGTTAGGTCCAGGATCTGGAGATCATGGTGGGGATATAGTTTTTCAAGGCACACCTCAAGATTTGGTAAAAACTGAGAGTGCCACCGGACTCTACATATCAGGTCGTACTAAGATTGTGGTGCCCGAGTCACGTCGTTCGGTTGATCAAGCCAGGATTACACTTCGTGGTGGACGCATGCATAATCTCCAAGGAATTAATGTCGATATTCCCCTGGAAACGATGACAGTGGTTACCGGTGTCTCGGGGTCCGGCAAATCCACCCTCGTTCATGACATTCTGTACCGAGCTCTTGAGCGAGAATTCAGGGGAGACAAGACGAGTGCCAAGGATTATATGGGGCAATGTGTTGGAGATTTAGAGTTGCTAGAGGGAATAGATTACCTTGAGGATGTAGTGCTTGTCGATCAATCACCCATAGGGCGTACACCTCGTTCTAATCCAGTAACATATATCAAGGCGTGGGAAGAAATACGAAAGATTTTTGCCTCCCAACCTCTTGCTCTTGAGCGAAGGTATAAGCCTGGCAATTTTTCATTCAACGTTGCTGGGGGGCGTTGTGAAGACTGTAAAGGTGCGGGGCAGGTAGAGATCGAAATGATCTTCATGGCTGATGTATATATCCCATGCCAAACCTGCCATGAGACACGATATAAGAGTGATATGCTTGATGTTAAGTTCAAGGGAATGAGCATAGCAGAGGTTCTGAGATTGACCGTGGATGAGGCAATTCAATTCTTCATCCGACAGAATAAACTAGGTCAACTTCTCTGGCATTTACAGCAAGTGGGCCTGGGATATCTGAAGCTAGGGCAACCGGCGACAACTTTGTCTGGTGGAGAAGCTCAACGTCTTAAAATTGCCAGAGAACTTTCTGGTGTTACCGGACGCAAAGGGCCACAGCTCTATATTTTAGATGAACCCACAACTGGATTATCTGGTGAAGATGTGAAGAAGCTTATTGGGGTCTTAGATCGTCTTGTGGACAACGGAAATACCGTTCTAGTAGTAGAGCACAATATAGATTTAGTGAAGATGGCGGATTGGGTAATAGATTTGGGACCGGGTGCAGGAGCAGATGGTGGAAAAGTCGTTGCTATGGGTAGCCCCGAACATGTGGCGACCGTGCCGGATAGTGCCACGGGTAAATATCTTAAGGATGTTCTTGATTTTCCTGATTCTAAATAACTGAAACTGAGTGGCGAAGCCCTGTGTTTCCGTTTTACTCCCTGTACGGAATGGGGCAGACTATCTGCCTGAATGTATAGAATCTCTGAGGTCCCAGACTTTCGAAAACTTTGAAGTTATAGCTGTGGATGATGGCTCCAAGGACGAAAGTGCCGACCTGCTCCTTCAATGGGCATGTGAGGATGATCGAGTTGTAGTGGTTCGTCAGCCTCCTATGGGGATAGTGATGGCACTGGAAGCTGGAAGAAAACGTATTAGTGGTAAGTATCTGGCTCGTATGGATGCTGACGATATTGCCGAACCTACTCGTCTTGATGAACAACGTTGCCTCTTGGATGAAAACTTGGATCTAATGGGATGTGGTTCGGGCATTCGCTATTTTCCAAGAAATGGCATGCGAGATGGGAGCATTCGTTATGAATCGTGGCTCAACGATATTAGAAATCCTGAAGATGTGGAAAGAAATCTGTTCGTTGAATGTCCATTAGCTCATCCCACCTTCTTCTTGAGATCGTCTATCGTATCAGAGGTGGGGGGGTATATGGACCACGGTTGGCCTGAAGACTATGACCTCTTGCTAAGAATATGGAAATCAGGAGCAAGATTGGGCATTGTGGGTAGAGTCTTGATGCATTGGCGAGACTGGGAAGGTAGGCTTTCTCGCCGTTCTGAAGTTTATTCTGCGGATGCCTTTAGAAGGTGTAAGGTTCACTATCTTCTACGCACTCTAGCTAAGGATAGGAACGGATTAGTGATCTGGGGGGCGGGTCCCCTGGGTAAGGCTTTTGGGCGGGAAGTAAAAAATCAAGGTGGTAGCTTAAGGGCATTCGTGGACCTTGATGATCGTAAGATTGGGCAGAATATCCATGGAGTGACAGTCATCCATCCCTTGGGGATCAATGAACACAAGGACGGCTATTGTGTTGCCGCTGTAGGACAAATTGGAGCAAGAGAAAAAATACGTAATGAACTCCAGAGAGCAGGTTGGCATGAAGTAATGGATTTCATTGCTGTTGCTTAATCAGGAATTCAGATCTAATAAAACGGTCACTCAAAAAATAAGTGTATAATCAGTCTTATTTAAGACGGAGATGTTGGTCTCCAGGCTGTTTTATCAAAAATCTTTGCAGGTATTTTTCACGGTCATTTCTAATGCCCTAATGAACCTTTCTTACAGTTGACGTTAAAGCATCAGCTATGGCTGTAATTAAGGTTGATTCGTGGGTTGTTGTGCGGCTTCTTTTTCGCCATTTTTAAAGGTCTAAGACGTATCTAGTTTACCGCTCATGGAGATCTCTTGAAACATTTAATTACAGTGATTTCTATAGTAATTTTTATTGCTGGCCTAGATCTGGTTTCAGGACTTGTAAGTTCAGGTTTAACCGGCCTGAACCAGGCCTTCACCAATTCCTCATGGAATTCGTTATTTGGAATTGGATTCATGGTATTGGGGATCATTGGTGTGTCCTTTGTCATCATCCGAAGTTCCTACCATGGGTTAGTACTAGATTCCCGCGAGTGTCCAATATGCGAATCCGAGATTAAAAGAAGGCGACGCAAGATAAATCATCGAATCGCAGGTAAGATTTTGGGAAAGTCAATCTCGGGCGCACGTTGTAATGGTTGTGGCTGGGAGGGTGTCGTATACCGCTGATAGTGCACAACAAGAAGGACGTGCCTATTCTGTACAAAGAAGGGTAATGGAATGACCAACGACGAGCTGCATTCGGGCGGAGAGAAAGTTCTGGAACGCCTCCTCGAAGACGAGATGAAAGAATCTTTCATCGATTATTCGATGAGCGTTATTGTCCAACGGGCCCTTCCTGACGTAAGAGATGGATTAAAGCCTGTACATCGTCGCATCCTATATGCAATGAGCGGATTGGGGCTTAGTGCGGGGAGGGGTTATCAGAAGTCTGCCACTGTAGTAGGTGAAGTACTAGGTAAATACCATCCCCACGGCGACTCTGCGATTTATGATTCCATGGTTCGGCTAGCCCAGGATTTTTCTTTGCGCTATCCCCTAGTTAATGGGCAAGGAAATTTCGGCTCCATAGACGGAGATTCAGCAGCAGCATATCGATATACGGAAGCTCGTCTTATGGCTCTGGCGATGGAGCTTCTGGAAGATATCGACAAAGAAACCGTGTCGTTTTCTACGAACTTTGATGGACGACTGGAAGAGCCCACAGTTCTTCCAGCAAAAGTCCCTAATCTTCTTATCAATGGCAGCTCAGGTATTGCAGTTGGGATGGCGACTAACATTCCTCCGCACAATATGAGTGAGATTATTGCAGCGACCAAAGCACTCCTAGAAAATCCAAAACTCCCCCAAGATGAGTTAGAGAAATTGGTGACTGGTCCGGATTTTCCAACTGGCGGATACATATGTGGGCGACAAGGCATTGAAGATGCTTATCGTAACGGTCGTGGTCGTATAGTAATGCGTGCTCGGACTTCCATCGAAGAAGTAGACGATAATTTTGATCGTATTGTGATCACCGAGATACCGTTTATGGTTAACAAGTCACGACTTATCGAACAAATCGCTCAGTTGGTCCGGGACAAAAAAATCAACGATATTCGTGATCTTAGGGACGAGTCAGATAGAGATGGCATTCGTATCGTTATCGAGCTCAAAAGAGATGCCATACCACAAATCGTCCTTAATGGTCTTTATAAACACACTCAAGCACAATCCACTTTCGGCACCATACTTCTATCTCTGGTAAATGGTGTGCCACGGGTCCTGCCTCTAAAGGACATGCTCTTACACTTTATCGAGCATCGCTATGACGTAGTGGTGCGACGCACAACTTTTGATTTAGCACGTGCCGAGGAACGTGAACACATCCTAGATGGTCTCAAAATAGCTGTCGATAATATCGATGAGGCAATCAAGATAATTCGAGGATCTCGAGATGCGACGATAGCTGCTAATTCTTTGCAGGAATCTTTTAATCTTTCAGATCGTCAGACTAAGGCAATCCTAGATATGAGGCTTGCCAAGCTTACCGGTCTAGAGATGGAAAAACTTGAAGAAGAACTATCTGAAGTTCGGGATACTGTAAAAAAATTAGGGGATATCCTCAACAGCAAGGATCTCCGCAAGGAGATTATCTCTGAAGAGCTTACGTACGTAGAAGCTAAATATGGAGACGAGCGCAGGAGCGAGATCATAGGAGATGCTGGTTCTCTGAGCATAGAGGATCTTATTGCTGACGAAGAAATGGTCATTACTGTTTCTCGGCAGGGGTATGTAAAACGAGCCGAGATTGACACCTACCGTGCCCAGCGACGTGGTGGCAGAGGATTGCAGGGCATGGGTACGAAGGACGAAGATTGGGTCGAACACCTCTTTGTGGCTTCTGCTCACGAGTATCTGATGATCTTTACTCGTTCTGGACAGTGTCATTGGCTGAAAGTGTGGCAGGTTCCTAAGGCAAGTAGGCAATCTAAGGGTAAACCCATAGTCAATCTCCTAAAAATCGATCCTGATGACGAAATCGCTTCAATTGTTCCTGTGCGAGATTTTTCTGAAGATCAATATCTGCTTTTCTGTACCAGGAAAGGTAAGGTCAAAAAGACCGCCTTGTCAGCATACGGAAATGTGAGATCAGTAGGATTGATAGGTATCAACATTCGAGAGGGTGATGAACTTATAGATGTCCAGGTTACTGATGGTGATAACGAAGTCATCTTGGCAACACGGAAAGGCAAAGCTATACGATTCCACGAACAGGATGCACGTGGGATGGGCAGGGTTTCTGAAGGTGTTCGTGGCATTAGGCTTGGCAAAGGAGATCAAGTGGTTGGCATGGTAGTTGTTCGCCGTGAAGATGCGACCCTACTTGTGGTCTCTGAAAGTGGTATGGGTAAGCGTACTGATATTGATGCCTATCGTCTTCAATCCCGTGGCGGGAAAGGTGTAAAAAATCTCAATGTTACGGAGAAGACAGGTGAGGTCGTGGCGATCAAATCTGTCGTTCCCGATGATCAACTTATGGTCATCACAAGGAAAGGTGTAATAAATCGCCAGCGCATCAACGAGATTAGTGTCATAGGCCGTGTTACTCAGGGGGTCCGTCTTGTGAACTTAGATGAAGGAGATGTAGTCATGGACGTGGCTCGTGTTATCCCCGAAAATGATGAAGACAACTCTCTTGAGGATGTTAGTAAGTCCGATATTGGAGACGTTGCATTAGCACAGAAAGACATAGATACCCAAGATCATACGGATTCTGGAGGCGACTGAAGTTTTCGTCACGCTCGATACTATCAAAGATGCCCATGAACGGATTCGCTCCGTGGTTGCGCACACCCCCCTTCATCATGCTACCGCCCTAGAAGAAGAATTAGGAGGCGAAATACGCCTCAAGCTCGAATCTTTGCAACGTACTGGATCATTTAAGATACGAGGTGCATACAATTTTGTTGCCCAAATGTCAGGGCCAGAAAGTGCAAAAGGCATAATCACATATTCTTCAGGTAACCATGCCCAGGCAGTTGCACTAGCTGCACATCTCCATGGAATTAGGGCTGTAGTAGTAATGCCCGTGACGGCCACGGATGTAAAAATTAAAGGATCTGCACGATTGGGGGCTGAAGTCATCTTAGAGGGTGTGACATCTCTCGACAGGAAGGTGATGGCCGAATCAATCGCAGAAACTGAAGGTTTATCGATCGTTCCTCCTTTTGACCATATGGATATTATTGCTGGACAGGGTACTGTAGGGATTGAGATAGCAGAGGATTGGGAAGATTTCGATACAGTCTTATTGCCCATAGGTGGTGGTGGATTGTGTGGAGGATCGGCAGCAGCCCTTCGGCGACTAAAGCCCGAAGCGACAATTTTGGGTGTGGAACCGAGGGGAGCAGCTTCCATGTTATCTGCCCTAAAAAATGGAGAGCCTGTTAC
>CEUS01056351.1_pt1 | contig 15583 bp, 15 predicted proteins | sample 427031 | NCBI WGS metagenome assembly CEUS01 (sample SAMEA2622837, study PRJEB7988) | marine metagenome | biome: marine biome (ENVO:00000447); feature: marine epipelagic mixed layer (ENVO:xxxxxxxxx); material: "saline water (ENVO:00002010), including plankton (ENVO:xxxxxxxx)" | depth 140 m | reverse complement strand
ATAACCCAAAGGTCGCAGGTTCGAGTCCTGCCCCCGCTACCACTCATCAAATTTCCAAGCTTGGCCTAATTCAGGTATCACGGCTAAATTTGTGTCAGGGCCCGTGGCATTTTTTGTATTTAACACCACTTCCGCAAGGGCATTTTTCATTACGCCCAATTTTCCTTCCAACGGTATTCCTAATTCGTCCTCTCTCCTGGCATTTAGCACACGTACATGCAGGCGGATGAGCATCGTGCCACGAAGTTCTTGAAGTCATAATGTTTACAGCCTTAAATGAAAAATGTGGGCTTCTGAAACAGAAATTCGTTAGAATCTGATGGTCATTGCAATCAGGTTCTAATTGGATCGTTTCCGTAATAGTATATTTGATTTAAACTCGCTTAGTATCGTACCAACAAAGTAACCGGAAAAAATATTTCGAAGCTTTATAAGCTAATGGATGATTTTTTGACACCAACAATTCGTCAGCAAATTCCCCCATTCAGCCTTATGGAATCTTAATTTGGAGAAACCTGGGAATGCCTGGACCATTAGACGGAATAAACATACTGGAATTCACTCAAATCATAGCGGCTCCGTTTGGGGGCATGTTACTCAGCGACATGGGAGCCAACGTAATAAAAATAGAACCTGTGGAGGGAGAACCATGGCGTCTCCACAGTCAGTTTTTACCGAAAGAAAGTAGAACCTATATGGGGCTCAATAGGGGAAAGAAAAGTCTTCCATTAAATTTAAAAGATTCAAAATCCGTAGAGATCATAGAAAAAATTGTTGAATCCATAGATGTTGTTATTATCAACGCAAGGCCTGACGTTCCTAAAACGCTTGGTATCGACTATGAAACTTTATCAACAATAAACCCAAACATCATTTACTGTGATAACACTGCCTTCGGTCGGAAAGGGCCATACAGTCAGCACCCCGGTTACGACATAGTAGTGCAGGCCGTGAGTGGTCTACTTGCAGCAGACAATAAAATAGTTGACGGAGTTCCTCAACAGGTCTCAGCGACAGCCGTTGCCGATTACGGGACTGGTATTTCTATAGCTTGGTCAATATGTGCAGCCCTTTTCTCCAGGGAAAGAACGGGCAAGGGCCAGAAAATTGACACCACCCTTTTGGGAACCGCCCTATCAATGCAGGGTAGCTTCTTTGAACTAAACGAATATACCAAACAACCCAGACTGGATTTTTTGAATGATCTCTCAACACTGCGACAGGCAGGCATACCTTATGAAACTATCCTTAAAGAGCAACAAGAACAAAGTGGTGCGACAGGTGGCACTTCAGCAGCATTCAGAATCTATTACACAACTTATGCCACGTCCGACGGGGTAATAGCCTTAGGTTGTTTAAGTGATCATTTAAGGAAAAAGGCCGCGGATGCGATAGGTTTAAAAGATCCTAGATTTTACGAAGGTTATGACCCTGAAAGCCCAGAAATGCTGCCACGGATTCATTCTGTTCAAGAAGATGCCAAGGAAAAAATATCAGCAAAATCTACTAATGAATGGCTGTCTATTTTTGAAACCGCCGGGGTTCCTGCCGGTCCAGTCAAATTTATTCAAGAACTATTTGATGACGAACAGGTAATAGCAAACGATATGATTGTCGAAGTAGAACATAGTACAGCTGGCAAAATACGAATGGTGGGTCCTATTGTCCAAATGAGTGAGACACCACTAAAAGCCCAATCCGCCTCTCCAGCTCTGGGGGAGCATACTGATGAAATACTTGAAAATCTCGGATACACTCCTGAATTGATAGAGGAATTAAAGCGAACTGGAGTAACCCGCTAAAAATTTTTGAATCCAACATATAAGAGAATTTCTTGATACCACAATATCGACCATATATAATTGTCTAGGTTTGCCGTAGTCAGTGAACAGGCGACCTAGAATTTCCAGATAATTGTGGAGGGAGACCTAAGTAAAATGACCTATATCATTGCTGAACCTTGTGTTGACGTACTCGATAGGGCCTGCATAGATGTCTGCCCAGTCGACTGCATCTACGAGGCAGAGGAGCACAAAATGCTTCTAATAAGTCCTGAGGAATGCATCGATTGTGCGGCCTGCGAACCCGTATGCCCTGTTGCTGCGATCTTTGCTGAAGACGACGTTCCTGCAGAATGGCATAAATATACTGACCTAAACTACGAATATTTCGGACAGGAAAGATAAGAAAACAATATCCCAATTCTCATCGATAGAATTTTAATAGAAAACAATCCGCCGAAAGCTTCCGGCGGTCTATTTATGCCATCGGGCCCGGGAAGTCTAGCTAGACCTTCCGGGCCCTGCTGTTATTGGATAAAACAGGAGTATCTAAAATGAGAAGTATAGATTCCACACCTGAATTTGTTGCTGCAACCTATGCGCGCATGTCTGAGAACATATCAATTTTAAGAAATCGCCTCAACCGCCCATTAGGACTTGCCGATAAAGTCCTCCTCTCCCATTTAGATGATGCACAGAATCAAGAATTGATCTCCGGCTCCAGTTACTTAAAGGTGCGACCCGACCGAGTAATGCTCCAAGACGTTCTTGGGCAGACCGGAATGCTTCAATTCATGCAAACACTGAAACCAACAGTCGCTGTCCCTACAACAATTCACTGCGACCACCTAATACAGGCTCGAAATGAAGGAGTCCAAGACTTAAAAGAATCTCTGGCGGAAAACGATGAAGTATATAATTTTCTAAAATCCGCAGCCGCAAAATACGGTGCGGGATTCTGGGGTCCAGGAGCCGGAATCATTCATCAAGTTAACCTAGAGAACTACGCATTTCCTGGTTCAGTAATAATCGGCACAGATTCTCACACTCCCAATGGCGGCGGACTAGGATCGTTTTCGGTAGGAGTCGGAGGGGCAGACGCGGTTGAAGTAATGGCGGGACTTCCTTGGGAAGTACTTTACCCGAAAAAAATAGGGGTGCAACTCACGGGAGAATTGAGTGGGTGGACCGCACCGAAGGACGTCATACTCTATCTGGCGGGGCGCCTCACTGTTTCTGGGGGCACTAACAGTACTATTGAATACTTTGGGCCTGGAGCAGAGTCGATCAGCTGTACTGGCAAGGCAACAATTACTAATATGGGCGCAGAACTAGGCGCAACCACTTCAATATTCCCATACGATGAAAGAATGGCACGCTATCTGTCTGCGACTGATCGAGAAAATTTAGCCCACCTTGCCAACGAAAACAAGGATCTTTTGACACCTGACCAGGAGGTAGTCGATGATCCAGAATCATACTTTGATGTGCTTGTAAAAATAGATCTGTCAGCTCTAGAACCACACGTTGTTGGACCTCATTCCCCCGATCGCGCAAGGCCTCTTTCACAACTAGCTCATGAGGTAAACGATGCCTCGAATGATTTCATTGAAGATGTCTCAGCGACGTTAATTGGCAGTTGCACAAACTCTTCCTACGAGGATATGAGTAGAGCAGCAGATGTCGCAAACCAGGCTATTGCCAAAGGCGCGCAAGCAAAAGTTCCCTTAATGGTTACACCTGGTTCGGAACGTGTCAGGGCCACAATAGAACGTGATGGCCAGATGGAATCCCTGCGTTCGATCGGAGCTACAGTATTAGCTAATGCATGTGGTCCATGCATAGGCCAATGGAAAAGATCTCAGGATGATTCCACAAAGCCTAATTCTATCGTAACTTCCTACAACCGAAATTTTCCGGCTAGAAACGATGGACAACAGACAACCATGAACTTTATTGCCAGTCCTGAAGTGACAACAGCTTTCGCGCTGGCAGGATCTCTAACGTTTAACCCAATAACAGACAACCTTACAAGCGATGACGGAACATCGTTCAAGCTGAGTCCTCCCGCCCCCGCCCCAGAAGTACCTTCCAACAATTTCGAAGGGGGACGACAACAATTTTTTGCCCCACCTGAGGATGGAAGCAACATCACGGTTGATGTAGCACCTGACAGTAACCGAATACAAATACTCAAACCTTGGGACCCATGGGATGGGGAAGACATAAGTGATGCAGTTGTTTTATTGAAGGCGCAAGGAAAATGTACTACCGACCATATTTCTCCGGCTGGCGTATGGCTAAGTCTTCGCGGACATCTCGACAAATTTTCAGACAACATGTTCATGGGGGCAGTCAACGCTTTCACTGAAGAAACAGGAAAATCCACCAACGCTTTAACTGGAGAATCAGGAAAAGCTATTTCTCAAAATGCTCGAGATTACAAAGCATCGGGCCAAAAGTGGATAGTTGTAGGTGATGATAACTATGGAGAAGGAAGTAGCAGAGAGCACGCAGCCCTGTCTCCAAGACTACTTGGCGGGTCAGCTGTCATTGCAAGAAGTTTTGCCAGAATACATGAAACGAATTTAAAGAAACAGGGATTGCTCGCCTTAACTTTTGATGACCGCGAAGATTATTCTAAAATCAGGGAGGATGATCGTGTCGATATAGTCGGACTTTCTGACTTATCTCCTGGAGAAAAAGTCGACTGCAAAATACATCATTCTGATGGAACTTCAGATACTATTCAACTAAATCACACTTATAGCGAAACCCAGATAGAATGGTTTCGAAAAGGATCATTCCTAAATTTGTTTCACAGCAGTTAGCAGCTCACAAGACATAGTGTCAGCTAACCTGTCCATATAATTCCTCTAACTCATTTTGGTATTTTTCGTAAAGCAATGAGTTAGAGGGATCTTTAAGGTCTGGATCATTTCTCAATATTCTCTCAGCTTCTACTTTGGCCAAGGATAGAAGGTCTGAATCCTCAATTTGAGCGACCTTAAACAAAGGTGATCCACTCTGTCTTGTACCAATATAATCACCTGGACCTCGAAGTTTTAAATCTATTTCTGCCAAGGTGAATCCATTGGCATTTTTCCTCAGGGCATCCATTCTGGCAACAGCATTTTCACCGGGATTTTCAGCCATTAAAATACAAAGACTTTGATGTACCCCACGGCCTACACGTCCTCTAAATTGATGCATCTGCGCAAGTCCAAACCTATCCGCCCCATCGATGAACATGACAGAGGCATTGGGAACATCCACCCCTACTTCCACCACAGCGGTTGCAACGAGAACTTGCAAGGACCCTTCTCTAAACCTATCCATTACAACTTCTTTTTCCTTTAACGTCATTCTTCCGTGAAGTAACCCAACCGTGAGGTCTGGAAACACTTGAGTTGACAGCCTCAAATGCTCCTCTACCGCTGCTCTCGCTTCAACTGATGCAGATTCGTCTATAAGTGAAAAAATTATGAACGCCTGTCTTCCCTTTTTTATCTCTTGCCTTATCACGTTATATACATTGGCACGCCTTTGAGAGGGTTCCACCACCGTCTGTATAGGTTTCCTTCCCCCAGGCAGTTCATCAATTACAGAAAGATCCAAATCCCCACACATAACTAACGCAAGGGACCGAGGTATAGGAGTGGCAGACATTACCAGAAGGTGAGGCCGAGGGTCACTTTCCTGTAACAAAGCCCGTTGCATAATTCCAAATCTGTGCTGTTCGTCCACTACCACTAATCCTAATTTCTTGAAATTAACGGCTTCTTGCAACAAGGAATGAGTACCTACCAAAATGTCTACTTCCCCGGACGAAACGGCAGACTGAATCCTCTTTTTATCTTTACTAGACATACTCCCGGTAAGAAGAGCTAAAGTTAGTGTACGAGAGGTACCTTCAATCTGAATATGCATTATGTCGCGTCCTTCCGGGGACTCTGATCCAAGAAGGTTGGTTATTGTTAAATAGTGTTGTTCCGCTAGGATTTCAGTTGGTGCCATGATCGCTGACTGTAACCCATTGGCCGCAGCACAGAGCATAGCGGCAGCGGCTACCACGGTTTTCCCACTACCGACGTCACCTTGGAGAAGTCTTCTCATAGCCACCGAAGAATTTATATCCTCTAGTACTTCTTTAAGAGCGGATGTTTGCCCAGACGTTAAAACAAATGGCAGAGATGAGACAAAATTAGTGACAATTTCACTCGACGGGAGAGGAATGGAAGCTTTATCCAGTTTCCATTCACTTTTTCTTTTCTGAGAAACCAATTGGACTAAGAAAAGCTCGTTGAAAGCCAATCTTCTTCTGGCGTCTTCAAGAGCCTTAATATTATTTGGGTAGTGATATCGAGATATGGCCTCTGAAAATCCCATCAATCCGCTTCGACCCAATACGGCGTTTGGAAGGAATTCCTCTATTTTGTCCACCGCTGAGGCCAAAGCTGTCCTAACAACATTTCTTAGACTTTTGCCATTAACGCCAGCCACCATGGGATAAATAGGAACGATCCTGCCTGTATGGAGATTCTTTTCACCTCTCCGCAGGACCTCATAAACGGGTGAGTCAAAAGTAAGCCGTCCGGCAAAATTTGAAACGTCACCACTCAGCATTACTTCAGTTCCTGACTGCAAATCTTTTGCAGCCCATTGTTGTCCAAACAAAGTTACTTTTATGTTTCCAGTTTCATCATAAAGTGTAACGATAATCCTTCCTTTTCTCTTTCCTCTTCCAGGAAGTAATGAAACATCCCAAACTGTTGCCAATATACTTTGTTTTTCTCCTGCAACCAGCGAAGCGATCTTTCTTACCTCAGAGTAGTTATCATGACGGTGTGGAAAATGAAATATAAGATCACTGATCGTTTCAATCGAAAATCCAGTTTTTAGCAAATCCCACATTTTGCCTCTGCTATATAGCTTCAACTCCCTTACACTGGAATGAAGGGGAAGATCCATTACCCTGGAACTATTTCTGATCCTATTGCCACTCACTTGTTTACTTCTTCCAAGTGAAGAATCAACCAAATTAATGGTTTTTGTCGCCCAAGCCTCACGTTCGGCAAGTGTTATTCGCGAATATGGAACCATTTCGAACTTACTAATGGAGGAAAGTTCTTCAAAGTTAGATGCCAAAAACTGATCTAAACCGCCAATAACGACTGAGTCAGAATATCCAATATCTTTCTCTTGGTACAAAATTCTGACCAGCACTGAAGCTATATGTGAGTATCTCTGCATACAACAAGTTTATAGGAATTTATTAACACCCAATAAAATCCAATTGCTTTAATTATTTACCTTCATTTATTTAAAAACACCTTCAAGAAAATAGAATTGAAACAATGTATTCATAATTCGGCTGTTTCCCTTCAATTATTTGGATAGATTCATGATAAAAATCCCCAAATTGGTCCGATAAAGTTCTCTCCACATTCAACCTCTCCAAATCACTCACATGTTCCCCCAACAAAATAGTAATTTGATCACATTTGTCCGCATCTGAAAATTTGAGAGCCTCTAGCAGAATTTGTGGAGCAGTACCCTTGAGAGACAGGGGGGATTCGTCCAAAATCGCGCCGTACTTCCCCGACTCAAACTGTATCTCCCCAATTTGAACCGTCCTCTGCGCCTTAAAGAGCAAAAGTGTTTTCACGTTGCTCATGACTTCCAGTAGAGTTTTTTGGTTTACCTCGACCGTAGCATCACGGTCAAATTCCACCGAACATTCAAGACCCTCCGCGATCGTGGTCGTGGGAATGACCACTACTGAAGTCTTGGATAGATTGGCCGCTTGTTCTGCTGTAGACACAATATTTTTGTTGTTCGGTAACAAAAGTAATGATTCGCATTCTATAGAATCCAACACACCTACAATGTCAGCTACACTGGGATTCATGCTATCACCACCAGAGATAATCGCCGCAGCGCCGTTTTCGCGAAATATTTGCTCAAGCCCTATTCCTGAAGCTACAACTACAAGACCTGTCTGACTGCTTATGCCAGTAAGATTTTGACCCTCTCGCTCTTTCATCTCTCTTGACTCAAAATCCACAATTTCTTCCGACTGGCTTTCCATATCCTCAACAGAAACAGCGGATATGGAACCTATATTGGTGGCGGCATTAATGGCATTCCCTGGAGTCCTAGTATGGATATGGATACGAAAAATCCCATTATCTCCAGCGACCACCAAGGAGAAACCTAAATCTACAAATATTCTTCTTACAGCATCATTTTGAAGATCAGTTTCTACGACAAACTGTGTGCAATATCCATAATCATCCCCTGTAATCTGGTGATCCTTAATCAAATTCTGGACCCCTTCCCCACCTTTTTCAGGAATCCTCAACTTTACATCTGCGGTTTCCACATCTAAACCCGATAAATGAATGTGAATGCCCTGAAGGAAAACCTCCAACCCGTAAGCTCCTGCATCAATCACGCCCGCATCTTTCAGGAGTTCGAGATAATCAGGAGTGCTGTCGACAGATTCTTTTGCCCTTATTAATAGATAACCTAATATATCTCTAAAGGTTAGTTCTTTATTACTTTGACGTTTAGATTCTTCAGCGACGTCTCTTAGGAGTGTGAGTATCGTTCCTTCGGTTGGATTAGAGATAGCGTTATAGGCACTATTATAAGCAGCGGTTAAGCTTGACGATAAAGTATCTGGGTCAGAGAGATTTTTATCCTTTAAGCCAAGGTAGATTCCCTTAAATATTTGGGACAAAATAATGCCGCTGTTACCTCGGCCCTCCCATAACGCGGCATCACACATAAGTTTTGCTAAATCCTGAACAGAATAGCTATCTGCATATTTAACACGTTTTCTAATACCCCGTAACGTTTGATACATATTTGTCCCTGTATCTCCGTCAGGCACGGGGAACACGTTTAGGTTATTGATGGCCTCAACATGTCTTTCAAAGTAAGCAGTTGCCGCCACAAATACGTCATAAAAAATTTTGGAGGTTGGCAATTCATTAGTCATAATTTTCAATACAAATACTACGCCATTTCGACCTCTATGTGATGTCCAATGTGATAAGCTTAGGAGTGGTTTCTGCCTTTATATAGGCTCACTGGGGTATTTACCTGTATGAACCAACCTGATGGCAAAAACAATCTAACTTATTTATAAAATTTCAAGATACATCAAGTGCATTCGGGATGAAAATATGGCAAGTTGTCAAATTTGTAATAAAACAGGGATATCCGGAAACAATGTTAGCCATTCAAAAAGGCGTACAAGAACCCGCTGGCGCGCCAATATACAGAGGGCTTTCGTTGAAATAGGGGGCGTTATGCAAAAAGCCAACGTTTGTACCCGATGTCTGCGAACCCAATACAAGCATTCAATGAAGGATTAGACCCCTCAAAGAATTTAGAATCTGTAATGCATTTCTTAACCTCTCCTGAAAGGCTCTCTCCGTTGACACCCTCAACTCAGGATTAATATCATTACAAGTGGCTTACTCGCATCCATTAAGACTCCACAATTCCTACATCAGTTTAAGGTGGTCGTAAATGCCTGAATACACAAAATCAGAATCAATGGAATGGGCCCGAGAGACATTGAGAGGTCAGTGGTCCACCCTAATGACCCCTTTTACATCTGATGACGATATAGATGAAGAAGGTCTGAGAAGAAATATCAGGCACGTAAAGAATCTTGGCGTTCGAGGAGCGGGATGCACCTGGGGAATGGGTGAATTCTGGACTCTGACTCAAGAAGAACGAATGCGGGTCTACGACATAGTAGGCGATGAGGCTGGGCATGATTGGCCGATTGGAGCGCACGTCTCTCACACCTCAATGAAGGATATGCTCGACCTTGCAGAACATGCAGAACGAACAGGATTTGATCTCCTGATTGTGGCAGCCCCTTATTTTGTGACTAAGCTAGAGACTCAAGTCATTGAGTGGGTCAGAACCCTAGCAGACAACACCAACTTGGCAATCATGTACTACAACTCCCCCCAATTTGGGCTAGTTATGAGCTCTGATGGCCTGGGACAAATTTGCGAAATACCGAATGTCGTTGGAGTGAAAGAAGCCAGTTTCAACCAGGACCTTTCCGTGGAAACTCATTTAAAAATCGGCGATCGAGCAATAATAAGTACCCCTGACGAATGGATATTCCACAAAGGTAAAGAATTAGGGTTTGAACAACAGGTGATGTTTGCCAACACTTCTGACTGGAGATTCGATACTCCAGAGAACAACCACTACGTCAAATTCATTGAGAAAGTAATGCAAGGGGATCTAGATAATGAATACTATGCTGACCACATAGCCCCTATCAAGGCAGTATCTGACAAATGGTGGCAATACACTGTAAAGAAGATGGGAGGAGCTTTGCCAGCATCAATGTGTAAATATTGGGGAGAATTGATGGGTATGGCTGGAGGACACGTTAGAATGCCACTGACAGACCTTACCGATGAAGAAAAAAAAGAACTTGCTGAAGACATCTCTTCAGTAAAAAACTTGTGAAGTAGACGTGAGATGAAGTTGCTCTTAGATACAAATTGTTTTCCAAGACAAATAAGGTAGTGTAGAAATGATTCTAATGGTTAGCGTTCAAGACCTATATGAAGCAAAACAGGCACTAAAAGGTGGCGCAGACATAGTAGATGTGAAAAATCTGCAAGAGGCCCTTGTCGGGTCTGCCCACCCCAATACTGTGAAACAGATTAGAGACGAGGTCCCTTCAGCCCATCACGCAAGCGTTACTTTGGGAGTCGTACCCGACCAAATTGGAACAGTCTCGATGGCCGTTTATGCCGCAGGATGTCTCGAAGCCACATCAGTCAAAGTCGGGTTCATGGTCAGTGAATACGAGGTAGCTCTCGAAACTCTCCAAGCCTCGAAACAAGCTTTACAGGGAACCAACACAAAACTTATCGGATCACTCTTCGCAGACAATCTCATCCATGATGGGGGGCTTGATCCTGACCTAATGATAAAACTGGCAAAGGAAAGCGACTGTGATGGATGGCTAATAGATACATTGGTAAAAGATGGAAGGAATCTTTTTGACTTCATCCCAGAGGAAAGACTGAAGGAAATGGTTCTGGAAGGAAAAGAACTCGGAATGAGTACAGCCTTATCAGGTCACCTGAAAATGACTGACTTAGATGAACTAGCGAGAGTGAATCCGGACATAGTTGGGGTTAGAGGAGCAGTGTGCCAAAAAGGTGATAGAGACTCTAGAGTACACTGGGAATCAGTATCTAAATTTAAGAGTGAATTGGATAAAAGACAATCAGGTGAGGTCGATGCTTACGCCACAATTAATGGCGGCACATCACCATCTACTGAGAGCGGAACCGATTGGATAGTTATAGATGGCACCGGTAAAAACTGCGCGGGAATAATAGCTGCTTTAAGTGAGCAGGTAGCCAGCGACAACGAATCTATCGTCGAAGTGATCATACCCGACGTTCTGAACACTTATGACCTGATTATGTGGGCTGAAAAAAACAACCACAACATCCTAACTCAGAAAAAGGATCCCGAAGGATCTCTTAGAATGCTAATCCAGCCGTAGTGCATTTATTACTTAAATACTGCTCATAAAAGAACAAAAAAACACTCGTGCCAGCAACAGTACGAGTGTTTTTTGTTAGGATTGTGGGAAGGTATTCGCATCCGAGGTATTCAACATAAATGAAATACAGTCTTGAACAAATAATTAATATGGTTAGTGACATCGTATTCATTTTCGTAATGATCGCAATCTGTGTGATCGTGTATGTGTCGGCTAGAAAAATTAACCGTGTCTCAGAGTCGGCAAGAAGAACCGTAGAGAAAGTTGAGAACATAACAGACTCTGTGAGTGATTCCGCAGCTAAAAGTGGCGGATTTATATCGGGAGTCATCAGAGCCTTAGGGTATTTATCAGGGACGAGTTACAATAAAGACGAATAGAGTCAACCATTTGGAGGGAACCGATGGCTAATGATGGTAGTGGGTTCACCACTGGGTTACTTGTTGGTGGAATAATTGGGACGATTGTAGGAATACTTATAGCTCCCAAACCTGGAGAGGAAACTCGGGCTGACTTACTAGAAAAAAGTGATCTTATCCGGAATAAGGCTGACGAATTTTCAGAAACAATCAGGGATAGGGTTGGCCCCACAGTTGAAGCAACACGAGATAAATTAATTCCCGCTATGGAAAATGCAAAAGAAAAAGTTATCCCTCTAGTTGAACAAGTGAATGAGCGCTTTGCTGACTTCTCTTCGACAAATGCCGAATCCAATATACCGAAGACTCCCCTGAAGGATGACGCTTCCGAACGTTCTTGATAAAGACATATCCAACTAAATTTCTATGTGTCTCTCCGATTACTCCTAGGGTAAGACCCAAGTATTTTCATTGTGGATACTTGTGTATTAAGAGCATCCAGTGCTTCAGTTACATTGGAATCAGATCGATGTCCTTCAATATCTACTAGAAAAACATACCTGCCAAGACTTTTCTTGTTCGGGCGAGACTCAATCTTAGCCAGATTTATGTTCCGGGACGCAAATTCCCTCAAGGACTGACTCAATATTCCAGGAGAATCATCACGATACTCAAACCATAGAGATGTCATATCGGATCCAGTCCGACGTTCATCTAAATGAGACAGAACCACGAACCTCGTCTCATTATTAGGTCTATCTTCCACATTCTCCAAAATGATTTCAGCTCCGTATATTTCTGAGGCCCGCTTGCTTGATATCGCTGCAGTTGATCTGTCTGACTCCATCATTTCTTTGACTGCAGCAGAGTTACTAAGAGAAGCGATTAATTCAGCCTCCGGAACATTTTTCCTCAAAAACTCACGGCACTGACCTAGAGATTGAGGATGAGACAACACGGTTTTTATTTCCTCAAACTCAACTTGGGTTTGCGCCATTAGGCATTGATTTATTGTCACGACCGTTTCTCCACAAATAGAAAGATCAGAATCGTGAATGAGTAGGTCGAGAGTAAATGTCACACCACCTTCTATACTGTTTTCTATAGGCACCACGCCTTCATCAGCGTCCCCCACAACTACAGACGCCGCCACAGCAGGAATGGAATCTGCGGGCACAAGAATCGCCTCTGCATCCCAGTCACGTGCAGCCTGTTCACTATAGGTTCCTGGCGGTCCCAAATATGCCACTTTCTTTACCAAAACATTAAACCTCTTCCACCAATAAAGGAGCCAATTCTGCCTCAATTTCACCTATTACAAGGCGAGATACATCTGCCACGAGGTCTATACCGGCCATTTCAAAAAGTTTCTCATTATCCTGTTGATTCAACACGGAAACTGTTGTCTGGACATTGTATTTTTCCTTGGCAATCTGACAAACAATCAGATTGATGTGATCTTGTCCAGTTGTAGCGATGAACACGTCCACTCTATCGAGGCCAGCCCCTTCCAAAACACTCAGTGAAACACCATCTCCCAAAATGCAAATTTTCCCGACAGATTCGTTCAAAATATCAGCCTTACCCTTGTCCGAATCTATCATCACTACCTCAGATCCTGACTCCAGCAACCGGCTAGCGAGGGTGGATCCTACCCTGCCCGCTCCTAGTATTGCTACATACATTCTCAGAGACTCCTGTTAAGCCATGGCCTTTTCGAACAGTTGATCGGCAACTATTCTTCTACTAACTACAGTATCAATGCCTAATTTTCCAAATATTTCTGCCACTTCGGAATCATTCAGTACACACACTATTCTCGGAATCTGGATAATGTTTTTAGCAATTTGCACAGCCATCAAATTAATCGTTTGCGAGCCCGTGCAAGCTATCAAAATGTCAGACTCGTGAGCTGATGCTCTTCGCAAGTCTCTTTCAGAGCAACCATCGCCTAATGTGGGAACGATACGAGCCGTATCAATCCTTTCCTGTGGCAATAAACTAAAAGCCTTATCATTCTTATCTAAAACCCTTACGATGTTGCCCGAATCAGAAAGCATAATAGCCACAGAAGATCCTAATTCTCCGCACCCTACAATTAATATTCTCCTGGAACGGTATACTGGTGCCAGATGGGAAGATCTAGGTTGATCTCTATCAGCCATCATGTTGACTCTCCTATACGATTAGAACCTCCACTCGAAGATGGCCTACAGGTAATCACAGAGCATGGGGCATGCTCCAACACATATTCCAAGGAGTCAGTCAATTCATAGCATTCATGATAATCAGATTTGGGAGGTAAACCAATAACTATTGTCTCACTTCCTTCTTCAATAGCATGGGAAACTACTGCACCACCAATAAACCTTGACTGGATAATTTGGCTCTTAGGCCTAATTTTCATATTTCTGGACAATGCTTCCATTCTATTCAGTGCGTCCTCTGCCTTATCCGTAAGATCGGGAATTTCCCGATCCACTTCTACATTTCTAGGAATTTCAATAACATATACTAGTGAGAGCTTATCTTTGGTCTCTTTCGATAAACGTGAGGCAACCTTAGTGACCTCCACATCTGAGTAAGTACCATTCAATATTGCTATCATAATACCTCTGAAATACCCCGGCTTAATAATTTCGCTGATTCTCAGTAAATCTTTATCAACACCGTCAGCTGATGGAAGAGGAGTGTTTGATTGACATCACGTAACTCCTAATTCTGATTCTGCCATCTGGTTTCCATCTTCAGAAATAGAGTCCAATGACTCTAACGAACTGTCATGCGCGGCGATGACAACTAAGTCACCAGTCTTCAATTTTTCGTCAAGACTCGGATTGAGTATAACTTTTCTTTTACGGCACATTGCAAGTGGTGACAAACCATAACTATCTCTAGGACTGGTGAAGCCTAGCTCAGACAAACTAGACCCGTTGAAGTGGGTCGGCACTGTGAACCTGCTAATGCCATAATTAGAAGTTAACTCTAGATACTGTTCAACACTGGCATTAAAAAAACTGTGGGCCAGTCGTGTGCCCATTTCTTCCTCAGGTTGTACAACTCGGTCCACCCCTATTCGATTCAGTGTATTTGCATGCAAAGAATCTCTTGCTCGTGCTACTACCAGTTTCACTCCAATTGTCTTCAGAAGTACTGCTGCCATGACACTTGAGACTATATCGGTTCCAATTGCAACCACAGCGGCATCATAATCATGTACACCTAGATCTCTGAGCACATTTTCATTAGTGCAATCCGCAGTAATTGCATAAGTCGCCTGACCCAAAACCGATTGGACTCTCTCTTCATCACTATCTATCGCTAGCACGTCGTGACCGAGGTTGTATAACGTCCTGGTTGTACTTACTCCAAATCGGCCAAGCCCGATAACCGCCACTTGTTTCTTATCCATATTCTGCCATCCTTACTCTGAAAGATATTTGGAAGAAGATATAAGCAATTCCCACTTGATATTAAGTCACCCAATTGTAACCGCTTCTACTGCCTTTCTATAATGATTTACGTCCTTATTGGGAACCATCTTTAGACCAATAATTAGAGGTCCCACCCTGCCTACTAACATCGTTAGGATAACAATCAATTGACCCAACGGGTTTAATTGAGCAGTTATGCCAGTACTAAGACCGACGGTTCCATATCCAGAAAATGATTCGAACATGATGTCTCTGAGAGGTATTGCACTGTTAGTAATCGCCAACCCGAGGGTACACAGGAAAACGAAGCCTATCGAAATGACAAGTATTGCATAAGACCTGCGTATTGTGAGTTGATCAATTTCTCGACCAAATGCCGTTAAATAACTCCTCTCCCGAATCAATATATATATGCTCATTATAATAATGAAAAAAGTGGTA
>CEUS01084164.1_pt1 | contig 15588 bp, 15 predicted proteins | sample 427031 | NCBI WGS metagenome assembly CEUS01 (sample SAMEA2622837, study PRJEB7988) | marine metagenome | biome: marine biome (ENVO:00000447); feature: marine epipelagic mixed layer (ENVO:xxxxxxxxx); material: "saline water (ENVO:00002010), including plankton (ENVO:xxxxxxxx)" | depth 140 m | reverse complement strand
CCTCGCCTGGACTCTTGAGCGCCTTACGCAAGGCGAGATTGTCAATCGCGTCGAGGTCGATACCAAAACCCGCAAATGGTCCCTGGTTGCCCTCGAAAGGATGCTAGCGCTCCCCTAACCCCTTAGCCTCGGCAGAGAGGCAATGACCCCTTACTTGGAACGATTGCAGACCCAGCTCCGAAATTGGGCAACAGGCCCGGAAGGCCGACTGTCCCCTTTAGCTCGTCACATCTACGCCTCCGGTTCACTGGGAGGAAACGCACTAGGTCGAACCCGTGACCTATGGCTAATATTCTTCTACCTCGGCGACGGAGATCTTGAACGCCGGGGTGGGGCTTTTGCCATTGGTGCCGTCCTCGTAATTGGCCGACTAATCGAAGCCTTCGACGATCCCCTCATTGGCTATTGGAGCGACCGTACTCGCTCCCGTCTGGGACGCCGCATCCCCTTCGTTCTAGCTGCCACTCCCTTGATGGCCGTCCTCTTCATACTCCTATGGATACCACCTAACCCCGGAGAGACCCTGGGTAATGTGGTCTACCTATTTGCCATATTCTGGTTCTTCAATCTCTTCTCCACACTCTCTGGTGGGCCCATGGAATCCCTGCTGCCGGAAATAGCACGTCATAGTGAAGACCGACTCAGCATCGTGAGCTGGCAGGTTGTATTTGGCCTTCTTGGCACGGTCCTCGCCTTCGTGGGAACTAGCCTGCTCAAGGACGCCTTTGGATTTGTCTCTATGGCGATCATTATTGCCATCGTTGCTTTCGCCTCTCGCTACATCGCACTGGCAGGAGCCTGGAAACGCTCAATTGAGACTTCAAAGGGAATCTACTCTGAAGATGTCTCCAATGAACAGAGCTCCACTTGGAAAGCCATCACAACCTGCCTGAGAAATGACCAGTTTTTGGTCTTCCTTCCTTCGTTCGTCCTGTACAGCGTTGGAGTCCAAGTCATCACCGGCGTGCTTCCCTTTTACGCGGCCGCTGTCCTAGGGAAGGAGGAGGAAGGCACAACTGTCGCAATTCTTACAGGCTCCGCACTCGGCATGCTCTTGCTTATCCTCCCGCTTGTCGTCCGTCAATCTCGGCGTTATTCCAAGCGACAGGTCTATAGATGGGGCATGCTCTTTGCCGCACTCTATTTCCCGTTGTTCGCATTTGCAGGTTTTCTCCCTACCATCCCACCGATGGCACAAGCTATCGCCTACGCACTTCTCATTGGTGTTGCTCTTGCTCCAGCCCAAACCTTCCCCAATGCACTCATCGCAGACATTACCGATTACGATACCTTGCGGACAGGCCTTCGACGCGAGGGCACTTTCTATGCCACTCAAGCTACTCTCGAGAAGGTCGCGGGAGCTGCTGGGCCAGGTATTCTCATTGCCCTGCTCGCTCTCGGAAGCACCACTGATGACTCGTTGGGAATTCGCCTTGTCGGACCGGTCGCTGGACTCCTTACCTTGCTAGGTTATTTAGTGTTCCGACGCTACTGGCTGCCTGATGTAATTACCGCCGAATCTATCAATAGTCGTTCAATCACTCGCAGCGACTGACCGATTCTTTTCCGATCTCTTCCAGCATCGCGAAAACCCTCTAGGGGAAGCGGGGGGGGGAGCAAGAACAGGATCATGTACCTTCGTCATAGGAATGCTCCCAACAAATATGGTACGTGCCTGGAGGGAGAACGGTTTGCCCGGCAGGGTGAGGGCGCGTACGTTGGCATTCCCGAGAGCGTCAGAAGAATCGCGCTTTTAATGGTGGCGGGGATTGGCGGAAAGTATCGACGAGAGTGGCTCGCAAGGCAGCCCAATACGGGCGAAAAAGGGAATCCTAACCAAACAGACATTCGCGGCGTTTGAACTTCGCGACTTCCGACTGTTATGGGGGAACAATTTCAGCTATGCACTGGTGCAAGGTATTCAGCGCTTTGCCTTTGTCTGGCTGGCTGGAGATCTCAGTAAAGAAAACCTAGTACTAGGCCTGGTGACATTCGGACTAGGCATCCCCGTGTTCTTCTTAACCCTGCCCAGTGGTGTTCTCTCAGACCGTTGGGATCGCCGCCGGTTGCTCTTTCTAAGTCAGTTCTGGGTTCTCGCAACCTCGCTTTTAACAGCAATTCTGATTTGGACAGGCGCAATGGGCGTACCCATGGCTATCGGTATGGCAATCCTGATCGGTGTTGGAGTTGCTGTTGGCCAACCAGTAAGGCAGGCCCTTGTACCAGCAGTAGTGCCACAAAACCGGCTGATGAATGCAATCACCCTTAATAGTCTGGGACAAAACGTATCGCAGATTATTGGTCCCCTCATTGGTGGAGCAGCGATCGACATTTGGGGAAACGGAGGAGGCTTCGCACTCCAAGCGGTACTAATGGGAATCGGACTAATATTCCTAGTCCCTCTGAAAGTACCCGAAGCCGAACGGGTCGCACGAATTGGACGACAGCTGCTCAAGGAAATGATGGGGGAGATCCGCGAGGGATTTAGCTTTGTTAAGGGAGCGGTAGACATCCGCACACTCTTTTTCCTACTTCTGGCCTCATCACTAGTAATTATGGGTCCCTGGCAAGCCCTATTGCCCAGAGTAGCGGAAGAGCAACTGGGTGCCGAAGCCTTTCAAACAGGCGTTCTGTTTGGAGCAATGGGGGTAGGAACTGTGATTAGCTCACTTATTCTTGCTTCGATTCCCAGGCTAGAAAATGCCGGCGGTTGGTTTACTGTCACTCTAATCACCGGAGGGAGCCTGGCAGTAGGGATCGGGCTCTCCCACAACTACCTGCTGACAGTGCTATTCATGTTTGCAAGCGGCTTAAACGCTGGCTTCTTCATCAACCTAAACCTAACGTTGATCCAGGCACACACACCCAGTGACGTAATGGGACGCGTTATGGCTATTTATACCCTCGTACTAATGGGAGGCTCACCCTTCGGTGGTCTCATGGCGGGCGGGGGTGCCCAACTGATAGGAGCAGGAGAGATGTTTGCGTTATCCGGTGCCGCAGTGGCAATAGTAGCTTCGGTTTTCCTTGTCACGCAGCCAACGCTGCGTCGAATGCCCTCCCATCCGGAGGAACAAGAGGAGCGTGCCTCGGGATAGGGGTAGCGCAGGGGCAGAAACCTGAGCTACGGTCAGGCTACCGGCACTGCACCGGAAAGGGAGACGCCATGAGGAGTACCGAAGAGCACCTTGCCGATCTAGAAAAGCGATTGTCTACGCTTGAGAACGAGCGGGGAGTAATCGCAAACATGCACCGCTACGCTCACAGTATCGATTATGGGCTGGAGCGAGAGTGGGTGGACTGCTTCACTGAGGATGGTGTGTTCGACATCCGGATGCAACCAGACTTCAACCGGCCTGGAACTCGGGTTGACGGACGACAAGCGTTAACTGCTTTCATCGCTACTCACACCAGAGCCCCAGAAACATGGCACAAACACATGATGGTGCAACCACGCATCTCCCTAAACGATGGCACTGCCAGAGTGGAGAGCTTCTTCACAAGGCTGGACGAGGACGAAATGGGAGAACCCTACGTTCTGGTGTTCGGACGCTACAAAGACAATGTGCAGCATTGCCAGGATGGGCGCTGGCGCTTTAAGGAGCGGATAGTCGAGATCGAGGCCATCCAACAACGTCCGGCACCTGCTGCGGAAAACAGGTAGGCCTAACCTGGCGGATGGCAAGCTCCAAACGTAGAAATTTCTCAACCCCTCCGGTGACATTGAGGAAGGCACCTACTAGATCACAGGGATTCCCTGGTATCTAAATCAACAAGCGTGATCGCCGTCTCTATTCGAGCTGGAAGCACTCATACTCACAAATTAAAAGCACGAAGAAATTGGCATGGGCTAACCTACTTGGCAGTTGTTCTCCCGCGGCGGCTTTGGAAGCGATCAAAGACATCCTTAAGCGCCACTACAAGAAAAAGGACGACCACGAAGAGTAACCGCCCTGCATTGCCGTCAATGGCAAGGGTTACGGCTACCAGGGCTATTACAGCGGCAGCGATGCCAACAACTGTGCGTCGGGTACCCACAAGTACGATCAAACCAACCCCGAGCATTACAAGACCCGAAAGGGGTAAAAGCGCCCAGGCAACACCGATCGCGGGGGAGGCTCCCCTGCCACCGTTAAAGGCTAGCCAAGGTGGGAGAACATGCCCAGCTATAACGAGACCCCCTCCTGTGAGCACGACCCACTCATCTCCAGTGATTGCAAGAACGATTGCAAGGGCAATGGCACCCTTAAGTAGATCCAAAATGGTGGCTACCACCACCAGCCAGATGCCGCCAAGATGCAGCAGGTTCCCAGAACCAACATTACCATCGCCAGTAGCCCGCAGATCAACTCCATACCGGTAGCGAGCAAGCAACCAAGAGAACGGGACCGAACCGGCAAGGAACGCAATCAGCAGGGCAAGGATGTCAATAGCCATCTTTGTATGCAGAAATCGTACGCCTTCCGCCAGAAACGGCGGCAAAGGCGACTTTGTTAATCACCACTTAAACACCCGAAGCTAATGTCACTCAAGCGAAGAGCCAGCCTGATCGACTGGACAAAACATGCAGGGAGTAATTACTACGTTTAACCCCTTCTACCTCAAGACCTTTAGCCCGGAGCGGCTGCGATGGCTGCTGCTCCTCATCACCGGCCTAGCGGCGTTCGCACTAGCAACAATCGCATGCAGTTCGGGCGACGACTCCAAGAACCCCGCTGCAACCGCGAAGGAAACCAGCAACCAGCAGGCCAATGGGGAGAAGGCCAACCCCTATGAGGACCTCTCTGGTGAGATCCGCATTGATGGTTCCTCAACAGTCTTTCCCATCTCCGAAGCAATGGCCGAGGAGTTTGGCTACGTCTCTGATGTTCGTGTAAACGTTGCCTTCTCTGGCACTGGCGGGGGCTTTGAAAAGTTCTGTCGCGGCGAGACGCAGATCAGTAACGCTTCCCGTCCTATCAAGGACGAGGAAATCGCCGCATGCGCTGAAAACGGTATCGAGGATATCGTCGAAATCCAGGTTGCAATCGACGCCCTCACAATCATGGTTCACCCAGCTAATGAATTCGTCCAGTGCATGACCGTAATGGAGGTGCATCAGGCCTTTAGTGCAGGCGGAGCTAAAAAGTGGAGCGACCTCCGAGCCGAATGGCCATCCAAAGACATCATTGCCTATTACCCAGGCGCTGACTCTGGGACATTCGACTACTTCCATGAGGCAATCATTGAAGCAGTCGAGGGCGCCAATCACCGCAGCGACGGCACCCCCTCCGAGGATGACAATATCCTGACACTGGGAATCGGTCGCGACCAGAACGCAATTGGCTACTTTGGTTTCGCCTACTTTGTTGAGGCAGGCAAAAGCCTAAAAGCCATATCTATCGATAACGGGAACGGTTGTGTGGCCCCAAGCTATGCGGCCGCCCTCTCAGGCGATTACACCCCTCTCTCCCGTCCACTATTTATCTATACCCGTGCGAACCTCCTAAGCGAACGGCCGGAGGTTGCTGGTTTCACTCAGTTCGTACTGGACAACGTAGGAGAGATAGTCCCAGAGGTCGGCTACATCTCCATGCCTTCCGACCTGTTGGCTGAACAACAGGCAAAGATCGGAGAACACATCAACTAGGATGGAGGGCTTAATCCATCCCAATTTTAAGGGGCGCAGCACTAAAGCTGCGCCCCTTAATCGCGTTTGGGAAAACCAAAGAGCAAGAACGCCGTAAGATGCGCCACTGCGCCCGCACTTGCGGGACATACGACAGCGACGGAGGGGGCGATGACAGGTCCTCTGAACGATGTCCGGGTGCTGGATCTAACACAGCACATAGCCGGTCCCTACTCGACAAAGCTCTTCGCGGATTTTGGAGCTGATGTAATCAAGGTTGAACGCCCAGGAGGGGATCCCTCACGGAACCTCGGTCCGTACAAGGAAGGTAAGCCACATCCGGAGAAGAGTGGCACCTTCTTCTACTTCAATACGAATAAGCGCTCGGTTGTGCTCGACCTAAAAGACCCTCAGGGCAGAGAGGTTTTTTGGCGGTTATTGGAGAGCAGCGATCTCATAGTGGAGAGTTTCCGACCAGGCGTCATGGAGTCGATGGGCGTGGGCTGGAACGAAATTCAAGAACGCCGAAAGAATGTCCCTCTAATTTCGATAACGAACTTTGGGCAGGAAAGTCCGTACCGCGACTACAAAGGCTCAGACCTAGTGCTTTACGCATTCGCGGGGGAGATGTTCTCCACAGGGCTGCTGGAGAGGGAGCCCGTAAAAATGTATGGAACTGCAGCACTAGTGCAGTCAGGATCAGCAGCAGCAACTGCAATGATGGGAGCGTTGATGGCGGGCCGGTATCAGGGAGTAGGGCAACACGTCGACTTTTCGATTGCGGACAGTCACCTTGTCGGCGTAGACCGGCGACACGCAACCGTAATGGGATATCAATATTCAGGTCGAAAGTCTCTACGCTCACCTGGTGCCGCAGTGGGAATGCTCAACGGAGTTTTCCCTTGCAAAGACGGCTGGGTTGACCTACAGGGCGGTGGGGCCCGTTTTACCAATGCACGAGAGTTTCTGGGCTACCCGGACTGGATGGAGGATGAAAAATGGGATGATCCAGCTATTCAAATGAACCCCGAGGCCATTGAAGAATTCAACGCCTTCTTCTACGTCTGGCTTTCCGAGCACACTAAGCGCGAGATCTGGGAATCGGCACGAAAGGTGCGCTTTCTCTGCGGACCACTTTTTACCATTGATGAGGTCTTCGAAGACCCAAACTTTCGGGCGCGGGGCTTCTGGGAACTAACAGAACACGAGGAACTGGGGGAAGTGGAAATCCCTGGGAGACCATTCCTCATGTCAGAGACTCCTTGGGAGCTTCGCCGACCTGCGCCATTACTAGGGGAACACACAGCAGAAGTACTGAAAGAAGCAGGCTATGGCGCTGGAGAAATCAGCGAGCTAGCGTCGGCCGGCGTGGTGGAGGTCCTCTAATGGCCAAACAACCGCTGGAAGGATTCCGCATTCTCGACCTTGGCGGAGTATGGGCAGGAACGTTCTCAACCGTATTGCTGGCGGACCTAGGCGCAGAGGTGCTAAAGCAAGAAAATCAATTCGTCTGGCAGCCGAACACTCGAGCCGTTCCCGGACCTCGGATCCCGAAGGCCATGACGCAGGCAGGGGCAGGATGGGTCACGGGATTGCCTAACAGCGATCCCGGCGAGCATCCATGGAACTACCACCCCATGTTCGTAAGCCTCTATCGAAACAAGCGGAGCTTCACATTGGACATCCGTCGCCCCGAGGGCAAAGAGATCCTGGGACGACTAGCAGCGATGTCGGATGCAGTGCTGGAAAACAGCGCAGTAGGAACGATGGAGAAACTTGGCATCTCATACGAGTGGCTGCGCGAACAACGGGAAGACATCATCTTCCTTCGGGCTCCGGGATATGGCCTTACCGGCGATTACGCCAGTGCCCGAACAATGGGTGCCCACCTAGAAGGAACGATGGGACACCAAATACTGCGCGGCTACGAAGGAAGTGAACCTAACTCGAATAGTGGCATCTTCGCGGCAGACTACATCGCAGCAACGCAAATTGCCCTAGCGATCATGATGGCCATCTGGCACAGGGAGAACACTGGCAAGGGCCAGTTCATCGAGATGGCGCAAGCCGAAAACGCCGCAGCCATGTTCGCGCAGGCTTACATGAACTACGGTCTAAATGGCCAGGTAGAGCACGCAATTGGAAACCGCTCGATCTACGCCACAGATGGACACGCTCCATCCGGCGTTTACCCATGTGCCTCCCTTGGCAGTTCGGAAACTGGCGATGATCGCTGGATCGCGATCACGGTGACTAACAACACTACCTGGGAGGCATTGCGAACGGTAATGGGAGATCCAGAGTGGGCCCAGGCTCCGGAGTTTGGCACAGCCGCCGGTCGCGCAGCAGCCCAAAACTTCCTAGACGAAAAGCTAGCGGAATGGACAGCCAGCTTCGAAGACGAGGACCTATTCGCACGGCTGCAGGCTGCAGGCATCGCGGCTGCACCGGTACTAGAGGCATCAAGGGCACTGGAAGACCCTCACGTGCTAGCTCGCAACCTATATGTACCTCAGGAGCTACAGGACGACATTGGTGTGTACCAATACCCACGCCCAATCTACGACTTCCCTGCATCTGAGGGAGGTATTCGACGACCACCAGTGGCCTTCGGGCAAGATAACGATTATGTATACAAAGACCTGCTTGGTATTAGCGACGAGCAGTACGCTCAGCTGGAGGCCGAGGGACATATCGCAACCACGTTCAGCGAAACTCTGTGAACATGAATCCCCCGGAAATCCAGGGGACATGCCCTTCACGTTTCCAGCAAGTGCACAACGCATTCGAACGGAACTTCACAAAGTCAGGTGACATAGGCGCATCAGTTGCAGTAGCCCTTTACGGGGAAATAGTGGTCGACCTTTGGGCAGGGCACTTGGACCATGAACGCACAAAGCCTTGGGAGCACGACACAATTGTGCTCGTATATTCGACGACGAAAGGCCTGGTATCACTAGCCACCCACATGTTGGCAGACAGAGGCCTACTCGACTTCGAAGCGCCTGTTGCAGATATCTGGCCGGAGTTTTCGCAGGCAGACAAGGAGAACCTGCCTCTTCGTTACCTACTAACCCATCAAGCAGGCCTCCCTGTAATTGACAAGAAACTCCCATTGGGAGCTGAACTGGAATGGAACGTGATGGCGGAAGCCTTAGCACAGCAAAAACCAGTGTGGAGGCCAGGGGAGGAGCAGGGATACCACGCAGCTACATTCGGTTGGCTTGTAGGAGAGCCAATTCGTCGAGTGAGCGGACGCTCTGTAGGAACATACGTAAAGGAGGAGATAGCAGAACCACTAGGGGTTGAGTTCCTCATCGGCTTTGGGCCAGAGGAGGACCATCGGGTATCAGATATGCACCTTGCTAAGGTTCCACCTGAGCAAAGGGGCACGCTGGCTGCTGCTGCTGCGAGCGACCCAGCATCGCTAGCAGGTCGCGCTTTCAACCTGGCACCAAGAGGGCCAAACAAAGGTCGTAATAGCCGCGCCTTTCGAAAATCGGAACAACCTGCTGGGAACGGCCACACCAACGCCCGAGCATTAGCCACAATCTATGGAGCACTAGCAAACGGAGGGAGCTGGGAGGGAAACCACCTGATCAGCCCTGCCTCGCTGAGCCTAGCAGGAACACCACAGACCATCGGTAAAGACCTGATTCTCCAAGTGCCAGTTCGACGGACCCTAGGCTTCATGATGCCAGTACCGGGAACAGGGGACCCACGGGGTGAAAACTCCTTTGGCCACCCAGGAATGGGTGGCTCCCTGGGGTTCTGCGATCCTGATTCAGGGATCGGGTTCGGCTATACGATGAACCAGATGTGGACCAGCACGTTGGATGACGACCCCAGGGCGATGCGGCTAATGCGCGCTGTCTACGCTTCCTTAAGCTAAGAGGGCAAGTTGAGGAGAGGAAGTTGTACGAAGCCCTCAAGGACGGGAGGGAAGGGACCAAGCAGCCTTGGAGCGAGACCCACAAGCGGGTCGGCAGCATCTAACGGTGCCTTCTCAAGCACGACAAGAGGGGTTTCAGGGTAATTGTCACCGAGGTACCGCAGGTTCTCCCACTCCACAACGCCGGCGTCTCTAGGAAAACCACTGACCACAATCATCTCGATCGAAAGGCCCCGGCTCTTAGCAGCATCAATAGTGAGCGCGGTGTGGTTGAGAGTGCCAAGCGATGGCCGTACCACCACCACCAGAGATGCCTCTAGATCAGCAGCAAAGTTCGCCATGTCATAGTCGGCCGTGATTGGCACAAGGAGCCCACCGGCCCCCTCAACAATGGTTATATCGCTTTTATTGGCGAGAGTACGACTCTCAGCAAGGATGCTCTCTACTTCGATTCGCATCCCAACACGCTCAGCAGCAATAGAAGGCGCTAGCGGCTCGGGGAGGGAAACGAAAGTTCGGATGGTCGCATCCTCGTCACCAAGAACAGTTCGGTAGAAAGCCTCATCGCCATCCACGGCGGGATCGAGAGCACCGGTCTGGAAAGGCTTGGTGAGAGAAACTCTATTTTCAGGGACCAGAGTGGCAGCAAGCCAAGTGGCGACAACTGTCTTTCCCACACCAGTATCGGTGCCAGTGACGAAAAGAATACGGTTAGTCACGCGGGGGAGGGCACGACTGCGAGCACCCGATCGATATCTTCAGCTGTATGGGTCGCAATAAGGTTGAAGCGTATGCGGGCAGTACCCTCTGGAACAGTAGGCGGACGGATGGCCCGAGAAAGAATGCCCGCCTCACGAAGCTTTCCCTCAAGGGCGAGGGCAGCATCAGCAGCCCCAAGCACAAGCGGCACGATGGCTGTCTCTGAAGTCGAGAGCGGATAGCCAGCGACTGCGAATCCATCTCGCAAGCGCACAGAGAGCATCTCGAGTTGAGCACGGCGCTCAGGTTCTCGCGAAACGATATCGAGAGCGACAAGAGCTGCCCCCACACTAGAGGGGGGCAAAGCGGTGTTGAAAATGAAGGGACGGGACCGATTTAACAGATATTCAATAACAGTTGCACTTGCGGCAACAAAACCACCAGCCGATGCCAGTGCCTTCGATAGGGTACCTATAACAACAATGCCAGAGGGGTCTAGCTGAAAGCGGGCAAGGGCGCCCTCCCCACCAGGTCCGAGCACACCTGTAGCGTGTGCTTCATCGAGAACCAGAACGGCATCGTAGGAGTTGGCGAGCTCGACGAGAGAAGCAAGGGGGGCAATATCACCGTCCATGCTGAAAACAGTCTCACTAACGATAATCCGGCGACGTGCAGGATTAGTGGCAAGGAGCTCTTCAAGATGCTCTAGGTCGCAGTGTTTATAAACCTTGGTGGACGCCCCCGAAAGTCGGCAGCCATCAATGATAGAGGCATGGTTAAGAGCATCGCTGAAAATGACGTCACCGGAGCGGGCCAAGGCAGTAAGAACCCCTAGGTTAGCCATGTACCCAGAGGAATAGAGGAGAGCACCCTCCTGACCTTTAAGGGCGGCCAGGCGCCTTTCAAGCTCCTCGTGAAGAGGGGTGGAACCGCAGAGTAAACGAGAAGCACTAACGCTCGCGCCATAGAGGCGGGCGGCCTCAATGGATCCGTCAACGACACGACTATCCCCTGCAAGGCCAAGATAGTTATTGGAGGTGAGGTTAAGTAAGTCGTGCCCATCGATCCTGAGCGTTTCCCCTTGCCCATCCCGAGGGGTAAGAATGGTCCTACGCAAGGAGCGGCGCTGCAGAGCAGCGAGTTCTTCCTGAAGTTCGCTGAGCCAGCTGCTAGACACTGGGGACTCGGTTGAGGCCATAGACAACCGCCTCACAGATCTGCGTAAGCTCGTCCTCCTCAATAGAAAGGGGAGGCATGAGGACGATAACGTCCCCCAAGGGACGTATGAAGACCCCTCTGTCGCGAGCAGCGATACAGACCTGCCAACCAGCTTCAATCTCGGCGGGAAGTGGAGCACGAGTCTCACGGTCACCAACGAGCTCAATGCCAATCATTAGACCCTGCTGACGAATATCACCAACAATAGGATGGTCAGCAACAAGGTCGGCCAGAAGGGTTGCCAACAGCTCGGAACGCTCACGAGCACGGACAAGTACCTGCTCGGATTCGAATATATCGAAACTGGCAATAGCAGCAGCGCAGCAGATGGGATTACCCGCGTAGGTATGGCCATGAAAAAGCTTAAGACCTTCCTCACCGTGGAAGGCCTGATACACCTTCTCGGTGGTGACCGTAGCTGAGAGAGGCAAATAGCCGCCTGTGATGCCTTTCCCAAGCACAGTGATATCGGGAATAACTCCTTCAAGATCGCAAGCAAACATAGCCCCGGTTTTCCCAAAGCCAGTCGCCACCTCATCAGCAATTAGGAGAACATCAAACTTGTCGCAAAGAGCGCGGATAGCAGCAATATGTCCTTCAGGAGCAACAATCATCCCCGCAGCGCCCTGGACACGAGGTTCAATTATGACTGCAGCGATCTCTTTACTACGGGCTTCGAGTAGGGCACCTAAAGACTGTAGGCATGTGTCCGTACATGAGGTTTCAGTAGCACAGTTATCGCAACGATAGCGATAGGCGTTGTTGAAGCGGAGAGGTTCAAAAAGTAGAGGCCCATAGACGTCACGGAACGGACCTTCGCCCCCCACGCTAACCGCACCGATAGTATCTCCGTGGTACGCCATCTCTGGGACGGCAATACGGTTTCGTTCAGGCTGACCCCTATTGGACCAGTACTGCACCGCCATTTTTAGGGCTACCTCAACAGCAGAAGCACCATTCTCACTGAAAAAGACGTGGGAGCGGCCAGGAAGATGGGCGAGGAGGCGCCGCCCGAGTTCAATGGCAGGCTCGTGCGTTATTCCCAGAAGGGTGCTGTGCTGAAGTTTTGCAGTCTGCGCCTGGATAGCGGCAACTATGTGTGAATTGCTATGTCCATGCACATTCGCCCAGAGGGAGGCAACACCATCGATGTACTCCCGACCCTCCGTATCAATTAACCGATTCCCCTCCGCACGAGCGACAACAAGTTGGGGCTCTCGATGGAAACGCGCCATCTGTGTGAAGGGATGCCAAAGAGGGTAGCGGTCACTCGACATCGAGAGATCGTAACGCCACTGCCGTTTGGCACGAGGGCGGGGTATGCTTCGAGACCATGGAGATAACCTTTGAAGAGCGGTTGGAGCGGCTAGTCGAGGCAAGCCTCAATGGGAAAGATCCGGGTCGTGAAGAGCTGGCCTGGGTACTTAAGCTTCCAGATGAACTCACATTAGCGCTTGTTTCGGCCGTGAGCCGCGTACGCTTTGCCGCATTTGGGCGACGAGTAAAACTCAACCTATTGCTTAACATCAAGAGTGGGCTGTGCCCTGAAGACTGTCACTATTGCTCTCAATCGCGTGACTCTACCGCAGCGATCTCCTCCTACTCGATGGTAGAAGAAGACACTTTCTGCGCAGCGGCGGAGCGTGCACGTGAGCTAGGGGCCACACGACTTTGCCTGGTGGCAAGCGGGAGAGGACCAACAGATCGCGAGGTAGCGCAGGTTGCACGCGGGGTAGAGGCGGTAAAGGCAGGGGACGGTGCGCTTGAAATCTGCGCTTGCCTAGGCCTTTTAAGCGATGGGCAAGCTGACCAGCTAGGAAAAGCCGGTGTTTACGCCTACAACCACAATTTAAATACCAGCGAGAGTTTCTATGACGCTATCTGCGACACACATACATTCGCAGACCGACAGGAAACAGTAGAAAGAGCCCGAGAAGGTGGTCTCTCCCCCTGCTCAGGAGCGCTCTTTGGGATGGGGGAAAGTGACGCTGACGTACTTGATGCAGGCTATGCCTTAAAAGCGATCGAGCCAGACTCAGTACCCATTAATTTTCTTATTCCAATCGAAGGAACGCCCTTTGCGGGAGTAAACCAACTCACACCGCAGCGCTGCCTCAGAATTCTGGCCGTATTCCGCTTGCTTTTTCCCCGATCGGAGGTACGCATCGCAGGTGGACGCGAGGTTCATCTTCGTTCGCTTCAACCCCTGGGACTGTACCTAGCAAACTCAATCTTTATCGGGGATTACCTGACAACAAAGGGCCAAGCTGCTGCTGCTGACCTCGCAATGATTGCCGACGCCGGACTTGAGATCGAAGGAGGAGGCAGGCTACAGAAGCAAGACAGCAAACTCGCTGCGGTAGAGCTCAAACAGGGAGTTTTAGACTGAGCTCCCACCTCTGAAGCAGTAGGTCACGAGGAGCAACTAATGAAAGTAACTGGGTTCGAGACTCTAGTGGTGGAGCTCCCCAAGGAGCGAGTTCCGCTGGGGGAAATACCAGGGCAAGTCACACCCTGGTATGTAACTCTGCGACTACGCACAGATGAGGGGATTGAGGGTATCTCCTACGCTGCTTACGTCTCACGAGCGGTCGCACCCGCGTTGAAAGCGACACTAGACGGGCTTTGCGGACAGGTAATTGGACGGGATCCCTTCCAAACTGACGCCATCGGACGTGACTTACGCATGCTAAACGGAGGGACAGCGCCAGCAGGACTAATAACACGAGCCAGTTCGGCAATTGATGTAGCGCTGTGGGACATTAAAGGCAAGGCCTTGGAACTTCCCTGCTGGAAGCTATTGGGCGGCAACCAGAATCGAGTAAAGACCTACGGCAGTGGCCATCTTTGGCGACATTACAACTTGGAGGAACTCCAGAAATGGGGGCCCACGTTAGTGGAGGAAGGTTTCAAGGCAATGAAACTTCGCTGCGGGGCGGAGTCAACTGCAGCAAAAGAGGTGGAACGCATGCGCGTTTTACGTGAGGCGGTGGGAGAGGAAGTCGAAATCATGATCGATATCAACCAGGGCTGGGCGGTGCACCAAGCAACAACCATTGGGCGACAGCTGAGCGAGCATAGACTTTACTGGCTGGAGGACCCTACACAGCATCAAGACTATGCCGGGATGGCACGCATTGCAGCAGCTCTGGATACGCCGCTGTGCTCAGGCGAATACCACTATGGCTTAGTCCCATTCCGCCACATGGCAGAAGCTCGCTCTGTCGACATCATGATGGTTGACCTTTTTCGTATTGGCGGCTTTACCGAGTACGTGAAGGCAACTCATCTAGCAGAAGCATTTAACTTGCCCGTTGTAACTCACCTCGCAACTGAACTATTTGCCCACGTGGCAGCAGGAACAAATACCCTGATGCTGGAGCACGTACCATGGTCTTTCCCATTGTTCGAGGAAACACCGCAGGTGGAAGACGGGATGTTAATACTGAGCAACCAGCCAGGCTTGGGTCTTCGTTTCAACGAAGAAGCACTCCAAGTAATGGCAGTTGACGTTTAATCGTTCCAGCATGACCGGCAAGAGTACAGACCGGGGTTGGCTTCTCTTCGACGGCGAATGCCTCCTCTGCAGGAGGCTGGCAGGTTGGGTTGAACATCGAAACCACAGGAATCATTTATGGGTAGTTTCCTACCAGGAAGCCACTAGCCCACCGATGACGCCCACACTTCAAAAGGCGTGTCCAGAAACACTTCATGCAATCACAACGGAAGGGCAGGTGTTACGGGGAGGAGACGCAGCAATCTACACGCTAGAGGCCATCGGCTTTCGAAGCTTGGCAAAACTCCTCTGGATGAAACCACTACGAGCTATTGTTAGGTTCGGGTATGAGGTTATCGCCAGAAGGCTGGGTTCACAAAGTTGCCGCCAATAGGCCCTAGGCTATCGAACAGATGCCCCTAGAATAGACGAGGGGTGTTGGGCGCGTGACAACGCCGATTCGCCGGCAGTATCTGGACCTCAAGAAGCGCCATCCGGACGCCATCCTCTTCTTCCGGCTGGGGGACTTCTACGAGACGTTCGACGAGGATGCAGAGCTCGTCGCGCGCGAGCTCGATATTGTGCTGACCTCAAAGCCCATGGGGAAAGGGATCCGTGTACCGCTAGCTGGCGTCCCCTATCACAGTATTGAGGGCCACGTGGCAAAGTTAGTGA
>CEUS01003395.1_pt1 | contig 15602 bp, 25 predicted proteins | sample 427031 | NCBI WGS metagenome assembly CEUS01 (sample SAMEA2622837, study PRJEB7988) | marine metagenome | biome: marine biome (ENVO:00000447); feature: marine epipelagic mixed layer (ENVO:xxxxxxxxx); material: "saline water (ENVO:00002010), including plankton (ENVO:xxxxxxxx)" | depth 140 m | reverse complement strand
ACATCCCCATTACTTGCAGCACTTACAACACCTGTATAAATGGCAGATATAAACAAAATTCTTGATAATATAGCAGATGAATTTGCAGATAAAGTTGATTTAGCAAAGAAAGAAGTTGTTGAATCATTGATGGAATTTATAAAAGGTAAAAATGCAGAAGAAGCACTTGAAATATTATCAGGTTTCAATATGGAATCAGCTATGGATTTAAAGTTATCAAATGCTTTTATTGCTTATGAATCAGGTATTGTATCTATGCTTGAATCAACATTTACAACAACAACATTATCAGAAGCTACACTTACAAGGTTGTTAAATAATACAAAAGGCATGGTTTCTGATGAAGTTACAAAGCATTTATCTAAAGTATCTATTCAAAGTATAATAGATGGAATAGCATCAGGCAAATCCCCTGCTGAGGTTATTGCTGTAATTGATGAGGTAATGCCAAGAATTGACACTCTTATTAATACTGCATATTCTCAGTTTTCTAATTCTGTCACTAATATGATGGCAGAGAAATTGCCAAAAGATACAAAATTTGTTTATATTGGTGCTTATGATGATAAAACAAGGGATGAATGTATTGAAAAAATAGAGTTTGGCTCAGGAACAAGAGAACAGATTGTAGCACAATTTGGTGATATGAATAATGAAATATTTAATTGTAGGCATAAATGGGAAGAAATGAGCAGCAACCCAGCAGACCAGGGATATAATCCAGAGAAATTCAATGCTTAATTTTAGGTTTTTCCAGAAAATAAATGCAGAAGTTATTAGAAGATACAGGAAGCATATCTTTGACCCTGCTGGTCGTGGTGCTAATGCTAAAGATGTTTATGGTAGGGAATATAAAAGTTATTCAAATAAGGGTGCAGATGTAGGGTGGAGAAGTATTGGGAAGGGGAAAAATAGGAAATCAGTATTTATTGATAGTTATGCTAATAAAAAGAAAACAGGCAAATTAAAAAGGCAGGATGAAAAATTTAAAGATTCCAAAGCACCTGTATTAACAGGTGATTTATATAAGGATTTTCAATTAGTAAAACTTGGAAGGTCTGGTTTTACATTTGGTAATGTGGCAAGGCAAAGCACAGTAAAATTCTTGAAACAAATGGGTAGGGTAATAATGGCAGAAAACAAACCTTTACCTGATAAGGTTGGTAGGTATATAATGCGTGAAGCTGATAGATATGTGAAAAAGGAACTTAGTAAAATCACTAAGGGCAAGAAAAATATAATAATAAATATTTGATTTATATCACAATTAGAGATATTTTTAATAAATAATTAACTCACTAAAGAGGTATAAAATGGCTGAAGAAACACAAAACACTGAGACAACAGAGAATCAAAATCTTGACACAAAAGTCAATGTAAAAAATGATGTGCCTTATGATAGGTTTCAGGAAGTAAACCAACAAAAGAATGAGTTTAAGGGACAATTAGAATCATTACAATCTGAGATTGCTAAGATGAAATCCTCTAAGGAGGCTGAGAGGCAGGAGGCAATGAAGAAGAATGAGGAATTTGAAACTTTATACACAGAAACTCAGGCTAAATTGGATAAGCAGACTACTATCAATGAAGGATTGAAAAAGGATGTAGATGGATTCAGGGCAGGGCTTTTGGAACAATTACCAGAAGAACGCAGGGAATTTGGTACATCAATGGACATGGCAACCTTGCAGAAATTTGTATCAACAGAATTACAAACTGCAAATGCTGATAAAACAAACCAATCAAGACCTGGTAATCAGCCAGGTGGAGAATTTGGTGGATACTCATCTCATGCTGAATGGGCAACTAAAGACCCTAAGGGATATCAGGAGGCTAATAATTCTATAAATGGGCAGGGCATAAAGATTGGCTACTAAACCATTTGGGATTGATATAGACCCTGAAAATAATTTAACTCATGAACCACAACCTGATGGAGATGTCAAGACTACTTACAAGGGAAAAAATATAGATTATATGGATTATATTGATGAACTTGAAGAAAGGACTACATTAAAATCACAGGGGAAAAGTTTAAAATCCTCAATGGGTTTGTTTGCTGGATTTGGTAAGGGAACTTTAAATAAAGGAAATAAATAATGGCTTTAACTAATACTTCAACTGCTGCTGGTGGTCTTGGAAAGACTATTGGTGATGCAGTAATTGCTTTTAATCATGTAAATGTGATGTTGCCCCTTGTAACTGTAAAACAGGCTGCAATGGGTTCAAATTCTGTTCAATTTTCAGATTGGACTAAATTAACATCAGGAAATGTAACTGCTGCTACACAAGCAACTGCCACTACTGCTGTTGCTATTACAACAGCTGCAAGAACAGCAACAATATCAGAACATGTTATTGAATCCCAGGTAAGTGATTTAGTTCTTATGGGTAGTGGTGATGATGTAAATGGGAATGCTGGTCCTGCACTTGGTAATGCTGTGGCTGCTAAATTGGATGATGACCTTGTTGAACTTGGTAAATCATTTTCACAAACTGAGTCTACTGCTGGAACTGCTTTGGCTTTATCTCATATTTTTGGAAGTATGAGACAGCTTAGGGCTGCTGGTGCACCTATGCCATATAACCTAGTTCTTTCACCAAAGCAAGTTTGGGGTGCTAAAGGTATTATTAGCTTGTTGCATGATGATGCTGTAACAGGCTCAAATGCTAAACCAATGTCTGTGATGGGCACAAAGGGTGATGAGGCATTTAGCGTTGGTTATGTTTCATCTCTTGGTGGCTTCAATATCTATTGGTCTGACCAAATTGATGAAAACGTTGGTTCTGGTGGTGATGCTGCTGGGTTTGCATTTTCTTCAGGTGCAGTTGGCTTGGGTGTTGGTGCTGAAGGTCTGTTTAGAATTAGAGAACAGAGAGAAGAATCTGAAAGAATGACTAAATATGTAGCTGTTGGTTTCTGGGGTGAAGTAGAAATCAAGGATGCGTATGGTGTATATATTCTAACAGATGTCAGTTAATCCTTACTGACCTATTTAAAATGGGGAGGTGGGAAACTGCCTCCCCAATAATATGAGGTAATAATGGAAAAATATTTTAAAAAACCAAATGGCGTTGTAATACAATATAATTCTGAAAATCATGATTTAAAGTCCTTGAAGGAAAGATTTGAAGAGTGTAATGCCAATGGTAGTGCAATTAAAAAGGCAACAAAGGGGAAGAAGTCTAAGAAATAGAATCCCTGATGTTTGCATCACAGTTTAACCATTTTCTTTAGCAAAGGGAGAACAATAAATGGCAAATCCAAGACAGTTTGCAGTAATTGAGGCACAGAATTTGCAACTTGGTCAACAAGGGGCAATATTTGAGGATGGCACAACTGCTGTAACTTCCAAAAAAATAATAGGTATTTACTTTCTTGTAGATACAACATTCACAACATTAACACCATCATCTTCTGCCTATATAGGTACATCAGGTGGGAATGGAGATGCAGTAGATTCATCTAATACATTCCCTAAAGGTACTACAATATATGGTCAATGGACTGCTTTCACTTTAGCAAGTGGTGCTGTTGTGGCATATCAAGGCACATTTTGAGTTTAATTGATAATATCAAAGAATCAGAGGGTTTCAGGTCAAGGGTGTATCAATGCACAGAGGGATATGATACTATTGGTTATGGCTTTGCAATTAAGGATTTAGTATTATCTGAAGAAATATCTACCATGATATTGGTGGAGAAATTAGATAAGATTAATGATAGACTTTCAAGCCATGATTGGTTTATAGATTCCCCAGATGATGTAAGGGATGTGCTGGTTGAAATGGCTTATCAGATGGGTGTAACAGGACTTTTAAAATTTAAAAAGACCCTGTTATATGTTAGCAACAGGAAATATAAAGAGGCATCTGTTGAAATGCTGGATTCCCTGTGGGCTAAACAAACCCCAAACAGAGCCAAGAAATTATCTGATATAATGTATAATTCAGGGTGATATATGCAGGAACTTAAAAGTATTGGTATTGGAAGTTGGATTACAATAGTGCTTGTTTTAGGCAATATTATGTTTGTGGCAGGGGTAACATCCAAAGATGTATCAAATGCCCAAAAAACAGCATCTAAGGCTCTTGAAAAGGCAATAGGGAATGAAAAGGATATTGCTGTAATTGAAAATTCCATAGATAAGGGGTTTGAGGCAATAGAGAAACTTATTAAGCATGGGAATTAGTGGAACAATTTACAGATATTGCAGAAAGATTTGGTCTGCCTGTTGTAATGCTTTTGGGTATGAGCTATGGAATGGTTCAGATATTCAAGTGGATGGCTAACCATTTAATGAAACAACTTGCAGAAAACCATTCAAGGATTGAGAATATTGTAATCAAGCTTATTGACAATTCAAAGCAGGAAAGGGAACAAAATAGGCAGGATATTAAAGAAATACTTTCAAGAATGGATGCTACTTATTCAATGATGGCTAAAATATACAAAGATAATGGCAAATAATGAATAATAGAATAAGTGATAAAACGAGTTTGAATATCAGCCTACCAATGATTGTGCAAATTGTTGGATTTATTACTGCTATGGTTTGGGGATATAGTCAGCTTACAACAAGAATAGCTTTTGTAGAAAATGAATCTAAAAGAAATACACAAACTATTGATGAAATGAAAGAATTGCAGGATGCACCAATACCATCTGATGTAAAACAAGATGAGCTTCTCAAAATGATAATTGCGAGGATTGGTGGGATGGAAGATGATATGGAATATTTTAAAAGAAAGATGTATAATAAATGACTTACAAAGATAATGGCAAATGATAAAGGTGCAAGGTCTTATAAGGGTGAGGTTATTGGTGATTCAATGGCAATTACTATTAATTTTAAATGGCTTTTACAAATCATTGCTGGAACTGTTATTGTGGTTTATGCCTTCTGGAAACTTGAAGGGAGAATTCAGGAACTTGAAAGAAACATGGAACTTGCACTTAATGAAATTGAATTACATGAACAGGAGAGAAAGATTGCAGAGGAAAAGCATATTAAGGAGATGGAACAGAGAATGGAATGGTATGAAACTGAACTTAATTTAAATCCATTTAGTTGGGGGAAAAATAAGAAATGAATAAACTTGCTACATTTTTAAAAAACTTTGCTATTGATTATGTTGTTAGATATTTACAGGATAATAAAAAGGAAGTTATCAAGGTTGCAAATAAGGAAGTGAATTTGCCTATATTAAATGAAAAGCAGGAGGCTGATTTAATGGATGCAATTTATGATGTACTCCTTGCTGTGGTTAAGGGTATTAAAAAATAATGTTACCAGCATCATTTGCTCCTATGATATTAAAAATGATATTAGGTAAAAAGATTTTGCCTAAATTAAATGAAGCTATTGCAAGTCATATTGCAAAAATATGGAAATTGGATCAAGTTGTAAATTATATGGAACTTCCAAACGATGCTGATAAATTAGGTGAAAAGAATCAAGAGCATATTACTGTGATGGCAGGTGAAATTGCAGAACTAAATACAAGGCTTGAAAAAATAGAGCTATCAAGCAAAAAAGCTAAAAAGTCAAATGGCAAATGATGTAAAATTACAAGAATCTCATCCTTTAGACGAGAACTTACGACCAATTAAGGTTGGGGGTAAATCTTCTGCCATTGAAACTGCACAATCTGGCAATGGTGCAAGAGTGAGTGGTGATTTAGAGGTTACAGGTGATGTCTATGCTACAATAGAAAAAATGTATTTAGGATTAGTTCCTGGTTATTCAGGAACGATTTTAGGCTATACTTCTTTGTTAAATGATGCTGCTGATACAAGTTATGGTGTAACTACTTCTTTTGTAATCATTGATTCAGATGCAAGTGTTACTTTTGTAGCTCCTCCAAGTGGGAATGTTGAAATATTTGCAAGTGTCTTTTGTAAATGGACACAAAATAGATGGTTGCAATTTGGATTGTCTGATAATGCAACTTATAATACAATAGATGTTACTCATGAGCATTTTATTGGGGAAGGGGATGAAACTGATGAAATGCAATTAAATCATAGATGGGTAATAACAGGATTAACAGCAGGAACAAGTTACCGGTATTGGCTTGGTGCAAAAGCAGAACAGGCAGGAAGGATAACTTTATATTGGGGAGGGGATGCAACAGGCGAATATGCCCCTTTTATTATGAAGGCAATAGCATTGCCAAAAACGATTGAAGGAGAATAAGGATATTTATTAATGCCAAGTTTTAGTAATAATACATTTGCAAGTTATTTCAAAAGAATATTGCAAATTAATCAAACAGGAAATAGTGGGATTGATTCTACTACAAGAAATATCCAAACAGGGGATGGCTCTGCCACATCTGTTTCTATATCAGATGATGTATTTGGAATACAGCCTGTAAATGATGATACTACTTCAGCCCATTATGTTAAAAAGCAGAATGGAAATAAGGTTTTAGATGTAGATACAACAAATAGTTTAGTTAAGGTTGGGGCAGGGCAAGTAAATGCTACTACAATTTATCAAACATTTTCTGCAACCTCAACTGATTTTGCTTTAGTTGCTGCAAATAGACATGTTCCTATGCAGGTTGTTGGGGGTACTATTCAGGGAATTGCAACACTTGGCACAGGAACAAACCCTGATACATCATATACAATTTCCACAACTGCTGATGATATAGTTAATAGTATTTGGTATATACCTGATGCTATTACCATTGATGCAATTTATGTATGGATTGGTGCAGATGCAGCAACGGGCGATACGCTTAGAATGCACCTTATGAGTTATGATATTGATACATCTAATGGCTCAACAGGGGGTGATTTATCAAATGGGGTGGTTGTGGCTGATGGTGCTGATATTACAAATGCAGGATATGAACAGGCTTATTACCAATCAATGACAATACAATCTGCTGATGTTGCATCAGGTAAAATACTACTTTTAACTTATTTATGTGATTCAGTAAATTCAGATTATTCAATTAATGCAAGGGTGAAATACCATATTCAATAAACATGGATATTAAAAAGAACAGGGAGATATTATGCCAAATTTAACAACAAGATTAAATTTAAACGCAGGGGGTAAATCATACCCCTTTTCAAACAATTATAATTATAATGAAGTATTTGAGATAGACCAAGTAATAGATGATGCTGATTCTTTTGTTAGAATTTGTCAATTTACTCCAGGCTCTATATCTACCAATTCATTACAAAATGCTAAATATATTTGTATTTACAATCCATCAAATCAAACTATTGAGATAAGATACCATATACTTTCTTGGACAGCAGGAACTCCAGATACTGTTGGCTCAACAGCCTATATATCAAGGTTATTAATGCCATCAGAATATATTGTAATACCTAATCTGTATTTTATTGATTATTCAACAACAACATCTGCTACTAATGGAGGAACTGCTACTTTACAGAGGTCAGAGCCAAATGGGAAGGTTAATTCAGGGGCAGATTTAGCAGCAGCAATATCATCAACAACTGCCACAACTATTACTATTGATGATGGTTCAGGGAGTGGTGCTATTGAGGAGATTTTTAAAGTGGGCGATCATATTAGAGTAAATAATGAGGTTATGCGTATTACTGCTGTTACATCTGATGATTCTGGGGTATTAACAGTAGAAAGGGGAGTATTAGGCTCAACTGCTGCTACACATTCAAATAATGACCAAGTAGATTTCTTTTTTTATAATAATTATGTTGATTTTGACCAGCATTCTGTTGTAAAGACAGATTCTAATGGTAAATTCAAATCATCAATTATACCATCAGGTGACCTTCATTCTACTCATCTTGCAAGGGCAACTACTACTGATGATGGTATTGTTCCTGGCTCTTTAATGATTATGTTTTATACAAAAGGTGCATATCAAGAACTTGGATTATCAGGTATTACAGCATCAACCAATTCAGGTTTAACAGCCTCAACTACTTATCAATTTACAATAGCAGTAGATGGTGGCTCTGCTTATGACCTATCATTTACTACTGATTCATTAAACTTTGGTGGCACTAATGGGATAATTCAAAAGATTCAAGATGTATTTGATACACAATATTATACAACAAGCTCTAATTTATTCCAGAAGAAGGTAACAATATCAATAGTTAATGGTGATATAAGATTTACATCAGGTTCTAATTTATCTACATCTGCGATTGCACTTGGTGATTCAAGTAGTGGTAATGTTGATATTTGGGGTGTTGGTAGAATCCCTGCATTAGCATCTGCTGAAGGTGCTGTTACTGTGGATGTGCCTGATACTACAATTATTAGAGATGGAATTTCCACATTTAATAATGGGCAAATGGCTATGGATGATGGAAATGGTAATATAACAGGAATTGCACAGGGAACTATTGATTATGAAACATCTGCAATTACACTAACAAATGCTCCACCTGATGCTGAGATGCAGATTACTTATGCTTATGATTCTGCTTTGGCAGGTGGTGTAGATACAAACAATACTTTAAGCTCTATATTGGCAAGAAGTACATCAGCATATAGGAATGCAAGTATAAAAATATTGGCTTTTAATTAGGATATATTATGGCAACTGATTTTAAATATGCACTACAAACTGACTTGGAAATGTATTTCCCTGAATATCATAATTTTGATAGCAAAAGACAGATTTATGGATGGGCAACAACAGGAACATCTAATTTATATATTGCCCATAATACAGGACTTGTAACCATGCTTTATAAAAATGGTGAGGAATTGTCTTCTGAAAAAGGTTCACAGCCAAGTTCTAATGATGAGTGGAATTATGTAGAGGCTGCTGATTATGTGCATTTCTATCATTCATCAACAGACCCAAGAGATATTGTAATGGAAGGTGGGCAGGATAATTCTACTTATATGGACCAGATGCTTGTAAATGCAAGTATGGAGTTAAATAGTCTATTAGATAAAAGATTCCCAATGCCCCTGCCTAAATTTGCTCAATTTGATTTAGATACATCTTATACATCATCAACAGTTGAATATGATGCAATTATAATCAAGGCAACTTGTTATATTACTGCTTCTAATTTAATGAGGCAATCCATGAGAATGGATGAAGCTGATTATTATTTTAATCTGGTTACTAATGCAGAGGGAACAGGGATTGTTGATAAATTAAATAAGGGTGATAGTAAATTAGCATTTGAAACTGACCACCAGGATAGCAAGGGAAAAGTGAGGGAAATCACAAAATCAGGGTCAATGAGCCTAATTGAAACAGGGGGTGCTTATGTAGGAAACCCATTTGAATTATTTGAGATTGAATGTACAACAGGGGGTGCTTATGGTACTGCTGAGGTTAGTGTTAAATCTTATGGCTCTGATAAATTGCTTGGAACAACTACCACAGGGGTAAAAATAACAGGTGGATTGCAACATATATTAAATGGGTGGTATGCAAGATGGCAAGGTAGTTCAATGACATCAGGGGATAAATGGGAAGTTCAATTATACTCTGATAATAAAAAGGTTACTAATCAAGATTTTGGAAGCATAGAATTAAATAGATAATGGCAGTTACTTATGATAAAATAAGTTATAGTGAGATTGAGCTTGGTTTGAGAAATATTATCAATGATGAGTTTAGAAATGTTTATATATCAAATAAATTTAAAATGATGGGAACTGAATGTATCAGGATTAATTTAGAATCTTCTACCTTAGTATTACAAACAGCATCACTTGAAGAAAGGGATTATAGTGTAAATATTAGGTATTATCATTTAGGCGATTTAAAAAGTGAAATTGTTAATAAATCTATAAAATCCAATATTGATAGACTTAGAAAACATTTATTAGATAACCAGACAAGTTCAACTTATAAATGGGCAGAACTGCAAGTTCAAGAGATAGAATACAACTTGCAGGATGATGAGAATGAGGATAATGAGAATTTACATATTGCAAATTTCACAATTTCAATAATACATCATAATGGATATACATAAAAGGAATTAAATTATGCCAAAATATAAGATAAAAAAATCATATTTAGAACTAAAAGATTCAGAAAATATTTGTTCTATTGGTTCACATACAAAAAATGGATTATTAAAAGCAGGTTATGAGGTAGCACTTGATAATGTTCCTGATAAAATTTTAAAACATTTAACAGAAATTAAGACAAATAAAGGAGATAAATAATGGCTTTAGAAACACAGACAATATCCACACAGGAGATTAAGCCAATCTTTTGTTTTGATGCCTCAACAGCACAGGCTTTAGGCACAGCACATGAAGATGCTCATACCTACTTTGATTTTCCAATACAATCTTTTACTATTCCTTATAATAGTGCGACTTTAGAAGTTGCACCTAATTATACAGGTCATGCAGGGCAGTTGGAAAAACAGGGAATACATAGGTCAGACCAACTAACCTGGAATTTTGATGTATCATTTTTTGGCACAGTAAATGCTATTTTGGCTAATTGTTTATGGGCTTGGGGTGATGGTGCTTCAGCTTGTGAATTAACACCTGCTATTGGTATTGGTAATGGAACAGCAGGAGATATGCAAATGAAACATGGTGCAACATCTACTAACCATAGTACTGTTGTTTTTAGAAATGGTGGAACAGATGCATCTAATGAAGATTTAACAGTTAGAGGTGCAGTAGTTCAATCAATGACACTTGCTCAATCTGTTGATGCAAATGCAGGTCAATTAACTTGCAATACTACATTTTGGACAGCATATCCACCAACAGAAGAAGCAAATAGTGTTTCTGTTGATACAACTGATACAGGTAATGCAGTCAAAAGTATTTTTGATTTAAACACTAATTCTGCTGCTTCTGCAATACAATTAGGTGGTCAAGAATTAATGCCCTTATCTTGGGAAATAACAATATCAAGGTCGTTAGAAAGGGTTGGTTCACAAGATTATAGTAGTTTCTTACCTTATGCCTATACACAAACAGGTGCTTGGGAAGTTACAGGTAATGTGGTAGTTAAGGCAGATGATAATACACATGACCTTATTGCAAATTTAAAGGGTAATTCAACAGGTATTAATTTATCTATTGATGAATCCTCTGGTTTTGCTATTGATTGCCCTGATGTAATGGTGGATGCTTCTACAATAGAAACAGGTGGTAGTTTTTTAACACACACAATACCATTTAGGGCATTTGCTGCTACTACAAGTGCTAATATTATAAGTATCACAATCTCATAATGATTAAGGTAAAATCTTATAAAGATTTAAACCATGATTTCAAAGAATTTGAAATTCCTGAAGATAAATGGAATCTTGAAATCAGAAGAAAAATAAACAGGATGGTGGATGATTGTACTAAGGGCAAAATGGTTGAATTTGATGCTTATTGTGATATTTTAATTATGGCTACTAAATTAGAAGAAGATGATATTTTTAAATTATCTGAACATGAAATTCAGGCTGCTGGATTAACTATTATTTCAATGATGAATAAAAAAAAATAGATGAATTGCTGCTTATCATTAATTGTAGAATTAGTTTTTATGGATTGCAAGATAATGCCTTTTCAGGCATTTCATTCCCTTATGTAGCATTATGTCCATCTATAAGGAAAAAGGCTGAATTTGGTAGTATTTTGGATGTATATGATGAAATTATAAGATTATATGAGGAAGCAGAAGAAAAGGGGTTTAATGTGGGTGATGCAATATGGAAACAATCATTTTACTTTGCAGACCATGAGCTTCTGTTAGATTCAGCAATGCAGGATAGAATTAAAGAATATCAATTCTGCAAACAATTTTCCTGTCCCCCCTACCCAAGTTTACAAGAAACTCCACCAAATATTATTGATGATTTTACAATTATTGAGCAGGAAATCAAACATTGTATAGAAAGGAAAAATAATGCCTAATTTTTTAATTAATGTAAAGGAAAAAGGTGCTAAGAAGGCTACTAAGAATATAGGTGGATTAAATTCTGCTCTTGGTGGATTAGCAGGGAAGGCTGCTCTTGCTGCTGGTGGTTTTTTTGGTGCAGGGATGTTACTTTCTGGAATGAAAAATGCCATTGATTTGGCAGGAAAGCAGGAACTTGCAGAAAAGAAATTGGAAGCATCGCTTGGTCATACATCCACAGCATTATTAGAACAGGCAAGAGCATTACAGCAAGTTACTACCTTTGGAGATGAGGCTATAATTGAGGCACAGGCACTTATTGCTGCATTTGTTGATGATGAGGAAGCAGTTAAGGCTGCTACTGCTGCTACACTTGATTTGGCTGCTGCTAAAGGGATGGATTTAACTGCTGCTGCTGATTTAGTTTCTAAAACGCTTGGCTCATCTACTAATGCACTATCAAGGTATGGTATTCAGGTTGAAGGTGCAGTAGGTTCAACTGATAGATTAAATTCATTAACAGGGAATTTAGCAGATGTATTTGGTGGTCAAGCATCAGCACAGGCAGAAACTATGTCTGGTAAAATAGCACAGATGAAGAATGCTTTAGGTGATGCTGCTGAGGCATTTGGTGAATTATTATTTCCACTTGTAATACCACTTGCAGAAGGATTAAAAGCAATAGGTGAATCTGCTGTATCTGTGATTGAGGCTTTTAGGTCATTGCAGGATGGAACATTAATGGCATCTGAAACAACTGAAGTCATGGTAAGGAAAGCATCTGATTCAGCAGATAGTTTATATGATATGGAACAGGCAATGGTGGGTGTAAAGGGGGCAATGAAGGAGATGTTCCCTGAATCAAAATCTTTTAATGATGCTTTAAGAATGGCAAGGGAAGAAGGTGGCACAGTATTTACAGAATTTCAAAAATTGCAAGTTATTTATACTGACTTGAAGGGCAGAATCCATGAAACAAAAATAGGATTAGAGGAAGGTACTGTTGAATGGGCAAATTATCAAGCAGCAATAAATCCTGCCTCAATAACAATGTTGGATTTTAATAAAGAAAATGCAAATTATTTAGAAAATTTAAAAAAGATTGAGCCTGTTCAAATTACTGCCATGAGTAATATGGAAAGATTTACATCAGGTATAAAATCTAATAAGGATGTATTAAAATCACAGGGAAAGCAATTTGTATCTAATATGCAAACTATTGGGAAAGCATATCCTAAAGCTGAAAAGGCTGCTAAAAGAACTGCACAAGTTCAGGCTCTTGTAGATGCTTATGCTTCTGCAAATGCTGCTTATAAGGCTATGGCTGGAATCCCTGTTATTGGTCCAGGACTTGGTATTGCTGCTTCTGCTGCTGCTGTTGGTGCTGGACTTGCTAATGTTAAAATGATTGAACAGGCAAAACATGGTGCTGATTTTATTACAGCTGGACCACAATTAATGATGGTAGGAGAGGGTTCTGGACCTGAAAGGGTACAAGTTACACCACTTGTAGATGAAAATAGAAATGGACCACAAGGGGGTGCTATTAATATATCTATTTCAGGCAATGTTATGAGCCAAGATTTTGTAGAAGGTGAATTATCAGAACAGATTAAAGAGGCAGTAAGAAGGGGTACAGATTTTGGACTTTCTTAGGGGGATGTATGAAATATTTACTGATAAATTGCTATTCTTTGAATGGTTATTGTCAATAAATGTATCTATTGGCAGGAATTTGACTATGAAAATTGCAAGAATTGAGGCAGATGATTATGTTGAATCTCAGGGTGAAATGGACTTAAGGAAAGCACCACCATCTGTAAAGAAAAATAGAATTTATGATGCTGATGTATTAGAAGAAAGATGGAATTTATGTCTTGGCTGTGAGTATTTAACTGATGATTGGAGATGCAGGAAATGTGGATGCCCAATGATGGCAAAACATAAACTTGCTCATGCCAAATGCCCAATAGGGAAATGGGATAGATATGCCAATTAATTTACCAGAAAATTTTGAGAATGATATTCAGGGTAGAGATACAGCATTAGTTCCTTTAATAAAGATTGGTGATTTATATGTATCTACTAATAATATGGTTTATGATGGGAATCCTGTTTTACCACTTTTATTATCCAATCCAAGTTTAAAAGAAAGTATTGATATTGAAAAAAGAAATTACAAAATATCTAATATAACCTTATCACTTTCTAATTTTCCCTATAATGGCAATAGATTTTCTGATTCTGTTAGTGGTTCACTTATAAATGAAGAAGTAAAAATTTATTGGGTTTCTCCATCTACAACCAATTTTGAGGGTGATACATCTGCTCTTATAATATATCAAGGTCAGGTTAGAAGATATGACCATGATGAGGAAACTGTAAAAATAACTGTTGAAGATAGAAGTCAGGCAACGCTTCATAGAGATTTGCCAACTACAATTTTAGATTCTGAAGATGAAAGTGTACCTGATAAATATAAAAATAAACCTATACCAATGGTTTATGGTCATGTTGATAAAAGTCCACTTATAAGAATTATAGATGGAGGAAAGTGGGTTTTAAAAGGAGATAATATAAACCCAAATAGTATTGCAGATAATATTTCAGATATATACAACATTGGCAATTATGACCAATTTTATATATATTCAAGTGATTCATATTTATCAATAATTAAAGAGAATCAATTTATAATAAGGTCTGATAATGCAATAGAATTATCAACAATATTGCCTGAAGAACTTAATGATTATGAATATATTGGTGATATTATGGAATGCTATTACTATTTAATTCCAAGAGAATTTAAAATACATGAAAAGTGGGAAGGTGGAGATGTAGAAGAAATATCATTATTGGATTCTATTAGTGATATGGGAATATTTTTTGATAATAACCTATTAACTTCTCATACATTTGATATAGTAACAACTGAAACAAATTCAACTTTTGAAACTACAAAGCATTGGATTTTAATAGTGCCTATTGTACCAAATGAAATTGAATATTATGAATTATTATCTTATGATGTATCAATCAATGGAATTATAATGCCTGATATTTTTATTAAACGACAAGAATTTAATGATGATGGAAATGATGCCATTGAAGAAGCAGGACTTGGTAGTTTGATTGCATTTGGTACAGATAGTGATGGAACACCTCTTGATGGCATTGCTAATACTGCTGATATTATTTTTGAAAGTGCTGTTTATGATGGAGAGCCGGAATATAGCATATATAAAGAATTGAACCTATTTAAACTTGATGAAGCATATTATATTAGAGCACACAGGGTTCATACATTTGCACAAATTAATTTTACAGAAATATCTAAAGTTACTATAAAAGATATAATAGCAAGAACAAAATTGAAAATAGATAAGGTGTTTTCATCAGATTTCTATGCCAATATAAAAGGTAGAAGCAAAGATACCCCACAACCACCTGAAATTATATCTCATATATTAACAAATGAACTTGGGCAAAATATTAATATTACAAGCACTAATTATACTGGTTGGGAATATGCTTTTACAGTAGATAAAAAGATAAATTCTAAAAAATTGATAGAACAATTATCATCTGTATCACCCTATATACCAAGATTTAATAATATGGGTGAATTTATATTTACTGAGATTTCTGAAACCTATATTGCACCTGAACTTATTATAAAAGAAGAAGATATTATTGATTTTTCATTTTCAAGAACTAAGATTGAGGATGTTTACACC
>CEUS01119892.1_pt1 | contig 15606 bp, 17 predicted proteins | sample 427031 | NCBI WGS metagenome assembly CEUS01 (sample SAMEA2622837, study PRJEB7988) | marine metagenome | biome: marine biome (ENVO:00000447); feature: marine epipelagic mixed layer (ENVO:xxxxxxxxx); material: "saline water (ENVO:00002010), including plankton (ENVO:xxxxxxxx)" | depth 140 m | reverse complement strand
ACGGAACGACCACCGATAAACGCTTTCAATAAGAGTTCCAGTAGCGTGATAGGTCATGGTGACACAGTTGTCTTACCTAGTGACAAAGCAACTATTTTTGAACACGAAGCTGAATTGGCATTAGTTATTGGTAAGGATTCTAAGTTAATAAGGGCAGAAAACTCTCGTGACCATATTTTTGGATATCTTAATTTTATAGATGTTTCTTGCAGAGGTACTGGACCAAATGGGAAAGATAGTTTTTTCATAGGGAAATCGTGGGATACATTTGGTCCTATGGGTCCGGTATTAGTTACGGCAGATGAAATTGACGATCCGGATAGCTTGCAAGTTAAGTTGAGCGTCCAAGGTGAATTGAGGCAGAATTACAATACTTGTGACATGGCCCATAAGATACCTGAGGTTATAGAATGGGTGAGTTGGGTGAATACTTTAGAACCCGGGGATGTGATTTCTTGTGGCACAAATCATCTCGAATTGGGACCACTTCAAGATGGTGATCGAGTGGAGATGGAAATTAGTGACTTTGGCAAATTGGTTGTGAATGTTTCGGATGATCTACAGCGTACATGGCCAAGGGAGACTCGTGCTCAAAGAGAAGCCAGATTGAATTCATAATTAGTTATGTAAGGATTTCTGATCGATTGACTGTGGGAATCAATTACTGATTGCGAGTGTATTAATAAAGACGTACGGAGGTGATGAGTTGGCTCATTTATTGCTAAGGGCAAAAGTAGAAAGTTATGCTAAGTGGAGACCTGGGTTTGATGATAATGCCGATGCACGCGCAGAGGCTGGCGCTATAGGAGACGCTCAGGTATTCCGTAGTGGAGATGATCCATGGGAGGTTTTGGTTCTTATTGAATGGGATGAACTAGAGAGAGCTAGGCAGTTTGTAATGTCAGGTGGTGTCAAAGATCCAATTTTTACGGATGAACCTACTGTTTACTTCCTTCATGGTGTGTAGCATTTAATATGGCATCAAGGTATTGAATTATGGACAATCCATGCTTAGTAGTTGACCTCGAGACTATGGGGTATATGGAGGCTTGGTCCGTACAAAAATTTATCGCGAAATTGCGATATCAGAATGAATTGAACGACTGTCTGATTCTGGTTCAACATCCTCACACTTACACTCTTGGACGCAGGGGTAAGTTGTCGGATGTTTTGGTCGATGATTCATTTTTAGCACTAAACGATATAGTTGTTCATAATGTTGATAGAGGTGGAGAAGTCACATATCATGGCCCGGGGCAGATCTTAGCCTATACAATATTTGATGTTAGGAACATGGGGGGGGTTTCGTCATTCGTTAACTTTCTGGAAGAAATAGTCATAGGTACTTTAGCTACTCTTGGAGTCAGAGGATATAGGAAAGAAAAATGTACTGGTATATGGGTAAATGATGCTAAAATAGCGTCTCTGGGTCTGAATATCAGTAGAGGGATTACTACTCATGGATTCTGCCTAAACATTGATACGGATTTAACTTACTATGAGCATATAATTTCTTGTGGCAATCCCGAGGAAAGAGTTACTTCTTTGACTAGTTTGGCAGGCATGGATTTTTCTGCAGTAGATATTAAGGAAACTATAAAGGATCAATTTGCCACGTGCCTGGATAGGAAAATGGAAAAGGTGGATTTGTCACAAATATACCTAGATAATCAATAAATAATAAAAATCGATCCGGTGGTTCTATGAAAGACGTGACTAAGTGTGGTTCACTATCTATAGAGTGGGGCAAAAGAACTTACATCATGGGTATACTCAATGTTACTCCTGATTCGTTTTCAGGTGACGGAATAGGAAATGACGTTGGATTAGCGGTGGAACAAGCTTTAAAATTGCAGAATGATGGAGCGGATATAATTGATGTTGGCGGTGAATCAACTAGACCCGGTTCAATTCCTGTAGATTTGGAAGAGGAACGGAGGCGCGTAATTCCTGTAGTGAGAAGTTTGGTATCAAAGCTTTCTATCCCCATAAGCGTTGATACTTATAAACCCAAATTGGCACAGGAAGCTATTGATGCCGGAGCCGCTATGATAAATGATATTTGGGGATTAAAACACGATATCTCCATGGCCGAGATAATATCCCATGGCAATGTTCCTGTTATTTTGATGCATAACCAATATGGCGTTGAGTATTCCGATTTGATGTCAGATGTAATAGATAGTTTAAGCAAAAGTATAGAATGTGCAATTTACTCAGGTATAAGAGAAGAGAACATAATATTGGATCCGGGTATGGGATTCGGAAAGACGCCTTCTCAAAATTTACAGTTGATAAGAAGGCTTGGAGAAATCAAAGCCATGGGATTTCCAGTTTTGATTGGCACTTCTAGGAAATCCACTTTGGGTTTAGTTTTAGATTTACCCGTCGACGATCGTTTAGAAGGTACTGCTGCAACGGTAGCAATATCGATAGCGAATGGAGTTGATATTGTTAGGGTACATGACGTCAGAGAGATGAAGAGAGTGTCCTTAATGAGTGATGCCATTGTTAGAGATACGATTGCGTAATTAGGTTTTATTTATGGTTCTTGTTTATTTATCCATAGGTTCTAATCTGGGTTTCAGATATGGTAACATACGCAGTGCAATTTTAGAGATAAATAAGTTTGCGTCTCTCTATGCCATTTCCTCAGTTTACAGTACGAAACCTGTAGGGTTCTTAGCCCAGCCATATTTTTTAAACTTAGTTTGTTCTATAAAAACCGCTATGGATCCATTGCAATTGCTCGAACGTATTAAGGCTTTGGAATCTTACATGGGTCGCGTTCCTATGTTTAAGAACGGTCCGAGAATTATAGATATAGACATCTTATCCTATGGTGACGTCTTAGTTGATTTCCCTCAGTTGCAAATACCACACCCTAGAATGCACCAACGTAATTTTGTCTTGACACCCCTGAAGGAAATCGAACCCAATTTTATACACCCATTGTTGATGATTACAGTATCGGATCTTTTGGAACGACTTTATGACGTGGAGGAAGTTGTCAGCATCGGGGAAACTATTCAAGTAGATCTGAAGGAATTAGATTAGGAATAGTGTTTTCTATGGGGTATTTTTGATCACATTTAGAACATTCCAATGTTCCTGTAATCACTTCCACTTCATCTTCTTCTTCGATATGAAGTAATAAACCATTTTTGCATTCTGGGCAGGCTAGTATATCCAATATATCTTTTTTCATATCATTTTCTCGCTATATATTAATTGCCAAGCATTTTATTTTTCGGATAAACCTTGTATAAAAAGTGCATTAAGAATATCCGAAAGGAAAAATATCAAAATTCCTAGTATTAGTGTAAGGTTTATACCTGTAGACATACCATAAAGTTTTGTTATAACGTTGCCTTTAACCATGTTTCTGTCCTGAGCATCACTGTTTCTAGCGGATTTCCATCTCCTTCTAGCTATGGTGAACATCCAAGTTGCTAAGCCTATTTTTGTTGCTAATACAGCTATGTATGTCGGAGTAGTAGATGGATCAGTAATCCTATCAAATAGTAACAGTGTTCCGCTGGCAATAAGTATTACTATACAGGTACCAATTATGCTTCTGAATTGTTCTGCTAGTGCTGTTAACAAGGGATTGCCAGATGCCAAAAATTTTTTTTGTTGTGGCTTGAAGACAAAGATGTAGAAAATACTGCCACCCAGCCATGTTGTGGCTGCTATGGCGTGAGTCCATTGAACGGTGATCATGAATAATTCATTAATAGTCAATTTTCAATTCTCTACTCACGTTATATGTTATTTGACATTGTTTCCTATCATTAACCAACCGGATCGAAACCAGACCATTTTATATCAAAGTTTTTCTGGGTACCATACTATATAAAATGATTGTAAAATGTAGATTATTGGATAGTTCTGTTTAGGTGGTAAGGAGTAGCGATGAAGATAACGGATATACAAGTAAATTTGTTAAAACCTCCAGATGACACACATTTGACAAGTTTGGGTGGTGGTTCAGGTAATTTGTTATACCAGATACATACCGACGAGGGTATAACTGGCGTATCAGAAGGTAGTAGGGGCTTACATTTTTCTTTACATAAGGCGTATATAAATGCCGTTATTAAGCCTGTTTTGATTGGATTAGATCCATGTCAGCCCAAGAGGATATGGGAGATATTATCTCTAGGTGAGGGTCAGAGGGCCTCTAGGTTTCCTTCGAGAGTAGTAGGGTCTATAGACGTAGCACTCTGGGATATTATGGGTAAGGCAGCGGGAATGCCTATATACAAGTTATTAGGTGGATCTGCTAGAACTGAGATACCATTGTATTGGAGCAGGGGGAATGGATGGACGAAAACGCCTGAAGAGATGCTCAGTGAAATTCAAGAAGGATATGACAAGGGATTTAGGGCTTTCAAAGTTCGTATGGATTGGCGGGAATATCGACAGGATGCGGATCCCAAAAAAGATTTTGCTATATTTAAAAAATGCAGAGAGTGGTTGCCGGATGATTGCGCCTTGAGCTTTGATGCTAACAGAGGTTACTCTGTGCCGACGGCAATTGAACAGGGGAGAAAGTTTGAGGGTTTAGGAATAGCCCATTTTGAGGAGCCTTTGGCACCGGAAGACCTCAACGGACTTAGACAGGTTGTAGACGCTTTGGATTGTGCTGTTTCGTCTGGAGAAGGAGAAAGCTCTTCATGGAAGTTTAGAGATTTAATTCAAATTGGCAACCCAGATATACTGCAACCAGATGTGTTAGCGGTCGGTGGGTTGTCAGAAATGATAAGGGTTTTTGAACTGGCGGCAGTTCATCATAAAATTCTTATGCCTCATAGTCCTAATGTCGGATTTAACTCTATGGCTAGTTTACACATTTACTCTACCGTGACCAATGCCGTTAGACCGCATGAGTATTCCGAAGAATTTACTGGCCCACAGGAACAAGTGCAAAAGCTTTTTAAGGAACCGGTAGAAATAGAAAATGGTGTAATCAAACTACCTGATAGACCGGGCTTGGGGCTTGAATTAGATTACGAATATCTTGAAACTAGAATAGAACAATAATTCAGTAGTGTTAATACTTTATTTATTTGACTGAGACAGGTTCATATGATATAGTCGGACATTACCCGTAATGCCTGAACATTTGTAATATTGTAGGGGAAGCATATACCAAAAGAATATAGAATAAATCAACGTATCAGAGTTCCTGAGGTCTTAGTTATAGACGACCTCGGGGAGCAACTCGGGACTCTTTCTATAGCGGATGCAATTCAATTGGCTAGAGACAAGGGATTGGATTTGGTGGAAGTTGCACCCGCAGCACAACCACCCGTGTGTAGATTGTTGGATTACGGTAAGTTTAGGTATATACAAAATAAGAAAGAAAAAGAAGGACGAAAAAACCAAAAAGTTAATCTTCTGAGAGAAGTGCGATTTAGACCAGGGATCGGTGGACATGATTTAGAGGCCAAAACACGTATGGTAAGAAAATTACTTGGTGAAGGGTCGAAAGTAAAGCTCACAGTTATGTTCAGAGGCAGAGAAATAACTCACCAAAGTCTAGGAGTCGAATTACTCCGCAAGGCAGCTGAGACCTTTAAGGAAGAAGCTAAGTTGGAAAAAGCACCCAGCATGGAAGGCCGGAGACTTAGCATAGTGATCGCTCCTCTTGGTCAAAAGTCCAAAGGTGATAACGAGAGAGAAGTGGAGACAGTCACGAATGCCTAAATTAAAGACTCATAAAGGGGCCAAATCCAGATTTCATGTTACTGGATCTGGCAAGATATTAAGGATGAAGGGACATAGGAGCCATTTAAGGCGTAAGAAACCTATGAGAGTTCACCGTCTTTTTCACCAGAAACATGAAATTAGTCCAGCAGATGTCAAAAGAATTCACAAGCTTTTGCCTTACGTATAGATTTGGAGTTTTCAAGTGTCAAGAATTAAACGGGGCGTAACTGCTCGACACAGACATAAGAGGCTTCTTCAGATGACGAAAGGTCATCGAGGAGGCAGGCACAATTTGTATAAGAGAGCCAAAGAGTCATTTCTTAGCGCTTTCAGTCATGCATATAGACATAGGAGAGAAAGAAAAGGCGATATGAGGAGGCTCTGGATAACTCGTATCAATGCCGCTGCTAGAGAATGTGGTATGTCCTATAGTGAATTCATAAGTGGTCTAAGTAAAGCCAGTGTCTCAGTAGACCGTAAGATATTAGCTGATATTGCAGTACGAGACTCCGGGACCTTTGCCAATTTGGTTAACATTGCCAAAGAAGGCACTACTGTTGCTAGCGCTTAGTTCCGGACCCAACTCCAAGCATATTGCTTTATAGATCACGCGTTGGGGTGTCTTGAGACTTGTCTTGGTTGACTTCTTCTGTTCTAGTCGTTGTATTAGTGTTTGAGTAGCACAAAAGGTATGCGTCGCATCGTGCCAGTGTAGGTCGTTTATTGTAAGTTTTGGCAGGTGACATATTGCTGTTCTTCAGATCAAAAGCAAGATCAATAATTTTCTTGATATTGTCGCTCGTGATAATGACGGGTAAGGGTTCACTTTATTTAACTCCCATAGAAGAAGTATCTGCTCCTTATCTATTTTCTTTATCGGACTGGGAAATCCGAAACATATTCAGTAAGTGGTTATATGAGGTTAAGGTCAAATATAATGATACTGATATCTTTGTAAATTCTGATCATTTTGTATATGAACATCTCGAGGCCTTAAATACTGAACAAAACAACATTAATAATTCCGTGGGTTATGAATCGGGGTCAAATATATTACATAACAAAGATATTCAATTTATACGAGAATCGTTAGAGGGCATTATTGAAGGAAAAGTATCTGAAGTATTAGATGAGGAAAATATCGGCTACTTCCAGCCCTTGAACCGAATCAAGATTCGTTTCCCACCGGTTGACATTACGATACAAGAACCCCCCAAATTGTTAGTCGTTTCTCCTAGAGATCGAATAGATCTTATTGAAACAGTTTTACTGAAAACGGATGTGACTGTGGATGAGATGGAGGAATTAGAGGACGTCATTACCAAGCAATTCGACCTGTCTGCTTTAATATTAAATTTAGGTGGTATAGCTACTTATCCGTCTATATTACCCCCAGACAAATCATTGGAATCCTTTTTGATTGTTACAGCACACGAATGGTTGCATCACTATCTATTTTTTAAGCCTTTAGGCAGAGAATATTGGACAGATTCCACTATGACCTCTATAAATGAAACCGTAGCCAGTATGTTCGGAGAAGAGATAGGCCTTAAAGCTTATAGGAAATTCCCGGAACGAGTTCATCCGGTTTTAGAAGAAAATTCTTCAGCTATGTCCCATGATTTTGACTTCAGAAAAGAGTTGCGTGAAACGAGGATAAAAGTTGATGATATGTTAAATCAAGGGCAAGTAGAACTTGCGGAATTATATATGGATGAGAGGCAAATATTTATGGACGACAATGGATATTATATTCGTAAACTTAATCAAGCTTATTTTGCTTTCAATGGTACTTATGCTGATCATCCTGCTTCTGTCAGCCCCATTGCTTCTCAACTGGATCAGATAAGGAATGCTAGTGATTCGTTGTCTGATTTTATCGACAAAGTAAGTCAAATTTCAACTCATGTGGAATTCTTGGATCTAGTTGATAGGCACGAATAAGTTCAGATGTCTAGATCATTTTCCTTATAGATGGTCATGGAAGGCATTTTCAATTAAAGTGTTGATTAATTATGATTAAACTTAGACGTTTTATAATGTTTATTTTATCGAGTTCTCTGATATTTGTGTCGTATGGTTGTTTTTCAGATAATCAAGAAACTGATACTATTCAGGTAGAAATCGAAATACCAGTTGGTATTCCGTTTCATTTAGAAAGACTCTTAAAATCCTCAGATGTTCTTGGCAATTGGTACATCAGTTCTGCTCCTGAAAGTTCCATTTTTTATAACCAAGAAATTCTCTTAGAACAGCCAGTCGTGGTTCCTGACGTTCCTGGAATATATCAGGTTTCGTTAAAACAGAACGTGAACGATGGAAATAGTTTAATTCATCAGGCATATATCGGAGCTACAGTTTGGTTTGATGAGGTTGCCAAGTATGCGGGTGTTTTGGGAGGGCCAGAACAAGATTTTAAACAAGGATTTGGACCAGGAACTGCTTGGGCTGACTATGATAATGATGGTGATATTGACTTATACGTTGGTTCGAAGAAACAAAATATTCTTTATAAAAATCATGGAGACGGAACTTTTTCTGACGTCACCCGAAAAGCTGGAGTAGATGGTGAATGCAACACCTATGGTGTGGCGTGGGGTGACTATGATAATGATCACGACTTCGATCTTTACGTGGTTTGCCATAGTGATGACCAGTGGTCTTCTATCGATCACAAGGCCTATGAATCGAATTTTTTGTACAGGAATGACGGTGACGGCACATTCTCTGATGTTACGGTCGAAGCTGGTGTAGGGTATATTGCACATGGAGCGAGTGCGACTTGGGTGGATTATGACTCTGATGGTCAGTTGGATTTATATGTGGCAAATTACGGCATATATGGTGATGATAGACAGGGTTGGGGAGATCCCAACGTCTTGTACAAAAATAGAGGCGATGGGACGTTTGTGAATGTTGCTAGTGAAGTAGGGATAGCCGGAGAACAAGGGCTGCTTACCTATAGATGGGCCGGAGGAAAATTAGTTCAGTCAGGTATGACGTTTTCTTCATTGTGGTTTGATTATGACAACGATGGAGATCAAGATATTTTAGAATGTAATGACCAAGGCGTTAGCCCGTTGTATCAAAATGACGGCACAGGCTTGTTCGAAGATGTGACCAAGGAAGCCGGGCTTTTTGTTTTAGGGGAGTGTATGGGTATAGATTCAGGGGATTATAACAATGATGGTTGGTTGGACGTATATTGGACCAATTACAATGACAATTATCTCTGGAACAATAATAGAGATGGCACTTTTACTGAAGTGGCATATGACTTAGGGGTAGGAGACCATAATATTGGTTGGGCTACCGGTTTTATAGATTATAACAACGATGGATTTTTGGATATTTATGTTACTAACGGACTTGTAGGTGGATCTGTAGAAGGCGGAGCATCTACTGGTAAATCCGTAAATGAACCCAACGTTTTGTATGAAAATGACGGGAATGGTGGTTTTACTGATGTAACCAGATTATCAGGTATAGGTGACGAGTTCGTAGGTAGAGGTACTGGAATAGGAGATTTCAATGGAGATGGATCTATAGATATATATGTGGTTAACAACAACAACAAAAACCGTTTGTATAAGAATACCATTGGTCAGTCAAATAATTGGATAATAATAAATTTGGTGGGTAGTGAGAGCAACAGTAAGGGAATAGGGTCACGTATAACAATATCAAGGCCTGGCGTAGAGGAAACATATAAACAAGTTTTCGAGATAAAGGGCGGTACTGGATATCTAGGAGGCAATGGAACTCAACTTATTTGTGGTTTAGGCCAATCTGATTTTATAACATCCATTAAAATTGACTGGCCAAGTGGTATTGTTCAGACGATTGTTGATATTGATGTGAACCAAACGATATCAATTATGGAGAGTGGTTCATATATTTCATCAAACCAATAATATTATTTACTTTTCGTAGTTATATCTGAGAGAACAAAATATGATTAAGATTTCATATGTTAGATCCTTATTGGCAGCCCACATTTTAATTTGTCTACTTATCTTATCTGGATGTGATAATAGAGATATTTTTGATGTTAAGTATGATGATATTAAATCAGATCAGATTCTATGTGACCCGCCTGGTCAACCCCATAACATACCGTCAAATATTTATGTGAACCCAAAGAACCTGTTGGATACATCTTGGCTAATGGATCGTAGATATGATCAAATTGGTGACTCATCCAGTTTTAGCGTATTTTGTGCATTTTATTTTACAAATGTTTTGGAGCGCACAGGGATAGATTTCAAGCATCGGATAGTAGACGATGCGGGGAAGACATACAAACCGGTTCATTACGACCATGGTAACGGTCTAGCAGTTGCTGATGTAGATTCTGATGGTTTACATGATATCTATTTTGTGAATCAAATCGGAGCGAATCAGCTTTGGAGAAATTTGGGAAACGGTCAATTTGAAGATATCACTTACTATGCTGGAGTTGCTATGGATGACAGGGTAAGTGTGGCAGCATCTTTTGCAGATATAAACAATGATGGGTTCCCAGATCTCTATGTAACGAGTACACGGTTCGGTAATATATTGTTCCAAAATGACGGTTCAGGAAAGTTCAACGACATTACACAACAGTCTGGGCTCGGATATCAAGGACATTCTTCAGCGTCGGTTTTCTTTGATTATAATAACGACGGTCTTCTGGATCTTTTTCTGACTAATGTTGGTCAATACACTACGGATGAAGAAATATATATCGAGATATCAGAAGGACTAAAAGATTATGAAAGTGGCAAGTATCATTTTTACTCTGGTTTTCCAGACGCTTTTACTGGCCATACAAAACCAGAAAGAACGGAGCACAACAAGTTGTTCAAAAATCTTGGGGATGGTGTTTTCCTAGATGTTACTCAAAAGTCCGGTTTAGTGGACCATACTTGGTCTGGAGATGCGACTATTTTAGACGTTGATCAAGATGGTTGGTTGGATTTGTATGTTTTGAATATGCAGGGCAACGACAAATACTATCGCAATATTGCTGGTCTGTATTTTGAAGAGAACCCTGCAATGTTCGATAAAACCCCTTGGGGATCTATGGGCGTTAAAGTATTTGATTATGATAATGACGGCTCCGCAGATTTATATGTAACGGATATGCACTCGGATATGTATGAAAATATAGAACCTTCGAGGGAGAAGTTTAAGTCACGAGTTAAATGGCCAGATCTGTTTTTGATGGATGGGGGTAAGAGTATATTTGGTAACGCCTTTTATAGGTATTCTGGACCAGGGGTTTTTGAAGAAAGATCCGATGATTTATCGTTGGAGAATTATTGGCCTTGGGGTCCGAGCATTGGAGACTTAAACGCTGATGGATATGATGACATATTTGTCACGGCCAGTATGAATTATCCGTTCAGATACGCAGCCAATAGCATTTTTTTGAATGATCAGGGAAAGACGTTTAGAGACAGCGAATTTATTCTAGGAATAGAACCCAGAATTGGAAGGAATACAGCAACCCCCTGGTTTGTACTAGATTGCTCCGAGTATGATTTTGATCATCAGGATTGTGTGAAGGGTAACTTGACAGATCACAACGTAGTTTGGGGAGCGTCTGGTTCTAGATCTTCTGTGGTCTTTGATATAGATTTGGATGGGGATTTGGATATAATTGTCAGCGATTTTAATGGTGTTCCAATGGTTTTCACTAGTAATTTGAGTGATGAAACCAAAGTGAATTATCTTAAGGTTGGTTTGACGGGTATTGATTCCAATACAAATGGAATCGGTTCGACCGTAAAAGTGTATTCTGGAGGGGAAGTATATACGAAATTTATGGATGGAAAATCAGGTTACTTGTCGCAAAGTATATTACCTCTCTATTTTGGTCTTGGTGAATTTGAGGAAGTTGAAAAAATAGAGATTTTTTGGGCATCTGGAGTTTATCAAACAGTGTCAGGGCCCCTTGAAACCAATCGTATTATTCAGATTGTTGAACTATCGGACTAGTCCAATAGTTTGATGTCCCTCTAATTTCTGTCATTACTCCAACAGCTAGTAAACGCCCAGATTTTATTGTACGGTTCGGGACCTCTATGATATTATTCTAGTAGTATTTGCTTATGCAGTTGAGGAACATATTTGGCTTCTCCCTTGTTTCAAAGGACTAGCGTACAAGTTTTCGACGTTTTTAGACGTAGGATATCGAATTCTTGGCTTGCTAAAACATTAGAATCTACATTAGATTTGAGTGACGACGAAAAATCATTTGCAGTTAGTTTGGTGATAGTTGATGATGAAACCCTTCAGAGGCTAAATTTTGAGTATAGGGGCATAGATGAACCGACAGATGTTCTCTCATTTCTGCTTTGGGATGATTGTGATAACACCACAAATATTTCTGGAGAATTCGTATATCCCGCGACAAACTTTAAGAAATATGGGGAAATCTTAATTTCTTATCCCAGAGCTATTGATCAAGCTCGTCAGAGAAAGAATACTGTAAAGTCGGAGATCGAGATGTTGATCGTTCATGGAGTTTTGCATCTTATGGGATACGACCATGACAGATTTGACAATGAGATAGAAATGTGGTCTCGGCAAGAGGAACTACTTGCCACTTTGAAACTATAGGGATGGTAATTGTGGATCAGGTTTTATACAGAAAATGGCGCCCACAAACACTTGATGATGTTATAGGGCAGGAACATATAACAAGAATTTTGCATCAAGCTGTTTTGCAGGGCAAAATAGCGAATGCTTATCTGTTTTGTGGTCCTCGAGGAACAGGAAAAACCAGTACTGCTAGGATTCTAGCCAAAGCTATTACTTGTGAGCAGTCTGTAGGTGGCGAACCATGCAATAGTTGTAGAATTTGCATCAATGTTAATGACGGTAAGTCTCTAGACCTGTTTGAGATAGATGCAGCTAGTAACAGAGGCATAGACGACATCAGGGAATTACGAGAGAGAGTTAATTTTGCTCCTGCAGAGTCCTCTCATAAAGTTTACATTATAGATGAAGCTCAACAATTAACAGATGCTGCTAACAATGCCTTCCTAAAAACATTGGAGGAACCACCTCCTCATGTTGTATTCATACTGGCAACTACAGAGCCTCAAAAAATTCTGGGTACTGTTGCATCTAGGTGTCAAAGGTTCGATTTCCACAGGATTTCTCAAGAACATATACTGAAACGATTAACTGATATCAGCAATAAGGAGCAGATAAATATTGAATCATCGGCGCTAGTTTCTATTGCCAGGAATTCTTCGGGGAGTCTGCGTGATGCGGTTAATCTCTTGGAACAACTAAGTGTATCTAGTGACTCTAACATAAGGGTAGAAGATATTAGAAATATATTTGCAATCGGTGATGATTCTGTAGCACTAGAATTTGTAGAGTGTTCTTTATCTGGGCAGGTCAGAGAGGCTCTTTTGACTATAAATGACATATCTGAAAAAGGTTTAGACATCAGTCGATTCCAAAGGCAAGTTGTAGACCATTTAAGGAACCTACTTCTGGTAAAATCCGGCGTTGACAATATAGTAGATCAGGCGCCTGAGATTATTACTAAGATAAAGGGGATAGCCGAACCGGTGCCTTTGGAGCATATTTTGAGAACGTTAAAAATATTTGAGACGGCCACTCAAAATATCTATGGACCCAACACGCTATTCATGGAGACGGCTTTGGTGGAAAGTTGTATAGATGTCGGTGAAAAAATTTTATATGCAGATGAAGTTTCAACACAGAATGAAATAACCGCGATGGAATCGTTGATTCCTGACTTGCTTCATGAAGCTCCAATAGAGGAGAGTAATCAAGAAATAGACAATATTAAAGCAAGACCTATAATCAAAGAACCTACTGAATATGTTGATGATTATTATGCAATAAATGCTAACGACGTAAGTAAGGCAAGCGAATATGGGCCAGAGCCGTTAAAGGATTCCTCTAGAGAGAATGAAAACCAGATAGATTCGACTAAAGAAATTGGTGATTCTATGCAAGATATTCAAGAACCAGTATTAAAAGTTTCGAATGGCGGAGCCAATGAACTAACGGAATCGCATTGGATGTCAATAAGATCGGCTACTAGACACTTAAAATTTAAATATAATATAGGATCTCTTTTGCTGGGCACTGAAAATAGATATATTGAAGATGGAACACTGTTCTTAGTTTTCAAGACTCGTTCCAATTTGGAACGACTTCAGGGGGAAATAGATAATCCTGATGTGAGAAGATCACTGATAGATATAATAGAGAAGGCAACTGGAGTAAGGTATGATTTGAGTCTAATTATGATGGAGCAAAAGGAAGGTTATTCTAATGGTCCTTCTGGGCATCTGGTTCAGACAGCAAGGTCTTTAGGTGCTATTATTGAAGGCGAATCAGAAGAGGAGAAGTAAGCATGAATAAGAATATGTTGCGACAAGCCCAACAGCTTCAAGCTAAATTAGCCAAAGCCCAAGAAGAATTGGACAATGCTGTAGTAGAAGCGACGTCTGGTGGCGGGGTCGTAAAAGTTGTTATCACTGGGAAACTCAAGATTCAGTCTGTAGAGATTTCTCCGGATGTGGCAGATGATATTGAAATGCTGCAGGATTTGGTTATGGCGGCAACAAATGAGGCTATCGATAAAGCCCAAGATTTAGCCCAAAAGAGCTTTAGTTCTATAACGGGTGGAATGAATATACCAGGGCTTACCTAGCAAAGAGAGGCTGAATTAGGCGATGAATTATGAGTTTCTTCCTTCCGTTGCTGCTCCTCTGTCCAGATTAATACAGGAATTTAATAGGCTGCCTGGAATAGGCCCTAAAAGTGCACAGCGATTAGCGTACTACTTGATCAGGATGCCTGAGGAGGAGGCGAAATCCCTCGCTGAGTCTATATTGGCAATTAAAGACCGAGTTATATTCTGTGACGTCTGTCAAAATATAACCGAAAATAGTCCGTGTTATCTTTGCTCACACGACAGCAGAGATAAATCTAGAATCTGTGTGGTCGAGGAACCATTGGATGTCTTATCGTTGGAACGCACACAGGTCTATAAAGGTACATATCATGTGATACATGGGGTTATTTCTCCTGCGAGTGGTATAGGTCCTGAAGACTTGAAGATCAGGGAACTGCTCAATAGGCTTAAAGATGGCTTAGTAGAGGAGATAATTCTTGCGACTAATCCCAGTTTAGAGGGTGAAAGTACGGCGATGTACATTCACAAGTTACTTTCACCAATTGTCAATAAAGTCACCAGACTGGCGAGAGGGTTGCCAGTTGGGGGAGATCTAGAGTATGCCGATGAGTTGACTTTGAGTAGAGCGTTAGATGACAGGAAAGAGATTTAGTACCAATATATAGTATGAGTAACACCGAAAAAATTTATAAAACTCAGGGTATAATCCTGAGGCATTATCCTCTAGGAGAGACTGATTATATACTTAGCTTATTTACTCCAAACAGAGGAAAAGTCAGAGCTATAGTTAAAGGTGCCAGAAAATTGAAGAGTAGAATTGGGGGTCATGTGGAACCAGTAATGTTGACCTCATTTCTTTTGACAAAAGGTCATAATTTAGATTTGATTAATCAAGCCGAATGTGTAGATTCGTTTAGAATAATACGTGAGGATTTAACTAAGCTTTCTAAAGCGCTATACATATTGGATTTAGTAGATGCGATTACTAATGAAAGTCAGTCAAATAATGATGTATATTTGTTGTTGCTAGATACTCTGAAAAATTTAACGAACGACAAAAATGATAATCTCATACCGTATTTTCAGATCAAATTGCTAGGTTCATCCGGCTTTATGCCTGAACTCTATCAATGTGTTAATTGTGGAAAAGAGATAGTTATGAATGCGCACAGATTCTGTCCTGATAGAGGAGGTGTTATATGTGATTCTTGTAA
>CEUS01280151.1_pt1 | contig 15608 bp, 14 predicted proteins | sample 427031 | NCBI WGS metagenome assembly CEUS01 (sample SAMEA2622837, study PRJEB7988) | marine metagenome | biome: marine biome (ENVO:00000447); feature: marine epipelagic mixed layer (ENVO:xxxxxxxxx); material: "saline water (ENVO:00002010), including plankton (ENVO:xxxxxxxx)" | depth 140 m | reverse complement strand
AGGTCAGATTATCAACCTCGGGCTTATGTCCAGCGCGACGAGTAACCGTATTACCCGGGCGTAAACGCATACCCGCTAGACCCAGCCGCGCCGCACCAGCCCCTCGAACCCCTTTTGCCGGAATAACAATTGCATCTACTTCCGTCTCGGTATCCATGATCCGCGGTGCATCGTCCCCAAAACGATCCGACAGTCCGACAAATACTTCTGGGCCTTCTACTACATGAGAATCAGCTGATATCGGCTTCATAAAGTTCCTCTCCACTAGAACTACTGAGGTTTGATATTAAATCGTCTACGCTTCTTTTTCCTAGTAGTCTACTCAAGTTGCGTCTGGGCAACTCTTTCAATACGGTGCAGACGATAGACAAACAGGAAATAACTATCACATGGCCAAAATTCTTATTACAGGCATGAGCGGTCTGATAGGCACTGCCTTTGCCAAACAAATTAGCTCAGAACACAACATCACCGCTCTCAATCGAAGTCATATTGCAGATACGCCGACAATTCGAGCAGATATTTCCGAATACGAAGCAATTCGGCCCGCTTTTGACGGAATTGATACTGTTGTCCATCTAGCCGCTAAAGCTGGCGACCAGTTCACATGGGACGAACTTTTAAAAACCAATATAGAGGGAACACGGAACGTTTACGAAGCTGCAGCAGATGCCAACTGTCAACGAGTCATTTTCGCCTCCAGTGGGGCGACTGTATCCGGTTGGGAATCCGTCGACCCGTACAAATCAATCGCCGAAGGAAATTACGACGCAGCACCGGACGCCTGGGACATGATCAAAGTGGATGCACCAACTCGGCCTGCAGGGATCTATGGAAGTACTAAGGTGTGGGGAGAAGCTCTTGGACGTTATTACTCAGACACAAAAAACCTGTCTGTCTTGAACATTCGTTTAGGCTATGTAAATGCAGAAGACAAGCCGAAAGGAAATAGAGCCTATTCAATCTGGTGTAGTCAACGCGACATCACACATGCATTAACACTGGCCGTTAACGCAAAAGAGAATGTTCGCTTCGATACGTTTTTTGTCAATTCAAACAACAAATGGGGATACCGCGATCTCGAACACACACGCGACATACTAGGCTTCATACCGCAAGATCATGCGGAAGAATACCGTTAGTGTGCAACATTAAGTAAATCTTGCAATGGTGGATTTTGGCCCTATTTGGTTGACGTTCCAATTGGCCGCGGTAACAACTGCGGTGCTACTCTTAATTGGAACTCCTTTAGCATGGTGGTTGGCAATAACATCTCGTTGGATAAAACCGTTTGTAGAAGCCCTCACCGCTATGCCATTGGTGCTACCTCCAACAGTATTGGGATTTTACTTTCTCATATTGTTTAGCGAATCATCTCCTATTGGGGCATTTTGGGTCTCAATAACTGGCGAAACTCTTACTTTTTCATTTTCCGGATTGGTCATTGCATCAGTCATCTACTCGTTACCCTTCATGGTGCAACCTTTACAGACGGCCTTTGAAAACATGGGGAAAGATTCTATCGAGGCTGCAGCGACGCTTGGTTCAGGACCGCTTGATACGTTCTGGCATGTGGTTATTCCTCTTTCATCGCGCGGCTTCATTTCTGGATGCGTTCTGAGCTTTGCCCATACGGTAGGTGAATTTGGTGTTGTATTACTGATCGGAGGAAGCATCCCCAACGAAACAAAAGTCGTTTCTATAGCCATCTACGAACATGTGGAGACACTTCGTTATAGTGATGCACATGTTTTGTCTGCACTCATGATCGGATTTTCTTTTCTAGTCCTTCTTATTGTTTACCTCAACAATAGGCGGTATCGATAAATGCTGAGCTTTCAAATTCAACACCTGAAAGAAGATCTCGATTTAAATATTTCTGCCGATATTGGTTCCGGTGTAACAGCGCTATTCGGACCAAGTGGCGGAGGTAAAACATCTCTACTCAGGTCCATTGCTGGACTCAACCAGTCAACAGGATCTATTGTCTTTAAGGGGCAAACCTGGTTAGACACCCAACAAAATATCAACGTGCCGACGCACAAACGGCCAGTGGGTTTGATGTTTCAAGATGCTCGTTTATTCCCCCATCTTAACGTTGAAGAAAACTTACGTTTCGCCCAAAGCCGGCAACGCAGTCGAGCGCTACCCTTCGACGACGCTATCGAGATATTGGAATTATCAAACCTTCTACACCGCGACACATCTCGCCTGTCTGGAGGCGAAAAACAACGCGTTGCTTTAGCACGCACAGTACTGTCAGGGCCTGAACTCTTATTGCTTGATGAGCCGCTCGCGGCAATCGACCTCGAAAGAAAATACGAAATACTACCCTATGTAGAAAAACTCTCCAGAATGTTAGCTGTGCCTACAATCTATGTGTCACATTCCGTTGATGAGGTAATTAAAGTAGCGGACTATGTGATTGCGATCGATGACGGTAGACATTACGCAGCGGGCCCACCAATCGACATTTTTTCCCGATTGGATCTGGAAGATCTAACAGGGCACTTTGACGCAGGGGTGATAGTTCGAGCTTCTGTGATCAATCATGAAGAGCGATTGCAACTCACAAACCTTGCTCTCGACGGACAATCAATCGCAATTCCCATAGTCGGAGACATTGCGAACGGAAAGTCTCTGTCGATTCGAATTCGCGCTCGAGATGTATCCCTCGCCCTATCTCCGCCCGCGGATATCAGCATCCGAAATGTTCTTAAAGCTCGAATCGCGAAAATCGTGGAGAATAAAAACACCCCCTATGCCGAAGTGTTCGTGGATTTGGGGGAACAAACTATACGATCAAGAATTACCCGTGCCGCCACAGAAGCTCTTCACTTGCAGGACGGACAACAGATCTATGCATTAATTAAGAGTGTAACCCTGGATACAAGGAACCTTTAAGCCCAGACAAACTATGATCACTCGTCTTGCATAGACAATTCATGTTAATACACTCAAGTTTTTCCGTGTAGAGTGGGTCGTTACCTAAGAAATCGAAATAAGTGTTTTTACGCATATGACCTCCACAGCTGTGAACGTCAATCACCACACAAGTCGCTAAAAAACAAAGGACTATTATGAAAATAACGAATATAAAACTAACGATGATTGGTTGGGAAGTCGAACCATGGCGGACCGCGACCATGCATTTTGGAGGCAAAACAAAACTAGGAATAGTGGCGGTAGAAACAGATGAGGGTATTACAGGAAATGCATTTCTTGGAGGAGGAGATGTATCCGCGTTACAACTCATGCGTTTGAAGCCACGACTGATACAGAGGAATCCTCTAGATATCGGAGCTATATGGAACGAATTGTGGCCTTCCCACAGAGGAATACATCCGTCGGTAATTGGTGCAATAGATGTGGCATTGTGGGATATCGCCGGAAAAACCGCTGGCCAACCAATACATAGACTACTTGGTACTTGCCGCACAGAAGTTCCCGCCTACGCTTCAGCAGATTGGTTTCCATCGGCACAGGAGTTCGCTAATGAGGCGCTAAGCTTCAAAGAGCAAGGATGGACCGCCTACAAGATCCACCCACACGCTGACCCAAAGAGCGACATAGAAATATGCCAGATTGTTCGAGAAGCTGTCGGTGACGATATGGTCCTTATGTTGGACTCGATGTGGTCATATTGTTACGAAGACGCGCTACGTGTAGGACGTGCGATCGAAGATCTAGACTATTTCTGGTACGAAGATCCGTTACAAGAAGAGGATATTTATAACTACGTTAAGCTAAAGCAGAAACTCGATATTCCCATGCTAAATACCGAATTTGCACCCGGAGGGTTCTATGGTATGCAGCAGTGGGTACAACAACAAGCAACCGACATGTTACGAGGTGATGTGGCCGTTTGCGGAGGAATTACCCCTCTCCTCAAAATTGCTCATATGGCAGAAGGATTCCATATGAAATGTGAAATACATCACGGTGGCAACTCTTTAAATAACGTAGCTAACCTCCATGTCACCATGGCCATACCCAACTGCGACTATTACGAAGTATTTCCATGCAGTGGGGCCAATAAATATGCTCTAGTCACCGATATAGAAGTTGATTCCAATGGCTTAGTGCACGCCCCAACTGGCAACGGACTGGGTGTTGAGATTGATTGGGATCTGATCGACAAAGAAACGATCCAGATCTACGAGTGATTCAACCTAAAAGGAGAATTTATGCTCAACAAGTTAGAGGCTGGATCGACGATACTCTCCGCAGACGGGGAAGCGCATCGTATATCCAACGAAATAGCAGAACAATTTCGACCGGGAGATCGCCTCATTACAAGCTCCCGTGACGGCTTACTGCTTATACCAGAAGTTGTTAGCAATAGCGTCAAAAGCGTGATCGACAAAAGCACCAAAGCATTCGATGAACTGGCAACGGCCAATGATGAGCAGATCGTTTCATTTTTTTGTAAATTTGCCGACGCTCTCGAAACAAACCAAATTTGGGACAAAATTAAGGAAACAAACCATATCGATGTCGAACAAGCACGATCCAATGGTCGTTCGACAACCCGCTTGCTAGTTACGGAGGACATGCGTAGGAATATGGTCACTGGTCTTCGCGGGTGGGCAGCAACTCCAACTCAACGTCATGCAATTTTAGAAGAGATTAGCCACGAGGATTTTCAAATTCAATTGATCGGTGCCGCTCTCGGAATAGTCGGATTCGTTTTTGAGGGTCGTCCGAATGTACTCGCTGATGCATGCGGTGTGCTTCGTGGCGGGAACGCCACGATTTTTAGAATCGGCAGCGATGCACTGCGGACTGCCCGAACCATCATGGAAACGGCCCTAATACCATCTTTACGAGATAGTGCACTACCTGCTGATGCCGTGGCGCTAATCGACGATCCATCACATGCTGCAGGATGGTCTCTATTCTTAGATAATCGATTAGCGCTCGCCGTTGCCCGTGGTTCAGGCCCTGCAGTCGACCAATTGGGTGATCTAGCCCAAAGCGTGGGTACGCCCGTGAGCCTCCACGGAACAGGAGGAGCATGGATTGTCAGTTCAGACACAACATTGCCTCAAAACTTTACCAATATCGTAGTCCGATCACTCGATCGCAAAGTATGCAATACACTGAACACTTGCTGTATTCCTGCATCAAAAGCAGAACTACTTATCCCAGCCCTAATTAGTGGCCTAGAGACAGCCGCAAAAAATCGAGGTCAATCCGACTACAAAATTCACATCGAAGAATCGGGTCAAAAATACCTGCCGAATCATCTATTTAACGAAACGGTTTCTATCGTTCGACCAAACGGGGCAGTTGACGAAAAATGTGCTGAACTGATAGATCTTAGTGATGTAGGCAACGAATGGGAGTGGGAAGACAACCCCGAAATAACCCTCATCATAGTCGAGAGTGTCAACCACGCCATTGAGCTCTTTAACACATACAGCCCTAGGCTCGTAGCATGCCTAGTCACCAAAGACGTTGCTGAAGCAGAACACTTTTACGAAACGATTCAGTCACCATTTGTTGGAGACAATCACACACGATGGGTTGACGGACAATTTGCATTATCCAAACCCGAGCTTGGTCTATCCAACTGGGCAAATGGCCGACTATTTAGTCGTGGGGGGATTCTAACCGGAGACAGTGTATATACAGTTCGGACGAGGTACATTACACGATCATAGAACACACCGGAGTCCAGATTATACTAACACGTCGAATCTGTGATAGTCCTGGAATCGCGTAAAAAAGATTCCAAATGCTCGACCAACTCACGCGCATCATCTTCGGCCCCGTGAATAAAACTCGACTTACGACGACGGAGAAATGTCAATCCGAGAACGTACATTCCCGACACTCCACTCACAACACCACCTTCGTGATTGAGACGTTGTTTTCTATCAAACACAGGGAGTTTCAAAAATTGAAAATCTGGTTTATAACCAGTTGCCCATACAACAGACTTTATCCCTTCCTTGCCGCCGAGATTTTTGTCCAGCTCAGGCTTTTCGGGAACCGCCGTCGATTTAAATACCTGAGGATCTCCAACCTCAAGTGTCGACTGAAGATCTGCCCATTCATCAAAAGACTTCAACAATCTGTTCAATTTTAAATCCGCCAATCGACAAACATTGCCCAGGGAGCCTGAAAATTGCGCAATGGTCGTTCCATCCCGCTCCTGAATCGCAGCAATTCTGCCCACAAGCTCCACACCTCGGTCTGTTAGACAGTTCAAATCAATCGTACTTAAGTCAGTTGTACCGATAAGTTGAGGGGAAGGGATATTCCGCGCCCGCACAAGGTCATCAACTGCATCTATGGTGTCATCAAGCAGACCTGTGACATTCATCCACCACTGTATATCTCGATTTCGATAGGTTCGGGGCATGCGAACGTGCTCACCGACGGACAACGTCACTGGACGACCCGTTAGATGTATCTCGTCCGACAATTGAAGTCCTGTTGCCGAGGCTCCAACAACCAAGACACGGCCTTCGGGCAGTTGATTAGGGTTCTTGTATTCCAACGAGTGAACCTGAAATACGTCTTCCGGGACACCATCAGAAAACGTAGGGACATTGGCCAATTTACATGCTCCACTCGCCAGAATAACTGCTTGAGATTGAAATTTTCCTTTGGTGGTTTCTGTCAAATACGAATCGTTTGATTTGCGTATCTGTATCACTTCCGTATGTTCGCATACTGGAGCTTGAATGAACTTCGCATAGTCTCTAACGAAATCAACAAATTCGCGTACATCCATAAAACCGTCAGGATGGACACCTTTGTATGGAAACCCAGGCAACCCATTTTGCCAATTAGGAGTAAGCAAGCGCAGAGAATCCCATCGTTCAGCATGCCACGATTCACCCACAACACCGCGCTCTAGCAAGACATGTGCAATGTTCTTCTCGCGAAGCCAATAACTGGCGGCAAGTCCACTATGACCCGCGCCGACAACTACTACCGGAACATGAACAGTGTCCTTCAAAATGTCAGGTCTTCACCTCAACACTAACATTCGTTGGATTTGTAATAATATCAAATACAGCCGATCGTTTTTGCGACTGCGCGACGAGGGCTTCGATATCTTCTTCCGATGCGTCAGCATCGATATCAAAAGACACCTTGATATCTTCAAAGCCATTACGTACATCGGTATCAGCACCCAAAATACCGAGAATATCCATCGACCCTTCAAGCTTGGCTTCCACCGAACGCAGTTGGATATCTCGATTCTGAGCGACACTGGCGACACCCGCTGTCAAGCAAGAGGCTAAACCCACGAGAACATATTCGACCGGTGTCGCACCATTATCCTCGGCTGCGAAAACCTCTGGATGGTCCACATCGAAGCTAAATTCAGTTTTATGTTTTTGCTCATCACCAAGCCCATGAAATCCTTCCACAGTGGACTTACTGTGCACCCCATTTTGCCATTTGCAAGCGGCTCTCCATGCGAATTTAGCTCCCTCGGGCGCCTCCGACAGGGCATCACGGGCACCAAGCAGCGCCTCCACGTTTACACCATTATCTACCTTTGAATCTGTCATCGATTATCGGTCCTCTTCACTACTGAATTACTCGATCGTATACACTCTATTTGCGGGCGCGCAGCATACTCCCAATTCGGGCTAATTACATCATTGTCTAAGCAACAAGATTTTAACAAAAACAACCAAAGGTAAATTCTCCAATGCCGGCATAACTACTCTGTGGCCAGCTTTTTCAAAGGCCAAGAATGCTCTTAACGACAAACCCATTTTTCCTATAGCGCAAATTTGCATCGACAAACGATTTATCCAGCCTTCCATATAGTTTGAAACTCCATCACACATGCCCAGACAACAGATTTACAGGTAAGATGTAAACCACTATAAAAAAGACACAAACAAATGCCTGACGTTAGAGAATTCCGAGAAGAAACACGCGCATGGTTGAACGACAACTGTCCAGCCGGCGCACGGGGAACAGGTCAAGTACATACAGGAAGTTCAAAAATACCTATCACGAATACTGACACTGAACTCTGGTTAGAGCGCATGGCTAACAAAGGATGGACCTGCCCCACCTGGAAAAAAGAATATGGCGGTGGCGGCCTTAGTACAACAGAATATATGATCCTTCTTGAAGAGATGCGTGCCATTAACGCGCGCCCTCCTCTGATGAATCGGGGAACCTCGATGGTCGGCCCCACGATCGTTGAATTCGGCAACGAAGAACAAAAACTCCGCCTTCTCCCTATGATTGCCCGAGGCGAAGGCGCCTGGTGCCAAGGGTACAGCGAGCCTGGTTCTGGATCCGACCTGGCCAGTCTACGAACTAGTGCAAAAGACTGCGGGGACCACTTTCTTATAAATGGACAGAAAATTTGGACATCTGATGCAGACATGTGTGATTGGATATTCATACTTGTTAGAACCGATCCCAAAGCTTCCAAACACGAGGGCATTAGTTTTTTCGTAATGCCTATGGATCAAAGAGGTATAACAGTTCGGCCCATACGCTTGATTAGTGGAGCATCTCCATTTTGCGAGACTTTTCTGGATGAAGCCGTTGCAGAAAGAAGAAATATGATCGGATTGCCCAATCAGGGATGGACGGTTGGGAAACGATTGCTGCAGCACGAACGATCAGGCATGGAAATGCTGGTCTCCGGGAGCGCTAGCAGTCGTCAAGTCACCACAGTGGATGCGGCCAAGAAATATGTTGGCATGCACAACGGTCAAATCGCTGATGCCCATTTTCGTGGCAAGCTGCTGAACTACGAGATGCGAATGGATGCCTACAAATTAACACAGAGGCGAATAGTTGAAGAAGCTGGGAACGGAGGAACCCCCGGGCCCGTGACATCCATCATCAAAACTGTTGGTACAGAATTACAACAGGAACAGTCGGATCTAACGACGTCAATGATGGGAACACAAGGATACGGATGGGAAGGACCGGGTTTTACTCAAGCGCAGCTCAATCATGCACGTAGCTGGCTTTACGGAAGAGCTCACTCTATCTATAGCGGCAGTAATGAGATACAAAGAAACATCATCGCAAAACGTGTACTCGGCTTACCAGATTAAATTCAATGTCGGATTGTTTAGATTGCACCCTGTTAGAGAAATGATGTCCTAACAAAACATCATCGTTTAATTGCTGCAATCAAATACCGAGGTCGTATCGATTGTATCCCTCAAGGATAGATTGACGTGTCTCATCGCTCCATTCGACTTTCTCATGATCCAGCGGTTCGTATACATACGGTATCTCGTGCGTATAACTCCGCGCTCTGGCGTCAATTGCCAAGGAGATCAACCGGCACCGCTGATTGACATGATCGATGTCGTAATGACCATTCCATCCATCAACACCCAAGACCGATTTTCGTCGATGGAACCCATGCACCATCGTGGCTCTCATGTTTTTCGATGTATTGGCAAAAGAACCGTGCAATACCTGCCTATTGCATATACACGTATCACCCGCTTTCATTAGCATTGGTACAGCGCCGGGCAATTCGTCGGAGCCATCGTTTTTTTGCATCCGATCCGGAATGTCTATCTTTCCCCCATGATGGGTTCCCGGAACCACCCAAAGCGCATTCGCAGACGTTGTGTCATACAGTTGGGTCATAAAATTAAACCCGTGCGTTCCACCATCTAGATCAGACCGATCCCAATGAGTCGTCCCATCTTGATGCCAGGAGACGGAAGCGCCAAGACCTGGTTGTTTAATCCAGAGCGCATCAGTAAATGGCGTAAAATCCGGGCCATTTATCGTTTCTGCAACCTTGAGTAATTGCGGATGGCCATATAACAAAAACGATGTATGCAACAGTTCCATACATCCGCCAATGGTTAATATGACCTCAGCCGGTGCATTCTTTGGTGGTTTTGGTTCCGACATTTTTGCCGGATATCGCCCATGCGAAGAATCGGTACCCCCATGAGGATCAGACAACGGTTTTGCATATCGAAAATGCTTATTCGCGCCGGAGACCGGTCTTCCATGACGATCCACCGTCGCATCTCGAGATACTGGCGCTCCGTCTAATACATTTTCCAAATCTGCTACTAAACTGCTCAATTCCGTCTTTGAAAGGAAATTTTCAAAGACATAGAAACCGACCTCCCTATATGTTTCAACAATATCGGAAGCCAACGAGCCATCGGGGTCAAACCGTATGGGACCGCGATTACCGAGCTCAGAAGCAAGAAGCTCGCCCTTTGCCATATATGATTCATTCATACGGCCATAATAACGCGATTACTAAATTAGGTAACGCAAAAACTATCGATACCATCAAGTCAAACCGATAACCAACACGCGATACGCCACTTTTTTACGACAGCACGATTGTTTTACAAACACCATCGGACACACTAATACATAGATGGCACCACGTCTTTAATACACTGATGGCCTAACTCACGCAGTGAATTACTCGGTCAAAAACATCAAAGTAGACACACCGAACAATTGTAAGCAGACGCTGCAAAATAAAATTGATAGTGTGGAAAGCAGATTGAAGGAGTGTTCACGTTCACTGGACCGAAGGAGAGGCGAGCCATGTTGACAGTTGAAGAAAATGCGATGCTGACGCAAACAAACCCTAAAACACCGATGGGTGAAGTGTTTAGAAGTTATTGGCAACCTACGCTGCTCTCTCGTGAGCTGCCCCGCAACGACTGCCCTCCAGTCCGAGTCAAGCTGCTGAATGAGGACTTTGTTGCATTTCGGGACAGCGAAGGCAAAGTAGGTATAGTTTCCCCACGTTGCCCGCATCGTGGGGCAGATTTGTTCTTCGGTCGCAACGAGCATTGCGGTTTGAGGTGCGTCTATCACGGGTGGAAATTTGATATTCACGGAAACTGCATAGAAGTACCGAATGCGGAAGCTTCTGTAGCGGAACGGCTTAAAAAACGAGCGTCGATTAGGTCCCTACCAACTCGAGAATGGGGCGACATTATTTGGGCCTATATGGGAGCAGATGAACCACCGGAACTACCCCAATTTGAATTCGCCAAAGTTCCTCCAGAACACCGGTTTGTCTCTAAAAAATTTCAGCAATGTAACTGGGCGCAGGCGTGTGAAGGCGGGTTGGATACAGCTCACTTTTCTTTTTTACACGCTGGCATGAACGAAGGGGAACGGGTCGGTTTACATCAAATCGGAATGACCAAGGAGAAAAGACAAGGTCAAAATGAGCCGGATCGATTGGCGAGATTCCGATGGATGATCGAAGATCCAGCCCCTCGTTTTACCGTGTTAGAACATGATGCGGGACTGCTGCTCTGCGCAGCCCGTAACTCCGATACCGATAATTCGTACTGGCGCATGACTCAATTTCTTATGCCCAATCATTCCTTAGCCCCTGGGAACCTTCCCGACGACAACAACGTCGGCAATACCTGGGTTCCGGTCGATGACGAATCGTGCTGGATCTTTTGTTTTTGCTGGAATCCAGACCGCCCATTAACTGAGAAGGAAAAAAATGCAATGGCTTCAGGGTCGGGGATATTCGCCGAAGTAGACGAAAAATATGTACCCATCCGGCGACGGGAAAATAATTACCTACTCGATAGAGACCTCCAAGACCAAGACAACTACACCGGTATCCAGGGCATATCAGAGCAAGATCAAGCCATAGCCGATAGTCAGGGCTATATAGCAAACCGGACAGATGAGCTTTTAGTCCAGACTGACCTCGGAGTTGTTAAGTTTAGACAGGCCATGCTCAAAGCCATCGATGACACTCGGGCGGGTCGATCTCCCCAAGGAGTGAGAAACCCAGAGGCCTACTTCGTTCGTTCAGGCGATAGTATTACCCCACCTAATTTAGAAATTGAATCCGTTGTTCAGAGCCGATTTGGAGGTATGTGGGGTGTGCAGGAATAGCGGGTTAAACATCTCAACAACTGGAATAACCGATTCCCAACCATCGGAACACTGTTCTTTTTGTACCTGATTTTTCTTGAAAATCGGTGAACCAACCCCAAAAAAGAAGGCAGACGATTTTTCTACCTACAACGTCTTTAAGAGTATGAACGAAGACGTCTTATCGCTGCTTTATCAACTCACGCCAAAACAAGGATTATTATGCATGTGATCAACTTCGGAATCGGTAGAGTACTAACGCAAGTCGTTGGTATTTTAATCCTTTTACTTGCCGGTTCAGCAGCTCTAGCTAAATGGCCTATTGGTTTACACGATCAAGAAGGCAAACCGACGCTAGCCCCAGTTTTAAAACGCGTTACTCCAGCTGTAGTCAATGTTTCCGTAGAGACGACGGCCAACACCCGCCAAAATCCATTGTATCAAGACCCATTTTTTCGGCGTTTCTTCAACATCCCGGAACAAGCTCCCTCTCAACCGAGACGACAAAGTGTTGGTTCCGGTGTCATTGTCGATGCGAAAGAAGGCTATGTCATTACAAACCATCACGTGATCGCGAAAGCAGACGCCGTGAGTGTGACACTGACTGATCGACGCGAAATTGATGCGGAGGTCATTGGAAGTGACGAGAGAACCGACGTCGCCTTATTAAAAATTGATGCAAATGAACTCACCGCAATTGAAATAGGCGATTCCAATGCATTGGAAGTCGGGGATTTTGTGCTCGCCATTGGTAACCCATTTGCTGTTGGTCAGACGGTCACATCTGGCATCGTCAGTGCCTTGGAGCGAAGCGGGTTGAATAACCAAAACTACGAAGACTTTATACAAACCGATGCCTCGATTAACCCAGGCAATTCGGGCGGTGCCCTTGTTGATCTCGATGGCGAACTAATTGGTATCAACACCGCAATCATTGCCCCCGCTGGCGGTAATGTAGGAATTGGGTTTGCGATACCAACACAAATCGTCAAGGCCATCATGGAACAACTGATTGAATTCGGAGAAATCCGTCGAGGTAGTTTGGGCGTCTACATTAACGATCTGACGCCAGATTTAGCAGAAGCCCTAGACCTCGACATTAGTAACGGAGCAGTAGTCACAGAAATCGTACCAGGTTCAGCAGCCGAAGAATCTGGGATTCAAGCCGGAGACATCATCACCGCAGTCGATAACGAACCGGTTAAAGGAGCCTCCGACCTTCGTAATCGTATCGGGGTATTGCGTGCCGGAGCAGAAGTATCTATCGATTTTATGCGCGATGGCGATGAAAAAAATGTCGAGGTGAACATTTCCGACCGACCAGCAATGGCAATGAATGCTGGGACCGAATTTCCTCGGCTGGAAGGAGCGCAATTCTCTAATATACCTCAGGACCACCCTCGATACGGAAAAGTCGACGGAGTCCTCGTTACTGAAGTCACCCAGGGCACAGCCGCGGCAAGATGGGGTTTACGTTCCGGCGATATTGTTCTCGCCGTCAACCGGATCGCTGTTTCAAACGTCGGCGAGTTTTCTTCTACACTAGAAAATATTCGAGGTGCAGCCGCCTTGTTACTACTAAGAGGAAATGCACAGGTTTACGTGATGATTCGGTAGCGGCAATATCGATCTTAAAAAGGATACTGTATGAAAATCTCGACTCTTATGAGCTATGCACAAGGGTACGTCGGCGCTACCAATGAATTAATCGAATACGAGAAAGCCGGTCTAGATACGGTCTGGATACCGGAGGCCTATTCCTTCGATGGAGTCAGTGCAATGGGGTACGTGGCTGGTAGAACCGAGCGCGTCCAAATAGCCTCAGGAATACTCAATATTTATAGCCGTTCACCAACGCTCATGGCCATGACAGCAGCTGGATTAGACGCTTTATCCGAGGGACGCTTCATGCTCGGGCTAGGAGCATCCGGACCACAAGTTATCGAAGGCTTCCACGGAATTCCTTACGACACGCCTCTCGCTCGGATGCGTGAGGTTATCGAAATTTGTCGCAAGGTATGGCGACGCGACGAAAAATTAAGCCACATAGGCAAAAAATATCAAATTCCTCTACCACCAGAGCAGGGTACAGGACTCGGCAAACCGCTAAAAATCATCAATCACCCCTACAGAGACTACATACCAATTGCTCTGGCAACACTAACCCCAAAAAGTGTAGCGATGACGGCAGAAATTGCGGATGTATGGCTCCCCGCGTTCTATATGGCAGAAGGAGCAGCTTCTGTATGGAAAGACGCTTTGGCAACCGGTAATGCAAAACGACCTTCCGATATGGCCCCCCTAGAGATCTACGCCGGCGGCACAGTAGGAGTCGGCCCCAACTTGGAGACGTACAGAGATATGGCGAGACCTAATATCGCATTGTATGTCGGTGGCATGGGCGCTCGTGATAAAAATTTCTACAACGATGTTTTCAAAAAATACGGCTTTGAAAAGGAAGCACAAGAGATACAAAATCTGTACTTAACAGGACGCAAATCGCAGGCAGAAGCAGCCATTCCGCAGTCGTACCTCGACGCAACCTCCTTAGTCGGACCGAAAGAATTTGTCCTAGATCGCATACAAGCGCTCAAGGAGAGCGGTGTGACATCGTTGAACGTCGGGTTTCTCGGCACAACAACCAAAGAAAGGGTACAAAATTGCGACGCTCTGAAAAATCTCATAGTGAAAGCGGGCGTTTGATAGATGAGATCTCATTCCATCGAGAATTTATTGAACGATGGAACGATAATCGCTCGAGGTGCGTTAGATTTTGATATTCGCTCCCAAGGTGTAAGCCCTAGACGCTTACCGTCATGGACTCGCACCCAAATACCTCAAATGATGGATGCGATGGCTCGAATGCCCTCTGGCGTTCGTCTCCAATTCAATACTAATGCCAGTTCCCTAGGACTGTCTTTCCTTGGATCAATTACCGTAGCGCCAGGTGCAATCCCGAGAAAAATCGTACTGAACCTCGAGTCAAACGGGCGGCTACAATCCCACCAGTCCGAAAAGGGAAATCGGATACAACTTGCACCGGACGGAGGATATCGTCTTTTACGAGGCGAACCTGATACCGCCTGGTTTCGCAACCTTGGCACCACCGAACGATTTAGCGAAATCTGGCTGCCGCATAATGCGTTTGTCGAACTCAGATCTCTTGAACTTCCCGATGGCGCCACACTATCGCCACCACAAGATGTTAGAAAACAATGGCTGCACTACGGCAGCTCAATCAGTCACTGCATGGAAGCAGAAGAACCTGCCTATATTTGGCCTGCGGTCGCCGCAAGAAATTCCGACGTTAATATGCAAAACCTCGGATTTGGAGGACAGTGTCATCTCGATCAATTCGTTGCGCGAACCATACGTGATTCGCAAACCGACCTAATTAGTATTAAGACAGGTATCAACGTAATCAATATGGATTCTATGCGAGAACGGGTATTCATACCCGCAGTTCATGGTTTTATCGATACCATTCGGGAAGGCAAACCCCAAACGCCCATCATAATAATCTCACCCATCTATTGTCCGAGCGCCGAAACCCATCCCGGGCCAACGATCCCTAATAACGTGGGGAAATTTGAAACCATAAAAGGTTTCGAAGCCCTCCGACAAGGATGTCTAACACTCGAAAAAGTGCGGGAGATACTTGAGCAGGTCGTCAAGAAACGTTGTGAAATTGGCGACGAGAACCTCCATTACCTCGATGGCCTCAAGCTATTTGGACCAAAGGACGCTTCCGATCT
>CEUS01043911.1_pt1 | contig 15614 bp, 14 predicted proteins | sample 427031 | NCBI WGS metagenome assembly CEUS01 (sample SAMEA2622837, study PRJEB7988) | marine metagenome | biome: marine biome (ENVO:00000447); feature: marine epipelagic mixed layer (ENVO:xxxxxxxxx); material: "saline water (ENVO:00002010), including plankton (ENVO:xxxxxxxx)" | depth 140 m | reverse complement strand
GGGAAGAATATTATAATTCATTCCCTCAATTCATAACTGATATTGAAGGTATTGATATTCATTTTATTCATATTAAAAGTAAACATGAAGAAGCTCAACCTCTGATAATGAGTCATGGCTGGCCAGGTTCTATAGTAGAATTTCATAAAGTAATAAATTCTTTAGTTGATCCCGTTTCATACGGCGGAAAAGCTGAAGATGCCTTTCATTTAGTCTGTCCCACATTACCTGGATATGGTTTTTCAGGTAAACCTACTCAAACAGGAACTGGAGTTGAAAGAATAGCTGAGCTTTGGGATTTATTAATGAATAAAATAGGATATAGCGAGTACTTTGCGCAAGGAGGTGATTGGGGTTCCGCAATCACTATTGCTATAGGAAAACAAAACAAAGGAAGCTGTAAAGGTTTACATGTAAATATGCCTTTTGCACCCCCTACGAAAGAAGCGCTAGAAAACCCAAGTGAAAGAGATAAAATAGCTTTTGAAGGTTTAAATTATTATCAAGAATGGGGTTCAGGCTATTCAAAACAACAAAGTACCAGACCTCAGACATTAGGTTATGGCTTAGTGGACTCTCCAATTGGTCAAGCAAGTTGGATTATTGAAAAATTTTACGAATGGACAGATTGTGATGGACATCCTGAAAATATTTTCACTAAAGAAGAATTGCTAGATAATGTAATGTTTTATTGGCTTACAAAAAGTGCCTCTTCTTCCGCAAGACTATATTGGGAAAGTTTCGGATCTTTTGGAGGCAATCCAGAAGAAAAACTTGAGATTCCTATCGGATGCAGCATTTTTCCTAAAGAAATTTCTCGAACACCAAGAACTTGGGCAGAACAAGTATACTCAAATATTGTTTATTGGAATGAGCTAGAGAAAGGTGGACATTTTGCAGCCTTTGAACAGCCTCAAATCTTCTTAAATGAAATAAGGAAAAGCTTTAAATTAATGAAATAAATTAAAGACCAAATATTACAAATCCATTCTTCCACATTTTATGGAAAAATTCTTTTGCATATTCTAAATTAAACTCAAAATCAATTTTGTTTGATAGACAAAATTCGTTAGCTCTTTTTAAAATATCCATAATCTTATTTGATTCAGAATCGTTAATTGAGCTCCATAAAATGCCTTCTTTCGAATTAAGGTTAAATTTTATTTTTGAAGTTGAAGAAATTTGCCTTTCTATTACTCCACCATTATTTAGAGATAAATTACCTTTCTCAACAACTCTTATAAATGGCCTATGTTCAATGATTGTTTTTTGATTAATTGTATTTATGTTGTGCCACATAAATTCAAAATTTTTATCTTTTCTAAGAATAAAGTTAAACATCCCAAGAGAGAAATTAGTATTATGCGCAATTTCCGCCTGCTTCCAAAAATCTAAACCTTCTATCCTTTTATAAATTTTATCATAGTACTCTTGATTTTCTTTAATATTCTTTAATGTATACTGGGTATAATAATGATAAACATTGTCAAACCAGGATTGAAATACCAAACCTGATTCTTCAATTAAATCTTTTAACTCGACGGTATTAAAAGCTACATCTTGCGTATGTAAAAAAGTATCAATTACACCTGCATCAGTCAAAAGATCATCGGAAGCATTAATATATCGGTGGGAAGGATGAGTATCTGGAATACCATTTAAAAATTTCTTTACCAAATTTAAATCTTCAATCGTTTGATTATAGTTTAAAAGTCTAAATATATTTTGAAGGGAATAAACTCCATACCTTAAGTATGAAGAATAAATGCCGATAATTATTGCGCAATCATCTTTTCCAAATTCAGAAAGCTTAATAATTGTGTTTTTAGGGTTTTTAGTATGATGAATAACACCTGTTGCAACTATTACATCATATTTATTCTTTTCCTTTAAATCAAAAATATCTTTTTGTTCGACCTTAAGGTTTTTAATTTTATATTTTTTTATCATTTTTTGATTATGGGCAATACTTTCTTTGCTCAAATCAATTCCAAAAATATTCATTTCAGGGTATGAAAGCGCATAATACAGGGCTTGGTTTGTTCCACAACCCGCTATTAAAACATCTGCTGAAGTATAATCCTTTCCCTCAGGAAAAATAATTTTTTTAAAACGATTGAGATGTAAATCATAAAAAAAACCCTCACTAATTTTTTCTTTTAAATCATGGATAGGCTCCGGATATGGCCAATCATTGTATTGAGATTTAACTTCTTTCATTAAATTTTAAAACCTAAATATTTTGTAAGAACTTCAATTAACAAAATAAAAATAACTGTAATGATAACGCTTATTAGTAAAGTTAAATAAAATCCTAATTTGTGTATGATAAATGGGAATATAATAAACATAGGTATTGTTGGTAACAAATATAAAAATGTATAAGAAATATGTGAGGATATTTTATCTATTGAATTTCCTTCATGATACATCCACATAATTACTAAGAAAGTTACAATTGGCATTGCGGCAATAAGACCGCCTAACCTATCGTTTACTTTAGCGATTTCACTGATAAACACTATCAAACATGCGGTAATTATTATTTTCAAAATAATATAAATCATTTTTTATTTTATAGATGTGATTTCAATTTCGTCTGAATTTAAAGGTAAGATTACCATTGTGCCATCTTCGGAAAGCGTCCAATCTTTTCTAATTTTATTTACACCTCTTACAAACATATTAGCCATTAGACCATTTCTTGGCGCAGGTGTTAGATGATAAAAAACTAAATGACCCACATTAGCCTCATTGGCGACCTCAGCTGCCTCAACTGGAGTTGTATGATATGTTAGAATATCTGACATTATTTTAGCACCATAAATATTTCCAGATGCACGGAGGGCATCTTCATTTATTTTTAAAATATGATTTGCCTGCGCTTCGTGAAATAAGACATCAGCATTAATAGAATTTTTTATTACATTCTCATGATATATTGTGTCTCCACTGATTACGATAGACCTTCCTTTATAATCAAAACGATATCCTAATGCTGGCTCCACAGGATCATGGACAACCACAAAAGCAGATACTTTTAAACCATCCTCATCAATAATTACAGGATTTGATAAATCTATTACATAAGGATCAAAACCAGCTACCTCCAAAGGAGCAATATCATTACCATGGTGCTCATTTCTAAATCGATAGTCTAAACTATAAGCCCCTTCAAAACCCTTAATTACTTGATCTACCCCCTCAGGACCATAAACTATTAATTTTTTTGATCTAGACTGAGTAATCCAAGCGTTTAGATGTAAATCTGCAAGATCGGATATATGATCAGAATGAAGGTGAGTAAGCAATACTGCCTTAACTTTTCCTAGATTAATTCTCCAGTTTCTTAAATTCGTTACACCACCATCACCGACATCAACCACATACAGATGTTTTCCAGCCTTTATCAAAATACAGGTCTCAGCTCTGCCTGGAGAAGGCAAAGGTGAACGGGAGCCGCACACAACCGCGCTTAATGCATCTTCAGGCAAGATAGTCTGATTATTTAAAACCCTATTGATGACATTGGTGATCACACGATCTTGTACTGCCGGGATTCTTGTTAAGAAAAAAACAGCTATTAAAATCAAGATTAATAAAAATATATATCTTAAAATTCTCATTTGGATTCTCTAAGTGATAAAATAAAAAATATAATTAAAAAAACAAGTAAATATGGAGCTAGATAAATACCGGGTGTTGCAGAGTCATTAAAGTTATTAATAACATCCCCGCCTCTGCCAAAATAAGGATAATAAAAGAGTCTTACTCCCCATTCTATTATCCAAAATACATACATAAGTGGAACAAAAGATCTATATTGAAAAATAGCTATCCAGCATGCGACACAAAAAATCAATTGCGCGAAACCCCATACAGAAAAAAACCTATATATTAATGGCATTGGGTCTGGGTCACCAGTTAACAGCATTACATTTGCTATTATGTGAAGTCCAAATGGTTCGAAAAACATATGAATTACTGAGCGCCAAGTCATCAAAGCAAGAAAAGCTATTAACATCCATAAGGCTATTCGATTTCCCGAATAGTTATTGTTTGCATTCTCAGGAAATACTTTACTAAAAAAATTTACCAATCAAATGCTCCTGTTTTAGTCTCAATGTTAAGTTGACCTTTTAAGCCCGCAGAACGGTGCTTTTCACTTTCTTGATAATCCGCATCCATGATCATTTCAATCATAGCTTTTCGACTCGGATATTTAGCAATAGCTACTATATCCCAAAGCTCTCCTACTTCACCCAACATCAATCGTTCAACTCTTCCTGAGAAAATTGCTTCACCCCCAACTTTCTTAAGGTGATCTTGCACTTCTTGTCCATAAATTAAGTAAGCCTCTGCACCAGTTAAGTTAGTTTCCCGGCCATCTTCATACTCTGCTTTATCTTTAAATTTTAGTAAGTTAACCATATATATAGGCGTATCAACATCACCTTCAAAAAAACCTTTCATTTGTTCATCAGTTGGGCTGACTGCATTTTTTACTTCCATTATTTTATCTCCATTTATTTTTTTTATAGATAACACAGATTTTTCTCCAGATCCTCGCGCTTCAAGGATAAGAGGGTATATTTCAAAAATGATATTAGCTCTATAATGCCAGCCAACACTTCCTAATATTATAAAAATACTAATAATAATTATAAAATTCTTCATTTATTCATCCTTTATGAATTCTATCAAAATCTCAGAGAGTTTTTGGGCTCTAGTCCATTGAAAAAAATGGCCTCCGCCAATATGGGGAGCACTTTTCGCATTAGGACACATATCTAATACATCTTGTTCTATACCATTCGTAACAGGATCGTCTCCAGCAAAAACACTTAAAAAGGGTTTATCCCATTTGCTAAAAAAGTCTCTTGCCTTCTTTTGCTGTTCCAAAGATTTATCAGGAATTATTGGAACTTGACTAGGCATTGCTCTCGGACCCTTTTTATAACTAGCATTAGGGAAAGGCGCTTCATAAGCTTTAACTAGTTCTGATCCAAAATTAGAAATTCTTCCCAAACCTAGTTTTATAAACATATACTGAGACAGCATAGAAATTCTGGGTCTATTTTCCATCATCGATGAGGTAACAAAACCAATTGGTAAATCTTCAGTATCCCAACACCATTTTTGCCAATACATAAATTTCAATGCTGGAGAAGTTTCTCCTCCATCCATTTTCCTCACTTCCTTCATCATTGAAAAAGGTGTTAACCTTAAAGAACTGGCTCTAAATGCCTTTACCTCCTCTATTATTTCATCAGAAACATTTGGGTTATATGGTAACCCAGTGTTTCCCATTGAAACTTTTGAAAAACGATCAGGCTTCTCAGCAACCATTCTTAGCCCAATTAAACCGCCCCAATCTTGTCCAAAAAAAGTAAGGTGCTCTAAATTGTTTTTCTCCAACCACTGTACCATCCAATCTACTTGCCTCTGGTAAGAATAATCTTCACGGCTTGCGGGTTTGTCAGACTTGCCATAACCTGGCAAATCTGGTGCTATGACACGAATACCCGCATCAGTTAGGTAAGGTATCATCTTAATATAAAGATAGCTCCATACTGGTTGACCATGCATAGCCAAAAGAATCGGTCCATTTTTTGGACCTTCATCAATATGATGAATTCGTAACGCACTCCCGTCATGGGTATTAACAAATGTATAATGCGGCTTAAAAGGATAATCCCTTAAATTAGAAAAACAGTTATCAGGTGTCCTTAAAATTTCCATACTTTTTTTCCTAAGATATTAAATCCTCACAACCTGTATTAGCTAAAAAATTTTCAACTCTATTTTTATCTTTAACTTCTAAGGAACTAAATTCGTCCTTTATCCACTGTAAACATTTTGCCTGATAAGGAAACGCTTTCTGTTCCCATTCTGCTCCATCTATATCAGTTTTCCATTGATCTTCATTAGAAGATAATGCTTTGGCATTTGCAATCATTGCCGGTACATAACCTCTAGAAATTTCTTTAAAAATATCATGAAGACTCTCATGTGCCTCTTCTAGTAAAACCCAACCATCTTCTTTATCTTTTAAACCGGATAAATCTTCCATTATATCTACCCATGCTACAGATCTGGGGGACTTTTCTAAAGCTAATGCTCTTGAGGTTGGATCAAAACCTATTAATTGCGTCATTTGACCATAAATCGCAAAATCAGCTGACGAAGGTCTATTTCCAAATAAATAAGGAGTGTTTTGAAAGTGCTTTTCTAAAAGGCCCAACAATCTTTGATAACTTTTTTCAATAATTGGAGCAGTTTTCTGATTTGAACCTACAACCCATAGCCTATTAATTTGATGCTTAGAGAAATGATCTTTGAAATGTTTATGACTTTCATTATCCAAATTTACAGAATGCAAAAGAGGAAGAATATTACCAGCATTGTTAACATCTTCTTCAAAATGCCATCTATAGTGGAACATAAATTTTGTAACCCATTCATCTCCAAAATCTTCCAATATATAATTAATAAATGCCAAAGCCTTATCTTTAGGAATTGCACTTCTATCTTCAAATTGAGTTTCTAGTTTCCGAATTATTGGTGTTGAATCGCATGTTGCCTTTTCTTCATTATGAAATATAAAAACTGGTAAAAGAAGAGGCTTTGGCACCTCTAAACCCATATCTTCTAGAATTTCACCAGCATTACCCCAAATAATTTTATAAGGAATTCTTCGATATCTTAATAGAGCTAGCATCTTTCTTGTATAAGGTGATGCCGGAACCCCTATCACAATAGTTTTGTCATTATTTTCCAATTAAATTTATTCCTTAAAGTAAATTACTGAAAAGACGCTTCTTTTTTGTTATATTAAATTCACTTAAGGAAAGATTGTAAAGGAGAAAAAATGAGTTCAGAAATTAACGAACTTCAAACTTTAAAAACTGATTTAATAAAAACACGTATAGCTACTGGAAAATTTGATTCTGCTAATATAGAAAAGGATGAAATTTCTCTAAAAATTGAACGCTTTGCCTTTACCGCAAACAATATAACTTACGCTCTTGCAGGTGATATGATGGGGTATTGGAAATTTTTTCCTTCATTAGATGATCCTCAAGATAAATGGGGATGCATTCCAATGTGGGGTTTTGCCAAAGTAATCGATTCTAACACCGAGAATATAAAGGCTGGTGAAAGACTTTTCGGTTATTTTCCAGCATCCAGTTCGATAATAGTAAAACCTGTAAAGGTTACTGAACAAAGCTTTACAGACGGTAAAGATCATAGAAAAGAATTACCTCCTGTTTATAATAATTATATCCGGCTTTCTGGCGAAGAAAATTATAATAACGCAATGGATAATGTAAGAGCTCTTTTGTTTCCACTACATATTACCTCTTTTTGTTTATGTGACGCCCTTCAAAATCAATCTTACTTGGGGGCAGAACAAATAATTATTGTTAGTGCCTCAAGTAAAACAGCTATCGGCCTAGCTCAAGGCCTAAAAGATGAAAATGAAGCACCGAGAATTATTGGTCTTACCGCTTCAAAAAACCTAGATTTTGTTGAAAGCTTGGGTTGTTACGATGAAGTAATACCTTATAACCAACTTGAAAAAGTTAATTCAGATATTAAAAGTGTAATGGTTGATATGGCTGGAAATAGAGAAATATTAGGTAATTTACATAATTCTTTGGAAGATAATATGTTGAAATGTATTACCGTTGGGATGACACACTGGGATAATGAAACAACAGCAGAAGATGCTCTTGGCCAATTGATGATACGAGATCGTACTGAATTCTTTTTCGCACCTGATCATATTCAAAAAAGAATTAGTGACTGGGGACCAGAAGGTTATAACCAAAGAACTTCAACATTTATGTCCGCTAGGGCTAATCAAAGCCGAGAATGGATGAAAATTAAGGAAATATCAGGTTTAGAAGATTTTGTAGATACTTATGATATGGTTATTAAAGGAAATGCTAATCCAAATGAAGGAATAATAGTTATCCTTTAATTAATTTCATTGTCTACCAAGGATGGATTTCTCCATTCCATTTATAAAAGTTACCTGAATCTTCTTTAGTTAGACCGCTAATAACATTTCTTATTCCCGAAGCACTTTCTTCAGCAGTTATTTCAGCGCCTGGGCCACCCATATCAGTTTGAACCCAACCTGGGTGCATTACAGAAACAGTTATAGGATCGTCTACCCAATCAAGAGATAAGATCTTACCAACCTTTCCTACGGCCGCTTTCGTCGTTGAATAAATGTACATTCCTCCCATTGGCCAAGTAGACGCCCCTAATTGACTAGAAAGAATCATAAGATTTCCATCACCTGAAGAAACCAAATTTTGTTTAAAAGCTCTAGCAACAAGCAAAGGTCCAATAGTGTTAATATCTAAGGTCTTATGCCATTCATCTACATCAATATTGTCGATAGACTGTTGCTCCATAGGATCACCTCCTACAGCACCAGCAACCACAATTACAACATCAATTGCGGTATCGCCAATTCGTCCAGCAGCAGCATCTATGGAAGAAGGATCAGCTACATCTAGTTGTTCAATAGAGACATTATCTGAACCAGATGCTAAATCATCAAGTTGAGAAGCTGCACTAGTATCCCTAGCACAAGCGATAACGGTATTACCTTCACCTGCATATTGTTTAGTAAGTTCTAAACCTATTCCTCTTGTGGCACCAACTATCAAAACATTAGACATTTTTTTCTCCTTCCCTAAAAACTTAATTATGATCTCTAATTTTTACATAAAAAACAATACTAATTATTTTTTAATAAATGAAAAATTGAAATCTTCGTTCCTTTCAATAACTATATCGGCAAAATTAGGAACTTCCTCCAAAATATATCTTGTTAATCTTTCATAATGCATAACAAATTTATAAACCTCATCTTTAGTCATAATTTTCTTTTTAATTTCAGGATCTTTTATCGTTTTTTCAAGAGTTTGTTCTTGAATCCATCTACTTTTAAAAACATGATCCATACTTGGTACCTTTATCATAAGTGTAAGATCAAATTTATTAAACAGTGTTTGATAATCCCCTGCTAATTCATTGTTATACCATTTAGACCAAACGCCATCTGGATCTTCATCTTGCTCTAATGCATTCATTGGGGGTAACCAGCTTTCTTCAGAAACAGGTCTTGCTCCAAAACACCAACCATCAAAGAAAATAAAATCTGGTTTACCTTTATACTTAATCCAGTTTTCTTCTGGTACGTGTTGATCAAGTGGCTTAGAAAATACAGGAATAAGAGTTAAAGAAGAAGCCTCTGCTTTACATAAAGAATCTAGAGTATCTAGACCCAATTTTACATTATGTGTCCCAGGAACACCTCTTACCTTACATAATGGATGGATTAACTTAGCCATTTCTTCTCTTTCTTCACGAGTTTTATAAATATCGTCTATCGAAAAACCAATTGTTTCCCTACCAAAACCTACCTGAAGAACCAATTGTACAAATTCTGAAAGAGTTGTTTTTCCTGAGCCTTGACCACCTGTTAATCCTATAAGAAAAGGTCGATCTTTTTTCTGCTCATTAAAAAAAACTGCAAGAGGAATTACAATCTCTTTTAAAAAATCTTTAGATAAATTATCAATCTTCATTTTTTTTGAAAGACTCATAATTGTATTTATTGTTTTATCAAAAATTTCTTTACAAATAATATCGTTAGTATTTGGTAAATTTTTCATTTATCTGACATTGATATAATATGAATATTTTATTACCATTAGATATATCTTATGAAAACAACATTAACATCATTTTTTACCTTACTTCTCTTGCTGTCATGTTCAGAAAATCTGATCATTAAAGAAGAAAACCTCCATAAACATATAAAAATCCTTTCTTCAGATGAATTTGAAGGAAGAGAACCTGGAACAAAGGGTGGAGAAAAAACAAAGAATTACATAAAAGAACATTTTAAGAGTCTAAATCTTTCCCCGGTCTCAAATGATTACCTTTTAGAAGTTCCTCTAAGTAAAATGGTTGTGGATCTAAATAAATCTTATGTCAATATTAATAACAAAACTAATATTATTAATATGCTTCCAGGAAAAGAAGTGGTCTTTTGGACAAAACAAGTCAAAGAATCTTTAGAAATCCATTCAAGTGATTTAATCTTTATAGGATATGGGATTGTTGCTCCAGAGTATGGATGGAATGATTATAAAAACATTGATGTTAAAGGAAAAACCTTAGTTATGCTTGTAAATGATCCTGGTTTTGAGCTTAAAGATCCAAAACTCTTTAAGGGCAAAGCTATGACCTATTATGGAAGATGGGTATATAAATTTGAAGAGGCAGCAAGACAGGGTGCTGAAGCGGTTTTAATTATTCATGAAACAGAACCCGCATCTTATCCTTGGCAAGTAGTAGAAACAAGTTGGTCAGGAAAACAAATAGATCTTAAAAGAAAAAATATGGGTGCAGACCGAATAAAATTAGAAGGATGGATAACATCTATGACTGCCCAAAAATTATTCAGTATAGCGGGCTTGGACTTTAATAAATTAAAGAAACAGGCATTAAATAAAGATTTTCAAGCTGTTCCTATGACCGATCTAAAATTAAGCGCTTCAGTAAACAACATAATAAGCTTCTCTAAATCACATAATGTCGCGGCAATTAAAAAGGGGGGAGTTTACCCTGATGAATATATTTTAATGATGGCTCATTGGGATCATCTTGGAAAAAGAGAAGAGCACACTGAAAAAAATGACCATATATATAATGGAGCTATTGATAATGCTACAGGTGTAGCTGGAATAATGGAGCTAGCAAATTATTTCAGCAATATTAAAACTGATAGATCTTTATTGTTCTTAGCTGTAACAGCTGAAGAATCTGGTCTTCTTGGTTCCCAATATTTTGCAGAATATCCTCCAATTGATCTTTCTAAGTTAGTTGCTGGTTATAATTTTGATGCTGTACTACCTATAGGAAAAACAAAAGATATTATTGTAGTTGGATATGGAGCATCTGAACTTGAAGATATTCTTAAAGAAGAATTAGATAAAATTGGAAAATATATTATGCCTGACCCTACTCCAGAAAAGGGCTTCTTTTATAGATCAGATCACATAAGTTTTGCAAAAAAAGGTGTTCCTGTTCTCTATGCTGATAGTGGAGTTGATAAGGTTTCAGGCGGCATTAAAGTCGGATTAGAAATAGCTAACAAATATACTAACCTAACCTACCATCAACCATCTGATGAATATAGTCCGAATTGGGATCTGAGCGGATTTGCGGAACATCTAATCACTACCTCAAGAATGGTTTCAAGATTAGCGAATTCGCAAGAATGGCCTAAATGGTATGATGGAAATGAGTTCAAAGAAATAAGAGAAAGGAATAAAAATTAAATTTTACTTAAAAGAAAATCAACCGCATCCTTCATTGATCTCTCTCTCATTTCCCAATTAACACCTAAATGAGCTCCCTTTATATTTTTTGATTCGTTAAACAATGATAATCTCTGCTCAGGTTCATTAAGCAAAAACCTTTCCCCTGAATCATTCTCAAAATATAAATTTCCATCTTTATCGATATAGGAATGCCTTTCACCAGCAGTTATTGCATTTTCAACATAAGTAACTGGCTCTATAGAATCAAAGGCATGATGGCAATCAGGATAATAAATTGCATTTATACTTCCAGATGCTTCATTAATAGCCTTTGAAAGTTTTTTTAATAGAATTGGACGAGTATAATCGTCTATTTCTCCTGTCAAAGCTAATATAGGAGCATTATTCCAGCTCATATCTTCTGGCCAAATATGTGCAGCAGGATAAAAAGCTAAATGAGCATTAAATCTTTCTCCATTAGGAGCTAATTTAGAAGCCAAAGGTTCCCAAGCGGAATACAATGAAGTGCTTCCACCAAGACTCCAACCTGCAATAGCTATACGATTTGCATCTATTTTTGGATGTGTTTTTAAAAATATTAATGAATTAAAAGCGTCTGAAATCATTGATGCTAAAGTTACCTGCATTTGATCTTCTACGACTGAATTAACATTCCTAGCTTCAAAACTATGGACTCTAAAAACAGCCATACCTGCTTTCAGAAAGTTAACCATATGCTCATGGTGATGGCCTCTCCACCCAAAACTTCCATGAATACATACAACTAGTGGGTAAACATCTTTTTTTTGTTGAGGAAAAAGTAGAGACCCAAACATATTTTGTTTTTCAATTTCATTAGAATTCAAAATATGAAAAAACTCAAAAGGATTTGAAGACTCATAAAACAAAACCCCTGAATCATCCTTACTTAAAGATTTATTATTCAAATCTATCTCCCTTAATAAACCATCTAAAAAAATGGATCGTAAGCCCATTGAAGAAGTGCTTGTCTTTGCTTTGGTCTACACCAAATATCTCCGACCTCACAATTTTTTTTTATTCCCCCAATATGCCTTGGACCAAATGCCCTCCACCTCTTTATTTGAAAGTCATCTATTTTATTAATCCTTCTGCCCATAAAATATCTACAATACCACTGAAACCAACCTAAAGGATCCTCATGAGTAATCCATCCTTTATTTTGCCAAACTTGTAATGTTTGACCAGATTCAATTTTAAAATAATTTAAATCAGTTTTAAAACCATCATTGCTTATTTTAGCTTTTTTAAACCAATCTTTAGGGTATTCAGACATATTTTTTTGGAAATACCAACCACCAAAAACGCCTAATTCTAGCATCTCTTTTGGCGTTAATTCCGGAGAAAAATTCATATTAATCATCTTTATTTTTACAAACAGGAGGAAGATTAATTGTAGGATTTTTATCAAAAAAACCAACAGGTATAAGATGAAATCCACAATATTCTACTGGCATTACAGGCCAATCTTCTGGTCTAGGAACATGAGTAACACCAAAGGTGTGCCATATAACAAGGTCGCAATTACTTATATCCCTGTCATTAGAAGTAATATCTTCTAAACCACCTTGTCCGGAATGCATTACTGGATAAGCACCTCCGGCATATTGTTCATTTTCATTAAATGGAGTTGCCCATAAATTATGTTTAGCAAAAGACGCTCGTATACCTGGTGGTGAATCTGGATGGGCTAAAAGACTCGGCGTATTCCCAGGCAAAAGCTTATATCCTACAGGAAGTCCTACTCTATTAATTTTTTCAGGATTCGTAATTTTCCAAACTCTACTCGAAGAAGGTGAAATATCTCTCTTAGCATCATTCTCTTTTCTTAGATGTGTAGTTACATTTTTTAATTGCATGCCATTAGGATTATCTTTACTTACAGGAAGAGCAACGACTTCACTCTCATGCAATTCATTTCTGCCTCCATCTAAATCCCAATCCAATCTAATACAGAACAAATGCTGGTGTAATGGGGATACCAATTCTTCGGTTATCTTAAAGTCTTGCTCTGGATTATGGATCTTTTCATCGAAAGCGCTTATACCGACTATTCCAGTAAGTTTCATTTCAACTTGAATTGTACCATCTAAATACAGATACCAAAATATTCCATAATCATAGTTTCCTATAGTAGAAATAGAACTCACAACTAGCCTTCTTGATCTTCTTACTTCGGTCGGAATAAATCCGTTGAAATCAGTATGTTTCCATTGGATTCCGAAGTCTTCTTCATGAATACAAATGGCATTCTTAATAAGATTTACAGAACCATCAAACATAAGCATATTTGCATCTAAATAATGAATTTCTCCTAAACAATCACATCCTAGAGTTAACGAATTTGTTAAGCTTCCCAACCCATATTCAGTTCCATCGTGAACAGCCTTCCAGCTATGCATAGGGTCAGCTGAACCATAAGGAACCACCATATCGGATAGAGATGCACGATAAAGAATAGGTCTTTCATTTAGAGAAACTTGATGCAGAACTGGGCCTTCAACTTGATGAGTTGATACTCTAAGCTGCCATCCTTCCCATGAAATTTGATTGTCTTTCACTTCAAATCCTGCACCTTCGGGCTGAGTTATTTCAACTGGTTTAGGTTGCTCTCTAAGTCCTGATTGAGAATCGGCATCATACCTTGCATGTGCCTTAGGTATTGGAGACACACCAAAATCCTCAACACGGGTAACTTCTTTAATGGTTAAATCAACATGTGATATAACCCCCTGAATTGGTTTTGCGTAGGCGTTATCTGTTTCATTTTCTTTAAGAAAAGAAATAGTTTTCATTGCCCTATGTCCGGATTTAATGGATTCGTGAACTACCCCTCCACCTGGCCAAGGGTCTATCTGGACAAGCTCTAAATTCGTGATGCCCCTTTTCTGAAGCGCATCTTGATAATCTTTATTTTCTTTAGTTAGGCTAATTGCTAAACCAATCTCCGCTAGATTGTAAGTTGCTTGAGCATCATTAGTTAATCTCTCTATTCCAATGACCTTTTCTTTTTTTAGATCTATAGTAGTAATAAAGCCACCATCAGGGTTTAAATCAACTCCAACAATTTTTACCAACCTATCAAATTCTTCACCTTCCTTATAATCTCTGACAGTTTCTTTACTTGGTTCAACTAAAGTAATATTTGTAAATAAAGAATTATCATCTGACTTATTATGTGATCTATATATTTCTACAGCTTTATTTATCTCATCAACTGACAGAATACTTAACGGATGTTCTGCTTTCATTTTCTCCTCACTAATCTTCAAACCTAATTATGTTAATCTAAACCTATCAATCTGAATATCTTCTTCTCCAATATCACTGTAGTTATCATTAACTCTACCTTGTATATACTCCTTCCATGTGAAAGAACTAAATTTAGGATGGCTTTTAGATAATGCTTGCAGGGGCTGTATAACTGCATCGTTTGAAGGATTAAAAAAGTAAGGAGTACTATATCTTTCCGAAGAAACCCTAGTTGTTACCCTATGTAATGCTGCAACATATTTGTCATTTGTCCATACTTGCATTGCGTCTCCTAAATTAACTACAATTGTATCCTTCTCTGGCGGTATATCTATCCAACCACTTTCTTTTGAATATGTTTGGAGGCCTCCCGACATATCTTGTAAAAGAAGAGTTAATATACCTGGATCAGTATGGTGATGTAGAGCCATATCTCCAAGGGAAAGAGTATTATCCTTTTCTTCTAAATTTAAAGGGTCATCCACTGGATAATAATTCAATCTAACAGTACTTGTTTTCTTATCCCCAGAAGGAAAAAGTGAAAAACTAGTTTTTATAGACCTAAAAACAAGACCTAAAGTTATATCAGCAACATCTGAGGCTTTTTCAAAAAAATTTAACATTGTTTGTTGAAATTTTTGACTACTTGGCCATTGATTGTAATCTTTTGAATCTTTTCTCGGCCGCATATAATCAAAAACTTCCTTAAGATCCCTTTTTCTTTTAGTTAATTCTCTATCGTAAAATCCTAAAGGATTTTCATCGGTTCTAATAATTTTTAATTTTTCTTTTCTTGATAGGTTAAAAAAAGCCTTAGATTCTTTCCACATTTCAGTAATTTCTTTTTCCATTCCATGATTTTTTAAAAAGAAAAATCCATGATCTTCACAAGCTGAACTCAATTGCTCAATTTGATTAGAATCTTCTGCTTTCTTTAAATCTATAATTGGTATGTTTGCCATTTTTTTT
>CEUS01010302.1_pt1 | contig 15630 bp, 18 predicted proteins | sample 427031 | NCBI WGS metagenome assembly CEUS01 (sample SAMEA2622837, study PRJEB7988) | marine metagenome | biome: marine biome (ENVO:00000447); feature: marine epipelagic mixed layer (ENVO:xxxxxxxxx); material: "saline water (ENVO:00002010), including plankton (ENVO:xxxxxxxx)" | depth 140 m | reverse complement strand
CTAAAAGATTTGAGTATAGGAGAAGTAAGTTATACAATCGCTAAAAAGAGAATATAATATGAAATCTATTGCTGTTTACCCTGGAACTTTTGACCCTATTACTAATGGACATGCTGATTTAGTAAAAAGAGCTATTAAAATTTTTGATAAAGTTTTGCTTGCGGTTGCTGAAAAACCACCAAAAAAAACTCTTTTTTCAATAAATGAAAGAGTTAAGTTTGTTGAGTCTGTGTTTGCTGGGAACGAAAAAGTAGAAGTGTTTTCTTTCCATAATCTCTTAGTAAATTTTGCAAGAGAACATTCAGCCACTGTTATATTGAGAGGGTTACGAGCAGTTTCAGATTTTGAATATGAAGTACAACTAGCTAATATGAATAGATTAATGGAACCAAATATAGAAAGTGTCTTTATGAGCCCCGGAGAAGAGTATGGATTTCTCTCATCAAGTATAGTGAAAGACATAGCAGTGCATGGTGGAGATTTGAAGAAATTTGTGATTCCTGATGTTGAGAATGCTCTCAGAAAAAAATTTAGTTAATTATTTTTGACACTCAGCACAAAAAAAAGATGTTCTTCCATTAATTTTTAATTTTTTCAATTTAATGGATATTCCACAAGATGGGCAACTCTCTTTTCCATAAACTGATAGTTTTTGACTAAAATATCCCGGTTTACCATCAATTGTTTTAAAATCTTTTATACTTGTGCCACCTTTTTTTATAGCAAGTTTGAGTATTTTTTTGATTGCTAGAACTATATCTGTGTAATTTTGAAAATTTAATCTATTTGATTTTTTATTTGGCCTAACTTTTGCAAGAAACAATGATTCGCTAGCATAAATATTTCCTATTCCAGTAACTACTTTTTGATTCATTATTAAATCTTTAATTGCTACTTTCCTTTTTTTTCCAATTTTATATAAATAGTTTGAATCAAACTCTTTTGATAATGGTTCTACTCCTAAACCCTTAACTAAGAAATTATTTTCTACATTTTTTGACCAGTGTATAGATCCAAACTTCCTTACATCATTATAAATAACACTAGAACCGTCTTTAAAAATAATTTGATAGTGATCATGGTTATCAACTTTTTTATTTTTATATGTGACAAGAAATTTTAAAATTCCTGTCATACCTAAATGAATTATTAATACTCCATTCTCAAAAAAAAATAATAAATATTTACCTTTCCTATCAATTTCTATAAGAGTTTTGTTTTGTATTAAATTTTTTATTTTATTATCAATTTTCCATCTTAAATTTTTATTAAAAATTTTAAATTGACTAACTTCTCTTGATTTTATATTTTTTTTAAGAGCTCTACGAACGGTTTCTACTTCTGGTAATTCTGGCATTTCTATATAAAGTTGGACATCTTTTTAAATGTATCATATGATGATATCATTTATAACTATATATAAATGACTGATTTATTAATAAATGGATTGATTGATTTTACTTGGATGGAGTATATAATCTACACATTAATAGTAACTCAAATTACTATTATGGCAATCACATTGTATCTTCATCGAGGTGTTTGTCATTCTGCAATTGAAATTAAACCAGCTTTATCTCATTTTTTTAGATTCTGGCTATGGTTTACAACTTCAATGAAAACAGCTGATTGGGTTGCGATACACCGAAAGCATCATGCCAAAGTTGAAACTATTGATGACCCACATAGTCCAATTGTTCATGGAATTAATACAGTTCTTTTTCGTGGAGCTGATTTATATGCAGAAGAAAAATCTAATGAAGAAACAATAAAAAAATATTCTCATAATTGTCCAAATGATTGGATTGAGCAAAAAATATATTCTGGAAGAAGTAATTTGGGTATTTTATTTTTGTTTATTCTTAATATATTTTTGTTCGGTGTTGTAGGGATTATTATTTGGGCGATTCAAATGATGTGGACCCCTATTTTTGCTGCTGGCGGAATAAATGGCGCAGGACATTATTATGGTTATAGAAATTTTGATACTGCTGACGAATCGACTAACATGATGCCAATTGCTTTTTTCATTGGTGGTGAGGAATTACACAACAATCATCATGCTTATCCTACAGCAGCTAAATTTTCATGCAAACCATGGGAATTTGATATAGGTTGGCTATACATAAAGATTTTTTCTATCATCGGACTTGTAAAAGTTAAAAGATTGGCTCCAAAAACTATTATAGAAGAAACTAGCAGAGAATTAGATACAGAAACAGCCTATGCACTTTTAAGATCAAAAATAATGGTTATTACAAATTATACCAAGAAAGTAATCAAACCAATTTTAAAAAGAGAAACTGCAGTTGCTAGCAATGAATTAAAAAAATTAATAAAAAGATCAAAAACATCATTCGTAAGACAACCGGACAGAATAAGTAATCAGTCAATAACTGATTTACAAAAAATATTTGATGAGAATAATTCGTTGAGTGTTGTATATGATCTGAAAAACAAACTATACAGTATACTTAATAGCAAATATAGTAAATTAGATAAATTTAAAGATACAATAAATGAATGGTGTCTCGAAGCTAAGAGTAAGGGGATAGATGATCTTAATGATTTCTCTGAAAGCTTGAAAGGCTACAAAATAGTATAAGTTATTTAATTTTCCCTTCTTTATAAATCACATATTTTTTTGCAACAGGATCAAATTTTTTTATTTGAAATTTATCAGGCATAGTTTTTTTATTTTTTGTAGTTGTATAAAAATGTCCTGTTCCAGCAGAAGATACTAATTTAATTTTTTCTCTCATCACACTACCTTATATTTTTCTAATGCTTTATCTAGGCCTAATTTATCAATTATCCTAAGTCCTTTTTTAGACAATTTTAATGTTATCCATTTTTTTTGATTTTCTGACCAAAACCTATGGTTATGAAGGTTTGGCTCAAAAAGCCTTTTTGTTCTGTTATGTGCATGTGAAACATTATTTCCAGACATGACAGCTTTTTTAGTTATTTGACAAATTTTTGACATTTTAAATCTCTAAACTCAATAATGATATCAGAAACTATTTCATATACAATATGTAATACAGAAAAAGCTTAGGAATATTAAAATGGATATTATATTTATTAAAGAATTGTGTGTAGAAACTGTCATCGGTATCTATGATTGGGAAAGAAAGATTAAACAAATGATTTGTATTGATCTTGAGCTGGGCACTAACATCTTAAAGGCTTCAAACTCTGATGATGTTAAAGATACGTTGGACTATAAATCAGTTGCTAAAACAGTGAAGTCCTTTTTAGAAAAAAGTGAATTTATGCTTGTAGAAACATTAGCTGAAGAAACAATTAAATTAATTTTTGAAAAATTTGACGTATCCTATATTAAAGGAAGATTTAGTAAGCCAGGAGCAGTTACAGGATCAAAAGAAGTTGGGGTAGTCATAGAAAGGGCTAAAAATGAACCATAAAGTCTTCGTAGGCATTGGAAGCAATATAAATAAAAAGGAAAATATTCAATCTTGTATTAAATTACTCAGAAAAGAATTTCAAAATATACATATATCTCCAGTTTATGAAACCAAGTCGATGGGGTTTGACGGAAATAATTTTTTTAATTGCGTTTGTTCATTCAATACAACTAAGGATATTTATGAGCTTAAAAACTCCCTCAGTGAAATTGAATTGACACATGGAAGAAATTTTAATGAAGAGAAATTTAGTTCCAGAACTTTAGATATTGATATATTATATTTTGATAATTTAGTTCTAAATGATGAGAAAATACAGATTCCAAGAAAAGAGATACTTGAATTTGATTTTGTTCTTGTCCCTTTAAACGATATCAATCCAGAGTTTATTCATCCAGTTTTAGAGCAGAGTCATGAATCAATAATGAAAGCAAATAAATTTGATAAATTAATTTTAAAAAAAGTTGATTTCGATTTTGATTAAAGGAATATGAGGCCGATATAGTTACATATTTAATTTACGGCCACCATCAATATTGATATTCTGACCAGTTATATAATTTCCATCTTGTATTAAAAATTTTACAGCATTTGCAATATCTTCAGGTTTACCCGGTCTTTTAAGTGCTACTTTTGATATAATCTCTTTTTTTCTTTTTGAGTTTTTTTCTGTTGTTGGCCATAAAATTGCTCCAGGTGAAACTCCATTAACTCTCACATGAGGAGATAATTCTTTAGCTAAACTCTTAGTTAATGTCAACAAACCTGATTTGCTTATACTGTATATAATATGATTTTTTAATGGCGGGTCTACATGGATATCAATTATATTTATGATTACTCCCTTTCGTTTTTTTAATTCTGGATAAAAAACCTTTGAAAGAAATAAAGGAGCTTTAAGATTAGTTTCAATCAAATTAGACCAATTCTTTTCAGTTATTTGTTTTATTGTTGTAGGATAAAATTGAGAGGCATTATTGACAAGCGCATCTATCCTACCAAAAAACTTTAATGCTTTATTATATAGCTTTTGGTAATCACCTGTTTTAGATAATTGCATTTTGATGATTGAACAGGAATTTTCTCTTTTTTTATTTAGATCGGTAAAGATTTTTTTCGCGTCAGCATGAGATTTATTAAATGATACTATTACATTATAACCATTTTTGTGTAAACATTGTGTGATCGCTAAACCAATTCTTTTGGTGCCGCCAGTTATTAATACCGTTTGATTCATTGTCATAGTATTATATTAAGGATTATTGGAAAAAAGTACATAAAGTTAAAAATTAAAATTTATTTATGACCTCAAACAAGCATTTATATCAATACATCACAGAAAAAGTTAAGAAATCTGGTAAGTTACGATTTTCTGAATTTATGAATGATGCCCTTTATAATATTGATTTTGGTTATTACACTAGCAAAGAAACAATATTTGGGGAAAAAGGTGATTTTATAACAACTCCGGTTACTTCTTCATTATTTGGAGAATGTTTATCTCAAGAATTTATAAATATAAATAAATCCCTAAATGAATCATCAATTTTAGAATTAGGGGGAGGTGACGCTAGCCTTCTTATTTCTATATTAAAAATATTACAAAAGAAAAACTCTTTACCAGAAAAATATATAATTATCGAAATTTCTCCAAAATTAATAGAATTACAAAAGAAAAATATAAAGCAAGAAATTCCTGAATTATTAGGTTTAGTTGAATGGAAGAAAGACTTAAATAAAGTTTCAATAGACGGTTTAATGATTGCAAATGAATTTTTTGATTCATTGCCAACTGAAAGATTTAAGTTTGATAATAATACTTTTTTAATGTCATATATATCAGAATCTGATGGAAACTTAAAAGAAGTTTGGGATAGCATTACTGATGAGCAAAATGATGAATTAGAGATTGCAGTTGGAAAAAAAAATAAAAGCTTCCCTAATAATTACATTAGTGAACTGAATATGGAATATAAGAAATGGATTCAGAATATCAGCAAATCAATCAATAATGGAATCATTATGATTATTGATTATGGATATAATAGACAAGAATATTTTTTGGATGATCGTATGGAAGGAACTCTTGTGTGTATAAATAACCATCAATCCCATTTTGAACCATTAAAGAATATAGGTAATCAAGATATATCATCATTTGTAAATTTTTCACACTTATCTACTTTAGCCGAAAAAAATGGTCTATCAATAGATGGCTATCTTTCTCAATCAAGTTTTTTACTAAATCTAGGAATTCTTGAAATTTTTGAAAGCAAAGAATATAGATCTGGTGAAAAAGTTGACGAATTAAACAAATTGAAAAATATACTTTTACCAAATACAATGGGCGAAATATTCAAGATTTTAGTTTTGACAAAGAATATAAATAGAAAATTACTATCTACCAAAGAATTCAATCATATAAATAAGCTTTAATATGGATTTCATTCAAATATTAATTTTATCAATCATACAGGGTGTAACGGAATTTTTACCAATATCAAGCCAATCACACCTTATTATTACATCATCTCTACTAGGAATGAAAGACCAAGGACTAAGTTTTGATATAGCTCTTCATGCAGGGTCTTTGATTGCAATTCTAATTTATTACAGAAAAGAAATAAATAAAATGCTATTGATGTCAGATGAAGGTAACCAATATCTAAAATTAATCATACTTGGATCTATTCCATTACCCATAATAGGAATATTGTTCATAGATTTAGTTTCAGCTAATATGAGGTCTGTAGAATCAATTGCACTTATGACAATTGTCTTTGCAATAATCCTGTATATTTCTGATACTAAAAACAAAGATGACATAAACAAATTAAAATCTATTAGTATATTCACAATTATCTTTATTGGGTTTATGCAGACATTAGCAATCATGCCGGGCGTTTCTAGGGCTGGAATCGTTATAACTGCAGCTTTGTTAGCTAATTACAGCAGACAAGATTCAATCAAGATTGCATTTTTATTATCTATACCAGCTATTTTTATGGCAACTGCTTATCAATCTATGCAGTTATATAAAGTAGGAAATATAGAAATTTTAAATGAACATCTGCTAGGAGTATTTTTATCTTTTATATTTTCCTATATTACTATTCACTTATTTATATCAACGATAAATAAAATATCATTTACTCCATATATTATCTATAGATTAATATTAGGGGTTGCTTTAATCAGCTTTTTTTAGGAAATCTAGTATATATTTTTGTGAAATTTTCCTGTGATTATTTTCAATAATACTTTGTATCTCCTTATTAGATTTTTTTTGGTCTTCTTTTTGAAGTTTAAAGGATTTTATTTTATCAATTAAACCTTGAAAAAACTGACTTTGCTGATTATGACCCAATATAACATCACAAATTTTAAAAAACTCACCTAATCTTTCTTCCTTTCTTATATCAAGTTTTTTTAACAAAGATAAAAGTTTATCAGAATCTTTGGCATTTGATGGGGAGTACGATAAGTAGTCGTCTTTACAGTTATTTAATAGTAGAGTCAGATCTGTGAATTCATTTGGTATTTTTAGTTTTTTGCAAAAAATTTCTATATCATCAACATTTTGATGTATAAAGTATGAAATATTCTTAATTTTTGATTCTTCAAACTTATCAAATTCAAATTTATCAAAAGAGATACATCCGGGTAATAATCTATCTAAAATATTTATTTCATGTAAGAAATTACAAAATATATATAAATTGTTAGTTTTATAGAACTCTAGCCATATTCTTTCTGAGGTTAAATACTCTAATTCCCCGCTTCTAACAACTTGTTTGATCTTGTCAATAGTTTCAGGAACAACTACAAAATCTTTCAAATTTGCATTAAATCTTGCTACTCGTAAGACTCTTAAAGGATCTTCTGAAAACGCTTCCGATACATGCCTCAATTTTTTATTTTTAATGTCTTCCTGCCCATTAAATGGGTCAATTAAAGACCCATCTGCATCCTGCGCTATGGCGTTTATTGTTAAATCTCTTCTCTCTAAATCTTCTTCTAAAGTTACATTTGGATTTGTATCAAATTCAAAACCCGTATAACCATGGCCAGATTTTCTCTCTGTTCTTGCAAGTGCATATTCTTCACCTGTTTTAGGGTGTATAAAAACTGGGAAACCTTTTCCTACTTGTTTAAATTTTTTTGTGCGCATTTCTTCAGGCGTTGATCCTACAACTACCCAGTCTTTTTCTTTGACTGACAATCCCATGAGTTGATCGCGAACTGCTCCACCCACCATATATATTTTCATTTTAACGTCCTGCTTTTTTTCTCCATTCATTAATTTCTGTCATATTGAGTGCGCTATTAAGATAGATTGGCACGACTTGTTCTATAAATGTTGTCCCCTTGAGCCCCGTATCACTGATACTATCAACTTGTAAGGAATGATAATTATCTATAGTAAAAATTTTACCAGGTAGTCGTTCAAAAATATGCGCTTGTATTCTTGAAAGAAAATCAGGAAGAGGAATTACAAATCTCTTGATTTTTAAAAACTCTAAAGTGAGTTGAATCAGTTCATAAAAGGTATAAACCTTCGGTCCAGTTACATCAATAGCTTGATTATATGAGTTTTTATCATTAATTGACTTAATAATAATCTTAGTAAGATCATCTACGTAAATAGGTGCAAATTTTGAATAAGGACAAGCTAATGGAAAAATAGGACTATATTTAAGAATATTTGCAAATCTATTAAAGAAACTATCATTTTCACCAAACACAACAGAGGGTTTAAAGATAGTTACATTGCAGAAGTTTGATGTTTGCTCTAATAAATATTTTTCTGCCTCTGCTTTCGTTTTTAAGTAGTTACTTAAATTTGAATTCATTGAATTTAAAGAACCTATATGCAACATACGTTTTATTTTATGATGTTTAATTACATTAGAAATTTTCTTCACTACATTAACATGTAGATTCATAAAATTGTTGGTATTATCAAGTTCATTTAAGATACCAACGGTATTGATTACTAAATCAGAATCTTTTGTGTATTCTCGCAAACTAATTTCGTCATTAATATCTGCTTCAACAATTTTTACATTGGGAATAACTAACAATTTTTTATTCTTTTCTCTATTTCTTGTAAGAACAGTAATATTGTTTGAAAATTTTGATAACTCAAATACAAGGTTTGACCCTATAAATCCTGTACCACCAAGTATCGTAATATTATTTAAATCTAACATGAAAATAATTAGTTATATGATTAGTATAGTATTTCTAGTCTACTATTTTGTATATTTTTTTATCTCTACAGAAATATTTCCAGATGTGTCTATGTTTATCAATCCACAGGATGCTCCGCCTTGTGTTCTGGTCTTGCCAGCAGCGCCAGGATTTAAAACATAAGGCTTGTTCTTCATATCACAGATATGTTTATGAGTATGACCATAGATAATAAATAATGCATCAGGGTGTGATGCTCTCAGAGAGTTGTGATAATCAACAGCATGCTTATCTCCATGTTCGATTACTATATCACCAAATTGCGTATGTATTGTTTCGATTTTCGATAAATCTGGATAATCATCATTATTGCCATTAACTGCAAATACATCCATGCAAGAATCTTTTAAGTTATTAATTATATCTATATTTCCTACATCCCCCGCATGAATAACATACGAATTTTTATCTATTAGATTAATTATTTCTGGATGTAAATCCGAATGTGTATCTGATATTACAACGAATGATATTTGATTATCACTTATAGTTTTTTTTTGGTTTTTCATTTTAATCTCTAGAAAATAGTTGCACCGTAAATCTTAATCTCATCACCTTCAATTCCTAATACTAAGCGTCCTAAAAAATCTCCTGGAACTGATTCGCTTTTTTGTTTATAGAGAACAGTCACATATTCATTTCTTCTTAAACATCCAAGAAAGTCCCTTTCTTTTGATAAGCTAGTTAACACTTCACTACCTGCCCATTGTTTACCTAATGTAACTTCATCTGTCCCCATCAGTAATTGTTTTGAAAAATTTTTAGTAAAACCACCATAGTCTTTATTATTAGAAGTTTTAATTAAATCATCCCAGAGTGGATCTGCGACCTTTAAGATTTCTTGATCTGTTAGTTCAAGAAGCTTCATCTATTTTCTCAAGAAGCTTCTTCTTTTTTATCTTCTTTTTCTTCGTCGACAAGATGATATACAGGTGCTTTTTCTAGTTCAAATTTACCAGTTTTAGGATCCCTACGCGAAACTGTTAAACAGTGCCAATTATCATCATCTAATTTAAGAAAGTCACCACGATAATAATAACCTGGCCAACGTGTTTCTTCACGGAACATTGTATGTTCAGCAACACATTGTGATACTAAAACACGGTGTTTTAATTCCCAAGCTCTCATAAGTTGGTGGTAATCTTCAGCTCCTATATGTTCAAGATCTTCAGTCAGTGTGTCTAATAACTCAAGACCTCTTTTAAGCATATGCCCATTAGTCATGTAATGAGTACCAATTCCACCACAATAGTCATCCATAATTTTTTGTAGTCTTTGTAAGCCTTGTATCGGTAATAAATAACTTGGAGAAACTGTACCACCTGTAATCTCATTACTACCAACAGTATAGTTTTCCATTGGCTTATAAACTTCTTCTTTCAACTTTTCGCATTGAGTTTCAGTGACTTTTATATTTTCTGCTTTTTTGTCATTTATATATTTAACTGCAGCCTTAGCACATAATCTACCTTCGGTGAATGAGCCTGATGAGAATGCATGTGCAGTGCCACCAGCAGCATCACCAGCAGCAAATAGTCCATCTATAGTCATCATTCTGTTGTAGCCCCAGAAATATTCTGGTGGTGAAAGGTCTTCTGGACCACTACACCAAGCACCAGAACAAGTAGCATGAGAACCCATAACATAAGGTTCCGAAGTAGTTAGTTCAGGGTTTTGGTATTTAGGATCAATGTCTTGTGATGCCCAAACAACAGCTTGCCCTACAGTCATACCTAAGAAGTTCTCCCAACCAACTTCTTCTAAGTGAGGGTCTTGAAAAGCTTCCATTGTAACCATATGTATTGGTCCGCCACCAGCTATTGTTTCTTGAATAAAAGCATGATTTCTTAAACAAGTTGGCACTGGATGATGATCTATATATTCACCAACCATTGCCTTGGTATTGTCATACCATTTTTTTTCATAGTTTTCACCAGCAGCATTCTGTGTATAGGTTTTAAGATGTAAGAAATATGCTCCTACTGGACCATAACCATCTTTGAATCTTGTTAATACAATACGATTTTCCATTTGCGTCATTTTTGCCCCAACAGCAATAGGTAAAGCATATGCAGAACCATTACTCCATGGTGCATACCAGGTGCGCCCCATACCTTCACCAACAGCCCTTGGTTTAAAGATATGTGAAGCTCCACCAGCAGCACAAATTACTGCTTTTGCACGGAACACATGGAAGTCTCCTGTACGCATATTAAAACCACACGCACCTCCAATTCTATTTTCATGAGCCTCATCCATTAAAAGATGAGTAATCATCACTCTATTATAAATTTTATCCGCTGACTTTTTAGCAGCCTCAGCAACGATAGGTTTATAGCTTTCACCATGAATCATAATTTGCCATTTTCCTTCACGTTGGTACCTTCCAGTCTCTTTGTTACGCATTAAAGGTAATCCCCATTCTTCGAACATATGTACTGCAGAGTCGACATGGCGCGCCATGTCATAAGCTAGGTCTTCACGAACCATCCCCATTAAATCATTTCTTGCATAACGAACATGGTCCTCAGGTTGGTTTTCACCCCATTGCATACCCATATAACAATTTATAGCGTATAAACCCTGTGCTACAGCGCCACTTCTATCAATATTAGCTTTTTCAGCACAGATGATTTTCATATCCTTTCCCCAATATCGGGATTCAAATGTGGCACCTGTACCCGCCATACCACCTCCGACTATAAGTATGTCGCAATCTTCATGAACAGTTTTAATAGCCATTAGTAATATACTCCTTGTTTTAGTTTTCCAACTTTATCCATTTCCGGCAAGCCATCATCAGCAGTTTCGACCTCACCAGTCTTAAGATATTTTGGTTCGTTATAAAGTAGTTCTGATTCATACATTTCTTTACTTGGATTATTTTCATTTGCAAGTTTTGGTATGCATTCACCCCATGGTTTTGTAGTTATAGGTGAACAAAAGTTTTTTTCAGTACCATTTCTAAATTTAATCTTCCATGAGATAGTACCTTTTTCTTCTTCACGAAGTACACGGACACTATGACCTAAAGGTGCAAAATCAGCATAACCTCTAGCATCTATTGCATTTTGATCACATGCCTTAACACAGGAATAACATTCCCAACACATATTAGGTTCAATATTTACTGCACGCCTTAAAGTTTTATCTATATGCATAATATCTGATGGACAAATATCTACACACATTCCGCATCCATCGCATTTTGTCATGTATACAAAAGTTGACATAATTATTCTCTCCTTAATTTTTTAAACATATAATTCATCAATAATTCTTTGGTGATTCCCTTCTTATACCTAATCCAAATTGTTTTGGCTTATCAGCAGGTTCAGGTAAATTACTTCTTGAGCCATCTGCCTCTGCTAAATGTTTTTGTATCGCAGCACCAGGTTTATAAAACATGTGAGCAAACTTAGACCAGTACACTCCTCCAAATAAAACTATATTGGATAGTATAAATAAAATTAAAAATAAACTAGCTAATCCGGATGCACCTATTGATTGTGTATATGACCAAAGTAGTGCTGTTGATTGTGTTGCAAGAAGTGATAGAACAAATAAGTCGGCAAAAATAACATGATACCATGGGTACCCTTCTGCAGAAACATTCACTCTAATGGCAAACCAAAACCAGAAACCCCCTACGCAAGTCATTATTGCACCTATATGCCAAAGCATTGGAAGTAAAGGAGGTGTTATTGATGATGGAGTGGAGTAGTAGAAAATCATAATAAAGGAAGTAACCCAGAATATTATAGTCCCATACATTCCGAGTAGGTGTGCAGATCTACGCTGCAAAGTACAAAACTCAGATGAAGTTAAGATATCAGATGCAACAGTCTTAAGTATAATAGTTGCTTTTTCTCCTGTTCCAACATCTCTTGTTGCCGATTCTTTGGCTTTTTTTGCATTTTCAAAGAAATACTTAACATTTTTCTTATGTATCATATCGAGCACTGTTCCGGCTATTACTAATATAATCATTAGAATTACAAACACCTGCATTGCAACTGAAGGCATTACACCTGAAAGCACAGAAAACGGATTGATAGTTAGCATAGTTTTATTCGATCTCCCTTTTTAGCAGCACCTCTTTTTAAGGGGTGTTCTGCATCTCTTTCTCATGCGATTATAATAGATTATGGCTATATTAGGAATTAATTATTTACAAAAAAACCAAAAATTTCATTTTGATTGATAATAATCCATTAATATTTCCGCAACCTCTTTTCTCGCAAACTCCGGTGGTAATTCCTCTCCATTAGATAACATTTCCCTTACTTTTGTACCTGATAGAAGTACAAAATCTTCTTTATTATGGTCATTTACATCCCTCATCATCACTACTTCATTCAGTTTTTTTGAGTAAGCTGTATGATCAGCAGCAAAAATCTCTATTTTTAAAGATTCTTTAACGATAGATTTATTAAATATTTCTTGAGCATCAAAAGCTCCATAATAATCGCCAACTCCAGCATGATCTCTTCCAATAATTAGATGAGAGCATCCACAATTTTGCCTGAACGTTGCATGCAGCAGAGCTTCTCTCGGTCCAGCATAAAGCATATCAAAACCAAAACCAGAAATAATTGCTGTATTAGGAGCAAAGTACAATTCAACCATTTTTCTTATAGCCTTATCTCTAACATCCCCAGGTATGTCCCCTTCTTTTAATTTACCTAAAGTCATATGAATAAGAACACCATCCGCATTTATTCTATCTAGTGCCATTTTGCATAATTCTTCATGAGCTCGATGCATAGGATTTCTTGTTTGGAAAGCAACAGTTTTTACCCACCCTGAATTTTGAAGCTTTTTTCTTATTTCAGAAGCAGTTGCAAATGTGTTTGGAAATTCTTCAGGAAAGTAACTGTAATTTAATACTTGTATATGTCCAGCAATTAGAAACCTACCAGAAGAAAGAAAACTTTTAACACCTGGATGACCATCATCGTTGGTTCCAAAAACATTTTCTGCAATTTCTTTAATTTCATTTTCAGATAATTCTTCTATTGATTCTATTGTTTGAATTGCAAGCGGTGGATTTCCTTCTATATTGGGATCTAAAAGAGCTATCCTATCACCGACTTCAACTCCATTTATTGATTCATTTAAGTTCATGATTGGGATGGGCCAAAATAAACCATCAACCATTTTCATTGATTTTGCGACACTAATAGAATTATCTTTATCCATGAAACCTAACAATGGCGTAAAATATCCAGCCCCTAACATAACAGCACATGATGCTGCTGAGGAGTTAAGAATAACCTTCTTTAGGGTCTTTGACTCTTCTATTAACCCCTTTCTAAGGCTATTATCGTTGATATATAAGGGTTTCAGCTCTTTCGACCCATGAGGCTCTATCAAATTTTTCATGAAAAATCCATAAAATTTTAATTATATTTTAATTGATGATCTAAAAAAGTAATATTATAATTCACAAAACTTGTATATTAAAGAAACATTATGATTAAAAAAACAATGTTTTTATCAAGGAATAATCATTAACTTTATGGGACAAATTATGGAAGAAATTCTTGAAATTAGGGATGGGTGCAAAACCCCAACACAACTCTTAAAGAGTAAGGCATTCTCTATATATTTAGAGATATATAAGAAGCAATTTATAAAAGAGTTAGAAAACAGAGAAGACTCAACAATAAAAGAGGAAGTCTTACACAAAATAGATTATATAAAAAGTATCGAAGCAGGCTTATATGTCTCAATACTTGAAGGCTCTACTCCATTTTCTGGAGATGAGTTACGCGACTTCCGTGATGCTGTCCAATTTTTAGATGGAGCATTCCACCACTACAGAACTAAATCATATACAAGGCTTGTAAGATTACATAATGAAGTGATTGAACAATCTCTAAATGCTGAACAAATCAAAGATAAGGTTTCAACTAAAGCTGAAAAACTATCAGACCTACTTATTGAAACACGAAGAATATTATTAATTAAAGTGGGCCTTGGAGAAGGTGTCAGAAGAACGAAGGGTCTTGAATGTCATCCAAATGTTGCTGTAGGTGAAATTTCAGGCCATTTTGTGAAACTTCCTGGCGATTATTCTAATTTAAATCAAGTGCCGATGACAACAGCGGCCGACATGAGAACAGGTGTTTATTATACAACACACGCGAATAAGAGAGCCTTTCCATTTTTCGCTCTTGATCATAATCCATTTAAAAATGAATCATTTAAACCAGAAGAGTATGTTGCAATACCATTTGAAATAGGAGCTTGGAATATTTTATGTTACATACATAAAACTCGTGGTTATATTGAATTAGAACCAGGTTTATTAAATTTGTTTCCCTTTGCAAAAGTTGAGAATATAACAAAAAAACAACCAGATGGAATATTCATACTGGGTTGTCCTAATTCTGACATGAAAGATTTAGGCTATTATCATGATAAAGAAAATGATCTGCTAGTTGGACTTATACCTGGATTAGATGAATGCCAATATTTTGGCTATGGCAAAAAACCAATGTTAACTCTCCATAATGTATTGTGTATTATTAAAGGAGATTTGCCTCTTCATTGTGGAGCTACAAGATACGTAGTTAGATTTGATGAGAAAACAAATGAACCTTATATTTTTGATTCATTAATTAAAGCAGATGATATGGGTAGAGCTATACTAGAGAAGAATGGCTCTGATGAAGAAATTCCTTATTTTTATGGAACAGAAACAGGAGCTTTTGCGTGCTTAGATGGATTTAGTGAGTATGCAAAAATGCAGATGGAAGGAAGAGAAATTGGATATAACAAACACTCTGGAACAAACGCTAGACAAATTGTTCCAGTTACAGAATATTCCGAAATTTCTACTGGATCAGAACTAGATATTCTGTTGTATCTAAATAATTACGATATCATTCCTACGGGTGAATCTTGTATGAAAGCAAATATGAAGCCTGGCGATGCACTTGAG
>CEUS01281722.1_pt1 | contig 15631 bp, 16 predicted proteins | sample 427031 | NCBI WGS metagenome assembly CEUS01 (sample SAMEA2622837, study PRJEB7988) | marine metagenome | biome: marine biome (ENVO:00000447); feature: marine epipelagic mixed layer (ENVO:xxxxxxxxx); material: "saline water (ENVO:00002010), including plankton (ENVO:xxxxxxxx)" | depth 140 m | reverse complement strand
ATGGTGTACAATTTTCATCTATTACTAATATTGGTGATATACTTGCTTGCAGTGGATCAGTAACAGATGTCAATAAAAGGGATGACAAAAAATTATTAAAGATTGATTTGAATGTTTCAGATCAAAATAAGGATAATAAATTGATAGGTTATTCTATTATAGAGTTTTAATAATGGCTAATAAATCAGAAAAAATAAACAACCATTTAACCAAGCATGCTGGTGTTGAATTCCCAATTATATGTGGTGCAATGTATCCTTGCTCTAATCCTGAACTTGTAGCGGCTGCTTCTCAAGGTGGTGGAATAGCGATTGTTCAGCCTGTCAGCATGACATTTGTACATGGCTATGATTTGAGAGAAGGTATAAAATATATTCGGACTCTTACAGATAAACCTATTGGGTTTAATGCCCTCATCGAAAAAGGCAGTAAAAAATATTTAGATCGTATGTCAGCCTGGATAGATATAGCAATTGAAGAAGGAATACGATTTTTTGTGACATCTCTTGGTAAACCAGATTGGGTATGCGAAAAAGTTCATCAGGTTGGTGGTTATGTTTACCATGATGTAACTAATCGTCACTGGGCACAAAAAAGCCTAGACTACGGGGTTGATGGACTCATTTGTGTAAATAATCGAGCTGGAGGACATTTAGGTCCTGATTCTATGGAAACCATGTATGATGAAATTCATAACCTAGGACTTCCACTTATTTGTGCAGGTGGAATTGGAAGTAAAGATGAATTATTAAAAGCAATTAAAATTGGCTATGATGGAGTTCAAATGGGGACAAGGTTTATTGCAACCACAGAATGTAACACACATGAAGATTATAAAGATGCAATCGTTCAAGCATCCGAGAATGATATCGCTTCAACTACAAGGCTTACCGGTGTCCCAATTTCAGTTATTAAATCCAATAATTATCAAAAAGAGAACTCATGGCTTTTTCAAAAATTGCTCAATAGTAGATTTAAACACCGAGCTAGAATGATTTTAAATCTTAATTCATTTATACGTTTAAAATATTTGACAAAAAAGAATAATTCAAAAAATATTCAAAAAAAGAAACAATATTACTCTGCAGGAAAAAGTGTGCAGACAGTAAAAAGTATCGATTCTGCAACTGCAATTATGCGCCATCTTGGAGAATCCTTAGTGATTCAAGAGAATTAATCCAAGATTAGAATTATGAATAACGAGAAAAAAATTAGAATTGGTTGTGCTTCTGCATTTTGGGGTGACACATCTACTGCTGCAAAACAACTTGTAGAAAAAGGGAATCTAGATTATCTAGTTTTTGATTTTCTGGCAGAAGTTACCATGTCTATACTGGCTGGGGCGAAAATGAAAAACCCTGAAATGGGTTATGCTTTTGATTTTGTAAAACAGATGAAACCGCTCTTGAAACAAATCAAAGAAAAGAAAATTAAAGTGATCTCAAATGCAGGAGGGATTAATCTTCATTCATGTAGATCTGTATTAATTCAGGAAGCTGAAAAAGCAGGAATAGATTTAAACATTGCAGTTGTTCAAGGTGATAATCTGATTGAAGAATTAACTCGATTTAAAGAATTAGGTATTACAGAAATGGAGACCAATAAACCGATTCCAGATACATGTCTTAGCATCAATGCTTATTTGGGAGCACCAGGAATTGTAACTGCGCTTGAAAATGATGCTGATATTGTAATTACTGGCCGTTGTGTTGATAGTGCATTGACCCTCGCGCCATTAATGCATGAGTTTAAGTGGACTGATTGTGATTATAATCTACTTGCTAGCGGTAGTCTTGCCGGCCATATTATTGAATGCGGTGCCCAGTGCACTGGAGGCAATTTTACTGATTGGCAAGATGTAGAAGGATTCGATAACATGGGTTTCCCCATTGTTGAAGTCTATCCTAATGGTGAATTTATTGTTTCCAAGCCGGAAAATACCGGCGGACTAGTGAATTTTGGAACGGTTTCAGAACAATTTTTATATGAGATTGGAAACCCCACTGAATATATTTTACCCGATGTTGTTTGTGATTTTACTCATGTAATTATTGAAGATCTTTGTAATAATCAAGTCTTGGTAAAAGGGGCAAAAGGTTGTTCACCTTCTGATCAATACAAGGTTTCGGCGACTTATATGAATGGCTACCGTATTGCCGGAACTCTGGTTATTGGTGGAATGCAGGCTAAGGAAAAAGGTGAGCGGATTGCTAATGCAATCATAAAAAAAACTAGTCGGATTCTTGTTGAAAATGGTTTTGAACCATACAAGTATACATCTTTTGATCTTCTAGGTACCGATTCAATATACGGTCCCAGAAATTCCAGTGATGATTCTAGAGAAATTGTATTGAGACTTATGGCAACACACTCTGAAAAAAATGCACTAACAATATTATCCCGAGAAATGGCACAAGCAGCAACAGGAATGACCCCAGGTGTTATGAATTATCTTGGTGGCAGACCTAGTGTCTCTCCATCTATTCATTTATTTTCTTTTTTACTACCAAAAGATCAAGTATCCGTTGAAATTAATCTTAACAATAAAACATTCAAGGTCAATATTGCAACCGCAGGCGGATACACAGCTCCACAAGAAAATAAACATTCAGAAGTTTTGGATTCTATCTTGGATACAAACATATCAGTATCTTTAATAAAAATCGCATTTGCCCGTAGCGGAGATAAAGGAGATCATGCAAACATTGGTGTAATCGCAAGGAAGCCAGAATACCTTCCTTATATTCAAGCTGCACTAACATCCAAATCAATCGCTCAATATTTTAATCATAACTTAAAAGGAACGGTAGAATGCTGGGATGTTCCAGGAATCAATGGATTAAACTTTCTTTTGAAGAATGCGCTTGGTGGTGGTGGTATGGCAAGTTTAAATATTGATCCTCAGGGCAAGGCATATGCTCAACAGTTACTCGAATTTAAAATACCAGTAACGGAAAAAATTGCCAATGAGGTAAATGCTTTATGAACATAAATAATATTGTCTTGATATGATTCAAGTAATCAATGATTTAATGAAATATGAGGATGGTATTAATGAATTTTTAAATTCCATGAAACTGGAAGATTGGACTAAAAAAACAGATTTAAATAATTGGACTTCATGGGATATTATCGACCGCATTCATTATTTTGATATAGTCTCATTAGCTACATTAGGTGAAAAAATAAATTTGATGATAAAAAAACATGTTGATAGACGCTTTTAATAATGGAAAGATGTTCATTACCCAATATTTTTCTCGTCCACTCATGGATCCACCACAGGCTGGTAGAAGAGAGATAATAATACAATAACCAAAAGGATTAAAAATGCCACAATTTCAATCAAAAATAAATCCCCAATCAAAACAATTTTCTCAAAACCATGCAGCAATGATGAATTTGATCGAAAAAACGGAAATTCTGGTCCAAAGAGCAAAAGATACATCAGATAAAAAACGCTCCCGTTTTGAGGAGCGAGGACAACTCACACCCAGTAACCGACTGACAGCTCTACTGGATCCTAATTCTGAATTTGTTGAACTTTACAATATGGCAAACTATCTGGTGGATGATCCAAATCCAGAAACAAGCATCCCCGGAGGAAATATTATTACCGGGATTGGTTTTGTTAGTGGCGTACGTTGCCTGATAATGGTGGATAACAGCGGTATAAGTGCTGGAGCAATTACGGGCAAAACTGTAGATAAGGCACTGGGCTGCATTGATGTTGCCATGAAACAAAAATTGCCATTTATTCACCTCGTGGAAAGTGCCGGGGTCAATTTATTGAACTACACAGTAGACTTATGGGCCCAAGGCGGTGGAATATATTATGGGAAAGCAAAATTAAGTGCCGCGGGGATACCTGTTATTGCTGTACTTCATGGATTATCCACTGCGGGCGGTGCTTACCAACCAGGAATGAGTGATTACGTGGTTGGGGTTAAAAATAATGGTATGGCAGCTCTGGCTGGTCCTGCGTTATTGAAGGCCGCTACTGGCGAGGATACAGATAAAGAAGAACTAGGTGGTTCCCAGATGCATTCTGTCATTACCGGTTTAGTAGAATATTTAGCAGATGATGATTCTCATGCATTAAAAATAACCCGTAATCTGGTGAGTCGATTGAACTGGAAGACCCGCTGCAATTTCCCCAAAAGAAAAAATTTTCGAGAGCCTGCCTACAGCATAAATGAAATTCCCGGCATTGTTCCAGAAGATTTTATGCGAGGTTATGATATAAAAGAGGTGATTGCCAGAATAACGGATAACTCAGATTTCATGGAAATTAAGCCAGAGTATGGACTCACAATGATTTGTATCCAAGCCGAAATCGAAGGATATTCAGTTGGTATTCTTGGTAATAATGGGCCTATAGATACCAATGGCGCTACCAAGGCAGCGCATTTTATACAACTTTGTGATCAGGCCGATATACCATTAATATTTTTGAATAATGTAACTGGGTATATGGTTGGGAAAAAATATGAACAAGATGGGATGATCAAGCATGGTGCCAAAATGATACAGGCCGTTTCCAACGCCAGAATACCTAAAATTACATTATATATAGGTGCCAGTTTTGGTGCTGGCAATTATGGCATGTGTGGTTATGCCTATAAGCCTGATTTTCTATTTTCATGGCCAAATGCAAAAATTGGGGTCATGGGTGGTAAACAAGCTGCTTCTACAATGCGAACAGTAATGACTGCATCTGCCAAACGGAAGGGACAAGAAATTGATGATGAAAAAATGCATGAACAGGAAAAACAGATTATAAAACTTTATGATGAGCAATCAGACATTTATTATGTCTCAGGTCGTGTTTTAGATCAAGGAATTATTGATCCCAGAGATACAAGAAAAGTTTTAGCTTTTGTTTTAAAAACCTGTTTAGAAGCAAAAATTCGAATACTGAAACCGAATAGTTTTGGTATTGCTAGAATGTAAAAAGGCATCTATATGAATAATCTCCCTGAAACGAATAATTGTATATTAGAGCTTGAAAATGGATGGCTTACCATCTGCTTTAACCGCCCTGAAAAGCGGAATGCTCTTTCCGAAGACTTACTGCTTGAAATAAAAATTACCCTTGAATCTGTAGAATCAGATCGTTCTATAAGAGGAATCTTATTCCGAGGGACCGGTGGTGTCTTTTGTGCTGGAGCAGATTTAGAAGGTCTCAAAAAAATAGCAACATCAGGAGTGAATGCTCGTGATTTAGCAGTTGAAATGAGTACACAAGCCGGCTCTGTCTTTGAGCGAATCAATAAGATGCCTCAGATTACTGTTTCAGTTGTTGAAGGTGCAGCAATGGCTGGTGCTTTTGGGATTGCATGTGCAACTGATATTCTAATTACGATGGCAGATGCACGTTATGCTTTAACTGAAACAAAAATTGGTTTAACACCAGCCCAGATTGCACCCTATGTTATTAACCGTCTAGGCTTTGCTCAGGCAAGGAGATTAATGCTTTTAGGTAGTTCATTTAATGGCCAAAAAGCGTTTAAAATGGGCATGGCAGATTATCTTGCTACAACAGACAATGAATTAGTTGAATATATTAACAAAATAAAAGAAAAAGTTAGAAAATGTGCACCTAACGCTGTATCGATAACTAAAAAGATCCTAGTAGAAAATCATTCTGTGAATCCAAAAAAAGCTGCAGAATTATTTTCAGATTGTATTGTTCATGAAGAAGGACGTGAAGGTTTTGCATCTTTTTTTGAAAAAAGAAAACCATATTGGAATGTAGATAAATAATATTTTATAAAATAAAAAATGCAGTTTACTGAGGAACATCGCACATTATATAACACTGTCAAGAATTTTGCACTGAATGAAATCAAGCCATTTGCAGATGAATGGGAAAAAGCTGGAAAGTTTCCTGCGCATCAGCTCTTCAAAAAAATGGGAAACCTTGATCTTCTAGGTATTACAAAAAATCATGAATCAGGCGGTATGGGCTTAGATTATAGTTATGAAATGGTTTTCGCTGAAGCTTTAGGTCATGCAAATGATAGTGGTGTTATAACAAGCATTGGAGTACAAACAGATATGGCTACTCCCGCACTTGATAGATTTGGTTCAGATGAATTGAAAAACGAATTTTTAAAACCTGCTATTGCAGGTGATTATGTTTCGGCTATTGCTGTTAGCGAAGCTGGTGGTGGTTCAGATGTGGCCGCTTTAAAGACATACGCTAAAAAAAATGGAAATGATTACATAATTAATGGCCAGAAAATGTGGATTACTAATGCAACACAAGCGGATTATTTCTGTACCTTGGTAAATACAAGTTATGAACTACCCCATAAAAATAAATCCTTGATTATTATTCCATCTAAAGCAAAAGGCGTAAGTGTTGGCGAAAAAATAAATAAACTTGGACTCCGTTCATCGGATACAGCTCCTATTTATTTTGATAACGTTTGTATTCCGAAACGGTATCGAATTGGGAATGAGGGTGAAGGGTTTCAATTACAAATGCAGCAATTCCAAGAAGAACGTATTTTTATAGCCGCAAGTGTTTTAGTTGTTCTTGATAACTGTATTAATCAAACAATCCAATATTGTAGCGATAGAAATGCTTTTGGAAAATCAATCATTAATAATCAAGCTATTCAGTTCCGATTAGCTGAGCTTCAAACCGAGATCGAAGCACTACGTTCTCTAGTATATAGAGCTTGTGAAAAATTTATTAAAGATGAAGACATGACGTATCTTGCTTCAATGGCAAAATTAAAAAGTGGAAGACTAACAAGAGAAGTTGCAGACACCTGTTTACAATTTTGGGGTGGTATGGGTTTTACTTGGGAAAATCCTATTTCAAAAGTATATCGTGATGGAAGATTAGGATCTATTGGTGGAGGTGCAGATGAGATTATGCTAGGTATTATTTGCAAGAAAATGGGAATGATTACAAAGAGATAAAATTAAATGAAATTTGATTTTGATAGTTTAATACTTAAGAGTCCTTTTTATACAGAAGATCATCAGCAGTGGCGAGAATGGACCGTAAGGCCTTTTGTGGAAAAAGAAATAATCCCTTTTATTAACGAATGGGAAAAAAATGAATCCATACCTGATGAACTATGGCCCAAAGCCGCAAAAGCCGGTTTATTCCAGATAGGGTATCCAGAAGAATACGGTGGAGTAAAAAAAGGAACGGATATTTTCCATATATTAATCACAGCAGAAGAACTAGCACGAAGCGGTTCAGGAGGTGTTTACGCAAGTTTATCAGTGCAATCTATAGGCCTCCCTCCTATTTCTAATTTTGGTTCTGACGAACTAAAAAATGAAGTAATACCAAAGATATTAGCAGGGGAAAAAAGAATATGCCTTGCAATAACAGAACCTTCTGGAGGTTCGGACGTCGCAAACATAAAAACAAATGCATTCAAAGATGGTGATCATTATATAGTCAATGGCTCAAAAACATTTATAACAGATGGGTTGAAATCGGACTGGCTTACTACAGCAGTTCGAACAGGTGGCGAAGGAGTAAATGGAGTTTCTTTAATAGCTATACCTGGTAATCTAGATGGTATAACCAGAGACTCCGTTGGTAAAAAGCAGGGATGGTGGTGTTCTGATACTGCAACTATCTATTTTGAAAACGTAAAAGTTCCTATTAAATATCTGATTGGTAATGAGAATCAAGGATTTAAACCTATTGTACACAATTTCAATAATGAGCGCATAGGTATCGTGGCTGCTTGTCTGGGCGCATCAAGGATTTGTTTTGAAGATGCTTTAACCTGGGCTAAAGAAAGAATAACCTTTTCGAAACCATTATCTAAACATCAAGTGATTCAGCATAAATTTGCTGAAATGCTTAGAAAAATAAATGCTACCCAAGCTTATATGGACCTATGCGGATGGCAGATGATTAATGGAACAACTGACGCAGCTGATATTTCTATGCTTAAAGTTCAAGCAACACTGACATTAGAATTTTGTGCCAGAGAAGCCTCACAAATACTTGGCGGTATCAGCTATGTACGTGATTCTCGGATAGAACGTATTTATCGTGAAGTACGTGTTATGGCAATTGGCGGTGGTTCAGAAGAAATTATGAGAGATCTTTCTAGCAGACAAATGGGATTATAAATGAAAGTAGTAAAAATAAAGATATAGTTAAAAAATTGGTGAAGCCTTACATATCCAAGTATCAGATAAATTGATTAATGCAGGTAAATATTATTTATTAAATAGTTTTTATGGAAAAATTAGAAACTGAAACTTTAGAAAGCATTCGGAATATGGATTGAATATTTTAAACAGGTTAAAACCAAATATATTTTAGAAACATAATTAATAAAATAATAAACAACATTAATAATGAGAGAAAAAAATTGGGGAAAAATTTTAAAGCATTAATAACATCGCAAAAAAAAGATGGATCATTTGAAAACAATGTTAAGGAAAAATTAGTAGATCATTTACCTAATGGTGAACTATTAGTTCGAGTAGAATATTCATCTCTTAATTATAAAGATGCCCTTTCAGCTATCGGAAATAAAGGTGTAACCCGACAATATCCACATACGCCTGGCATCGATGCTGCTGGGATTATAGAAGAATCATCTAGCCCTAATTTTTCAGTAGGAATGCCCGTTATAGTTACTGGCTATGACCTGGGAATGAATACTGCTGGTGGATTCGGAGAATATATCCGAGTACCTGAGGGCTGGGCTATTAAACGCCCAAATAATCTTACAGCAAAAGAATCCATGATCATTGGTACTGCAGGACTAACGGCAGGCTTATGTGTCAAAGCATTGGATGAAAAATCAGGTATCAGTGGGATGAATGCTGTGGTTAGTGGTGCCACTGGTGGGGTTGGCTGTATGGCTGTGAAACTTTTAGCCCACCTTGGAGCAAAAGTAACAGCTCTGACAGGTAAAATTGATGCATCCAGTTTTTTAAGAAATATTGGAGCACATAAAATCATATCAAGAACAGAGTTTTTAGAATCCGTTCGAGGACCTATAGGCAAAGGTGTGTGGGATATTGCAGTTGATGTTGCTGGAGGTGATCTTTTGTCCGCAATCCTTGCTAGCATGAAATATGGTGGAATGGTTACCTGCTGTGGACTGGTTGAAAGCCCTAGTTTTAATGGCTCAGTTTTTCCTTTTATTCTAAGGGGTAACAGTCTCATTGGAATTGATTCCGCAGAACAGCCTTTACAAAAAAAAGCAGAAATATGGGACCATTTCTCTAAAGTATGGAAAATGAATGGGCTGGATAAAATGTGTCATACAGTTAATCTAGATGGTATTATTCCCGAAATTAATAAAATTCTTTCCGGTAGACAGACTGGGCGAGTAGTATTAGAGTTGTAGTTTTAAGACTATAAATCTTATGTTTCAAATGGTTTCTAATCTGGATGAGTCTCTTTTGCTCTGGGCTCATAAATATTTATCTAACCCAATCTTGGATTGGATAATGCCTATCATTACTGAACAAAATAACTGGATTATACCTACTCTTTTTTTGATTTATTTTCTAGGTTTTAAAGCAGGAAAACGCGGCAGGATAACTTTAGTTTTACTGATTATAACACTTGCCATAACAGATTCAATTTGTGCCCAGATATTAAAACCGTTTTTTGAAAGAATCAGACCTTCCCACCTTAACCTAGATGGTTTGAATTTATTGGTTTCAAAGGGCGGTAAATGGAGTATGCCTTCCAATCATGCCGCAAACGTTTTTGCATTAAGTGTAATTCTATCCTATTTTTATGAAAAAGCTAAACTGCCTTTATTCAGTCTAGCTTTCATTATTGCCTTTTCACGTGTTTATATCGGGGTACATTATCCAGGAGATGTGATCGTTGGGTCAATTTTTGGCTATGCAATTGGATGGTTTACACTGACCTTATGGGTGATTCTGAAAATGAAAGAACTGAAGCGAGGTCAAACCTGGGTTTGGTATGAAAGTGAACCTCCAAATATGATCTAGTTGGGCAGTACGTCCTTTGGCGGTTTTACCCCAAAGTCTGAGAAACCGTCATCCTGCTTGGGATGGTTTATTTCTCCATGCTTAGATTCGAACTTTTTTATATTTTCATTCAGTGCACCTAGGAATGCTTTGGCATGAGGTGGCGCCATCACAATCCTAGAATGAACTTTTGCTTTTGGGACACCAGGGAGTATACGAGTAAAGTCTAGCACGAATTCAGCAGGTGAATGGGTCACAACAACAAAATTTGCATATTCGCCGGAGCTTACTTTTTCATCAAGTTCAATATTAATCTGCTGTACATTTTTCTTTTTATTATCCATATTATTTTTATTTATTTAGATTTTTTTTCAAAAGTACGCTCATTGAATTCCTCCCAGTCATCATTAATACCTTCAAACTCTGTATATCCTTCTGTTTGATCCTCTTCGACATTCTTGGGAAATAATTCGTTTTCATAAATATTGAAAACATCTTTTTTCTTTTCATATTCACTGGGATCGCCTTCTTCTTCTTTTGTTTGATCCAGATCATCTACATCATCACGATACACATCCTGGTCAAAAAAATCTAGATTTTCAACTATACCATTTGCCATGAGAAACTCTAGGAAGTCAAGATACTTTCTATCCTTGAGATCTGTTTTGCAATTGGTACATTTAAGAGAATCTTTCAGATCAATTTCTTCGATTGTATTTTCACAGGCCGGACAGATTAAGCCTTCAAGCATTTATATTTCCCTTTAAAATCGGCGGTTAATATAGTTGCCAGATTTCTCGTCGTCAACTACTTTGCCAAGATAAAAGTATGGTTTTTTATTATTGAATCCTCTATAATAATTAAAACTATACTTATTTTTTAAACCCTATTTTCTAAATGGGTGAACCAAAATAAATTTTAAGTATATTGTCCAAAATAAGGTTTTATATTCGTATTAAATACCAACTATAAGCAGTAAATATTAAAAAGTCAGAACATGATCATTATCAAAAACAATAGTATTTATTTATAAACCCAATATTTTTTCAATTGTATGATAATTATTCTCGAAAAAACCAGAATCCGATCTTTGTATGATAAGGGAATATAATTTATCAGAAATATCAGATTGAAACCCAATCTTGATCGGTATTTCCAGTTCTAATATCAGTGTGGCCATAGGCGACTGAAATTCCTGATTCAAGTCAACCATGGCATCGTAGCGAAAGGATTTAATCTGATCAAGAACGGATCGATTATTAATGGCCCCCCACCAGTTTAGGTCTGCGTCATTATAAGTGATAATACTTGGCTTTAGTTGCTCAGGATAAAATGATAATCCACTTTTATGAACCACATAACGAATTGTTTTAGTTTCAATTCCCAAGTCACGCTTCACAAAATAAGCTGAAATTTGAGCATTTACTGGATCGGCTGGAAGCAGGAAAAGGATAGCATCTGCACCAGTCCCATCTTTGGTAATCCTAATTTTGTGATCATTTTTTACAAATGTCTTTTTAAAGGAGTTCCAGACCATAAGACATTTAAATCGCCATGGGATATCCATACTGGAATATACCCAGAGATCATACAGGTTAAAACTCCTGTGAAGGTTTTACTTAAGCAGGATAAATTCAGGAACATTTATGTTGTTTATTTTTTAAATAATTTTTTAGGTACGATATTCAATGACTATTGGGAAAAAATTATTATGGGGCAGTATGGGATGGGTTCTAGGCGGCCCTATTGGAGCTATTGTTGGTTATGCTATCGCGTCCATGGATGAGAGGAATACCAGACAAGGTTGGGGCCAGACTGACGCCTTCCAGCATCAAAATTACCCCCGTACAAAACCTGGAGACTTCATTGTATCACTGCTTGTACTTTTTGCAAAAGTAATGAAAGCAGATAATAAATTGTTAAAATCTGAACTCGATTATGTAAAACAGTTTTTAAGGCAGCAATTTACTATCAGGCAAACACAGGAATTCATGGTTTTGCTGAAAGATATTCTGCAACAGGAATATGCCTTGAAAGATGTTTGCCGACAGATCCAGAGATCCATGGATCATCCCAGTCGGCTAGAAATAATTCATATTTTATTCGGCCTTTCGGCTTCAGATGGTGAAGTTCATCCTGAAGAGGTCCGAGTCATTCATACTATAGCTAACTACCTGAATATCAATCAATCTGATTATAAATCAATTAAAGCCATGTTTATAGGCGATTCTTCTTCCGCATATACGATTCTGGAGATCGATTCAACTGTTTCTGATCAGGATGTTAAAAAAGCCTACCGTAAAATGGCCAATAAATATCATCCGGACAAAGTTTCACATCTAGGCAAGGATCTTCAAAAGGTTGCTGAGGAAAAGTTCAAGTCTGTTAATAATTCTTATCAAACAATTAAAAAAGAAAGAGGCCTTAAGTGAGCCCAGATAAACCAGGTCAATTTCCTTATATACGGGGTATTCATAAGAATATGTATCGCCAGCGTTTATGGACCATGCGTCAATATTCCGGATTCACTTCTGCTGAAGAATCAAATAATAGGTATAAATATCTACTTGAAAATGGTGTCACGGGTTTATCTATAGCTTTTGATCTACCTACCCAGATCGGTTATGATTCTAACCACTCTATGTCTGAAGGTGAAGTAGGCAAAGTTGGCGTACCTATATCCACACTACAAAATATGGAGATTTTGCTGGATGGCATATCACTGGATAAAGTATCCACATCAATGACCATTAATTCTACAGCAGCGATTCTACTGGCTTTTTACATTGCCGTAGCAGAAAAACAAAGGCTATCACTGAAACAATTAAATGGCACAATCCAGAATGACATACTAAAAGAATATATTGCCCGAGGAACCTATATTTATCCTCCAGAGCCGTCTTTACGTCTAATCACAGATATATTCGAATTTTGCGATACTCACATGCCACACTGGAATACCATTTCCATTTCCGGTTATCATATCCGGGAAGCAGGTAGTTCTGCAGTGCAGGAACTGGCCTTTACCTTTGCCAATGCAATTGCCTATTTGCAGGCAGCTATAGACAAAGGGCTCAATCCCAATAAATTTGGTAGACAGATATCTTTTTTTTTCAATGCCCATAATGGCTTTTTAACTGAGATCGCAAAGTTCCGTGCTGCCCGAAAAATCTGGGCTACTATCATGAAAGACCGATTTGGTGTTACGGATAAAAAAGCACTAAAATGCCGTTTCCATACCCAAACCGGCGGTTCCACACTAACTGCAACTAATATTGACAATAATGTAGTTCGAACTACCATTCAAGCATTGTCGGCGGTTTTGGGCGGAACACAGTCCCTCCACACAAATAGCTGCGATGAAGCCCTAGGGCTTCCCACAGATGAGGCAGTAAAGCTTGCTCTAAGAACTCAACAAATCATTGCTCATGAGAGCGAAATTCCCAATCATCCTGATCCCTTTGGTGGTAGCTACGTCATTGAAGAATTAACAAATGATTTTGTGACTGAATCATTCAAAATCATTGAAAGGATTGATGGAATGGGCGGTACGGTTGCATCAATCCAAAAGGGGTGGATCCAAAACGAAATTGCCAGAAGTTCCTATGAATACCAAAAGGACTTGGATTCAAAAAAACAGATTATAGTCGGCGTAAACAAATTTGAAGACAAAAACAACATTGAGCCAAATATTTTCAAAATTGATGATAATAAAGTTAAAAAACAGGTTGAATCTGTAATAACGCTAAAGGAGTCCAGAAATAATGATCTGGTTAAAAATCAACTTGGTCAATTAAAAAAGGTTGCTCAGTCTAACAACAATATCATGCCTTCGTTGATTTCCTGTGGAAAAAGCAACTGCACACTTGGAGAAATTGCAGATACACTTCGTAAGGTTTTTGGCGAATACAAAGATCATTAATTCACTTTGATCAAAGTCGCATCCGTCGTTTCCCTAGTTCTCCATCCTATGATGGTGGCACCAGTATCTTTTGGAATATTAATCTATGCAGATCCAGCGGAAAACGAGAATCTTCATCTTACCTTTTTTATTTCTTTTTTCTTTAGCACAGCTCTTTCAATCATCACTGTTTTATACCTGAAAAGCCAAGAAAGAATCTCAGACCTAGATGCATCTAAGCGAGAAGAGCGAATTCAGCCATTGGTGCTGGGTACGATTTATTGTGCTGTTGGTTTTATTTTATTAATGATTATAGATACTGAACCTATTATTCAAGGTCTCATGTTCTGTTACGCTATTAACACTTTTCTTGTCTGGTTCATTACAAAAAAGTGGAAAATTTCAATCCATGCTATTGGTGTCGGTGGTCCAGTGACCGCATTATGGCTCTATGGAATTCAAGTTCCAGTTATTATGACCTTAGCAGTTATTGCAGTCTGTACAGCCAGGGTTTTACTAAAAAAACATACTATTGCACAAGTATTTATCGGTCTAATCATCAGTATAAATTTTACCTACCTGCAACTGAAGTATCTTTTCCTTTGAACATGATGTTACCAAAATTGATAAAATCAAATCTTCAAACAGTAATGATAGGCCAACAAATTAAATACTATTCTCAGCTGAATTCCACAAACCAAAAGGCCTCGGAACTAATTGCTTATAATGAAGCAACTCATGGTATGCTGGTGGTTACAGATAACCAACGTCTGGGAAAAGGAAGGCGAAATAATAACTGGTTTATGGGTACTGAAAAGGGGATGGCTGTATCTCTGATATTGGACAATCCCTTATCCAAGGAGAATACATTGTTTCTACCACTGATTACTGGAGTAGCTACTGTAAAATCACTCTGTTCACATGGTGTTGTACCAAAGTTAAAATGGCCCAATGACCTAATGGTAAGCAGTAAAAAGATTGGCGGTATTCTCTGTGAGAGCCGTATTTCCAGTAATGAAGTTAAATATATCGTTATTGGTTTGGGTATTAATGTGAATGAAACAATTGAAGATTTACCCGAATATTTGCATCAAACGGCAACATCACTTTTCATAGAAACTGGTGAAATCCAGCAAAGGGAACTGATCATCTCAAAATTCTTAAATACATTTGAGATGGAATTAAGAAAATTTAAAAAAGATAAAATGGAATTAATTAAGAACTGGGAATTTTATTGTGGACACATGAACGAAGAAATTTCTTTTACGTATAACGGGGAAAAACTTTTTGGTTTATTTTTAGGACTGAATTCTTCAGGTGAGGCGGTTACAAAGATGAATGGGGAAAATAAAACTTTCAACTCTATTACACTGGATTAAAAACCTTATAACGGGGAAATTTTAATATCAATATTGTAATAGAAACAAATCGACTCGTAAAGGATTCAAAGATTCTATTTATATCAGCCCTTTGACTTTGTATAATTTATTTTCTTCTCCACGGGCTATAGCATATTCAAATTCCCATTTTAAGCAGGCTACGCCTACTTTACCATCTTTTCTAAGTGCGATATACCCAATTTGAAAATCCGGCTTACCATTATGTGACTTAATTATTCTATCTAAAGCTTCTTTGCAAGCATCTATTGGAGAATATCCTTGGCGCATCAGTTCAACCACAAGAAAACTACCCGTTGTTTTTATTACCTCTTCACCCAAACCCGTTGCCGCAGAACTGCCAATTTCATTATCCACATATAAACCTGCACCAATAATGGGA